>Ga0181556_1000005_pt1 | contig 196619 bp, 179 predicted proteins | sample 011ome_14_FD_148651 | JGI IMG/M metagenome (GOLD analysis project Ga0181556, IMG submission 148651) | Coastal salt marsh microbial communities from the Groves Creek Marsh, Skidaway Island, Georgia - 011505AT metaG (spades assembly) | ecosystem: Environmental > Aquatic > Marine > Intertidal...
GTGAGATTGATTTCATCACCAACCCGCTGCCATAGGCAACTTCGGTGATATCCTCCAGCAGTCCAGGTACTTCAGTATCTTTGGGCAGCTGTTTAAGCAGCGCACCAAACGTTTTATCCAACTCAACCATCTGTTGCCGATAGGCATCCAGGTTTGCCGCCAAAAAAGCCTTGTCACGATACTGTTGCAACAGCTCACCCTCTTTCACAACGGCGTGCTGGGTTAACACCCTGATCTCTCGGACCTTTAGAAAATAGCCCAAAGTGACAATAATGAGCGGAATAAGGAGGATCAAAATAGCTTTTAAGGCAACAGGCCAGACGCCGATCTGCTGAATATCCAGATCGGCGAAATCAATATCTTTAAGCTCGGTCAAGCTCTGTTTTAATGTCATAACATCCCTGCCAACACATTTTTCATTTGCCAAAAATCAGCAGCCCCTCTCAGGGTTGACTGCTTTCACTGTTCTCTGCGACGCTGGTCTCTACCTCCACCTGCAAATCAAACACACTACCCTGCTCTCCAAGCCTATCGTCTTGCTGCACCTTGGTTAGGTTTGAATTGGCATATTTGGGTGAGTTGTCCAAATTTCTCATAAACATGGAAATACGATTGTTTGACTCGGAAAAACCAGACATTGTGATTTTGCCCTGCTTGCCTGTCAGAGACTCCAGATAAGTACCATCGGGAACTGCCCGCACTAGCTCATCAAACATTTTCACGATTTCAGAGCGATTACCCTGAAGATCTTGAATCACTTTCATCCTCGAGAGCATCTCTGCTTTTTTTCGCTTAAGCTGACTGATTTCGGCGACTTTTTTATCCATTTCGGCAATATTTGATTGCAGGTAACTATTGCGCATGTGCTGATGCTCAAGTTGATTGTCAGCCAACAGGATCCACAGGAACATCAACAGAGCACCCACTACAGCAGAAGCTAACAGCCTGGCGATAAAGGCTTTTCGTTCAAGCTCACGAGCCTCTTCACGCCATGGAAGTAAATTAATATGGGTCATTTATTCGAAACTCCTCATCGCCAGCCCAACAGCGAGCAGCATTGCCGGGGCATCGTTAGCCAATGCCGTAGCATTGACCGACTTACCCAACTGCATGTGGGCAAAGGGATTGGCGACTGCTGTGGGTATTCCGATAATCTGCTCCACCTCATCCACCAGCCCTTCAAGCGCTGAAACACCCCCAGCCAAAAACAACTGGTCAACGTAGTTAAACTGGCTGGAACTGTAAAAGAACTGCAGAGAGCGGGTGATGTGCTGGATAAGGGATTCTTTGAAGGGAGCGAGAACTTCTGAGGCATAGTCCTCTGGCAACCCGCCCTTTCGCTTTGCCTCACCAGCTTCTTCCCACGACAATCCATAGCGACGCTGAATCTCTTCAGTCAGCTGTTTGCCGCCAAACAACTGCTCCCGATCATAGATAATTTTACCATCGACAAGCACGGTAAAACTGAACGCGGTCGCGCCGACATCGGCTATGGCAACAACCTGATCGCCGACCTGATCCAATTGATCCTCAATAAGCTTAAAAGCACGCTCAACAGCAAAACCTTCAACATCAATTACTCTGGGATTCAATCCGGCCATTTCCAGTGCCTGACGCCGATGCTCGACATTTTCCTGCCTGCAAGCTGCCAGTAACACTTTGACTAAATCAGGATTTTTATCCACTACACCAAGCACATCAAAATCAAAAGCCACCTCCTCCATGGGATAGGGAATATATTGATCCGCCTCTAATTCGATCTGGGCTTCCATCTGCAGCTCAGTCAAACCCGCAGGCAGTTCAATTTCTTTGGTGATCACTGCTGAGGAGGATACGGCAGCGACTGTATCTTTAAGCTTGCTGCCCGACAGCTTAACCACCGAGGCGATAACCTCTGACAGTGAATCGAGGTCGGCAATATTCTTGTCAACCATGGTATTGGAGGGCAGTGGCAGAACCCGGTAGGCTTCTACTTTATAGCCCTCCGCGTTGCGACTCAGTTCGATTAACTTGACGGCCGAAGCGGAGATATCCAAACCGAGCATCGGCTTGGACGGGTTGGCGAAAAAATCAAAAAATTCCATTTTCTTGGTTAGGTCCTTTAGTCCGGGGCTGCTGACTACGCTCGACAGCGGCTCTGTATATCTCTCCCTTGATACTGGGCTCATAGGGGCTATTACTAGCGATCAATAGTAGCCCTGCAAATGATGCACTTCGGGTTCCCTACACCCTATAATAGACGCTGCGGTTTTCAGGTGCCTGAAATTGGTGTCTATTTGCTTCGCGATCTGTAACAAGATCTTTGGCGGTACGCGATCTACTCAAGTGATGGTTATAAAACTATGATGCGGAAACTTATAAAGCCCTTGGCTCTGCTCACCCTGTTTGGTGCAGGCGGTTTCCTTGTTGTCGCATCCTGCCTCTATCTGTACCTTAACCCAAAGTTACCATCAGTCGAGGAACTAAAGGAGATCGAGTTACAAATTCCACTGCGAATCTATTCACAAGATTTGAAAGTTATCGCAGAATTCGGGGAGAAGAAGCGCTCTCCTGTATCATTCGACGAAATACCCCAATCGATGATCGATGCCTTTCTTGCCGCTGAGGACGACAGTTTTTTTGAGCATGGCGGAATTGTTGTTACGGGTTTGCTGCGGGCGGCGCTGCAGCTGGTTACGACCGGTCAGATACAGAGTGGTGGCAGCACCATCACAATGCAGGTTGCGCGCAATTTCTTTCTTAACAACCGTCAGGAATTTACCCGTAAATTTAACGAGATACTGCTCGCTTTCAGAATTGAGGATGGACTCACCAAAGAAGAAATCCTCTCCCTCTACACCAACAAAATTTATATGGGCAATCGCGCCTATGGTGTAGGGGCCGCCGCGCATGTCTACTATGGCAAAGACCTAAAAGATTTGACTCTGGCTGAGACTGCCATGATTGCCGGCCTGCCAAAGGCGCCATCTATTTACAATCCAATAGCCAACCCGCAGCGAGCTCTGCAGCGCCGCAACTGGATACTTGGGCGCATGTTGCTACTAAAAAACATCACCACTGAGGAGTATCAGGCCGCACTGGGAGAGGAGGACAAAGCCTCTTACCACGGTTCTATTTCCGAGCTGGATGCAGCTTACATCGCTGAAATGGTACGCCAGGAAGTAATCGAAAAGTTTGGCCTGAAGGCTTACACCGAGGGCTATTCAGCAATCACCACAATCGACTCAAAACTGCAAAAAAAGGGCGTTGATGCGCTACAGGCGGGCATCCTCGCCTATGACCAGCGCCACGGTTATCGCGGCCCCGAACAAACCGCACTGCCTGAAGAGGAGTGGGACGAAGCCCTCAGTCAGGCGTCGAGCTACGGAAAATTAGAGCCGGCAGTGATCAGCGAAGTTGCTGCAGACCATCTTGTCCTGCTCAACCGCAATGGCGAGCTTGAAGACCTTAACTGGGCTGATGGACTCAAGGGCTTGCGTCTCTATCGCACAGTCAATGCTCGAGGTGCACCCATCACCGATGCCTCCGAGGTCTTCAATCGGGGAGACATGGTTCGCATTTTACGGCGGCAAAACAACTCCATTGCTCTCTCACAGTTGCCAGAGGTCCAGGCAGCACTGGTTGCACTAAATCCAGAAGACGGCGCGATCCGTTCTCTGGTCGGCGGATTTGACTTCCGTCAGAGTCGCTTTAACCGGGTTACCCAGGCCTTGCGTCAGCCCGGCTCCAACTTCAAACCGTTTATCTATGCCACCGCACTCAATAGCGGCTTCACCCCTGCGTCCATTATCAATGATGCACCGGTGGTGTTTAACGACAAAAATCTCGAAGATCTGTGGCGCCCAGAGAATGATGGCGGAAAATTTTATGGCCCCACACGCCTCCGAGAAGCACTTTATCGGTCACGTAACATGGTCTCGATCAGACTATTGAGGCGCATGGGTATCGACCGCACTCTCGAGGGTCTTCAAGCATTTGGATTTGAAACCGGTGATATGCCCCTCGACCTGTCGCTGGCATTGGGTAGTCACGCCATGACACCAATGAAAATTGCCAGCGCTTACAATATTCTCGCTAATGGCGGCTACAAAGTGTCGCCCTACCTGCTTGCCACGGTAATCGACCGCGATGGCAATATCGTTTATCAAGCTAATCCCGATACCGTCTGTAAGCTATGTGAAAGTGCTGAGCGCATGACGGATACAACAGGGGAAAATCGTCCCAATGCCGTGACAGAAGTCGACCTGCAACTCGAAGAACTACTCAATAGTCTGGCCAGCGAGTCCATTGTTGAAGAAGAGCGCCAGAGCCTAGAAATAATCAAGCGCGCCATTCAGCAGCAACAAAATGAGTCCAAACCAAACGCCAAGCGCGTCCTCAATGAACAAACGGCCTTCCTCATCGACTCAATGTTAAAAGATGTCATTTTGCGCGGTACCGGCGTCAAGGCCAAGGTACTGAAACGCACTGACCTGGCGGGCAAGACCGGCACGACAAATGGCCCCAGAGATGCCTGGTTCTCCGGTTATTCGCCACAACTTACAGTCACTACATGGGTCGGGTTCGACAATAATGCCCTGATCGGCCGCAATGAATACGGTGGTTCGGCCGCACTGCCGATCTGGATCGACTTTGTACGCGAAGCGCTTAGAGGTAAAGAAAATATCGAACGAACACAGCCAGATGGCATCGTTATGGTCAAAATAGACAGTAAAACCGGCAAGCGTGTCGGCCCTAATCAGGAAGGTATTTTTGAGTTCTTCCGCAGCGAAAATGTTCCTGAACCAGTCATTGACGAATCACTGCCCGGCGGCTCTGAAAATACCTTGCCCGATGATATATTCTGATATGAACAGTGCAGGCAAAGAGAGCAACATTAACCTGAATTGGCAAGATATCGACACTGTACTGTTAGATATGGACGGCACCTTGCTCGACCTACACTTTGATAATTTTTTCTGGCTGCAGCACCTGCCTAAGCGCTATGCGGAACACCATAACCTCTCCCTGAACCAAGTCTCAAAAACACTGCTACAGCAGATGCAAGACTGCCAGGGAACCCTGAATTGGTATTGCACTGATTTTTGGTCACAGGAATGCAACCTGGATATCGTTGCACTGAAACGGGAAATAAACCATCTAATTGGCGAACGTCCCCATGCTCTTGCGTTTCTCGAGTCACTTGGTGTTAACGGTAAACAACGGGTATTGGTAACCAACGCCCACCGCGACAGCGTCGACCTGAAATTTGCCGTCACGGGCATTGAGGCCCACCTTGATGCCATTGTCTCATCACACGATTATGGCCAACCAAAAGAAGAGCAAACGTTCTGGCAGCAACTGCACAAAAATATCAATTTCGATCCCACGCGCACGCTGTTTATCGACGACTCTGAATCGATTCTGCACGCTGCCCAACAATTTGGCATCGCTCATCTGCTCTGCATTGAACAGCCCGACAGTCAACGCGAACCGCGCCATACAACAACCTTCTCAATGATCAGGTGTTTTAGTGATCTTCTGATCGATGGAAAAAGATCCGGGCTACTCATTTAAGGCTACAGAAATGCAACCTATGGAAAAAGTTCGTATCGATAAGTGGCTTTGGGCCGCGCGCTTTTTCAAAACGCGCTCGCTGGCCAAGGCGGCAATCGAGGGTGGCAAAGTGCATATCGACGGTCATAAATCAAAGGCAAGCAGACAGCTCGAGCTGGGTACTGTTCTGACCATTCGTCAGGGGTTTGACACCAAGACCGTCGAGGTCATTGCGCTATCGGAGCAGCGACGCGGCGCCCCGGAGGCACTATTGCTCTACACCGAGACCGCGGAGAGCATCGCCAAACGGGAAACACAGGCCGCTCAACGCAAGGCACTTAACCAGTCCCAGGTGAGCGATGGCAAACCCAATAAAAAGCAGCGCCGTCAAATTCACCGTTTTTTAACCAATTAAGATAGGCGCGTGGCGAAATATCAGTACAATACGCGCCCTATGAACGATAACAATAATACTCAAGATATTCTCCAACGCTTCATCTTTGACGGCACTGATATCCGCGGTGAAATTGTCACGCTGTCATCAAGCTATCAGGCGCTATTGGCCCTGCAAGACTATCCTCCGCAGGTAGCACGTCTGTTTGGTGAGTTCCTGGTGGCAGCCAGTCTGCTTGGCAGCTCACTGAAACACCGTGGAATGATCACCGTTCAGGCACGCGGCAATGGCCCCCTATCTATGATCATGACCGAATGTACTCAGGGTAAGAATGTACGCGGCATTGTGCGCGGCGATTTCGACAACCTAGATGGGCTCAGCTCACTGCATGATCTGCTGGGCAGTGCCACGCTGGCAATTACCCTTGAGCCCGAAGGTAAAGAACGCTATCAAGGTGTGGTGCCACTGGATGAAGACAATCTCAGCAAATGTCTCGAGTTTTACTTCCATCAGTCCGAGCAGTTGCCGACCAGAATACAGCTGGCAGCCGATGCAACCAGCGCTAGCGGAATGCTGATTCAACAATTGCCTTCGTCGGGTGATAAAGAAAAGAGCGAGGAAGATTGGCAACTGGTTTCCAGCCTGTTTGAAACCCTGTCGAGCGATGAGCAGCTACAACTGTCTCATAATGATCAGTTATATCGATTATTCCACGAGCAGGAACTGCGCCTTTTTGAAGCTGAACCCATGCTCTTCTCCTGCAGCTGTTCTCGTCAACGAACCGAGAATGCATTGATCTCTCTTGGCCGTGAAGAAGTTGTCAATATCGCTGAAGAACAGGGCCTGGTGATGATTACCTGTCAATTCTGTGCCCAGGAATATCGCTTTACCAAGCGCAATATCGATCAACTATTTGACCCTCCCGCGCCACTGCTACACTAAATCATCACCCTTTGGAATCGTCAATTTCGACTTAGATTAAAGCTGAATTTCTGGCATACTTGCCGGCCTTAAGTCAAAAGCACCACCTTTTATAAATCGTTCGCCCTTTGGAAGAGAGGAAGAGAATGACCGACGCTGCTGTATATAGAGATCCCGGCTCAACCGAGCTTATTGAAATGGCCATTAAACGCGGGGAAGGGCATCTCTCCGATACAGGCGCATTCGTCGCCACGACAGGTCACCGAAGCGGGCGCTCTCCCGCAGATAGATTTATCGTCGACGAGCCCAGCTCATCGGAAGCCATAGATTGGGGGTCGGTTAATCGGCCTTTTGATCCGGCGGCATTTGACGCACTCTGGGAGCGCGTTTCAGAGTATATCGCTGAGCAAGAGCGCTTTGTCTCACATCTGCATGTAGGTCAGGACTCAGAACACTATATTCCAGTCAAGGTGACCACTGAAACTGCATGGCACTGCCTGTTTGCACACAATATGTTTATCCGCAGTGAAAAATATAATCCCGCAAATAAAGAGCAGTGGAAGATCCTCCATGCCGCCAATTTTGTCTGTGATCCAGAGCGAGATGGCACCAACAGCGACGGTGTAGTGCTTATCAATTTTGCCCAGCGCAAAGTATTACTCGCCGGCATGCGCTATGCAGGAGAAATGAAAAAGGCCATGTTCTCTGTACAGAACTTCCTGCTTCCTGAAAAAGATGTGATGCCGATGCACTGCGCCGCCAATGTCGGCGAAGATGGCGACACGGCACTATTTTTTGGTCTCTCCGGAACCGGTAAAACCACTCTCTCGGCGGATCCTGATCGCTATTTGATCGGTGACGATGAACACGGCTGGGGTAAGGGCACAGTGTTTAATCTTGAAGGTGGCTGCTATGCCAAGACCATCGATCTGAGCCAGAAGAATGAGCCGGTTATCTGGGACGCCATTCGGTTTGGCTCGATTGTCGAGAATGTTGTTATTTCCGAGCATCAGCGAACAGCCGATTATTCGGATACCTCCCTGAGTGAAAATGGCCGCTGCAGCTATCCTTTGGAACATGTCGAAAAGCGCTGCATAGAAAATCAGTCCGGTGAACCAAAGAATATTATCTTCCTCACCTGTGATGTCACTGGCGTACTGCCCCCTGTTTCCATTCTCAGTAAAGAGGCCGCGGCCTACCACTTCTTGAGTGGCTACACTGCGCGGGTCGGTTCCACAGAGCTGGGAGCGGAAGCCGGTATAAATCCAACCTTCTCAACCTGTTTCGGCGCGCCGTTCATGCCCCGTTCGGCCAGCGTCTACGCCGAACTATTAATGAAAAGAATCGATGATTTCGGCTCCAGAGTCTATTTGGTCAACACCGGCTGGACCGGTGGCTCAGGTGGCGCTAGCGGCAAAGGCAGCCGTTTCCCGATCCCGGTTACCCGAGCAATCGTCACAGCCATTACCAAGGGAGCCCTTGCCAGCTGTGAGACTCAGCATCTGGATATGCTCAATCTGGACATTCCCCTGGGGGTTGAAGGCGTGGACAGCAAATACCTCAACCCGCGCGATGCATGGGAAGACCAGGCCGCCTACGACAAACAGGCGACAACTCTGGTAAAACTGTTTATTGACAATATTGTCAGCTTTGCGCCCTCTAAAGATATTCTTGATGCAGGACCAAAACTGTAAAGAAACACCCGCTGTCATCCATACAGTTGAGCAACAGCTATAAAAAAACCCGCTTTCGCGGGTTTTTTTATAGCTTCACTATTCATTTACTTGATTCATTTACTTGCTGTTATCAAGAATATGATCCACGGCTGCTTTGACTTCTTCATCACTGCAGTCCATGCAGGTCCCGCGCATAGGCATACCGCGAATACCATTGATGGCATTGGTGTAGACCGTCTCCAAACCCTGCTCAAGGCGAGCTGACCAGGCGGCAACATCGCCGAACACAGGGGCACCGGCAACGCCAGAGCTGTGGCAAGCGATACAATTAGTCGCATAGATATCGCTGCCAGCACGAGCTGATGCAGCACCAGATGCAGCCGACGAAACCTGTCCAGCCATGGATACATGGCCAGCCGGAGCGATGCGCTCGGCGACTTGCTGCTCCTGCGCTGCAGTCAGATTGACAGTTTTTTCACCTGATCCACAACCCCACAGCGCAACGCTGGCAATAGTGATCAGGACCAGGTTTTTCAGACGGCGGCTGATAAAATTATTCATCGAGGAGTTCTCCAGTTGGACCATTTAATTAAAATGTAAAATATGAGACGGTTTAAATGTGTTAGAAATTGGCCGGCATTATAGCGCGCAATTATTAAATTCTCATTAGCAATACGCCGTATTTCCCTATTCGTATTATCCTGCCGCCATCTGGCTTGTCTATCCCTTAAACTACAGTGCTAGCAGAGCGGACGGATACCCACTGCATTCCGCAGTTTGGCAATCATCTTCCGGCTCTCGGCACGTGCCTTTTCCGCGCCTTGCTGCAACACCGCTTCCACAGCAGCAGGATTTTGCATCAGCTCATTGTAACGCTCCCGAGCATCCACAAGTTGATGATTGACCAACTCAAACAACTGCTTTTTCGCCTCGCCCCAGGCGATACCACCAGCAAATGCCTGACGCATCTCAGTGGTTTGCTGAGGCGTCGCAAAGGCCTGCCAAATTTGGAACACTGCGGAGCTATCCGGATCTTTCGGCTCACCCGGCTCCAGCAGATTGGTCTTAATCTTGTTGATATGCTTTTTCAGCTGCTTTTCGCTCAAAAACAACGGAATAGTATTGCCGTAACTCTTGCTCATCTTGCGACCATCGAGACCCTGAAGTACCGCAACATTGTCATCGACCACAGCGGCGGGCAGGACAAAGTGTTCTCCGTAGTGGTGATTAAAGCGCTGGGCCACATCCCGGGCCATCTCGACATGCTGAATCTGATCGCGACCAACCGGAATCTGGTGGGCATTAAACATTAGAATATCCGCGGCCATCAGGATCGGGTAGCTAAACAGCCCCATAGTGATGCCATGATCGGCATCCTCGCCCAGCTCTTCATTGGCCTGCACTGCACCTTTGTACGCATGAGCCCGATTCATCAGTCCTTTTGCCGTCATACAGGTCAGGAACCAGGTCAATTCGGGAATTTCGGGAATATCAGACTGGCGATAGAACGTGACTGTATCAGGATCCAGACCCAGCGCCAGCCAGGTCGCAGCAATCTCCATAGTCGAACGCTGAACCATCTCGGGATCCTGCGATTTAATCAGTGAATGGTAATCCGCCAGAAAGAAAAATGACTCACAGTCGCCACGGCGACTGGCTTCAATGGCCGGGCGAATAGCACCCACATAATTCCCCAAATGTGGCGTTCCGGATGTGGTTATGCCAGTTAAAACACGTTGTTTGGTCATAGGGGTTACTCCACTCCAGTAGTGCTATCGCTGTCTTCGGCAAGAGCGACAACCAACCGCCCGGGGCGATTAAAAAACTGTCTCAACACTTTGCTCATACGCTGAGGATCCAGAGCACCAGTGAGCTCACGGCAAGAGTGCATCGCCAACTGAGGAATACCCACATCCAAGGTTGGAATACCCAGTTTCGCCGCTGTAACCGGGCCAATGGTACTGCCACAACCGAGATCGGTACGGGTCACAAAAGACTGTACCGGCACAGTCACCTCACCACACAGCTGACGAAACAGACTGGCGGTAATGCTATTGGTTGCATAGCGCTGGCTGGAGTTGACCTTGATCACTGGACCACCGTTTAACACTGGGCTGTGACCCTTATCATGTTTGCTGACAAAATTGGGATGCAGCGCATGCGCATTATCGCAGGAGATCAACAGTGAACTATCGAGAATTCGGGTCTGACTGACGCGATCGTCAGTGGCACAGAGCCGCTCAACCACCGACTCCAGAAATGGGCCATCAGCACCAACGGCCGAAACACTGCCCACTTCTTCGTGATCGTTGCACACTAATACTGACGTACAGCGAGTGTCGGCGGCGATAATCGCTTGGGTAGCGACAAAACAGCTGAGCAAGTTATCGAGACGTGCTGAAGCAAAGAATTCTTTTTCCAAACCGACGCTGGCTGCTCGCTGAACATCATAAAAACAAAGCTCATAGTCCATCACCTGCTCGCCCTCAGCTAAAAACCGATCGGCTAACAACTCTCGAAAATCGGCTTGACCTTCAGTCTGCATCAGGATGGGAGGAATATCAGTCTGGGCATTTATTGACCGATCCTTGTTCGCTTCGCGATCAAGATGAATAGCCAGGCTAGGAATAACAGCGATCGCCTCAGCAAAATTTACCAGCTTCTGTTTTAGCTGACCACTGACATCAGTAAACACCAAGCGTCCTGCCAGAGACAGATCACGATCAAACCAAGGGTTGAGAAGCGCACCACCATAGACTTCCACACCGAGCTGGAAATAACCACTATTGAGCATCTCCGGCTGTGGTTTAACCATCAGGCAAGGGCTGTCCGTGTGAGCTCCTGCCAAGCGCATACCGGTCTTGGATAGATCATCACTGCCAACAATAAAGGCAATAATCGATGAGCCATTGCGGGTGACAAAATATTTCCCTCCGCGCTCCAACGTCCACTCATGCGCCTCATTGAGTGCACAGAAACCAGCCTCTCGCAACTGGCTGGCAATATTGGCCACCGCGTGAAATGGCGTTGGTGATGCATCAATAAACTCGCCAAGCTCGCGATTAAACGACTCTGCACTCAACAATTCGGCCTGCTTATCAGCCCTATTCATTCGTTATATCCCTTATTCACTTTTTAAATACTATTGTGTAATTTTATTCGTTACCGCGCTCGAGTCTGGCCAACAGACTGGACGTATCCCAGCGATTGCCGCCCATTTCCTGCACCTGCTGGTAAAAACTGTCGACCAACTCAGTTACCGGCAATTCACTGCCGTTGGCCTTGCCCTCTTGTAGGGCAAAAGCCAGATCCTTACGCATCCACTGGACGGCAAATCCATGGTCGTACTCATTCGCCAACATCGTCTTGTAGCGGTTTTCCATCTGCCAGGACTGCGCCGCACCTTTTGAGATAACCTCGATCACTTGATGCGCATCGAGACCCGCACGTTTGGCAAAGTTCAGCCCTTCCGCGAGACCCTGAACAACACCCGCAATACAAATCTGGTTAACCATTTTACACAGTTGACCACTGCCCACATCTCCCATCAGCTGGATCGACTTTGCATAGCTCTCAACTGCCTCTACAACCGTGTCGAAGTGCACCTGTAATCCCCCACACATCACCGTTAACTGCCCATTCTCTGCGCCCTGCTGACCTCCAGAGACAGGCGCATCGACAAAGCCACAACCTACCGCATCGGCTTGCACAGCCAACTCCTGTGCCAACAGCGCCGAGGTGGTCGTGTGATCAACCAGGATCGCACCCGGCTTCATGGCCGACAGCACGCCGCCGGCTTCAGCCACCACAGCTCGAACATCGTCATCATTGCCAAGGCAAGTAAAGACAATATCGGCATCGGCCACCGCTTGCGCCACTGTCACTGCGGATTTTCCGCGATACTCAGTCAACCAGCGCCGGCTTACCTCAGTGCTGCGATTAAAGACAACCACTGAGTAATCTCTCTGGCTCAACCATCCCGCCATGGGATAACCCATAACACCAAGACCTAAAAACGCCACGTTCTTTTTCAACCGATCTTCCTCCTAGATACTCACTTGCTCACCAGCTAGATCGCCTGATTCCAAATCAATGCAATCAAAACTGCGCCCAGCAATAATCTGTAGATCACAAACGGCATCATGCCTATACGCTGAATGACGTTCAAAAACAGCTTGATGCAAAGATATGCAGTAACGGCTGAGAGCAGAGTACCAACCACAATAAGAGTCCAATCGACTGACTCCGCACCCATTAACTCGACACCCTTATAACCGCCACTTAACACAATAATCGGAATTGCCATCAAAAACGAAAATCGCGCCGCGGTCTCACGATCAAATCCAAGTGCAAGAGCTGCGGTAATAGTGATCCCGGAACGGGAAGTGCCGGGAACGAGTGCCAGCGCCTGTGCAATACCGACCCAAAGTGCCGAACGCCAGTTCATCTCCTTCAAATCGAGACTGCCTGTACCGCGATAATCGGCCCAAGCCAGCAACAAGCCGAAAAAAATTGTGGTAAAGGCGATCACTTCCATCGAACGCAGATGTGTTTCAATCAGATCACCCAAAAACAGACCGGCAAATCCGGCGGGCAATGTGGCCAAAATAAGGTACCACGCGAGATGACTCTCGGGGCTGTGACGACGGACAAAGACACTGTCCAGCCAGGCTTGGCTAAGGTTGACGACATCGCGACGAAAATAAGCTACCACCGCCACTAATGAACCGACATGCACGGCTACATCGAAGGCCAGCCCCTGATCCGGCCAACCCAGCACTTCAGAGGGCAGAATAAGATGCGCTGAGCTAGAGATCGGTAAAAACTCCGACAGTCCCTGAATAATGGCCAACCAGACGGCTTGCATCAATTCCATAGTTTACGCTGTCCTTAACTTGGTATGTTTCTTCCACGCCTCAGTGCCACGCAGGTAGACCAGATCGAGGGAAGCAATAGGTACCGCGCAACCGCGACTGTGTTTTACCAGCGCAATCTCTAGTACATCGCGCGCATCTGGGTACAGCGGTTGGCAGTTATGCTGGGCATTAGCGACATTGACAAAAAGCGCCCTTGTGTCGCCAACAACTACGCATGGATCGATAGTCTCAACCAGTTCTAATGCTGCCTTGTGACCCAACAATTGATCCTTGATCAGCGGCACAAACTGCGCTTGATCATCGAGCAGATAAGCGCCGCAATTAAACTCCCCCATACGGGCATCGAGGACAGACAGTACTTTTCCGGACTGCAGATCAGAAGGATCGTATTTGCGACGATAAGTTTGCGCCATCACTTCTAATGTCGACACGGGTACTACCGACAGCCCGGCACCAAATGCCAATCCCTGAACCGTCGAAAAACCAATACGCAACCCGGTGAATGAACCCGGACCGACTGTGACGGCCAGAGAATCCAGCGCACCGACTTTAAGATCGGCCTCGGCCAAAACCTCATCGATCATGCTCATAATCAATCTGGTATGTGAGCGAGGCTCCTCTGAATAGCGAGTATATCTGGCATCACCCATACTCAGCGCCACCGAACACGCCGCTGTAGAGGTCTCAACTGCCAAAATGGATGTCATAGCAAAGCCGCAATACGTAGAAAATCGAAAAAGGTCTGTGGATGGGGCCCAGAAACAAAAATCCCCCACCAGCTGGTGAGGGATTTTACAGGTCTCAAGGCAATTAAACTATTATCATTTTGCCCAGCTTGGAACCCGGAGCGACGCACCAAAAATGGCGCTACTTAGCATTCGCCTTTGCCTTGGCGACTGACTTTTTCTTGACCGCTGCCTTTTTGACTGCGGCCTTCTTAACTATCGCTTTTTTAGGTACTGGCTTCTTCTTGGACTGAGCTTTTTTGACTGCCGCCTTTTTAGTGGCTGTTTTCTTAGCGGGCGCTTTTTTCTTAGCAGGTACTTTTTTGACTGCGGTCTTCTTGGCGGCGGCTTTCTTAGCTACCGCTTTTTTCTTAGCGGGCGCTTTTTTGGCTGCAGCCTTCTTGGCGACGGCCTTCTTGGCGACGGCTTTTTTCTTAGCAGGCGCTTTTTTGGCTGCGGTCTTCTTGGCCACGGCTTTCTTAGCTACTGCTTTTTTGACTACTGCTTTTTTCTTGACCGATGCCTTTTTGGCAGCTGCTTTCTTCACTGCGGGCTTTTTCTCAACAACTTTCTTTGCGGCCTTTTTAGCTGTCGCCTTAGGAGCTGATTTTTTTGCCTCGGCTTTTAGCTTAGCTACAATTGCTTTCTCGGCAGCTTTCACTTTAAGCGCAGCACGCTTTTCGGCCAGTTTCATTTTCTTGGATGTAGCTTTGGCACGCGCTTTTAACCAACGCTTTTCAAAGCGTTTTACAGCAGCTGCAAGATCGGCATCCTGAGCAGCTTGCAGTCTCGCCTCGGCTTTTAATACTGCAGCTTTAGCAGCGGCTTCTGCGGCGAGCAGTTTTTGTTTTATCTGAGCATTTTTCAGCTCAACTTTTGCAGAGCGCAAACCATCACGCAAGGCTGAAGCTTGCTTGCGACTCTCTGATGCCTGCTTTCGCGCAGCAACCAAGCCATTTTTTGCGGCAGCAGTCGGTTTAACCGCGACTCGCGCCTTGGCTTTTTCAACTCGAGAAACAATAGTTGCGTAATTTTTTTTCTGAGTAGCGATTTGCTTTTTAATTGACTCGACAGCTTTGACCGCAGTCTGAAGCGGGGAAACCTGTGTTTTCGCTTTTGCTTTTGAGACTTTTTTCTTTGCTGGGCGTTTCATCTATGCATTCCTCACGTAAATAAAGACAAGTTTTAATATCGTCATTAAAAAACAATATAGACTGTGCGTGTCGCGAAGTTTAAGCAGTTGTGATTTGTTTTTCCAATTAAAATGCCATTTTTAAACAAAAACAGCACTATAAATCAGAAATAGGCCTACATTTAAGGAGAGTTTTTTAAAAGCAGTGTTTTTATATTTTTTTAAAAACACTGCTTTTATTAAAGAAATTTAAGACAGTGCTGAGACCAATCTGGCCTGCACATCACTAAGACTACCAACACCATCGATTTTCGAAAAAACGGGCGCGCTGGGATCTTTTTCAGCAAGACTCTTATAAAAGTCAACCAGTGGCTTGGTTTGGGTGTGATAAATGTCAAGACGATTACGAATCGTCTCTTCTTTATCATCAGGACGCTGAATTAATGGTTCCTGAGTCTCGTCATCAAAACCTGGATTTTTTGGCGGATTATGCTCGATATGATAGACCCGACCCGAGTCTTCATGGACACGACGACCACTGAGACGCGAAACAATTTGCTCATCATCCACAGCGATTTCAATAACGTGCTCAATGATCACGCCCGCATCAACTAACGCTTGCGCTTGGGGAATAGTTCTCGGAAAACCATCAAAAAGAAAACCGCCGGCACAGTCAGACTGCTGAATACGCTCCTTGACTAGGGCAATAATAATTTCATCAGAAACCAATCCACCAGAGGCCATAATGTCTTTGACCTTGAGGCCGAGATCAGAGCCCGCTTTCACAGCACTTCTCAGCATATCTCCAGTGGAAATTTGCGGAATACTGTATTGCTCAGTAATAAACTGTGCTTGCGTACCTTTACCTGCGCCTGGGGGCCCTAACAAAATAACTCTCATTTACACGATTCCTTGAAATTATTACTGATTACGGGGACTGGACGAAGAGGAGGGATTACCAAACAATCTTATGGAACACCTGTAGCCCCGAAAAGGTCGCTCACAATACACGGATTGAATTGGTCAGACAAGCACAGTTCCAGAGCGAATTTTAGACCTCGGGACTTTTACAGCTTACTCATTGCTCTTTACTTTCATCCATAGGGCTTCCATTTCACCACTGCTCAACCGAGACATACTACTGCCCTCAGCCGCCGCTAACTGCTCCATGCTTTCAAAACGCCGCTGAAACTTGCGATTCGCTCTGCGCAATGCCTGTTCGGGATCAACTGCAAGATGACGAGCCAAATTGACGCAGCTAAACAGTAAATCACCCAGTTCATCCTCGATGGCATCGCGGTTATCGTTATCGATTTCTACCTCTAATTCTTCAAGCTCACCACGGACTACAGCGAGAACCTGGGCGCTGTTCTGCCAATCAAAGCCAGTGAGTGCCGCGCGCTTTTGCAGCTTTTGAGCGCGGCTTAGGGCCGGCAGCGCTAGCGGAATATCATCCAACGTGTTGCACTCACCTTTCTCCGCACGTTCTTCCGCTTTAATCTGCTCCCAAACTCTTTTTATGCGCGCCTCTGCCTCTAAATCATCTCCTCCGGCGACAGTGTCGCGAACACTTTCCAGAGTGCCGTCGGGAAATACATGAGGATGACGGCGAACCAGTTTTGCTACCAGCCCACTGACAACCGAATCAAAATCAAAAATATTGCGCTCAGCACCAAGCTGAGTGTAAAAAATAATCTGGAATAACAGGTCACCTAACTCTTCACCGAGGTGATTCAGGTCATCGCGTTCAATGGCATCGATCACTTCATAGACTTCTTCAAGACTGTGCTTGGCGATGCTGTCAAAAGACTGCTTAAGGTCCCATGGACAACCACTTTGTGGGTCTCGCAGGCGTCTCATTAAATAGCGCAGATCGTCGACGCTGTACTGTCTTACCATGGAATAGTCCTTTTAAATAACCATTGTCACCAGTCTAATCGGTGACGCGGCGCGCGGCTATGACATTGGGAAGTTGATTCAACTGCGACAAGACTGCACTCAATTGATCGAGACCCGGAACGTCCAGCGTCAGAAAAATATGCGAGCCATTCATTGTTTTGTTGCGCGGGGTGCTTTCATCGGTCTGTATTGAGGCAATGTGCAGTCCGAGACGATCGACCGTTTTAGTGATATCGAGCAACAGGCCACTTCGATCATAGGTATCCAGGGCGATTTTTACGCGATAGTTTTTCTCTGGCTGACCACCCCACTCCACTTTGATAATACGCTGGCTCTCAGTACTCTGTAGGCGCAGAAAATTACCGCAGTCTTCACGGTGGATAGAAATCCCCCGGCCCTGGGTAATATAGCCACCGATATTATCACCGGGCAGAGGACGGCAACATCTGGCTATTTGGGTCAGCAGGTTGCCAACACCATGAATATAGACATCTGAGGATTCAAAACGCTGCGCCGTCTTCGGCTCCTCACTGACCATCGTCTCTATGACGCTGACTTTTCCTTTAATTCGGGCCTGTACCGAATTGATAACCTGCTCAACACCCACATCACCAGCGCCAATTGCACTGTAGAGTCCTGCTGCGCCCTGTTTATTGAAGCGCCTTGCAGCTTTTTCCAGATCGATGTGGGCAATATTCAGCTGAGCCAGCTCGCGATCGAGAAGTTTTTTCCCCTCGACCTGATTATGTTGCTGATTTTGTTTGCGAAACCAGTACTGCACCTTGCTCCTTGCGCGACTGGTCTTGAGGTAACCCATAGAGGCAGACAACCAATCCCGCGAAGGCTCACCCTGACGGGCGGTAATAATGTTGACCTGGTCACCGGTTTGCAGTGCACTGCTCAGCGGAACAATGCGCCCATTGACCTTGGCTCCGCGACAGCGATGGCCCAGATCGGTGTGAACATAATAGGCAAAGTCCAGCGGAGTCGCTCCTTTCGGAAGGTCAACCACATGACCTTCGGGAGTAAAAACATAGACTCGGTTATCGCTAATCGTCGGCTGAGACTGGGTGCTGGAGTCAGCATTTTCAATCTCTTTTGACCACTCCAAGACGTGACGAAGCCATTCGATTTTTTCTTCATAGCTTTTGTCTGTACGCTTTGAGTCACTGCCTTTATATCGCCAGTGCGCACAGACACCAAGCTCCGCGGCATTGTGCATATCGAAGGTGCGAATCTGTATTTCCAGAGTCTTTCCCTGCGGCCCAATTACCGCGGTGTGAAGAGACTGGTACCCGTTTTCCTTTGGTGCCGCAATATAGTCATCATACTCACCGGGAATATTCTCCCAGCGGCTATGCAACCAGCCGAGAATGGCATAGCAATCAGAGATGCTCGGAACCAGCACGCGCAGCGCTCGAATATCATAGACTTCAGAGAAACTGAGGTTTTTGCGCTGCATTTTTGACCAGATGGAATAGATATGTTTTGGTCGACCACTGACTTCTCCTGCAATATTGAGTGACGCCAATTGCTCTTCAACAAGATGGATGGTATCGGTGATAAAAGCCTGACGGTCGCGACGTTTTTCAGCTAACAGAGCGGCGACAGCAGCATAGTCGTTGGGTTGTAGATAGCGAAAAGCCAGATCTTCCAGCTCCCACTTCAAATTACCCAAACCAAGCCGATGAGCCAGTGGCGCATAGACATCCACCACTTCTCGGGCGACCCGAATCTGTTTTTCACGGCCAACATTTTTGACCGCACGAATTGCGCAGGTGCGCTCGGCAATTTTGATCAGAGGCACACGGATATCGTCGATAACCGACACCAGCATCTCCCGGGTTTTGCTCGCCTGCTGGCCGGCCACATGACCAAACACGGCTGTACCCTGTGCATTGCGCAATGTGCTGATTACCGCCATACGCAATACTTTATCGATTAACCCGGCTACTTCGGCGCCAAACTCGCGACGTACTTTGTCCAGAGAAACACGACCTTCACGAACAACACGATAGAGAATCGCCGCCCGCAAGGCGGCGGTGTCGAGACTCAGTTCAGCGAGAATTTCGGCCATTTCAAGGCCCGTTTGAAGGCTCCCGGTGTCGGAACCCCAGAGTCTTTCAGGATCAAAATCTTCAGTTAGGGCTTGGCGGGCAAAAGTACAGGCATTGATAAGGCTTTGGGTGTCACTTTCAGTAACCGCATGGCACTGCACAAGGTCCGCAACCCAGGTACCAATATCGACCTGATCGTCGGTCTCCTGAGGATGATGTTGACGAACTTTGACCATTGCTCCGAACTCGAGTTAACACGCTTTACAGGTTTAACAAATCATTCCGCATAGATTCCGGAAGAGAGGTATCGATCACCCCTGTCGCAGATAATAGCTACGATAACGGCGTTTTCCACCTGCTGGTTTATCTGCAAGGCGGCGAATATCGAGCCTCCGGACGAAACACCACTGAATATGCCCTCTTCTCGTGCCAGCCTGCGCATGGTTTCCTCAGCCTGACCCTGCGAGATATCCATCACCTGATCGACTTTCGCCGAATCAAAAATACCCGGCATATAGGCTTTTGGCCAGCGCCGAATACCGGGAATTGAAGCCCCCTCTTGAGGCTGCAAGCCAACAATCTCGATATCAGGATTTTGTTTTTTAAGGAACGCCGAGGTGCCCATAATTGTCCCGGTGGTACCCATGGAACTAATAAAGTGAGTCACTGTGCCACCGGTATCGCGCCAGATTTCAGGGCCAGTGCCCTGATAGTGCGCGAGAGGATTGTCTGGATTATTAAACTGATCCAGAACCAAACCCAACCCCTGCTCACCCATCTGCTGAGCGAGATCCCGAGCCCCCTCCATACCCTCTTCCTGGCTCACTTCAATAAGCTCTGCACCATAGGCAGTCATCGCCCACTTGCGCTCGGCGGTGGCGTTGGCAGGCATAATCAGGGTCATGCGATACCCCATCATCGCCGCGACCATTGCCAGGGCAATGCCCGTATTACCACTGGTCGCCTCGATCAATCGATCACCTGGTTTGATATCACCGCGCGCCTGAGCATGTTTGATCATACTCAGTGCCGGCCGATCCTTTACTGAGCCAGCTGGGTTGTCTCCTTCGAGTTTGGCAAGGATAGTATTGGAGCTGTTGCCAGGCATACGTTGCAAACGCACCAATCTGGTGTTGCCGATGCACTGATCAATGGTGGGGTACTGCATAGCGGTAACTCTTTAATGTCTATCGGTGTATTGTGCCTGAACAGATGCGACGACGCCCCTGCGAGACGGTTATAACTCATAATTGTTTTGTCTATCCTGTCGAATCAAATACCGCCAGGTAGAAACGGCAGAGATCTGTTTATCCTAAGAATCCCGTCTATTCGCAAATAACAACATAGGCCACAGCATAGTCACGCTCGTCAGACAGGCTGAGCAAAACACGTTTGCCGCCAAGACTTTTCATCACTTCAGCAGCACCGCCGAATAGATCGACACAAGGGGCACCTTTCTCGTCGTTGCTGATAACCATATCCTGAAAGCTGACACCGTGACCTATGCCGGTACCCAAGGCCTTTGCAACAGCTTCCTTGGCGGCAAACCGCTTGGCGAAAAATGCCGCCGCCTGGCTTTTCGATTGATACTGAACCAATTCGCTGGGGCTGAGGATACGCTCGACAAAACGCTGTCCTTGACGATCCAGTACTTGCCTAATCCTGGCAATTTCTACTATATCAGTACCGATTGCGATGATCATCGAATCCCCTCTGGCGTGTTTTAGATAACACAACATTTGAGTTGTTGCTGTTGTTTTGATGGCTGAGTTTACGGTGGCTCATTTTACAGTCAACTATTTGAAGTGAACCATCTACAGTGAACCATCTACAGTGAACCGTTTACAGTGAACTGTGTGACATCAGATACTGTCGGTAGAGTTCGCGACTGTGCAACTGCTTGCCGTCGAGATAAAAGTTTATCACGCTGCGCACGAGCTTTTTAGCGGTTTTCTGTGCCGAGCCCTGGGTAAACTCACCGCGAGCAATATTTAGCAAATCCTCGCCAGAGTAATTTCCCGGCGCCGCATCACGCTGGTTAATGGCCAGCATCAAGCCCTGCTCGGGGATATATTGGTAGTATTTATCGACCATCAGTGGCTGGCCGGTCTGGGCATCACAGTCCAGCACCAAGCCATAACCCAACTCTTCCAGTAGGGTTAACTCCAACCGCCGCAGTGAGACCTCATCGGGCAGACCTTTGCAGAGAATAGACATATATTGCCGGTACTGCTGGTAGAGGTAGGGATGAACATCCTGCTCCTGAAACAGGCGATAGAACAGCTCATTGACATAGAGCCCGGTAAACAGACATTCTCCGTTAAGAAATACCGGCGCTTGACTCACATCAGCACGGGTCAGCGTCTTGAGTTCACCGCGTCCCTGCCAGCTGAATTGGTGCTCTGTGTAGGGGAATATTGAGCGATTAATACCTTGCTTATTGGGTTTGCGAAACCCTTTGGCAACACAGCGCACACGGCCATGATTAGCGGTGTACAGATCGACCAGCAGACTGGTGTCGCGATAAGGCGTCGAATGCAACAGATATCCTGGCTCAGCTTCGATACGCACTGTAATTACTCGTCGATATATCCAAGACTGCGCAGCGCACGCTCGTCATCTGACCAGCCGCTGCGAACCTTAACCCAGGTCGTCAGCATCACCTTACAGTCAAACAGACTCTCCATATCGGCGCGAGCCTGCTTGCCAATATTTTTAATTCGCTCACCCTTATTGCCGATAATGATTTTTTTCTGACCTTCGCGTTCGACCAAAATCAATGCACTGATATGCGTGACAGTGCGTTCGACACGAAATTCTTCTATTTCCACTGTGACCTGATAGGGAACCTCGGCACCTAACTGCCGAGTAATTTTCTCGCGTACAATCTCTGAGGCCAAAAAGCGTTCGCTGCGGTCAGTAATTTGATCTTCAGGAAACATATGCATTGCTTCGGGAATAAAGCCTTTTACTTTCTCTTCGAGCTGATCAAAGTTAACTTTCTTGAGGGCTGAAAGTGGAATCAAATCAGCAGCATTGACCTTCGCCGATAAAAATTGAAGGTGCGGCAGCAGCTCTTCTTTGTCTTCAATAAGATCCACCTTGTTGATGGCGACAATCACAGGAACCTCGTGATTGGAAATATACCTGGCAACATACTCATCCGCCTCACTCCATTCAAAGCGGTCGACAACAAAGATCACCACATCGACATCTGCGATAACACTGGCTGCAGACCGGTTCATCACCCGATTGATCGCGCGTTCCTGATTGGTATGAATGCCCGGCGTATCGACAAAGATAATTTGTGTATCGCCTTCAGTTTTGATGCCCAGCAATGTGTGACGAGTGGTTTGAGGTTTGCGTGAAGTAATACAAAGCTTTTGACCGAGAAGATGGTTAAGCAAGGTTGATTTGCCCACATTAGGACGACCGACAATGGCGACATAGCCGCACCGGGTTGACGCATTAGTCACTGTTTTGTCTCCAATTCCTGTAGTAGTTTCTCAGCAACTAATTGCTCTGCCTTGCGTCGACTGCTGGCAGTTGCCTCAGCGGCGGCTTCGACAGCTGCGATCTTGCAGCTCATGGTGTAAAGGCGACTATGATCCTCTCCCTCGGTTTTTACAACCTGATATTCTGGCAGTGGTTTGCCACGTGCCTGCAACCACTCCTGGAGACTGGTCTTGGCGTCTTTAACCGGCATATCCAGTGTCACTGCCTCGAGCTGCTCGCCAAACCAATTGTGAATGCAAGCCTCAGCCGCGGCCATGCCCGCGTCTCGATAAACGGCGCCAATAAGTGCTTCAACCGTATCACCAAGAATCGAATCACGGCGATGACCGCCACTTTTCATCTCGCCGGGACCCAGCAGCAGCTCAGGACCGAGATCAAGATTTCGTGCGATTTCAGCAAGCGATTCAGCGCGTACTATCTGAGAACGAATACGGCTCAGGTCACCCTCACGAGCCTCTGGAAAACGCTGGAATAGAAAACTGGAAATGGTCACGCCAAGCACGGCGTCGCCGAGAAACTCGAGTCGCTCGTTATTATTGCTGCCGCAGCTCCGGTGGGAGAGCGCCAGAGTAAGAAGCTGTTGATCGCTGAACTGATACTGCAAGCGGTCCTGGAGTTGCTTGGCATTGCTCGCCACGGATTGTCCTCAGGTTAATTATGTCGCTCCGCAGTATCATATTCGTTGTTGAATGTAAGCACTACATCCACGTTGCCAAACATAGGGAAACGTTTTTCGTAGTTCAGACTGATACGTGTTCCAGCCGCTTCGCGGTCTATGGCGACTCTTGATATATCGATATTGCGAATATTATTTATGGTAAAAAAATCTGCTATTTTACGCCGAATCTCGGCATCGGACTTGTCGATAATATCAGACTTACCCACCTGAGTAAGCGCCGCCTGAATAACGCTATTATCCAGATAGTGAGGCCCAAGCTTGAACATCACTGTTAGACAAAACCCAGCCGCCAAGAGCACAAAAAGCGTTGACAGGGTTGTTATGCCCGACTGCGTTTCGCTGTTTATTACTTTTTCCATAGCATTCTCCCTGCTCAGGTATTTGATCACTTCCTGCAATCACTCACTGCCTGTCGGGCTAGTCTATTTTCCCAGCCCGTTCAAAATTTGGCAGGCTTAAAAACTTATCCCAAAACATCCAGCGGGCAAACGCTTTACCCACAATACGCTCTTCCGGGACAGGTCCCCAAACGCGACTATCGCTCGAATTATCTCGGTTATCACCCATCATAAAATAATGCCCTTCGGGCACCACGGCGGTATAGTTCTGGCTCAACCTTGTTGGCAATAAACGCTTCTGAATCATATGCTCAACGCCCGTCAGTTCTTCAGTCATCACCACCGAGCGCGGCGCAGCTACTTCGTCAGGAAGAACTTTTTGCGGCATTTTCTCGCCATTTATATATAGCACACCGTCCAAAACGTGGATCTCATCGCCCGGCAGCCCGACCACTCGCTTGATAAAGTAGCGATCTACATGAGGCGGAAAAAACACCATCACATCACCACGCTTGGGGGATTCAACATCGATTATTTTACTTCTCAAGACCGGCAATCTGACACCGTAGGTCCACTTGTTAACAAGGATAAAATCACCCACCTTCAAGGTCGGCACCATGGATGACGAAGGGATTTGAAAAGGCTCCACAACAAACGAGCGCAGCACCAGGACCAATCCCAAAACCGGCGCCAGAGAACCAATAAATTCCACACTGCCCTCGGTCTGTCGAATAACAAATTTATTCAGCAGCCAAAACAGTGACGACAGCAAAAAAATGACGGTCAATATTAATTCAAAGTTCAGATCCATAATGGTCTTACTCCGCTCAGTTCAACGGCCTCAAACTAAAAGGCCAAAAAAATTATCAGCTTTTCAGCACTGCGAGAAACGCATCCTGGGGGATTTCAACATTGCCCACCTGCTTCATACGCTTCTTGCCCGCTTTTTGCTTCTCAAGTAGCTTTTTCTTGCGCGTTACATCGCCACCATAACATTTTGCTGTCACGTTTTTGCGCAGTGCTTTTACCGTTGTCCGGGCAACAACACTGCCGCCGATCGCCGCCTGAATCGCAACATCAAACATCTGCCGAGGAATCAGCTCTTTCATTTTATCAGCCAGAGTGCGACCTTTTTGCTGAGAACTGTCACGGTGCACGATCGCCGCCAACGCATCGACCCGGTCGCCATTAATCAGCACATCCAGGCGCACCAGCGAGGATGCCTGAAAACGAATAAAACTATAATCCAGTGAAGCAAATCCGCGACTAACGGATTTTAGCCGATCAAAGAAATCCATGACCACTTCGCTCATGGGCAGTTCGTAGCTGATCGACACCTGGCCACCGACAAACTGCATATCTTTCTGCACACCGCGCTTTTCAATGCACAGTGAAATGACATTGCCGACATAATCTTTCGGCACCAAAATATTCGCTTCGCAAATTGGTTCTCGCATCTCATCGATTGACCCTATATCAGGCAGTGCCGAAGGATTAGAGATATGCAGGAGTTCGCCGCGATTGGTCAAAATTTCATAGACTACGGTTGGTGCCGTGGTGATCAAATTAAGATCGTACTCACGCTCGAGACGTTCCTGAATGATTTCCATATGCAGCATGCCGAGGAAGCCACAGCGAAAGCCAAAGCCCAGAGCATCTGAACTCTCCGGTTCATAAAACAGCGAAGCATCGTTGACCGCCAGTTTGGATAGCGCTTCGCGGAAGTCTTCAAAATCGTCCGAGTCAACCGGAAACATGCCGGCATAGACCTGCGGTTTAACGCGCTGAAATCCCGGCAGCGCATCAACCTCTGCGGTACTGAAATGGGTGATAGTGTCGCCTACTGGGGCACCCAAAATATCCTTGATACCGGCAACCATAAAGCCCACTTCACCAGCACTTAACACGCCAGTCTCTTTGCGCTTCGGGGTAAACACTCCAACGCTGTCAACGACATGGGGCTTGCCAATAGTTTTGGCAATAATTTTGCTCTTGGTCGTCAAGGTACCCTGCATAACCCTGACCAGAGAGACCACACCGAGATAGTTATCGAACCAGGAATCAATAATCAATGCCTGCAGCGGCGCATCGACATCACCCACAGGGGGAGGCACTTGCCGCACCAGCTCTTCAAGTATCTCAGAGATACCCTCACCGGTTTTAGCACTGCAGCGCACCGCGTCGGTAGCTTCAATGCCAATAATATTTTCGATTTCATTGATGACTTTTTCCGGCTCGGCCTGAGGCAGGTCCATTTTATTGAGTACCGGAATCACTTCGAGGCCCTGCGCAATTGCGGTGTAGCAATTAGCTACCGACTGCGCCTCAACACCCTGCGCGGCATCCACGATCAATAGTGCGCCTTCACAAGCCGCCAGTGAGCGTGACACTTCATAGGAAAAGTCTACATGGCCTGGGGTATCAATAAAGTTGAGCTGATAGGTTTTGCCATCTTGAGCTGTGTAGGGGAGCGTTACGCTCTGCGCTTTAATGGTAATGCCGCGCTCCCGCTCAATATCCATGGAATCGAGTACCTGGTCGGCCATCTCACGCTCGGCCAGGCCGCCACAGACTTGTATAAAACGGTCTGCAATCGTCGATTTGCCATGGTCAATATGGGCAATAATGGAAAAATTTCTGATATGACTTAAGTCGGACAAAGTTTTCTGCTGCCTGTGAAAAATGCGTGCGGAGTTTAGCCTATTTACAGCCCCCGCGCTATTAGCCACGCACCCTATTAATCAGGGTGCGCAGCTTTAAATTACTCGAGTCCGGAGCCAGGTTATTGTCGTAGAATAATGGTTCTTGAAATCGCTCTTCCCTGTCGGTAGAAGCGGATAAGCACTGGTACATCAACGGGTAGCTGACGGACGACCTGATCGTATTCATCCGTGTCGTCAATGCGGCTGTAGCCAAGTTGCAAAATCACATCACCACGGTTCAGGCCCGACTCTGCCGCTGATGAATCCGGCGATACCTGATCAATCACTACGCCACCACGAACACCTAGCGAGCTGCGCTCACGATCACCGAGATCGGCAACCACCAATCCCAAGCGATCACTGCCATCGGCATTAGAGGCGACAGCTGAATCATCGCCGTCGAGACGGCCAATTTCGATCGTCATCTTGTTCAACTTGCCCTGGCGGTAAAAGTCAACCTGTGCTTTTTTGCCCGGCCTGAGCATGCCCACTACATGGGGCAGATCACCGGAGTCAACAATTGCCTGACGATCAAAGCGCACAATCACATCACCCGGTTTAATACCGCCCTTATCGGCAGGACTGTCTGGCTCAACTGCATTGATCAATGCGCCCTGAGGCTTATCCAGATCCAGTGATCTGGCCAGATCTTTGTCCACATCCTGAATAACCACGCCGAGCCAACCACGCTGCACCTCACCGTTATTCTTAAGTTGTTCGATCACCCCCAGAGCAACACTGGTGGGAATGGCAAACGAGAGGCCAATGGAACCACCGGAGCGAGAGTAGATCTGTGAGTTAATGCCTACCACCTCACCGTCAAGATTAAACAGCGGACCACCAGAATTACCCGGATTAATAGCCACATCGGTCTGGATAAAGGGAACATAATTCTCACCTTTTTCGGTTGGAATGCTGCGCCCTATAGCGCTGACAATGCCGACGCTGGCAGAGTAGTCGAGACCAAACGGAGAGCCAATCGCCAGAACCCATTCACCCACTTTAAGCTCGTCGGGCTCTGCCAATTTCAAGGTCGGCAGATCCTCCGCATCAATCTTCAACAGGGCAAGGTCGGATCGACGATCTTTACCGACCACTTCAGCGTTAAACTCACGCCGGTCCGAGAAACGCACAACAATCTCATCTGCCCCGTCTACAACATGATGATTAGTGAGAATATAACCATCATCTGAGATAACGAACCCTGAACCCATCGCCATCACAGGCCGCTGCTGACTACGCTCACGTTGCTGGAGCAGGTCGCGGAAAATATCCGGGATCTGGCCGGGGGAAATCTGTGATATTTTGCCGCTGCGCGCTTTCTGGACTGTGTTGATTTTTACTACCGCGGGCGAGGTCTCCTCAACCAACTCGGTAAAATCCGGTAACTGTGCCAATACGGCAAGGGAGTTGAAAACAAGAAAGACGAAGGAAGTGACGACGACGAATCTTTTAAGCACGAAGTTTTCTCCAATAGTTAATTTAAGCGATGTCTTAAAAACGGTAACACGGAGTCTAAGTTGTCTATCGAGAACCCAACAACGAGTCGAATACATAAGACAACAGGGTTAAAGAATAGTTAATAAGACGTTGTAAATCAGGAATCTAACTCAAGACAATAACTCAAACTCACGAGACTAAATTAATAACCGAGGGCTCAACCTGATCTTCAATCAAGACCGGATTAAAGCGCAAATCCTTACGCGTTTTCAGACTGTGTAAATTGACCAGCAGTCCGCCCAATAACAGACCAGCAAGCGCACCGAAAATACTCTGCAGATCGCTGCCGTCAAATACTGACGCGCCAAGTACTGCACCGACAGTCGGCAGCAGATAAACCAGCAACGACGCCATAACAATAACGTCTTCAGGAATAGCAATGGTCACTGACTGGCCGATCAAAAACGTATCCGGAGAGCGTTTATTGAGCAACACCCGGATGCTGGTAGTCTTGCCCGCAAGCTTCGATAAAAACTTTTGCCCACAACCTTTTTCTGCGACACAGACTTCACACGCGGACTTCTGGATGGTCTCCACCCAAAGACTATCGGATTCAATAGCCACAACCACTCCCGTTTCAAGAATCATTGCTGCTCATCTCCGGGCGATAGAGCGATAGCATTGGCAATTTGATTTGCCGTGGCCCGCGGGATTTCGCCCACCACCGAGATCGCATACTCATGGTCATTGAAATTGGCCTTGGTTAGCACAGCAACTGTAGCACCGAGATTGGCATCGATAGCCGGTAGCGAACGCCCGTTATCTGAATCGATAAACACCGAGAACACCGCCAGACCATCGGTGTACATCATCGACTCCTGACGACCCTTATCGGTCGATTGATGTGAGGCGATAACAAATCCGGGCGGCAGCCATTGTGAACTCCAGCTAGAAACGGACTCTCTAATCTTCCGATCGGCGCCAACGCAGCCGGTCTGTTCCAGCGCAACCGACTTGTCATACGTCGTCTGCAGGTCAAAACCGAGCTCAGCTATCGGCATACCCACCGCGATATCAACAAACTGGAAACGCTCAAGTGGTTTACCGCGGTGACTCATAAGAACTGACTGCAGCAGCAGGCCCGAGTCTCTGTCGATGGCGACAACATAGCCATAGCGATGCTTATCTTTTGGTAACACATGGACCATTACCACATCGCGGTTTGCTATACGTCCATCACCTTTGATATGGAAGTCATAATAGTCTTCCAAACGCGCATAGCTCTGCTCACTGATCTTGTAGGCACTGCCACGCAACAGCATATCGCCGGTGCGCAGACAATCTAAATTGCCGATGCGACTCAAAGCCTCCCGTTTAGCGCCATCCATATGCAGGATACGCTCAAACGTCTGGCCTTCGAACACACCGTGAGAGACTTTGACACTGGTGAGGTTGCCGCGATACTCATAGGTAAAAAGGCCCTGATAGTTAAGCTCACGTGAAGCCTTGGACATTCTCGCCATCAGATCCTGTGCTGACTCCATCTGTGCAGCATACAGGGGCCCATGCAGCAAAACGGCGGCTACCAGAGCCGCCCATTTGATTGGTTTAACTGTTTTAAAAAACGCCATGATCACCGTTTATTCCTGGTCGGCTGCAGCCTCGCTTTCATTCAATCGAGCAAATGGCAACATGCCCTGATTGCTGTTTAAGGCTGCATGATTGGAGTGCCTGATCATAATATCATTCATATAAGCCCGCAGCTCAGCTTCTGAATAGTTTCGTTTGGCCTGCTGTCGCACTTCGATCACTGGCGTGACATAACGGGAATTCTTGTTAGTGCCGCCAGCACTGACCGTACGGGCGTTGATGACGGGCTGAAAGCCAGAGGGAAACTGTATCGCCGGACCGGTATTTTCTTCATCCACCTGATCAATACCGGCAAACTCGGAAACCATACCAGGGTTAGTCATCGGACTGTTGAGCTGCTGAACACCAAACACAGCGACCAAAGCAACCGAGGCAGCTATCGCAAAGCGTCCGGCGGAGCCCGCAAAAACGGCCAAAACACTCTGTCGATGAGTGGGCTCTTTACCAATGGCACTGCTAATAGCGGATGAATAATCTAACGAGGTGGCAGCAACATCGCCGTTGAGCGCTGACGAAACCATGTGGTAGCGCTTCCATTTGGCGCGCAACTCAGGGTTTTCAGAGACTTCTTTGAGAAGGCGGTGCATCTCCATATCGGTTGCCTCTGCATCCATAAAAGCGGAGAGAGACTGCTCTAAGCGTTCCTGATGATCGCTCATTAATTTACCTCGTAAACGCAAAAGTGAATTGTTCTAACGTTATTACTGTCATGAGTTGTTACTGTCATGAAATATTAGCCCGATGACTATTTAATTGCTGTGGATATGACCCATGATTCTGGAAAAGGTTCACCAATCTTTTACTCACCTTCGATTAACTCCACCACTCGTGCATCAATCGACTCCCGGCCACGAAAAATACGCGATCTAATAGTCCCTACAGGGCAGTCCATAATCGCGGCGATATCCTCGTAACTAAGGCCCTCGTACTCGCGCAGGGTCACCGCCGTGCGCAAATCTTCCGGAAGTTCAAGGATGGCCTGATTGATAACTGTCTCAAGCTGGTCACGAAACAGCTGATTCTCGGGCGAGCCAACGTCCTTCAGCTGTTCGCTTCCAGAATAATACTCGGCATCATCGAGATCAACATCGGAAGATGGCGGGCGGCGGCTGCGAGCCACTAGGTAATTTTTCGCCGTGTTGACGGCAATACGGTAGAGCCAAGTGTAAAATTGGCTGTCACCGCGAAACTTGGGTATTGCACGATAGGCCTTGATAAAAGCCTCTTGCACCACATCGCGCACCTCATCACTGTCGCGGACAAACCGCGCCACGATGGCGTGAACTTTATATTGATATTTGAGAACCAGCAGATCGAAAGCGCGCTTGTCGCCCTTCTGAACTCTGACGACCAATTGATTATCAGTCGGCTGTGTTTTTTGTTCTGTCATCTAGCAATCCATTTATCCTACTAATCCAGCTTATTATCTGTTTTAACACACTCATTTGAGCCACCCTCCATTGCAAAATATAAACGCAATCAAAGACAGACTGCCACGAAACGTTTTAGTTCGATCAAGCGGTCCCCAAATGGCATTTTAGTTAGCTTGCGATCTGAGCTTATATTATCATGCTGCGACAAATGAATGTGGTCATCAAATGAAACAAACCCACTTATATGATGTGCTGATTATCGGCAGTGGTGTGGCTGGCCTCGCCGTCTCGCTGCAGTTGGATTCAGGACTGCGCATCGCGCTGATAAGCAAGGCGTCCCTGCAAGGCGGCGCCTCCTGGTTAGCCCAGGGTGGCATTGCTGCGGTTATTGACAAAAATGACAGTGCCGAAGCGCATATAGCAGACACACTGGTGGCCGGCGCTGGACTCTGTCATGAGGATAGCGTGCGTTTTGTAGTGGAGAATGGACCCAGTGCTATCCAGTGGCTGATCGAAAACGGGGTTGATTTCACCCGAGAGGAAGGCGCGACCAACTACCACTTGACCAAAGAAGGTGGCCACAGTCATCGACGTATCCTGCACACTGCAGATGCCACCGGAAAAGAGGTTACCGGAACACTGGTGGATCAGGCCCTCAAAGCAAAAAATATTGATATCTTTGAGCATCACTGTGCGGTCGATCTGGTTACTCAAGCCGATAAGAACTCACGCAAAATCCGCTGCACAGGTGCCTATATTCTCGACATTGAAAGCGGCGAGGTTGAACTGTTTCAAGCCAAGAGCGTGGTGCTGGCATCCGGCGGTGCCAGCAAAACCTACCTCTACACCAGCAATCCTGATGGTGCCAGTGGCGATGGCATCGCCATGGCTTGGCGCCGCGGCTGTCGCGTCGGCAATCTTGAGTTCAATCAGTTTCACCCCACATGCCTCTATCACCCCAAGGCCAAGTCATTTTTGATCACCGAAGCGCTGCGCGGTGAAGGGGCAATTCTCAAACTGCCCGACGGCTCTCCGTTTATGCACAACTTTCATCCGGATGCAGAGCTCGCGCCACGGGATGTCGTCGCCCGAGCTATCGATCATGAGATGAAACGACTTGGAAGTGACTGCCTGTATCTGGATATCAGCCATAAACCTGCTAATTTTATCACCGAGCATTTTCCAACGGTCTATAAGCACTGCTTGGAATTTGGTATCGATATCACCCAAAACCCAATCCCTGTGGTTCCCGCCGCACACTACACCTGTGGCGGAATTGTTGTTAACACCAAGGGTCAAACAGATCTGCGTAATCTCTATGCTGTTGGGGAAAGTGCCTTTACTGGTTTGCATGGGGCCAATCGAATGGCCAGTAATTCACTGCTTGAGTGCCTGGTTTACGCTCGCGCTGCGGCCACCGAGATCAATCAAATTAATCAGCAGATTGCCGAGCCGGACTTTATTCGACCCTGGGATGAATCACAGGTCGCCTATTCCGATGAAGATGTGGTGATCTCCCACAACTGGGACGAGCTGCGCCGCTTTATGTGGGATTACGTCGGTATTGTGCGGACCAACAAGCGCCTTCAGCGTGCCCAGCACAGAATCACTCTACTTCAAAAAGAGATTCAGGAATACTACAGCAACTACAAGGTGGGCCGCGATTTACTCGAGTTGCGCAACCTGGCAACAGTTGCCGAGTTGATTATCCGCTGCGCCCTGCAGCGCAAAGAGAGCCGAGGCCTGCACTATACGATCGACTATCCGGAACTGGCACCTATAGCCAAAGACACGATTCTGGTACCGATCAACTTTGCCGGCCAGGATATGATTATCAATCTCAACTGAGTACAGAAGGCAATCTGGACCACTGAGTGTGGCGCTTTTCTCTATCTATCTTTAGCCGGGCCTATTTTAGCTCGGTTTATTTTTAGCTCGATCTATTTTTAGCTCTAGCAATCAAAATCATACGCAGCAATCTATGCTTCTGCGGCGACAGACCATCACTGGGAATAACGCGCACTATCTGGCGTCCTGTGGCCGCCCTGAAATAGGCAATTACCAAATGGCGGGTGACGAATTGGGTGGGCGCCAGCTGCACATCCTGCACCGACACATCTTGTTCCCCAGGCTCCTCTCGGACCAGCCTCCAAAGATTTTTTGCGCTATCCAGCAAAAGTAAACTCTCGGGCCCCTGGCGCATAAACTGAGCCACAAACCAACAGCCGACGACTGACAACACCAGCAAACCCAGGGTGTTGGCCCAGAATTTCAGTGGCAAGAGAACAATCAAAGCACCCGCGATGGCGATCAGTAGCAATCGTGCGGCGAGGTAATAAAGGGAGCGCTGCAGGTAAAATTCAGCAGCTTTGGGAGCGGGACTCATGAATGATCTGCACTATCCTTTGCATATCCGTGTTTTCCGGCGTCTCACGCTTCATCAGCCACATAAACAGAGACTGATCTTCGCATTCCAGCAATGTCTCAAAGCGCAGCTGATCAGCCTGTTCGAGGGTTTCGTAGGACTCCTCAGCAAAGGGCTCAAGAATCAGATCCAGCTCCAACATACCACGGCGACAGGCCCAGCGAAGACGATTTTTATTCATGGTTAATCAGTAATTGTGTTAAAGCTCCATTATAAGAGACAATCCGTAAATAACCTAAACCGAATCCCGAGGATTGGCAATGACGCAGCACACTTCTTCCCGTGCAGGCTCTACCCTTGATGACAGCGCCGTAAAATCTGCCGGGCAACGTGGCTATGTCTGCCTATCCGGCCCCGGCAGTCGAACGTTCTTACAGGGGCAAGTAACCTGCGACATCAATGGCCTGACGCCAGACAACAGTGTTAAAGGCGCGCATTGCACAGCAAAAGGGAGGATCGTCTTTCTATTCACCGCCCACTGTGATTTGGACGACAATCTTATCCTGCAGACCCACCCATCGATTGTCGATATCGCCATTGCCAGCCTGAAAAAGTATGCCGTATTTTTCAAAACCGAGATCAGCGATGTCAGCGCACAATATACTTGCGAAGAGGGCCACAGTGACCAGGCCGACCTGATCCGTCTCCGCGCAGGTATTGCAGATGTTGTAGCTGAAACCAGCGAAATGTTTATCCCGCAGATGCTCAACCTTGATGCCCTGGGCTATATCAGTTTTAAAAAAGGCTGTTACACAGGTCAGGAGATTGTCGCCCGGGCTCACTACCGCGGCGCGGTGAAGCGACGTATGTATCATCTAAAACTGACAACCCAGGCAGTACCGCTGGCCGGCGATGAGATTAAAAATAACGAGGGCCAAAGTATCGGCAATATTGCCAGCGCCATGGCAATCGACAGCGATAACATTGAAGCGCTAGCTGTGCTCAGCGACAAGCACAGTGACTGTGACGGGTTACAGATTGGCGACCAGCCACTGCTCGACGTCAGCTATCTGCCACTGCCATACGAAATTCCGACCACGCCATGAATCCCGTGCTGACCTGGCTTACCGATCATCAGTACTTTCTGGTCTGGTCGGGCGCCATTTCACTATTCGTCTTTATAGCAAGCCTGTTGTCTCTGCCATGGCTAGTGGCGCAGATTCCGGATGATTATTTTTTACCTGACAAACGCCAACCGGCAGAGTGGAAAGAGCAACACCCGCTGGTTCGACTATTGGCATTGGTCGGCAAAAATCTGATTGGATTGGGTTTGATTCTGGCAGGCATTTTGATGCTGTTTTTACCCGGCCAGGGAATCCTGACACTGGTTATGGGAGCGCTAATGATGGACTATCCGGGCAAGTTTCAACTGGAACGCAAGATTGTTAAAACCCCGGCAGTTCTAAAAGGTCTCAACTGGTTGCGAGCCAAGGCGAACAAACCACCCCTGATACTCTAGCCAATCGGCAGTCCTGCAAAAAGACTTCAAATCTGAGCCAATCAATATCTGCCAGTCAAAACCTAAGCGTGGATATGTTGAGCAATATACGACTGTACAGTGGCTTGATCATTATCCAGCACTGTATAGCGCTCTTCCTTATCAAAAAGATCCGCCATATGCTGCGGCAACTCGGGATCATTGGGATACCCCGCACACTTCACCGCATCAGGAAACTTCGCAGGGTGTGCAGTGGCCAGAGTAACCATCGGCGTCTCAAGATTGGCGCGACAGTGCCGCGCCGCATCCAAACCAATCGCCGTGTGCGGATCCATCAGATAATTGCTCTGCTGATAGACACTGCGAATAATCTCCACCATACCTGCATCATCACAGCGATAACTTGAGAACAATTTGCGCGCTTCTTTCAGCGCTGCATCACTGAGATTCATATGTCCCGCTTTGGCATCTTTCATTAACTCTGCGATAGCAGCACCATCGCGATCATAGAGATCAAACAGCAGACGCTCAAAGTTGCTGGAAATCATAATATCCATACTCGGCGCCAGACTCTGCTCCAGAGGACGGGTACTGTGATCATTGTCGCTGATGCAACGATGAAGGATATCGTTTTGATTAGTGGCGATAACCAACTGCTCGATCGGCAAGCCCATTTTGTGTGCCAGATAACCGGCAAAAATATCACCAAAATTACCCGTTGGCACTGAGAACGAAACTTTTCGCTGCGGCCCACCCAGCGACAGGGAAGCCCAAAAATAATAGACGATCTGGGCCATAATTCGCGCCCAGTTAATCGAATTCACTGCAGCCAACTGACGGCCCTCGGGGAGGAATGACTGATCGGCAAAGCTCGCCTTGACCATATTCTGGCAGTCGTCAAAATTGCCGTGCATGGCAATATTGTGCACATTGTCGGCGAGCACGGTCGTCATCTGTCGGCGCTGCACATCCGATACACGGTTGTATGGGTGGAGAATAAAGATATCGATATTTTCACAGCGACGGCAACCTTCGATCGCAGCCGAACCGGTATCGCCGGACGTCGCACCCATAATCACGACTTTCTGACCACGCTTGGCGAGGATATAGTCGAGCAGATGCCCCAGAAACTGCAAAGCAAAATCTTTAAATGCCAGAGTCGGGCCATGGAACAGCTCCATGATCCATTCATTGTGGCCGGTCTGAATCAGCGGCGCGATGCCACCGTGACGGAAAGTTGCATAAGACTTGTCGATCAGCTGCTTGAGATCATCTTCCGGAATCGCGCCATCAACAAATGGACTGATAATCTTCAGCGCTAACGCCTGATAGGACAGCCCCGCCCAAGACGCAATCTCTTGCTGACTGAACACCGGCAATTCCTGCGGCACAAACAGGCCGCCATCCGGAGCCAGTCCGGTAAGCACAACATCTTCGAAATCTTGTGGCTCAACGCCGCCACGGGTACTGATATATTTCATTTACTGATCCAAGTGTTCAACACGAATAAAGGTCACCGAATCCCGCACAGTGTCCAGGGCTTCGATGCCTTCGACTGCCGCATCCAGCGCAGACTCACGCGTGACACTAGTGAGAATAATAACATTCACATACTCTTCCGTGGCCGGTTGTTCACGCTGAATAATCGCTTCGATACTGATGCTAGCATCAGCCATAATGCGGGTAATATTGGACAACACCCCTGGCTTGTCGAGTGCAGAAAAACGCATATAGAAGCTGGTTTCAATCTCTTGAATATCCAAAATTCGGCGTGGCTCTATCGCAGCGGTAGGCACGCCCAGAGCCGGAACCCAACTCTGGGGATCACTGTGCATGGCACGTGCGACATCGACAATATCAGCTACCACTGACGACGCAGTAGGCGCAGCACCGGCGCCCGGACCATAAAACAGAGTGGTGCCAACAGCATCGGCACTGACCATCACAGCATTTAAAACACCATCGACTGCAGCTATCAGAGAGCCCTCCGGGACCAGTGTCGGGTGCACACGAATTTCGACGCCCTCTTCGCTCTGGCGGGCAATGCCCAGATGCTTAATGGCATAGCCAAGCTCACGGGCATAGGCGACATCTTGCGGATGCAATTGAGTAATGCCATCGGTGAAAACGGTTTTGGTATCGAGCGGAATTGAGAAAGCCAGTGAAGCCAGAATAACCAGTTTATGGGCCGCATCGATACCTTCAACATCAAACGTCGGGTCGGCTTCAGCGTAACCTTTTTGCTGCGCTTCGATGAGCACATCGGCAAATTCACGGGCCTTACTGTCCATTTCGGAGAGAATAAAATTGGTGGTGCCATTGATAATACCGGCCAGCCAATTCACCCGGTTGCCGGCAAGGCCTTCGCGTAACCCTTTAATAATCGGAATACCGCCGGCCACAGCAGCTTCATAAGCAACAATCAAATTGCGCTGCTCGGCAAAGGCAAAGATCTCCATCCCGTGCTCGGCAATCAGTGCCTTGTTAGCAGTGACCACATGCTTGCCATTTTCCAACGCGGTCATAACCAGATCGCGAGCGACCGTGGTGCCACCAATCAGCTCGACAACAATATCAATATCAGGATTTTTCGCGACATCAAAAATATCTCTCGAAACCTGCACAGACGAGGTATCGCAATCAGGATTATCGCGACGAGCACCGACCTGGGAAACGATAATTTCGCAGTTGGCACGAGGATTGATTAACTGGGCATTGCGCTGTAACAGATTGAGCGTGCCTGAGCCGACTGTGCCCAGACCACAGATACCAATATTGACCGATTTCAAGGTATTTCCCCGAACAAAATATGTGTAAATAAAAGGACGAGCAACAGTAAATGTCAGACTCCGCACTGTCAATGCAGAGTGCGCCTATTATTACTGTCTAAAAGAGGTTTAACCTTGCGATCAATTAATCTTCGCAGTTAAACCAAATATTTCCGCAAAGTCGGCCGCGGGGCGATATCCGGGAATCATGGTTCCATCCATCAAAACGATCGCCGGTGTGCCATTGACCCCAACCTTGGCGCCGAGTCGATAGTGCTCCGCAACCGGGTTGCCGGCACAGACATTGGTCGGCAACCTGCTTCCATTCTTCAAATCAGTCAACGCCTGCTGAGGTGTGTCAGAACACCAAGCGGTGGCGATTTTATTGTAGGCCTCGGAATTAATCCCGGCACGCGGATAAGCAAGATAACGCACTTCGATACCCATGGCATTTAACTCTGGTACTTCGCTGTGGAGCTTGCGGCAATAGCCACAGTCGACATCAGTGAACACGTTAATAATTGCTTTGGTCTGCCCGGCAGGCTTAAAAATAATCATGTCGTCGGTTCTGCGCGCAGCAAAAAGATCGCGACGCATTGCGACGAGACCCAATTCACGCACATCGACAAACTGATTATTCACAATTTTGAAAAGGTTGCCGTCGAAGAGGTGATTGCCATCTTCAGAGACATACAGCAGTGGACCCGCCTCGACCTGCACCATAAAAAATCCAGGCAACGCAGCATCTCCAACTATCTCGAAGTTAAGATCAGGACGCGCCGAGGCAAGCTTGGCAATAATGTCGCGTTCACTTGCAGCCAGAGACCACTGGCTAAATAAAATCGCAGCGAAAAAGACCACTAGCGTGCTGTATCTGGATCTGTAGTTAATCATACCGACTAAACATCCCTGCTGATTTGAATTGTCCGATATAACTCTCAGCTTAAACAGCCTGCTCACCGGTTTCACCGGTACGGATGCGAATCACCTCATCTAGGGATGAGATAAAGATTTTGCCATCGCCGATCTTGCCCGTTGCTGCTGCCTTGGCAATTGCCTCAACCACACTGTCGACCATATCCTGACCGATGGCAATTTCCAACTTAACCTTGGGCAGAAAATCGACAACATATTCAGCACCACGATATAACTCTGTGTGCCCCTTCTGTCGACCAAAGCCTTTTACCTCTGTAACGGTAATGCCCTGCACCCCGACATCGGCAAGTGCCTCGCGTACGTCATCCAGTTTGAAAGGCTTGATAATCGCTGTAATCAATTTCATTGTTGTCGAACTCCACAGATTTAAAGTAATGCTGTAAAGATACCTGTTTCAGGCAAAAATTGCATCCACACTTGATACCGCGAAGACAAAAAAAACCGGGGCCAAAAGGCCCCGGGTCAAAGGTCAAACCAGGATACTAACTAACAAGATGCTTGCTGATTAGTTACTACCTGAGGGGGGGGGTAAACCTTACTTGCCTGCAGAAAACTCAGGGTAAGCTTCGATACCACACTCGGCGATATCACAGCCTTCAAACTCTTGCTCATCGCTGATGCGAATACCCATAAGCGCTTTCAGCACAGACCAGACGATAATGCTGGTTACAAAGGTCCAGGCGAAGATCACAGCAATACCCGTGAGCTGACCAACCAATGTCACACTCTCGTTGCCAGACAGACATACTGCCAACAGACCCCAAATACCCACAACACCGTGGACAGAGATAGCACCGACGGGATCATCAATTTTCAAAGAATCCATAAAGCGCACCGAAAGCACAACAATCAGGCCACCAACAGCGCCAACAGCAGTTGCAGCGCCACCGGTCCAGGCCAGAGGCTCAGCAGTAATGGCTACCAGACCCGCCAGCGCACCATTGACCGCCATGGTCAAATCAGCCTTGCCGTACAACAACTGTGCCAGCACCAGAGCGGCAATCAAGCCACCAGACGCAGCGGCATTGGTATTGACGAAGACATCGGAGACAGCATTGGCTTCCGCGATATTAGACACCATCAACTCGGAGCCGCCATTGAAACCGAACCAGCCCATCCACAAGATGAACATACCGATAGCAGCCAGGGGCATATTGGCACCGGGAATCGCATTGACTCTGCCATCTGCGGAGTACTTGCCTTTACGAGCACCCAGCAGCAATACGCCTGCCAGTGCCGCAGTAGCACCACACAAATGCACGACACCTGAGCCTGCAAAATCCTGGAACCCAGCAGCATCAAGGAAGCCACCGCCCCACTTCCACATACCCTGCATCGGATAAATGAAACCAGTCATTACCACAGCAAAGGCGAGGAAAGCCCAGAGTTTCATGCGCTCAGCAACCGCACCAGAGACAATCGACATCGCGGTAGCGACGAACACAACCTGGAAGAAAAAGTCTGAGGCACCTGAATAGTAGGTCTCACCATTGCTGGCGAGCACTTCTTCAGGTGTAGCATTGCCAATAATATTGCCAAACCAGACATCCGGCAGGAATCCGCCTGCGGTTCCGCCGTACATAATCGCGTAACCCATCACCATGTACATACAGCAAGAGATGGCGAACAGCGCAACATTTTTGGTGAGAATTTCAGTGGTGTTTTTAGAGCGGACCAGACCGGCTTCAAGCATCGAAAAGCCAGCTGCCATCCACATAACCAACACACCAGACATCAAAAAATAAAAGGTGTCCAGTGCGTATTTGATTTCAATAATATCAGAGTTCATTTTGTCAGCTCCTGTTATACAGCTTCGGCGCCGGTTTCACCGGTGCGGATGCGAATGACTTCTTCGAGTGAAGAAATAAAGATCTTTCCATCGCCGATCTTGCCGGTTTGAGCAGCGGCGGTAATGGCCTCAACCGCGCTGTCTACCATCTCATCAGCGAGCGCAATTTCCAGCTTTACCTTGGGCAAAAAGTCGACCACATATTCAGCACCACGATACAACTCAGTGTGACCTTTCTGACGGCCAAATCCTTTAACCTCCGTTACTGTTACACCGGCGACACCCAGGTCACCCAGAGCCTCGCGCACTTCATCGAGTTTGAAAGGCTTTACGATTGCAGTTATCAATTTCATCGAGATTCTCCATTGGGTGGCCAAAGCCACCCGCGTTAAATGAGAGGGATAATTAGTCGCAAATTAAAGCGACTTGGAGATTGTTAAAACAAACTCGTTATCGGCAAACAGGCCACCGCTTTCAGACGAATCGATCCAGCTCAGATCAAAACCGAGGCCAGCCGCTTCAGTGCTCAGCGAGATAGAGTAGTCGTCTGCTTCATTAGCCGGGTCATCGGCGCTCATGGTTCCGTAGTGGAAGCCGAGGCTGAAATCTTCATTCAGCTCCACGCCATAATCCAGATAGATATAGGTGCTTGACCCTGTCGAGGCGTAGTAATCATCCGAGTAGGCAAAGCCCAATGTTGCATCAGAGTACGAAAGGCTGCCGTAAATCTCTTCAAATTCTTCAGAGCTTGGACCCTGCGGATAACCGTAGAACAGGTAACCAATATCGTAGCTCACTTCATCAGAGATCGAACCACCGTAACCGGCGTAGTAATCGAGCTCCAAGCCGCCACTGAAATCGATGCTTGAAGCCCAGGTTCCGACATAAAAACCATTTTCAAACGCAACATCGAATCCACCTGACAGCGCTTCACCACCAGACTGGTCGATACCACGGAAAAAATAATTAGAACTCAGAGCAACATTTCCTGAGACCTCCGCAGCTATCGCACTGGCGCCAGTCATCATGGTTGCGGCAAAGATTACGGTTTTTAATGCTTTCATAGGTATATCTCCCAAGATATAAAGTAATAAAAATTAGTTAAGTCAGTCAGCAGTGTAAGCAGGTCAATCAATTTGTTGATGCTTCGAAGAGGTCAATGCACGTAGCGTGCCAACAATTTTTTGCAGGTAATTTATGGCCACTTCGTGGCAAATAATGCAATAACGCTCCAAAATAGTGCGCAAACTCAACCCTCGATCCAGGTTGGCGCACCAAGTTGGATAACTTTGCCGAGCAGTTAGAGAACCAGCCCACATTTCTGCAAATGGATGGGGTATGACGGCGCAATTTGCTAAACTGCGGTCCAAGCATCGAATACCAGACAGGAGCCCCAACCGTGAATCAGGACAATATCGTCAACCAGTTTTTTAAACAGTTTAATCAGGCCTTTGTGCCCGGCGTCCAGACACTGGGCGATGAAGTTCAGACACAGATGCGCACCGCCATGGCCAGCGCATTTCAGAAAATGGACCTAGTTACTCGGGAAGAATTCGATATTCAACAGGCCGTGCTGCAGCGTTCTCGAGAAAAACTCGACGCGCTTGAACAGCAAGTCAGCGAACTTGAAGCCAGCATCAAGCAACTCAGCGCATAAAAAAACTAACTGCCCAAAAACTGTTCTGGGCTAGCTCTTAATCGCATACAGGGAGGTATGTTATGTCACTCGCGGTGGTCAACACTCGGGCAAAACTGGGTATCAATGCACCGCGCGTCTCGATCGAGGTTCATCTCTCCAATGGCCTGCCGAGTGTTCATATTGTCGGGCTGCCGGAAACCTCTGTTAAAGAAAGCAAAGACCGCGTGCGCAGCGCAATAATCAACTCACACTTCGACTTTCCTGCACGCCGCATCACCATCAATCTGGCGCCCGCCGAACTCCCCAAGGAAGGCAGTCGCTTCGATCTCGCCATCGCCGTTGCCATTCTCGCCGCCTCCGGGCAAGTGCCCAGCGACAAACTCGATGATTATGAATTTATCGGAGAGCTCGCCCTCTCGGGAGAAACTCGCGGTGTCGATGCCATCCTGCCCGCCGCACTCGGCTGTCGACACAGCGGCAAAAAACTTATTATCAGTCGCGACAACGCCGACGAAGCGGCCCAGGTAGAAAACCTCGACATACTGCCCTGCACTCACCTGCTGCAACTCTCGGCCCATCTGCTGCAACAAGAACCTCTGCAACCCTGGACTGGCGTATTGCCCAATGTTGACGAGAGCCAGCTGCCGAACGACGCCGAACTCAATCAAGTCATCGGCCAACACCACGCCAAACGGGCACTGGAGATTGCCGCAAGCGGCGGTCACAACCTCCTGTTTTACGGCCCACCGGGCACCGGCAAAACCATGCTCGCCAGTCGTCTTCCGGGAATCCTTCCGCCCCTCGACAATCAACAGGCGCTGGAAGTTGCTTCAATTTACTCCGTGGCCGGCAAGGGCCTGCGCACCCCAATCTGGTCGCGACCGTTTCGCTCGCCCCATCACACCGCCTCGTCCACCGCATTGGTAGGCGGTGGCAGCAACCCCAAACCAGGAGAGATCTCACTGGCCCATCAGGGGGTACTGTTCCTCGATGAACTGCCGGAATTTCCGCGCAGCGTACTGGAAGTCTTGAGAGAGCCTCTCGAATCCGGCGAGATCAATATCTCCAGAGTCGCAGCACAGGTCTGCTACCCCGCCAACTTTCAACTGGTCGCCGCTATGAACCCCTGCCCCTGCGGCTATCTCGGCAGCTCACGCTGTCGCTGCACCCCCGACCAGATCAACCGTTACCGCAGCAAAATTTCCGGGCCGCTGCTCGATCGTATCGACCTGCAAGTACAGGTTTCCGCTATCGACAACCAACAGCTGTTAAATCAGGACCAACAAACCACAGGAGAAAGCAACCAGCAGATACAACAGCGCATCTGCGAAGCCCGTGAACGTCAGCTCAGCAGACAGGGTAAAACCAATAGTCAGCTAAGCAGCGAAGAATTAAAAACTATCTGCCCGCTGAGCAGCGAACAGCGCCACTTGATGGATCACGCTATCAATCGCTTTGGCCTTTCAACACGAGGCTTTTACCGAGTGTTGCGCGTGGCACGCAGTATTGCCGACCTGGCCACCCGCGACAGGGTCAGCAGCGAAGATTATCAGGAAGCGTTGAGCTATCGCCTGGCGGCTGACAATAGCGACTCGGTTTAACGGTCGTTCCCGGAGATGGCCGACTTTGACTGCACAGCAACCAGTCGGCAAGCCAGCTAAGACTCGGGAAGCTCAATGCCGCAGTGATAGCAGTATTCGGCATCGGGATGATGGCCGCTGCGATCACAGACATTGCAGCGTTTATTGGTTCTGTCGGCATTGATCTCACGGGCGATTTCGGCGGTAAAAATACCGGTGGGAATGGCAATAATCGAATAACCGGTGAGCATTGCCAGCGTAGCAATAACCTGCCCAAAGACAGTCTGTGGTGCAATATCGCCGTAACCCACAGTGGTAATGGTAACGATGGTCCAGTAGATGCTGCGCGGAATACTGGTAAAACCATGCTCTGGGCCCTCAACCAAAAACATCAGACTACCGAAAATTACGCTGAGCACCAGCACCGCGGTGAAGAACACCAACACCTTGCGTCGCGAGGCATACATAGAGCGCAGCAAAATATTGGCTTCAGAGAGATAGCGCACCAGCTTGAGCACGCGAAAAACCCGCAGCACGCGCAACAGCCGCAGAATCAACCAATAGCTGGCACCCGGAACAAACAGTGCCAGGTAGGTGGGCACAATCGATAGCAGATCGACGATGCCGTAAAAGCTGAAGATATAGTGCAGGCGTTTTGGCGACGAATAAATCCGCAGCAGATATTCAATTGAAAACAGACCGGTAAAAAGCCACTCGGCTCGAAAGATCCAGACACCGTATTGCTCATGAAGGCTGCCGACAGAGTCGAGAATCACTGCCGCCACACTGAGCAGGATCATGTAAATCAACAATATATCAAAGCGTTGACCGGCGACCGTGTCGGTGCCAAAGATGACCTGATAGATTTTTTCTCTGGCGGTAGTTGTAACCATAGTGATTCACCTGACTATTTTGATTGAGTCATTGTAGGCAGTAACGCAGTTCATGACTATCTTCTGAATCAGCGACACAGTGGCGATATAACACCTCTTGTGCGCAAAATAAGTGTATTATTTTCGCCGTCTTTTTATAACGATAATAATATGATCAACCAAAGAATGAATCGCGCCGACTGGGCGATGCTGATTAGCCTGTCACTGCTCTGGGGTGGCTCATTCTTTTTTGTCGCCGTCGCTGTCCCGGCTCTGCCAGCACTCACTATTACTGCGATACGTGTCGGTATCGCAGCCATTGTGCTGTGGATATTTCTCATCGTATCCAAAAAAACTGTGCCCAAAAGCGGCAAACTGTGGCGCACGTTTTTCGTTATGGGACTACTAAACAACGTCATTCCCTATACATTATTGGCTTGGGGCCAGACATCAATTGCCTCGGGCTTGGCCTCAATACTCAATGCGACCACACCGCTGTTTACCATCTTGGTGGCGAGCCTGTTATTGAGTGATGAACATATCACCGTCAAGAAAGCCCTCGGCGTCGGCATCGGTTTCTCGGGGGTCATCATAATGATGGGGCCCGCGCTGCTGACGAATATCGAAATTGACATCTTGCCGCAGTTGGCCGTGCTCGGTGGAGCGGCATCCTATGCGCTGGCAACCACCTATGCGCGCCGTTTCAAAACCATGGGTGTCAGCCCATTTGAGGTCTCAACAGGTCAAATTACCGCTTCAACCATCATGATTTTGCCGCTGGTACTGATGATTGATAAGCCCTATCAGCTGGATAACCCAGGCTTGCCGGTGTGGTTGGCGATGCTTGGTCTGGGAATATTCTCCACAGCTCTGGCCTATATTTTGTATTTTCGCATCCTGTCATCCTCCGGCGCTGTCAACGTCACTCTGGTCACCTTTTTGGTTCCGGTTTCGGCGATACTGCTCGGCTGGCTAGTACTGGATGAACAGCTGCAAACGGAACACTTTGTCGGCATGGCCTTTATCGGACTCGGGCTGGCGGTTATCGATGGACGACTCTGGGCCAGACTTTCCCGCTCTCCGAATCAAGCCTGACGGAAGACTGTCGAGATTCCAAACTCACTAATTCAAACTGTCTAGTCCATCGCGATTGCGGCATCATGATGGCAACGCACCAACCACCAACTTATGACGACAAACTTATGACATTAAGCTCAGCCCTCGCACTTTATGCAACGTTGACTTTTTTCGCCCTGCTCCCAGGGCCGGGTGTGATGGTAGTCATTGCGCGCTCACTGGAGTCCGGCTTTCGTCCGGGGCTGGCCATTGCCCTGGGTATTCTGAGTGGCGACTTTGTCTTTATCACATTGGCTATTTTAGGTCTGGCCACACTGGCGGAGGTGATGGGCAATCTGTTTGTTCTGATCAAATATGCCGGCGCCGCTTATCTGATCTATCTCGGTCTGCAACTGCTGCGCCCAACGAAACACAACCAGCCTGCAGAACCTTCCGCAACCCCGATACAATCAAGTCATATTCATGCAACCAATTTTCTGCTTGGGCTGATCACCTCTCTGAGCAACCCCAAGGTGATGCTGTTTTATTTCAGCTTTTTTCCCGCGTTTCTCGACCTACAACAGGTCTCACCATTGGATATTGCCCTGCTGTTTCTGATCGCAAGCCTCTCAGTGGGTGCAGTGATGATTGGTTATGCCTATCTGGCCAGTCGCACCCAATCGTCGTTTCGGGAATCAGCTAAAACCCGCTATCTGAAAACGGGATCAGGGGCACTGCTGATCGGCGGCGGCCTATTTGTTGCCTTGAGAGGCTGAGCCCCTTCCGCCAAACCGGTCTCTCAGGCTACACTCCCCAGCTGTTTAAACACTCTTGGCTACTTAATCTAGCCACGTAACAAGGCGAGTCCCATGACCCCACCTACAAGCCAAACCTGCATCGAAATCAGCCAACCCGGTGGTCCTGAAGTATTGCAACCGACAACCAGAGATGTGCCACAGCCAGCGGATCATCAAGTGTTGATTCAGATTGCAGCAGCAGGCATTAACCGTCCCGATGTTTTTCAGCGTATGGGCTTTTATCCAGCTCCTCCCGGAGTAACAGATATCCCCGGGCTAGAGGTTTCCGGCAGCGTGGTGACTGTCGGCGCTGGCGTTGAGGATTGGGCTGTGGGCGATCAGGTTTGTGCGCTGCTGGCGGGCGGCGGCTATGGCGAGTATGCGCTTGCCGAAGCCGCGCTCTGCTTGCCGATTCCCGAGGGAGTCAATCTAGTCGATGCCGCGGCATTACCCGAGACCTGTTTTACGGTTTGGCACAATCTGTTTGAGCGCGCGGCGTTGAAAGCAGGTGAATGGCTGCTGGTGCATGGCGGTTCCAGCGGCATTGGCACCACGGCGATTCAAATGGCCTCAGCGATGGGTGTCAACGTTATCGTCACTGCCGGATCCGACGAAAAATGTAGCGCCTGCGAAGCCTTAGGCGCGGTAAAAGCGGTCAACTATAACAACGAGGATTTTGTTGAGGTCTGCAAACAACTCACCCATGGCGGCATCAATGTGGTGCTGGATATGATCGGTGGTGATTATATGCAGCGCAACTTTAGTGCCTGTGCTCCACAGGCACGGATTGTCAGCATTGCGTTTTTGCGCGGTTCCAACACACAGCTCGACTTGATGCCACTGATGCTGAAACAGCTTGTGCTGACCGGGTCCACCCTGCGCTCGCAGCCGCTGGAAAACAAAGCGCGCATTGCCGCCGGAGTTGAATCAACAGTCTGGCCCCTGATCGCCGAAGGTAAGTTCAGGCCGGTTATTCACAGTCGCTTCCCCCTGGCGGAAGCCAGCAAAGGTCATGCGCTGATGGAATCAAACCAGCATATTGGTAAAATTTTGCTGGTCAATAAATAGGAAATCTCAATGGCCAACAAAGAATCGCGACTGGTTTACTCCACCGATGCAGGGCGCATCAAAGAGAACGCCATCGAACAGATTGCCGAGACCGATGGTGTACTGCGCATTCGACGTGAAACCAAAGGTCGCAAAGGCAAAGGCGTTACCACCGTCTCGGGATTTGGCCTGCCTGACAGCGAGCTAAAAGCCCTGGCCAAGCACCTTAAACAGAAATGCTCCACCGGTGGCACTGTAAAAGAGGGAGTAATCGAAATTCAGGGCGACCACCGCGACACCCTTAAGGCTGAGCTCGAAAAGCTCGGCCACAAGGTCAAGCTGGCGGGCGGATAAGATGAGACGAGAGACACCAATCAAAACGGCAAAACCTTTTGGCAGCTGGCCATCAGATATCAGCGCCGAACTAATCACCCGCGCCGCGCCAGGATTAAATTTTCTGCAATCAGCGGGCGAACGTATCCTCTGGGTGGAAAGTCGTCCTTGGGAAGCGGGTCGCAATGTCATTATGTGCCGTGAAGCGGATGGCAGTATTCGAGATCTATTTGCAGCACCCTTCAGCCACCACAGCAAAGTACATGAATACGGCGGTATCGCCTATGCCGTGGATGGTGATCAGCTTTATTTTGTCAACGCCGCCGACCAGCAAATCTACCGCCTCGCTCTCAACAGCACTGAGAGCCCTCAGCCGATTACCGCCTGCGGGCCCTGGCGTTTCGCCGACCTTGTAGTGGATACACAGCATCAGCGCCTGATCGCCGTCTGCGAGCACCACAGCGACAATCAGGAACCGGCCAATTATCTCGCTGCAATCTCCCTTTCCGACGCTGAATCAAACATTGAAAAGCTGGTCTCGGGTGCCGATTTTTATGCCTACCCGCGCATCAGTCCAAACGGTCAAAAGCTGAGCTGGATTGAGTGGTATCACCCCAATATGCCCTGGGACGCCACCCACCTTTTTACCGCAGACCTGAGTGACACTGGTAGTCTCGGCAACAGAACGCGGGTTGCCGGCGCTGATAATAATCAAGCGATTTTCCAGCCGCAGTGGTCACCGGATAACCAGCTCTATTTTGTCTCGGATAAAAATGACTGGTGGAATATTTACCGCCTGGATGGCGACCACGCCACCCCTATCCTAGAGATGGAGGCTGAATTCGCCACACCACTCTGGCAGTTTGGTATGAGTTGCTATGACTTTATTGACCACCAGACTATCGGCTGTCTCTACACTCAAAATGGAACCTGGCACTGTGGCTTGATCAACACCGCTTCAGGTCAGCTGACAACGGTTGAATGCCCCTACAGTAGTATGCAGGCAATGGTCTGCCACCAGCGTGCGATGTATATGGTAGCCGGCGCCGCAGCGCTGCCCAGTGAACTGGTTGAGGTCAGCGAGGCTATCGACGGCCGGGTGCAGGTCAAACCCATCTACTCCCCGGCCACGCTGACGTTGGATACAGCCAATTTTTCCCAGCCGCAGTCGGTTCTGTTTGCCAGTGGCGACACACAGGTGCACGCATTTTATTATCCGCCGACTCACCCCAAATACTGCGGCCTCGACAGCGAAAAGCCACCGCTAATCGCGCTCTGTCATGGTGGCCCAACCGGTGCGACAGACAGTAGCTTAAATCTTAAATTGCAGTACTGGACCAGTCGCGGCTTTGCCGTTGTGGATATTAACTATCGCGGCAGCACCGGCTTTGGTCGCAGCTATCGCCAAGCGCTGACCGGAGCCTGGGGAATCGCCGATGTCGAGGACACCCAACAGGCTATCCGCGCACTCAGCGAGCAGGGCAAGATCGATCCACAACGCTGTCTGATTCGTGGTGGCAGTGCCGGTGGTTACACCGTGCTCTCGGCGCTGACCTTTACAGACAGCTTCCAGGCCGGCGCCAGTCTCTATGGTATTGGTGATCTCGAGACGCTCGCCAAAGACACCCATAAATTTGAATCATGCTATATGGATAGCCTGATCGGCCCCTATCCCGAACGCCGAGATATTTATCTGCAGCGTTCACCGCTTCACCATGCCGAAGGCCTCAACTGTCCGGTGATCTTTTTACAGGGGCTGGAAGATAAAGTCGTGCCACCCAATCAGGCCGAAATGATGGTCGAGCTGTTAAAAGAAAAGGGCATCAAAGTTGCCCATATCACTTTCCCGGATGAGGGCCATGGCTTCCGCAAAGCAGCCAATATTATTCGAGCAATGGAGAGTGAATTGGCTTTCTATCGAGACGTATTTGACCTCGCAGACGAGGCCTGAACATGTCCCGCTATCGCCCGCCCGCACCAAAGAGCTCACCCTACATCACCCCCGAGGGCGCCGCCAAAATGCGCGCCGAACTACATCAACTGTGGAAAGTCGAACGCCCTCAGGTAACACAGATTGTCCACGAGGCGGCCAAGAACGGCGACCGCTCAGAAAATGGTGATTATATTTACGGCAAGCGCCGCTTGCGCGAAATAGACAGCAGAGTGCGCTATTTAACCAAGCGCATTGAAAACGCCACCATTGTTGAAGACAAACCCAGGGACCCTTCCAAGGTTTTCTTTGCCGCCTGGGTGACCGTGGAAGATGCCGACAGCGGCGAGGAAAAAACATTTAGATTAGTGGGCGCCGACGAAATCGACGCGACACGCAACTGGATCAGTATCGACGCCCCGATGGCACGGGCACTGATTGGCAAATCAGTCGACGATGAAGTGCAGGTAAAAACCCCCTCCGGCGACCGCGACTTTATTATCACCGCCATCAGCTACCAGCCCTGAGCGTCTTGTTGATAGAAAGCCCTGAGCGTATTGTTATAAATAGAAAGCCCGAGCAGTGACCCCTAAGGCGACAGCCGGCTAATACTCCAGCCGTCCGCACCACGCAGATAGCTAAAGCGATCATGCAGCCTCTGCTCACCGCCCTGCCAAAATTCAATTTCCTCAGGCACCACAAGATAACCACCCCAAAAATCAGGGAGCGGAATCTCACCATTGGCAAACTTCTCTTTGACCTGAGCAAACTGGGTTTCAAGCGCCTGGCGCGAATTGATGCGACTACTCTGTTTCGACGCCCAGGCTGCCAGCTGACTGGGCTTGGGACGGCTGAGAAAATAGTTGAGCTCCTGCGCTTTGGAGAGACGCTCGGCCCGGCCGCCAACAATGACCTGACGATCGAGCTGCAGCCAGGGAAAGTGCAAGCTCACCTGACTGTTAGCCTCGATCTCTTTGGCTTTGCGGCTGCCGAGATTGGTATAAAAAACAAATCCCCGCGGACTCAAATCCTTGAGCAACACCATCCGCTGCCAAGGCTTGCCGGAAGCGCTAACCGTTGCCACACTCATCGCCGTGGGGTCCTGAATACCCGCTTCAATCGCCTGCTTCATCCACAGCTCAAATTGATCAAAGGGACTGTCACACAGCGATTCGCGGGTCAGCGTTCCGTAATCATATTCACGGCGATTATCTTGCAGGCTCATAGTGTTTTCCCAAGGGCAATTGCCCGTTCACAGTATCAAACCCAATATTACAGGTCGCGTTGGCTACTCTTAATGCATATTACCAATACTATGGGCGCCGTCTACAGGCAGTGCAACGCCATTAACAAAGGATCCCGCATCACTGGCAAGCAACAAAAATGGTGCTGTCATCTCATCCATCTCACCAAAGCGTTTGGCCGGTGTCGCATCAATAAACGCCTTCCCTTGCGGTATTTCAAGTAAGGGCGCGGTCATTTCAGTCAGGAAATAACCCGGACACAGTGCGTTGACACGAATATTTTTCCGCGACCATTCCAGCGCCAACGCCTTGGTCAACTGAATAACACCAGCTTTCGATGCTGAGTAGCTGGCCTGACCCGATGCAACCCGCAGACCCAATATCGACGCCGTATTAACAATACTGCCCGCCAGGCCCGCATCCACCAGACGCTTTGCCGCCTCATTCGCAACTAGCCAGACGCCTTTAAGGTTGGTATCAACCACTTTGTCCCAGCTCGCCTCATCGGTTTTCAGAGACGACTTGACATCCGCCACGCCGGCATTATTAGAGACCACAGTCACAGTTCCAAAAGCCGCTTCGGCGGCATCAAAACCCTGTGCGATAGACTCACTATCAGCTACGTCCATCTCGACTGCCAGAGCTTCGCCGCCCGCAGCAGTAATCTCTGCCACCAGCGCCTCGAGACGCTCAATACGCCGCGCCGCAACCACAACCTTGGCACCACGGGCTGCCAGGATCTTGGAAAAATGCACACCAAAGCCACTTGAAGCCCCGGTGACCAAGGCCACTTTTCCACTCATATCAAATTCTGTCGTCACGCTGTTTTCCTCTTTGGTTGATTGAAGAGCTAACTGCTGGTTGAAAAACTCTCTATTCGCTGAGGCGCTAACCATAGGTTATATAGCCTTGCATTTCATTGGTGTCGAGATGGGGGATGCTGTTAAACCCAGTCAAGTTCATCTTTCTCGTGTTAAAAAAGAAATGGCTGATGGCGGTGTTTTTGTACTGCAAGTTGAGATCAAAAATAGTCTCATCGGGAATGCTCAGCACACCGCCGACAAAAGTGCTGATCGAGCCACCAGAACCGATTGCGAGAACGATTTCTCCGCCTTCTGCCATCGTCTGAATTTGTTGTCGGGCATCTGACACACGAGCTTTAAACGCCACCCAGGTTTCCGGCACATCATCTATCTCATCCCGGGTCCAGGCGCTCAACACCCGGCGCAGGAGACGAAAGTAATTGTTCTTGTTGTCAGGGTTGTCGGCAATCGTTTGATAGAGCGGGTCATCGCCATGGGTCTTGCCATAGGCGTCGGTCATATGGGTAAAATCATATTCGTTGAGACCCGGCAGTACTGTGCGATCACTGCCATCAATACCCATACCCGCACAGATACCATCCATAGTCTGGTGATGACGGTGCATATCACCCACCACCAGCTTATCAAAACCGATCCCGCGCAACGCGAGATGCTCCCCCAGCCAGCGCGACTGCTGATGACCGAGGTCGGAAAGCTGATCGTAATTGGCGGCACCAAAAGAGGCTTGAGCGTGACGCACAAGGTAGAGCTCACTCATTCGAAATTCCTGATTATTCAAGCTAATGGCATGATAACTGCCAATTTATTCAAGCTCCCATTTAACCCCAAATCGGCCTCAATGGATAGTATGGCGCATGGATAACGAGCATTTAAGAAACGGATTTAAAGCCTTATCCACAGCGGCAATAGCAGCTTGCGGGCTGTTGAAAACAACTCCGAATAAACTATAAAAATTAACCACTTAGGCGTATACTCCGCGCTCAATTTTTTCGGTGCGCTCAAGCGCCAAGTCACAGGTAAAACAATGTCCACCCCCGATTTCGCTTCACTGGGTATTTCAGCACCCGTTCTCAAGGCTGTGCAACAACTCGGCTACGAGCAACCTTCGCCCATTCAAGCGCAGAGTATTCCCATTCTACTGGCGGGTGGAAACCTGCTCGGCACCGCACAGACCGGTACTGGCAAGACGGCCGCCTTTGCGCTGCCAATGTTGAGCAAGCTCGACGAAAAACAAAAGACACCTCAGGTTTTGGTGCTGACGCCCACCCGCGAACTGGCCATCCAGGTCGCTGAAGCGTTTCAGAGCTACGCCAAACATATCAAGGGATTCCATGTGCTGCCGATCTACGGCGGTTCCGATATTGGTGGTCAGTTGCGCGGTTTAAAACGCGGTGCTCAGGTCATTGTCGGAACTCCCGGCCGCGTGCTCGATCACTTGCGTCGTCGCAGCCTCGATCTCAGTGAAGTTACCGGCCTGGTGCTGGACGAAGCCGACGAAATGCTGCGTATGGGTTTTATCGACGATGTCGAGACCATTCTCTCAAAAACCCCTGACAGCTGTCAGCGCGCGCTGTTCTCTGCCACCATGCCACCGGCGATCAAGCGGGTTGCCGACAAGTATCTCGGTGATGCACAACAGGTTAGCATCGAGAGCAAAACCAAAACCGTTGAACGTATTGAGCAGTCCTATCTGATGGTCAAAGGCCATCAGAAGATGGATGCCCTGACCCGGATTCTGGATGTCGAACAATTTGATGGCATGATTATTTTTGTGCGCACCAAGTCATCGACTCTGGAAATTGCCGAAAAACTTGAAGCGCGTGGATTTAGCGCCGCGGCACTGAATGGCGATCTGACCCAGGCGCTGCGCGAACGAACCATTAACCGCCTGAAGAAGGGCCAGGTTGATATTGTTGTCGCCACCGATGTCGCCGCGCGCGGCCTCGATGTTGAGCGCATCAGTCATGTGATCAACTACGACATTCCCTACGATAACGAATCCTATGTTCACCGTATTGGTCGAACTGGCCGCGCCGGCCGCGAAGGCAAAGCGATTCTGTTTATCACACAGAAAGAAATCCGTATGTTGCGCTCGATTGAGAAGTCGACGCGCCAGACCGTCAGCCAGTTTAATCTGCCCAGCAATGAAGAAGTCAGCGGCCAACGCGTAGCGCAATTTAAAGAGCAGTTGGTCGGCATGAGCAAGTCGACCAAACTCGACAAGTTTAATTCTCTGGTGAAAGAAGTGGCCGCGGAAAATGATATCGATATGGCCGTATTAGCCGCTGCTCTGGCCTATGAAGTCCAGAAAGATCGCCCACTGTTCCCCAAGTTGGTGACAATCGATACGCCACGTGCAACCACCAATGAGCGCTCTGATCGAAAAGAACGTCCCCAGCGCGAGCGTGCCGAGCGCTCTGAGAGACCCGATCGCAGCCCTGCACACAGTAAAGCTGAAAAACCAAGCCGTGAGCGTGCAAGCCGCGACCAGTCCGATGCAGAAGATATTCCAATGGTAACTTATCGCATCGAAGTGGGTCGCAATGACGACGTGTCACCAAAAAATATTGTTGGCGCGATTGCCAACGAAGCTCAGATCGATGCGCAGTTTATCGGCCATATCAAACTCTATGATGATCACAGCACCGTCGATCTGCCAGAGGGTATGCCGAAGGAACTGTTTGATCACCTCTACAAAGTGCGTGTCTGTCAGAAGGCGTTGAAGATAAGCGTCGATAACGGAACGGCAGGTGAGCAACGCGATGCCCGACCATCCTTTGGCGACAAGCCCGGCAAAAAGTCAGGATTTAAAGACAGGGCGGCAAAAAAGCCCGGCTTTAAAGACAAGCCAGGATTTAAAGACAAGTCAGGATTTAAAGACAAGTCCGGTTTTAAGGGCAAACCAGCCGCCGGGGCTAAAACCAGTGACGGTGCCAAACCAAGTGCCGCCAAAAAAGCCCATCGCGGGCAAGACACCGATGTCAGAAAACCGCGCAAGCGTCCTGTCACTGACCGCAAATAAAGCGATCCAGCGCACCTAAATGCCGAATCATCGAGCTTGCCTCGATGCGTTCGGCTTTAAAAAACTCCTCTGCCATGGGCGCGACACTGCAACTCTCAGGCAACTCCCCCGCCAACTCAATGGTCTGATACATCTTTGGCAGAAAAACAAACTGTAGCCACTGGCTAAAGGTTAAAACATCAATCGAGAAAGGCTCGCTGCTCAGCAACGCAGCGGCCGGTGGAGACTCATCAGCCCACAACTGCATCTGGCGCAGCTCGCGCTCCACCTCAAATAACAGACTTGCCAGCTGGCTATAACGATCGCTCACAGACAATTTCTCTCCATTTCTCTCAGCACTTTTTAGTCGCCCTGTCCCGCCTACGCCCTAGCCGCGATAAAGCGTGGCAATCCATTTTTCTTCATTGATAAAGTCCCAGGACCAACTCGCCCATTGTGGCTCAAGCCCAATTTTGACGATGTCGTCGAGACTTTTCCCCGCCGCTCTGTGTTTTCTTACAAAGGCGGCAGTACTTTTGATCATATCGACAAAGATTTGATAACCCGCTTTATTCGTCAACGCTCCGTGGCCCGGGATCACCTGAGTATTATCGCCAAGCATTGCGATGAGCCGCTCTGCGTTTTGAACATAGCCATCAACTGTGCCGCCCCCGTCGAGATCGATGTATGGAAAGCGCGATTCAAAGAACAAGTCGCCGGTATGCAGTACGTTAGCCTGTTCAAACCACACCACACTGTCACCGTCTGTGTGACCCGATGGCAGGTGCATCACGCGGATTGTTTCAGCATTAAAGTGAAATTTAATGCCGTCGGCATAGGTCACAACCGGTAGCGCTTGAGCGCCAATATTATTGGCCGCCAGCAACCGTTCACGCACATTGTCATGAGCAAAAATAGTGGCTTTCTGGACACTGGCCATAAAGGCATTTCCGCCAGTGTGATCCCCATGATAGTGGGTGTTAATCACATAGCGTGGTGCGCTCTGGTTTAGCCTGCCGAGCGCCGCAGCAATTTTTTCGGCCATCGGTGCAAACTGGTCATCGATAATTAAAATGCCGTCTTCGCCAGACGAAACACCAATATTGCCCCCTGCTCCCTGCAGCATATATACCGAGCCGCCTACAGGTGTGGTAGAAATCGAGACATCATCCAGTTCGGCCGCGACAACTGACGCGCAGACAAACAGTGTCAAAACCCAAGACAAGCAGCGCATAATCTGACTCCTTTAAAGTGATCTGTAGTTAAAACGTTCGGCTATTCTAGCCAACTTCGCGGCGAAAAGGTGGCAGTGCATTTAATAGCTGGGCACCATAGCGTTTGGTGATCAGACGTTTATCGAGAATGGTTACCGTTCCAGTATCGGACTCGGTGCGCAACAGGCGACCACAGGCCTGAATCAGGCGCAGCGAGGCGATTGGCAGGGCAATATCAAAAAATGAGTTGCCGCCGCGATCTTCAATCCACTCCGACAGCGCCTCGTGGAGCGGATCATCCGGCACGGCAAACGGCAGCTTGGCGATCACCACATGGCGGCAGTAGTCGCCAGGCAGATCGACACCTTCGGCAAAGCTGGCCAGCCCCATCAATACACTGGTGCGACCCTGATCAATACGTTCTTTGTGCAGGCGCACCATTTCGCGATTGGAATACTGGCCCTGAATTAAAATATTTTTTTGCAGGTCATCAGACAGCTCATCATAGACCTGCTCCATCTGGCGGCGCGATGAAAACAGCACCAATGTGCCGCAGCGCGGCTCCACTAACGTATCAAAGCGATCAATAATATCGCGACTGTGCTGCTCTACTGCATTGCCCTCCACAGCATCACCGGGCACACGAATCACCGCCGCCTGCTGATAGTCGAAAGCGCCGGCCACGGCCATAAAATGCGCAAAATCTGGAATGCCGGTTTCGCGCTGCAGGGTTTGAAATGAGCCCAGTGCCCGCAGCGTTGCAGAGGTGACCACTGCGGCATAACAGCTGCCCCAGAGCACATCCCGCAGCAGTTCGGCAGCCTGAATCGGGCTGGCATTGATTGAGATATCGACATTGCCGCCGCTGTCATCCAGACGCAACCAGCACGCCATCGGTATATCTCCAGATTTGGTCTCGCGGTGTAACCTGTCCCAGAGTGCCAACAAACTCTCAGCGCGGGATTGCCAGCTGCCCGCCTGCTGATAAAACAACTCCACATCGGCGGCCGGCACCGGATACTGTTTGTCACCCAGCGCATCATTAAGCGTATCGACCAGGACTTCCAGACGTCCCAGCCAGCCACTGGTCTGTTTCGCCAACTGCGAGGCCAGATCGCGCAGCGCCTCGCCCACATCCCCATGCGCATAGCGGTAGCGGCCATCTTCCGGGTAATCGGTAGAGTCCAGCGACTGCTGCAGCAAGGGATAGACAAACGTCAGCAGCTCGGCAATTTTGCCCGCCTCGCGCTCAATGCGCGGTAACTGATCGGCCAGCGCCTTATCTTTCTCAAACAGCGGTGCCTGACCTTTACACTGCTTTTGCAGTCGCTCCAGCCAAGTGACACTGCCATTGACGCGACACTCGGCACCAAAGTGACGAATGGCGGTGTCGCCCAACCTGTGCCCCTCATCGAAGATATAGATGCAATCTTCCGGTGGTGGCAGAATCGCACCGCCGCCGAGAGCCAGATCGGCCATGACCAAATCGTGGTTTGCGACAATGCACTCGCTCTCTTCAAGCTCGTTGCGGGCATTAAAAAAGGCACACTGATTGACGAAACGACAGCGCCGACCGCTACACTGGCGACGGTCAATCGTTAAAGCTCGCCATTCAACATCCTGAATCCGGGTCTCCCATGAATCGCGATCGCCGTCCCAACTGCCGTCGGCCAGTGCGTCCCACATTTCACGATAGAGATTTTCGGTCTGCTGATTGGGGTTAAAGGCGACCTCATCTTCAAACAGAAACAGGCCGGCATCTTTGGATTTAATCGCATCCAGACACTGTTCCATCTTCAGGTTACAGGCATAGCGACCGCGGCCTTTGACCAGAGCACAGCTATGGTCCCAGCCACAGGCCTCGAGTAGTTCAGGAAGGTCTTTGTGAATTAGCTGCTCTTGCAGCGCAATGGTGCCGGTGGCAACCACTACAGTCTTTTTCATCGCCCGGGCAATCGGCAGTGCGGCGATCAGGTAGCCAACCGTTTTACCCGTACCGGTGCCCGCTTCAACCACTGCCAGGCGCTTGTCCGGTTGGCTGTGGCTGAGAGCATTTGCCACCGTAGCGATCATCTGCTTCTGGCCAAGACGCGGCTTGAGGTCGCGCGCTTTTAAAAACTGTCGGTATCCCTGCTGGATGGTTTCTCTGACATCAGATGCTAACAAAAATTGAATATCCCTAATTGACGTGCAAGTAATTGATCACCGGCGCGGCATAGCCCTGGATAATAATCTCACGATAGGCGCGCGGTGCCGCAGCCAGGCGTGCGTTAAAAAACGCTTCGACTCCATCCCAGTCACAGTCTGGCCACTGAGATTTAAGCTGCTGTAATCCGTCGCTGTGGCCGCACATCTGATAGGCAATAATATTGCTCGGAAACAGTTTGTAATCACGGTAGATCTGCTTATCAACCTCTGCTGCCAGCGCATCCGCGCTTTCGTATTGTGATCCCAGAGGGTCACCGAAAGCCACATGAATGCGACCCTTATAGCCAACAAAACCCTTCTGAATAGTGTCCAGGTCTTCATACTGCTGTTTGATATAACTCTCGCCCTGCTGCTTGGCATAGAGCTCGCGACCCTTATCGATATCACAGGGGTCATACTCGTAGGAGATTGCCACTGGCACAATACACAACTCGGCGATCGCCTCGGCAAAGTTCTGATCCTTACTGCGCGATAATGCGAGCATTTTTAGCAGCGCGGTCTCGGTGCGGTCGTGGCCGTCTTTGGCACGGCCTTCACGTTGGGCAATCCAGATCGAAACCTTATCGTTAGACAGTGAATGGCGAATATAGGCCGAGAGTGTTTTCAATGCCTCCAGTTTTTCACGTCGCCCGCTTACCGAGCGCTTGACGATAAAACTGCGGTTTACGCGCATCAGGTCGGCAGCAAAGGGCTTGCTCAGTAGATTATCACCAATCGCAATCCTGACCGCATCCATTCCCTTATCCAGCAATGCAATATTGACCATCGCCGGATCCATCGCGATATCGCGGTGATTGCTCAAAAACAGATAGGCCTTGTTCGGGTCGAGCTTGTCCAAGCCACTGACGGTACAGCCGTCGGTGGTTGTGTCGAGCAACCCCTTTAGCGAAGTGGTCAAATGACTCTGCAGATCGTCAACGGTTGATACTGAGGCCATCGCCTTTGCCAGTCCACGACGCACAAATGGCCGCAGCAGCCAGGGACATATTTTCGCCAATCGCGGCATCCGACGCGATAGCAGCAGATCGATAAATTCTGGGTCGGCAATCAGGCGCGCCAACACTGCGGGCACCTCACTGTCGTCATAGGGACGGATATCGTCAAATTCGCTCATTGAAACCTCTAAAGCACCCTGTTCCTGCTCGTTATAATGTTATTTTGCGGCGGATCAGTTGATTACTCGACATAAAATCAGCGCGCTCACAAGGCCACTTTCTGACGTCTTGCCGCGCTGATGTCACTGCTTAAATTATCGACAATTGTGCCAGCGAACCTCATGGGAAAACTGGTCGACCTTGTCAACCACATCCAGCACCATCGCAAACAGGGCCATGCGGATCAGCAAACCGTTGTCAGTCTGGCGAAAAATGGCCAGATTCGGATTGTTGTCGAGATCGCAGTCCAGCTCGTTGGCGTCGCTGCGTGAATCTCGCGGCAATGGGTGCATAATCACCGTGTTCGGCTCGCAGTATTGGGTATAGATAGCCTGATTAAGGCGAAACTTGCCACGGTATAGATCGGCTTCTTCCTTGGTCGTAAAGCGCTCTTCCTGAATCCGTGTCGAGTAGACAATATCCACATTTGCAATGCTGTTATTGAGTTCTTCCGAAGCTGCCACACTGACACCGGCAGCACGCAATTCATCGATAATCTGCTCGGGCAGCGCCAACTCTTTTGGCGAAATCAAGGTCACTTGAATATTGTTGTAAAGACATAGCAGCTTGCTCAGTGAATGTACCGTACGACCGTGGCGCAGATCACCAATCATGGCAATCCGCAGGCCGTCGATTCCGCGGCCTTTGGCCTGTAGTTCGCGGGCAATGGTGTAGAGATCAAGCAGAGCCTGAGTCGGGTGCTCATTGGCACCATCACCGCCATTCATCACCGGGACTCGGCTGCAAGCGGCAAAGTCGGCCACTGACCCCGGCTGTGGATGGCGCATACAGATAACATCACTAAACCCGGACAGAACTCGAGCGGTGTCTTGCAGCGATTCGCCTTTGACCAGAGCCGAACTTTCAAACCCCGCAGTCTCGCGCACTTCGCCACCGAGCAGATTAAATGCTGAACCGAAACTGACACGGGTCCTGGTGCTGGCCTCAAAAAACATATTACCGAGAATCGCACCTTCGAGAACGCGCGTCACGCGTTTGCGCTGTGCATAGGGTTCCATCTGATCTGCTACGGAGAAAATGTGCTCAACATCTTGGCGTTGAAATTGGCTGATGGAGAGAATGTGCGCGCCGGTGAAGTTCACGCGATACCTCGAGGGCAATTGAGTTGGAGGATTCTAGCCTGTTTGATCCCTGTTCTCAATTGCTACTGCAGTGCCAGCACTAAACAGAAAACTGCTCCGCCACTGACTGACTCCAGTTCTGCAAGGCCTGCAAAACACCCCGCTGATGGTCATTGAGACTGCTATCCGCGAGCAGTTCGCTCAGGGTTTGATTATTCTGCTGCAGCGTCAGGTAACCGGACTGCTCATCGGTCAAGCGCCAACGGCAGCTCTCCATCCAGGTCTGCTGCTCTTCGGCAGACAGTGATTGAGGGAAGTAACGCGCTCGATAACTAAACAGCAATTGGTTGTAGCGATTATCGGAAAAATAAAATTGTTGCCGAGCAAAGTCATCGGCACTGGCACGGCGCACCTCGTTGAGCAAGTCGCGATCCTGGTTGGGCAGAAATCCGCCGTAGAGTTGCTGCTCAGCTTCCGGCTTGGGCGGGAAGCTCTGCTCGCGAAAGACCAGCTGTAATTTCTCACTGAGATTGTGATTGCTCAGTCGCTGCCAGTTCTGTTCGCTGCGCTGCAGATCGATACCCAGACGTTTTGCCGCGGCGGCATCGATCAGCTTGTGGGTTGTCACCACGGGTGCCTTATTGATGTGTACTACCTTGAGCGGAATGCGCTCCTCGCCCTCCGGCAGATCGGCGCTGGCGGTAAAGACTCGTTCGCGAATCTGGTGCTCATTGAGACTGATCAGCATCTCTGGGTCGGCGGATAGATCACAACAGATAATGCCATTGCTATTGGTCGGATGTTGCGCCAGCGGCATCATCATTGCGCCGTACATATGTTCGCTGCCGAGCATACCTGAGATATGGAAAAACGGTTTGCGGGCTTTCAAATCGAGCATCGCCGCGATCTGTTTTTTTCCGCGATTTTGCAACACATAATCAAACAGCCGTGGCTGTTTTTGTTTGACTAACTTGGCGACGGCGATGGTCGCGGTAACATCGGAGAGCGCATCATGGGCCGCTTCGTGGGCCAGACCATTGGCTGCGGTGAGATGCTCAAGTTTAAAACTCGGACGCCCGTCTTCATGGTCAGGCCACTCAATCCCCTCGGGGCGCAGCGCTCGGGTCAGGCGCAACATATCAATAATATCCCAGCGCGAGTTGCCATTTTTCCACTCCCGTTGATAGGGATCGTAAAAATTACGATACAACGTATAGCGGGTCACTTCATCGTCGAAACGGATACTGTTGTAGCCGACGCCACAGGTATTGGGGCGTGATAACTCACGATGAATTGCCTCGATAAATTGCGGCTCAGGAAGACCCTCAGCCTGAGCAAGTTGGGGCGTGATACCGGTAATCAAACAGGCCTGGGGGGCCGGCAAAATATCGGCCTGAGGCTGGCAATAAATCACCAGCGGCTCGCCAATCGGGTTGAGATCAAAATCGGTTCGCAAGCCGGCAAACTGACTGGGGCGATCGACTGATGGATCGACGCCAAAGGTTTCGTAATCATGCCAGTAGAATGTGTTGTCCATTTTTTACTCTCCTTTTTGATCTCTTCTCACTCTTGCTTGCCCGGTTTCAGCCATAAAAAAACGGCGCCGATTAAAGCGCCGTTTTGATACTGAAGGCAAAGCAGTATTGAGTCAACTTAGGGCTCAATCCAACCTGCAACCAACTTGAACTGGGCTAGAATTTAAATACCTCGGAGAATGACATCTCTCCCACTACCCGGCGATTGCGCGCACGACCACTGTCGGTGTTATTCGTGGCAATGGGTCGGCTTTCACCATAGCCCACAGCGCTGACCCGAGCTCCGGGTATGCCATAGTCTTCAACCAGTTTAGCCTTTACCGCATCGGCACGACGCTGGGAGAGGCTCAGGTTGTATTGATCGGAACCGCGGCTATCAGTGTGGCCTTCAAGTACCAGTTCAATATCATCATGGGCTTTCATAGCAGCAGCGATAGCTTCAAGCTGATCGCCATAGATTGCCAGAACCTTGGCTTGGTTAAATTCAAATTCAACATTCAGACGCACGGTGATGGTGCGAACTTCGGGTTCAGGTTCAGGCTGAGGCGCAGCTTGTGACTCAGCTCGCGGCTCGGCAACGACCGGCGCAGCAGCTGGAGCAGGTGCAGCCGCAGCGGTGCCGCCAAACAGCTTACTCAGAGAAATCTGCACGCCGAAGTCTTCGCCGTCTTCATCGTGTCCACCCATACCGCGCAGATCAGCGCGAAACTCCAGGCCGTTAAACTGCTTGCCCATACCCAGACCAACCATCAGCTGAGTCGAACGATCATCGTGACCGGCCACCAGGTTTGAAGCATCATTGAAATCATACTGATTGGCGCCGAAGAGCATATAGGGGCGCCACTGAGATGCTTCTTCGCCCAGCCAAATTACACTGTTAAGCGACAGCACATCAAAGTCGTCGTGACCCACGTTGGCACCGTAGCCCAGCTCCAGCGCGACATTATCGGAGAGATATTTGCCCAACTGCAGACCAGCGGTGACCGAGTTGTAGTCTTCACTAATCGAGCGCTGGCCGTCGAGATCATAATGACCAGCGGTGGCGCCGAGATACCACTCGTCCGAGGCCGTGGCAGTTGCAGCAAGACTGAGCACGCCGGCAGTGGCAAACAGTGTTGTGATAAATAACTTAATCGATTTCATAATATTTAGTTCCTTACTTCCCTTTTTAACGAAACCACTCCGTTTATGGAGTGAACAATTTTTTAATCCTAAGTCGTTAACACCTTCTCCCTAGTTCGACCTATATCTGTAGCTTATTTCAGGGTTAGGGTCTTTTCCTCAATTTTGGCCTGCCAAATCTGTGGGCCTATACGGTGCACCGAGTCACCCTTGGTATCCACTGCGACGGTTACCGGCATATCCTTGACTTCAAATTCATAGATCGCCTCCATGCCCAACTCCGGGAAGGCCACGACCTTAGAATGGGTAATCGCCTTGGAGACCAGATAAGCTGCACCACCGACGGCAATCAGATAGACCGCCTGATTGTCGCGAATCGCATCAATACCCAACTGGCCGCGCTCGGCCTTGCCGATCATTCCCATCAAGCCGGTCTCTTCAAGCATCGTGCGGGTAAATTTATCCATGCGTGTTGCCGTGGTTGGTCCAGCCGGGCCGACCACCTCGTCTCGCACGGGGTCAACAGGCCCCACGTAGTAGATAAAGCGATCGGTCAAATCAACCGGCAGCTTTTCACCACGCGCCAGAATATCGGTCATTTTCTTGTGCGCCGCATCGCGCCCGGTCAACATCTTGCCTGACAGCAGCAAAGTATCTCCCGGCTTCCAGGTGGCAATTTCATCGCGGGTCACGCTGTCGAGATCAACCCGGCGCACCGATTCGTCGGCCTCCCAGGTAATATCCGGCCAGTCTTCAAGATTCGGGGGATCAAGCTGGGCCGGGCCACTGCCATCAAGCTCAAAATGGACATGGCGCGTCGCCGCACAGTTGGGAATAATCGCCACCGCTTTGTTAGCGGCATGGGATGGGTAATCCTTGATTTTGATATCCAGCACAGTGGTCAGACCACCGAGCCCCTGAGCACCGATACCCAGTGCATTGACCTTTTCAAACAGCTCCAGGCGCAGTTCTTCGTTGCGATTCTGTGCCCCTCTGGCCTGCAGCTCGGCAATATCAATATGCTCGAGCAGTGACTCCTTCGCCATTAACATTGCTTTCTCCGCCGTGCCGCCAATACCGATGCCAAGCATACCCGGAGGACACCAGCCAGCACCCATGGTCGGCACCATCTGCAACACCCAGTCGACAACTGAGTCGGACGGATTGAGCATAGCAAACTTGGATTTGGCCTCAGAGCCGCCACCCTTGGCCGCAACATCAATCGAGACCTTGTCGCCGGGGACAATATCGTAGTGAATGACTGCCGGAGTGTTATCTCCCGTGTTTTTCCGCTCGCCATCGGGATCGCTGAGAATCGACGCGCGCAGCACGTTGTCGGGGTTTTTGTAGGCACGGCGCACGCCTTCGTTGACCATATCGGTAAGGCTCATATCACCCTGCCACTGCACATTCATACCCACGCGAACAAACACGGTCACAATACCGGTGTCCTGACAGATCGGCCGATGCCCCATGGCACACATCCGCGAGTTGACCAGAATCTGTGCCATAGCATCTTTTGCTGCCTTTGACTCTTCGCGCTCATAGGCCTGGGCAACAGCCTGAATAAAATCAACGGGATGATAGTAAGAAATATATTGCAGCGCGTCGGCGACGCTATCGATAAGGTCTTGCTGGCGGATAATAGTCATAACGGGTAATCGGTTCCTGTTGAGTTACTGGCCGGATGGCGTCATGACGGCAGATGTCGGTGCGGCCAGGCGCTTTTCAAGATCAAGGATCTTCTGGTTGGTCTGACGACGGAAAGCATCCATCGACTCCACGGCTTCGGCATTGAGTTTAATCTGACGATCAATATTAGCCAGTGACGACTGCAGTGTATTGAGTTTGTCAGAGAGCTTGCGCAGGTTGGCATTAACCGAATCAATATCCGCTGAGATAGCCAGATAATTGCCACTCAGATTGGTCAGGCTGCGGGCTTCTTTATCGACCCGGGCACCAAGATCGGCGATGGATTTTTCCATCGCGGCACGCTTGCTGCCAAGAAATACGATATCCTTTTTGTTTTCGGCGATCTTGCCTTTATTGATATCGTTGGTCACGCCCCAGAGTTTCCTGATTTCACTCCAGTGTTCTTTCAGCTCATCGCCCTGTTTACTGATCTTCAGTTGCATCGCCGCGCCGGACTGGGTCACCGACTCATCGGTGCTGCTGAGACGAGACTCCAGAGCATCAAAACGCTGCAACAGATCGCTGTGCTTAGTAAATTGCATCCAGCCAAACCAGGCGCCCGCCGCAACGGCCAACAACAGAATAAAGATCAGCGCCTTCCATCCACCGCTGAGACCAGTGCCTGCAGCAGAGCCGCCAGACGAGCCGCCTGAACCACCAGAGCGTCTGCCATCGGTCGCCTGCGAGCTGGCTTTTTGTGATGATGCAGAAGCTGTTGAAGAACGCCCAATCATATCGTCCCGCTCCGGGACAATGGGGTTAATTCGGGGTTTATCGGCAGTCATTTGAAAATCCTGTTTTAGAGACCGTTTGTAGAGGCATAACGTTGACGAGCATTATACGCAAATTCATTTCCGCCTACATCTGCACAACCAAGTTATTTCTCCTTCTTAGCCAGCGTTCACCCAGTCACGGCGGGAAAACGGGAAAAATAGTCAGGCACAAAAAAGCCGACCCAAGGCCGGCTTTTTCGACTGACAACCGGCTTTTTACAGCAGGTTAAGCGCCAGAACCATCACTGCAGTCAAACCCAGGCTCGAGTGAATCACACCCTTAACTGTGGTCATAGGACCCTGCTTGCCCATCAGCGCGTTGACTTCAAGCAGCGCTACAATCACCAGCATTGCAATCAGGCCGTTGCCGCCAACCGCTGAGCCGTAGCCTTGACCCACATAGTGAGGACCGGCCAACATACCCAGCGCCATAGGCGCAGAAAACAGTGTATTGGTGCGTGAAGCCAGCAGCGCCTTGGCGCCCGCAGCAGCTTTATCGCCACCTTCCACAATGCCCAGAGCAATTTTCTGCGCTGGCCAGATTACCAGCCAAACGTTCAAAAACATCAGCGTGCCCATGACCGCGCCAACAATAATATAGTTATTCAGCTGGCTGTTGCCGGTGACAACGTGAAGCAGATAGAGGCCGGTGATAAAAGTGAACATCGCGCCCCAGCGGAACCACCACAGCGCACTTGGCGCCAGTTTGGCTTTGGCATCGGCCAGACCTTCCGGTGAGGCTTCTTTGAAATAGCCACCCTGAATGAAGTTAAAGTAGTACAGCATACCAATCCAGGTGATACCGAAAAGCAAATGGCCCCAACGGACCAGAATATCGATTAATTCAGCAGACATAACGGAATCCTCTTAATGTTTATTAATAGTTGCGCCCTTTCAGGCTGCGGTCTTGACCGGCCCCAATTGTTCGCGAAGCAGCGCAAAATAGCAATCACCTTTACCGGCTTTAAGGCAATAAGCCAAAAAAAACCCGCAACCAAGGCTGCGGGTTTTTAAGTTATTGCCTGGGCTAGGCCAATTACATCATGCCGCCCATACCACCCATGCCGCCCATACCACCCATGTCCGGCATACCACCGGCAGATGAATCGCTAGGAGCATCGGCAACCATCGCTTCAGTGGTGATCATCAGACCAGCGATAGAAGCAGCTGCCTGCAGTGCAGTACGTGCGACCTTGGCTGGATCGAGAATACCCATTTCGATCATATCGCCATATTCGCCAGTGGCTGCGTTGTAACCAAAGTTACCTTTGCCAGCCTTGACCTTGTCGACAACCACGGAACCTTCTCCGCCGGCATTTTCAACGATCTGGCGCAGAGGTGCTTCCATGGCGCGCAGAGCAATGCCCACACCCACAGTCTGGTCATTGTTGTCGCCAGTGACGTGAGCAATCTTCTGCAGCACACGTACCAGAGCAACACCGCCGCCAGGAACCACGCCCTCTTCAACCGCTGCACGGGTTGCGTGCAGTGCATCTTCAACGCGGGCTTTCTTCTCTTTCATTTCCATTTCGGTGGTGGCGCCAACCTTGATTACCGCAACACCGCCAGCCAACTTGGCCACGCGCTCTTGCAGCTTTTCACGGTCGTAGTCAGAGCTGGTGTCTTCGATCTGTGCACGAATCTGCTTAACACGGCCCGCGATAGCGTCTGCATCGCCAGCACCGTCAACAATAGTCGTTGCTTCTTTGGTCATGGTGATGCGCTTGGCTGTACCCAGGTGCTCCAGAGTAGCCGTCTCAAGATCAAGACCCACTTCTTCAGAAATCACAGTACCGCCGGTCAAAATGGCGATATCTTCCAGCATCGCCTTGCGACGGTCGCCGAAACCAGGTGCTTTACAGGCTGAAACCTTGACGATACCACGCAGGTTGTTGACCACCAGTGTAGCCAGCGCTTCACCTTCAACATCTTCCGCGACGATCATCAATGGCTTGCCCGCTTTGGCAACATTTTCCAGCAGCGGCAGCAGCTCACGAATATTAGAGATCTTCTTGTCGACCAAAAGAATGAATGGGCTGTCCTGCTCGGCGCTCATGCTCTCCTGGTTGTTGATGAAGTATGGCGACAGGTAACCACGATCGAACTGCATACCTTCAACGATATCCAGTTCGTTTTCCAGGCCTGAGCCCTCTTCAACAGTAATCACACCTTCTTTACCAACCTTGTCCATCGCTTCAGCAATAATGTCACCGATTTGCGAATCGCTGTTAGCAGAGATCGTGCCGACCTGAGCCACTTCTTTTGACTCAGAGCATGGCTTGGCCAGTGCAGCGATCTCAGCAGTCGCGGCGATAACCGCTTTGTCGATACCGCGCTTCAGGTCCATTGGATTCATACCGGCAGCCACTGACTTGAGGCCTTCAGTGATAATCGCCTGGGCCAGAACAGTTGCTGTGGTGGTGCCGTCACCGGCATCGTCAGATGCTTTTGAGGCCACTTCCTTGACCATCTGAGCACCCATATTTTCAAATTTATCGCTGAGCTCAATTTCTTTGGCAACAGAAACACCATCTTTGGTGACAGTTGGTGCGCCGAAAGACTTGTCCAGAACGACGTTGCGGCCTTTAGGGCCGAGGGTTACTTTTACAGCGTTGGCGAGGATATTTACACCTTCCAACATACCTTGGCGAGCACTGCTGCCAAACTTCACTTCTTTAGCTGACATGTTTATTTCCTTTCATAAATCGGGTTAACACAAAAATTTCGGGTCTCGGTCATCTGCCGAGCACAGCTCTATCGAACAAACGGCTTATTCAATAACAGCTTTAATATCGGTCTCGCTGAGAATAATCAGCTCTTCACCGTCGACTTCAATGGTGTCCTGTCCGGCATACTTACCAAACACAACCTTATCACCCACCTTCACATCAACCGCGCGCACGTCACCGTTGTCAAGAATGCGGCCACTGCCAACGGCAACGACTTCACCCTGATTGGGCTTTTCCTGCGCGGAACCTGGCAGCAGAATACCGCCAGCGGTTTTTGCTTCTTCTTCCTCGCGACGAACGATCACTCGGTCGTGTAATGGACGAATTTTCATACTTTGTCTCTCCAATTAATCTTCAGTGTTTAATCTTGTGTGTTTAAACTTGGGGGTTCAAACTTTCCAGTACTTGCGGAATCCCGCAGCTGGTGATCATATGGTGGCTGTGGATTTCTTTTTCAAGGCATGCCAGCAAAAATAATTCAATCGATTACTTTTCATCCCAGGACTCGCCGTCGATAAAATCCCCCCCGACAGAATCACCACGCCCTGCCGACCGACCAAACCCGCGGCTCTGCATCTGGGCATCGACCACCACCATGCGACTGAGCACACCCTTGACCACCGCTCTGCGAACCAACGGAATCAGGCCAGCAAAGCCAATCGCGTCGGTGACAAAGCCCGGGGTCAACAGCAGAGCACCGGATACTGCGAGAATAATACCCTCGGCGATCTCCTGGGCAGGCAACTGGCCCTCTTCAAACTTGCGGCGACCGCGCCACAGGGTATCGAAGCCCTGCTCGCGCAACAGCGTCACCCCAACAAACGCCGTCAGCAGCACCAGACCGATAGTGGCCAAAGCACCGATATGGGTGCCGACAGTAATCAGCAGCCACATCTCCAGCACTGGCATAATGACAAATAATAAAAATACAAAGCGCACAGCGATTGCCCCTGTTGGTCTGAGTTGTCGGCCCGAACTGTTTGCCCGGGTTAAGCATTACATTGGGGTTGTTTACTCTATTTCAACAGTGCAGCGAATAGCGTAGTCTTATGCGGTGGAAAACAAGTCGCTAAACAACTATGCCGAGCATTCCAGTCGCGAGCAGAGAATCTTCAGTGCACTGGCAGCGGTTCCCGAAGGCACGGTGGTGACCTACGGTCAGCTTGCCGAACTCGCTGGGCTGGCGCGGGCGGCGCGGCTGGTGGGGCGCACCCTGAGCAACCTGCCCCGCGACACCCAATTGCCCTGGCACCGGGTGATAAACGCCGCCGGCAAGTTAAGTCTCGACCCCGACACGGACAGCGGAAAATATCAGCGCGCGCGACTGCAGGAGGAAGGAGTGGTTGTCAGCAACGGCCGCATCAGCCTGGCGCAATTTCGCTGGCGTCCCTGAACAAGAGCAGCGGCGAACTGCATGGCCAGGCAGACGGGCAGACAGTGCAATCGACATCAGAAAAATAACACAAGAGCAAAAACATGACCCAAACCAGCATTACACAGGCCCTGCTCAATCGTCGCATGCTGATCTGCATTTTCACCGGTTTTGCCTCCGGCTTACCACTCTATCTCTTGATCTCGCTGGTTCCCGCCTGGCTGCGGTCTGAGGGTGTGGGGCTTAAAGAAATCGGCTTTTTCGCCCTTATCGGACTGCCCTACACCTGGAAATTTATCTGGTCTCCGCTGCTCGATCGCTACCATTTCAGACTGCCCGGACTGACTCGCCAGCAAACCGGCTTGCGCCGCAGCTGGATGCTCTCGAGCCAGATTGCGCTGCTGATAGCCATTGCCGCACTGGGCTTTTTTAACCCCGCCACGCAGATCTGGAACATCGCCTGGCTGTGTCTGCTGATCGCGTTTTTAAGCGCCACTCAGGATATTGTGCTCGATGCCTACCGGCGTCAGATTCTGTCCGACCACGAGCTGGGTCTGGGCAATTCGATTCATGTTAACGCCTATCGAATTGCCGGCCTCGTGCCGGGCTCGCTGTCGCTGATTCTTGCCGACAGCCTGCCCTGGCAAATCGTATTCGCGGTCACCGCCGCCTTTATGTTGCTGGGAATCGGCCTGACCCTGAGCATTGATGAGCCGAAAACCGAAGCACGCCACCCCACCACGCTGAATCAAGCCGTAGTGGAGCCGTTTAAAGAATTCTTTTCCCGGAAGGGTGTGCGCCAGGCCTGCCTGATACTCAGTTTTATGCTGCTATACAAACTTGGCGACAGCATGGCCACCGCACTGGCGACACCGTTTTATCTGGATATGGGTTACAGCAAAACCGAGATCGGTCTGGTAGCCAAACATGCAGCGCTGTGGCCAATGATTATTGGCGGCATACTCGGCGGCCTGTTGATGCTCAAGACTGGTATTAACCGCGCACTGTGGTTATTTGGAGTAGTGCAGATTGTTTCGATCCTTGGCTTTGCCGTGCTCGCAAGAGTTGGCGAAGGGTTGTGGTTGTTAGGACTGGTTATCAGCTTTGAGTATCTCGGTGTCGGTCTCGGCACGGCGGCCTTTGTCGCCTTTATGGCGCGCTCTACGCACCCGGCCTTTGCCGCCACGCAACTGGCACTGTTTACCGCCCTCACCGCCGTGCCACGCACCGTGGCCAGCTCGGTGACCGGGATTATTGTCGAAGGCACAGGCTGGGAAAACTTCTTCTATCTTTGCACCCTGCTGGCTGTTCCGGGGATGCTGCTGCTGTTTAAAGTCGCACCTTGGAATGGTGAGAGCAAGCCCGCTTAACTCATCAAAACCGCCAGCGCGATCAACACCAGCCAACCGGTCATCGATCGTCTGAACAGCGCCACCACCTCGGCAACCTGTTGCAATGCCGCCGTGTCACTGTGCGCTTGCGGATCAGTTTCAGGCGTTTCAGCTTGACTGTTGTGAGGCGTATTGAGTGCACCCAGCACACAGCGGCGCAACAGATCAGCCGTCGACGTCTGGGTACAGAAAAGCACCTGATTAAGCTCGCCGGTCGCACGAGAGAAGTCACCCATCAGCCCCAGAGTCAGAGCCAGAGCCCGAGCTGGCAACCACTCCAGATACCAGAGCAGTTGATTCGCGCTTTGGTATGCGGTCTTATCTGAACTCTCCTCTACAACACCATCGACAACCCCATCTACAACCGCATCTATGGCCTCATCTGCGCGCTTATCAGAATCCGCATGGAATTCCAAATTAGCGATATCATCAGCAATCAACCCGTCAGGCTGGCCCGCCTGTTTAGCCGCTGCTTCCGCATTGTCCCCATCGAGTTGCATATCGCCATGCAGTGCCAACAGCCGATAGGCCAGAGCGACTGGCGCGCCGAGAAAAAAGAACCAAAACACTGCGGCAAAGGTGCGCTCAAACAATCGGTAGGGCAGCGTGGCAGTCAACTCATGAAACAACCCTGCGGCATCCTCGACAGAACTCCCGCGGTGACCAATATTAAACACCGCCGCATCGTGAAACGCAGCTTGCAGGTCGCTGCGCTCAATATCCGATTCCAGAGTATCGATCTGCTTGCGCAGATCACCGCGCCCAAAACTGTAGAGCAACACCGCCAGTTCCAGCAAAACCACCAGCACACCGTCAGCGAGAGACCAGATCACCAGTTGCACTGCAGCCGCTGGCACCAACACAAAGAGCAGCGTCTTGAACATCGAATTTTGGTTCAGTGCAGAAATCCGCGAGAGCGCTGCATACCATTTTCGCAACCACAGATCGCGCTGAATAAACGCCAGCTGGCCACTGCTTTCCAGCGCCACCACTGCGATTAGAACAATTAGAAAATGCATTGTTTACTCTCTGTTAGCTGTTAACGTACAAGCAAGTTTTTATAGCGCGCCCAATCAAAGGCCGCGCCGGGATCGGTTTTGCGTCCCGGAGCAATATCACTGTGGCCAACAATACGTTCACGGGTCAGTCGCGAATGGGTCTGCAGAAGCAGCCCAGTCACCTCGGCCAATATCTGATATTGGACGTCAGTGTAAGGAATATGATCAGCACCTTCCATTTCAATGCCAATGGAAAAGTCATTACAGTTTTTGCGACCCTCGAATTGCGACACCCCGGCATGCCAGGCGCGCTGATCAAAGCCGGCAAACTGGGTGATTGCACCGAGGCGATCGATCAACAGGTGCGATGAGACCTTGAGATCACAGATACCGGCAAAATACTCATCGTCATCCGGGTTCAGACAATTGCTAAAAAACTGACCGATATAACCGCCGCCAAACTGATTGGGCGGCAGGCTGATATTGTGAATCACCAGCAAACTAATGTCGTCCGCGTCCGGACGCAGATCAACATTGGGTGATGGCATTTGAGTGGCAGAATTTAACCAGCCGTTTTTTATATGCATAGAACTGTCTTTAGGTGCTAAGAAAGCACGATAAAAAGTACCATCAAAGGCACTATCAAAGGCACCATCAAAAGTACGATAAAAAGTGCCGGCAGCGGACACAAGCCAAAGTCCCGGCTAGCTGGCGATGGGCAATCCTTTGATCTGCATAATGGCCTCTTTGATTGCTTTGTCGAACAGGTGGGAGTTATCCAGCACCGTCACCGACCCATTCAAAAGATCCACAGCCAAACGTGCCCGATCGCGCGCGGCAATCAACTTGCCCTGATTGTCGACAAACACATATTTCCACGCCGGCCCCACAATGCCCGCCAACCTGCCGCGCTTGTGAGCCTTTATATCACCGCCCAACTCAATCCAGCAACCTTTTTGCAATGCCCCGAGGCAGCGCTGACCGAGGCTGTCGACGGACTCGGAATCGCTGACCGCGCGGGAAATATTTTTGCCCGGCAACTCGGTTTTAACAGCCGACATCAACACTCGCTTAATCTCGCCCACCAGCTGATCCTCGGCCTGGGTCAGTGATCGACCCTTATCAGCCAGCTTTTTGGCCCAATGCTTGGCTCTCGGGGTCAGCCGGGTAACCTTTGCCGATGAATATGACTCTGGCGAAGATGCGATGCCGAGCGCCTCAGAAAGCTGTTCGATCTGCAAACTGCGCTGGGCAATATCAGTAGAGATATGGCCGAGGCGCGCATCGATATGCTTGATCAGTTCGTGACGATACTTTAGATCTTGATCCGACAGCGGACGGTTGGCGAGATAGAGCAGATTGTCCAGCAACTTAAGCCCCACCTGCCAGTCGGCGCCGGATTCGCCATTGCGCTGATGCGCCATATGCAGCACCACACACCAGCTGCGCTGAACAAAATCGATCACCGCCTGCGGGTGCTCCCTGCCGACCATACGCTTGCTAATTTCCTCTTCCACCCGAGTCCGCGCCCAGTTGATTTTTTCCTGCGCTGCAACTCGTTCGACTTCTTTTTCCTCGGCCATCGCGGTCATCCGGCGGTCGCGGTCGAGCAGGCTCATAAATTCACTAAAAATCTGCGGCAGTCTCTGCTCATCAAAGGAATCGTCGAGCATGGTCTCGGACATCTTAACCATCTGCTGATAAATTTTATTGTCTTCACAATCACCCTGCTCAAGGCCAATCGCGTATTTCGCCATCTCATTAAACAGCCGTCTTATCGGGTGATTTTCCTGCTCCAGAATCAGCGGTTTTTTGAGCGCCATTTTAAGCATTGGAATCTCACAGCGATTGATCACCTGCTGCATCTCCGGCGCCACCACCATGGATTGGCCAAAGCTGGAAAAAATATTCTCCACCACCTGAAACACCGTGGCGTCATTGCGGTGCAGGCGACTGCCCCGCTTACCCTTCTCAAGCTGTTTAATCGCCGCCGCCAGATCGCGGGTAATCTGACCATTGCTGGCCAGCTCAGTACTGTGGGCAATCAGATCATTAACCTGCTTGTTAATCTCGGCAAATAGCTGCGGCTTGGCCATACAGGGCACGCGCGTCTGGTTTGGGTTTGAGTTTGAGTGTGAGTTCAGATTTGAGTTTGAGTGTGGACTGGCCTGGCTGTTGGCGTCCCCGGGCGCCTGGCTCTGCTGCTGGCCATCATTCGCATCGGCATCGATCTGGGCATTTTCCAACATCGAATTAATCCGCGCCAACAGCTCAGTCTGGATGCGGGTGTTGGTAATAAGCGGCTGGTCTGTGTAAGCCTCCCGTTGCTCCTCCACCCGGTGACCCGCGACCGGCTGATCAAATTGGGGAGTTGGCTCTTGGTTAGGGTCCTGATTGCGCTTCTGATTACGTTCTTGTGGCAGCGCTTGTTTTGGATCTGGTTGCAATGCTGTTAGTGGCTCTGCCGATAATGCCTGCGGCCGATCAGACGATGTGTTTGACACCTGCGGCGCAGGCTCGGGTGACTGATCGGTGGTTGGACTGGGTTCTGCCGGCAGGTAATCTTCCAGCAGCTCACAACCGGCCTCTTCAAGCTGATCAATAGCGAGATTAAGCATCTGCCCGTAGGGTTTATCAAAACAGATTTGAGCAAAGGCTCTGACCAGTTCCAGCTGCACTTCCACGGCGATCAGATCGCCGTCCAGTGAACCGACAAAGGCCTCCAACAGAGCGTCGGGGAACAGCGGCAGCGGGCTGGGCAGGCTGTTTTGGCCAAGCAGTGTCTTCAGGCGTCCCTCAAGTTCATAGAGCTCACCTCGCAGCTGCTCGCGCGCGCGGCTGGAAAAATTGTCCAACGCAATCATCACCTCGAGGTCTTCATGCTCAAGCAGTTTGAAATGATCGCCGGCACGGCGGCGAGAGGCGGTTCTGGAGGTAGCTGGGGGTTTGTTATCACGGGACGCTGACGGCTCTGCAACAGCCATGGGCTCTGCAAGCATTTCAAAGCCGCGCGCGATGCTGTTGAGGGTTTCCATTTCAATATCGAGGTGTTGTTTTTTTAATAAACGCACAGTATCAAAATAGAGGGTTTGCAGGCGGTTGCTTCCGGCTTCTGCGGCGAGATCGGTGAGCTGTTTGGCGCAAGCGGGATGAAATTTTTTAAAGGCATCGACAAGATGTTGCTGACAGAGCTGCCCCAACGATTCCACAAGCTGTTGTTTTTCGAAACCCGGTCGGTCGCTCATCTAATCTGCCATCCTTAATGGCGAGATACTTTTATCAACACTATCTAGTTTGACTGCCCAGTTTGGGTCGCGTCAGTTTGGTTCGCGATTGAACAAATAATCCCGTTAAGTATGGTCGGTTTTAGATTAAATCACCGAAAAATTTCAATCCAAAACTGGCCCGGCGCTTCAGCCCGACACGACCATTGCTGCTATAATCCTGCGCTTTGATTATCCCAATCGGTAAGAGATGCCCATGTCAGACTCAGACAACCTGCAAGCCAACTCTGTCGTGCTTCCCCCATCGACTGCAGCGGATGTTCCGCATGCGGTGGAGCGTGCACTGAATGAAGACATCGGCAGCGGCGATATCACCGCGCAGTTAATTCCCCGCCAGCAGCGTGGCAAGGCGGTGGTGATCTGTCGCGAAGAGGCCGTAATCTGCGGACGCCCTTGGGTGGATGAAGTGTTTCGTCAGTTGGACAAGCGCTCTGGCCTAAGCACCGAAAGCGGCGACGACAACGGGCGCACCCGGATCGAATGGCATGTTAATGAGGGTGACCGAGTCAACCCGGACCAGCCGCTGTTTACCCTGACCGGCAACACCCGTGTGCTGTTAACCGGTGAGCGCGCGGCGCTTAACTTTTTGCAAACACTGTCTGCCACCGCAACCAGCGCACGGCTGTATGCCGAAACCTGTGCAGACAGCAGGATAACCATACTCGATACCCGAAAAACCATCCCTGGCCTGCGTCTGGCGCAGAAATATGCAGTGACAGTGGGCGGCTGTGACAACCATCGCGTCGGCCTCTACGATGCCTTTTTAATCAAGGAAAACCACATTGCCGCCTGCGGCAGCATTGCCAATGCCATCACCGCAGCGCGCAAGATTTCGTCCGACACAAAAGTTGAAGTGGAAGTGGAAAGTCTCGATGAACTGCAACAGGCACTGGCTGCTAGAGCCGATGTGGTGATGCTGGATAATTTTTCCCCCGCCGATATTGAGGCACTGGCCTCAATGGAATTGGGAGAGACCAAAATTGAAGTCTCGGGTGATATTACCGAAGAGAAGCTGAAAGCTTATAGTCACTCCAGAGTAGACTTTATTTCATCGGGAAGTCTAACCAAGCATATTCGCGCAGTGGATTTATCGATGCGAATGGTCGATTAGGGTTTACTCGGCGGATATAAAAAAGGCTCCTGAAGGAGCCTTTTTTAGCGTGCGGATCAAAATGCTTAGTTTCCGACCCATCCTTTTGTGAGACAAGCACCGCCGTAAGCCCAATCAAGGCGACCACCAACACCCGCAGTCGGTGTCAGCGTACAAGTATCTCCCACCACGATACCTTTATATGCATTTGGAGTTCCGGTTATAACGGCTGTGGTAGCAGTTAACTCGATTTTATTAAGCGCCCCTTTTGCGCCAGCTGAGGGAAGTGTGGAGCCAATTTCAGCAGCAGTATCACAAAGAGCCAGGTCTTGTTGTTGTTGATAACACACATCGACTTGGGTCTTTATCGCGCCCATAGCTGTGGTCACTTCCGTATACGCTGATTTTTTAATGTAATCCTGATAAGCCGGCAATGCTACCGCGGCCAAAATACCAATAATCGCGACCACAATCATCAGTTCGATCAGGGTAAAACCTGCTTGCTTTCGATTAGTTTGAATAGTGCTTTTCATTGTTACTCTCCGTTTTTCCATTAATAAAAAAATCGTAATTCCCGTTAGTGGGCAAATCACTTTGCTCGCTAGGGGGATAGCAAAGGCTGTGCCAACATTTATTTATTGTTTTATTTCAATAACTTATGGAAATAACGCCTTTTTAAGCGTGGAACGTGAGTGCAAATTTATGCCGTTAGCAGGCATCACGCTGTCAGTTTGTGACTTTTTTTGTCACTGGTTTTGTCACTGGCTGAAATAATTTTTAAACGATTTTGGCTTTCAGCTGCGGCTCGCAACTGCGAATCAGGCAGATCCAGAGTGCCAACTGTTTTTAAAAAGAATGCTACCTCTATCACAGTAAATTTTTGGTTTTGTGGGGCTTCGCACAGCAGTGCTATCGCGCGGTGATTAGACTGGCCTGTACGGTTAATTTCGACTTTATACCCGGCTTTTATCTCGGCTTATTTTTCAGATTCTGTTTTAAGGATGACACTGTTATGAACATGCCACAGATTGCCCTGCACGGTTTGCCCAAACGTCTGGTTGACGATCAGCTCATCGACGCCGATGTTATTGAAGAGGCAACCGCCTCTGCAAAAACCAACCATATTTCACTGGTTCAATATCTCTGCGAAAAACACCTGCTGTCGGCGGAACAGATTGGCAAGTCGGCGGCGAGGGAGTTTGGTATTCCGCTCTACTGCCTGGACAAACATAACCCGGACTATTTCCCCCGCGATATTGTCGATAGCAAGCTATTGAAAAAGCATCGGGTTATTCCGCTGCTCAAGCGCGGGAAACGGTTGTTTTTGGCGATTGCTGACCCCACCAATCAGCGCGCGATTACCGAAATTCAGTTTCAGACGGGAACGGCAGTGGAGCCGGTGCTGGTGCTGTATTCCGAAATCAGCGAGGCGCTGGACAAATGGATGGAGAGTGCCAATGACAGTGATATTGGCGAGGCGCTGGGGACGATCAACGATGTCCATCTCGATGATCTGGATATGGAGGCGATCGACGAAAATGACGACGGCGCAGATGGCGCCGAGGCCAATGGCGAGGATGACGCGCCGATTGTGCGCTTTGTCAACAAGATGTTGCTGGATGCAATCCGCATGGGTGCGTCGGATATTCACTTTGAACCCTACGAAAAGACCTATCGTGTGCGCTTTCGTGTCGATGGCATTTTGCAGGAGATGTCGAAACCGCCGGCCAATCTGGCACCGCGTTTAGCCGCCCGTTTAAAGGTGATGGCACGCATGGATATCTCGGAGCGACGCGTGCCACAGGATGGTCGAGTGAAGCTCAAGCTGTCCAAAAACAAGGCTATCGACTTTCGGGTTAATACACTGCCGTTGCAGTTTGGCGAAAAAATTGTGCTGCGTATTCTCGACCCCAGCAGTGCCCAGATGGGAATTGATGCACTGGGCTATGAAGAGGACCAGAAAAAACTTTATATGGAGGCGCTGGCTCGCCCCCAGGGCATGATTCTGGTCACTGGGCCGACCGGTTCAGGCAAGACGGTGTCGCTGTATACCGGGCTGAATATTCTCAATACGCCGGAGCGTAATATCTCCACCGCCGAGGACCCTATTGAAATCAATATGGAAGGCATTAACCAGACCCAGATTAATCTGCGGGTGGGGCTGACCTTTGCCGAGGCGCTGCGCTCGTTTTTGCGCCAGGACCCGGACGTGGTGATGGTGGGTGAGATTCGCGATCTGGAAACTGCTGAGATTTCAATCAAGGCGGCGCAGACCGGTCACCTGGTGCTGTCGACGCTGCACACTAACAGTGCGCCGGAAACTCTGACCCGATTGCTGAATATGGGTGTGCCTGCGTTTAATGTGGCGACCTCGGTAAACCTGATTATCGCTCAGCGTCTGGGCCGCAAGCTCTGCAATCAGTGTCGCGAGAGGTTTGACGATATTCCCGACAATGTGCTCAGCGATGAGGGCTTTGATGAGCTGGATATCCCGCGCGAAAAGATCACGATCTACAAGGCGGTGGGCTGTGCCCAGTGTACCAATGGTTACAAGGGCCGGGTCGGGGTCTATGAGACCTTGAAAATCACGCCGGCGATTTCGCGCATTATTATGCAGGGGGGCAGTTCGCTGGACATTCTCGACACTGCGCTCAAGGAGGGCTTTAGAACCCTGCGCACTTCGGCTTTACGCAAGGCGGCCCGTGGTCTAATTAGTATTGAAGAGGCAAACCGCATCACCAAGGACTAACGTTAACACTGTCAGGGAAAGGAAAATATTATGGCCACTGTTGCCGAGCGCCAACTGTTTATCTATCGCGGTAAAAATCGCAAGGGCGAAAAAGTTGAAGGTGAGATGCATGCCGACAACCTGATTGCCGTCCGTGGCCAGTTGCGTAAACAGGGGATTATCTCTACCTCGATCAAAAAGAAAACCACCCCGCTATTCAGCCGGCCAAAGAAAATTGTGCCCGCCGATATTGCGCTGTTTACCCGTCAGTTGGCGACCATGATGAAGGCTGGTGTGCCGCTGGTGCAGTCGTTTGATATTGTCTCCGATGGCGTTGACAAGCCGGCAATGAGAGAACTGATATTACAGATTCGCGACGATGTTTCAGCTGGTGGCAGCTTTGCCAATTCACTGCGCAGGCACCCGCGCTTTTTTGATGATCTGTTTTGCAGCCTGGTCGATTCCGGTGAGACCGCCGGGGCGCTGGAGACCATGCTCGACCGGGTGGCGACCTATAAAGAAAAGACCGAACAACTGAAAGCGAAAATCAAAAAGGCTCTCACCTATCCGATCGCGGTGGTAGTGGTGGCGGTGATTGTGACCGCGGTGCTGCTGATCAAAGTGGTGCCAGTGTTTGCCGAAACCTTCAGTAGCTTTGGCGCCGATTTGCCGGCGTTTACGCTGTTTGTGTTGGGCTTGTCGGAGGCATTGCAGGAATCATGGGTCACTCTATTGGTCTGTATTGGCGCGGCTTTTTATGGCTTTAAAGAGGCGCGTTTTCGCTCGCAGAAATTTGCCTATGCCGTGGACAAATATACTCTCAAACTGCCGATTATCGGCAGCATTGTCTACAACGCTGTGGTGGCGCGCTTTGCCAGAACCCTCTCAACTACCTTTTCTGCGGGTGTGCCGATTGTCGATGCACTTGAATCAGTGGCTGGCGCGGCCGGCAATGCGCTGTATCGCGATGCCATCTTGAAGGTGCGCGATGATGTCACCACCGGGGTGCAACTGCACGCAGCGATCAAGACACGAAAGATGTTTCCGATTTTGCTGCAACAGATGACTGCGATTGGTGAGGAGTCGGGCGCGCTGGATGATATGCTGGAGAAGGCGGCGATTCACTATGAGGAGCTGGTCGATAACTCTGTTGATAATCTCACCAGTCTGCTGGAGCCATTGATTATGTCGGTGCTCGGGGTGTTAGTCGGCGGCCTGCTGATCGCGATGTATCTGCCGATATTCCAGTTGGGTAATGTGGTTTAATAGAGCGCTGAAATGCGTTGATCAAATGGCTGCAACGGTTGTGCGGCAGCCGCTCAGAAAAATAATTTTCACCGGACATTAATTATGTTTTTCGAGACTTCTTTGTCATCTTTTGCCCTGGCGCTGACCGCCCTGCCTCTGGGCCTGATCGTGGGCAGCTTTCTGAATGTGGTGATTCTGCGTTTTCCCGAACAACTCAAAACGCGCTGGCGACATGAGTCGCAGGATTTTCTCGGCCTGCCCGCTGATTCCTCGGAGCCGCTATCTCTCGCTACTCCGGCTTCGCGCTGTCCATCGTGCGGCGAGAGCATCAAGCCGTGGCACAATATCCCGGTGATCAGCTATGTGTTTTTGCGCGGCAAGTGTCACGCCTGTTCACGTGCTATTTCGATTCAATATCCGCTGGTCGAATTGCTGAGCGGGCTGGTGACGAGTTTTATTGTCTATCAGTTTGGGCTGTCGCTGATGGCGGCGTACTGTTTAATATTCAGCTGGGTGTTGATTGCTCTGACCGGTATTGATTATCGCGAGCAAATACTGCCTGATCAGATTACCTTGCCGCTGCTATGGCTGGGGCTGTTTGCCAATCTCAATGCGACCTTTGTGCCGCTCAACGATGCAGTGATCGGCGCACTCGCCGGTTACCTGTCACTGTGGATTGTGTTCTGGTTATTCAAGCTGATTACCGGCAAGGAAGGTATGGGCTACGGCGATTTTAAGCTGCTCGCCGCGCTGGGTGCCTGGATGGGCTGGCATATGTTGCCGCTGATTATTATTCTGTCGACCTTTGCCGGCGCTCTGGTGGGTGTCGTCGGGTTGCTTCTCAAGACCAGAGACAAGCAGGTGCCAATGGCATTTGGGCCGTTCTTGGCAATAGCGGGTTGGATTGCCTTAATCTGGGGTGATACTATTCTCGCCTCCTATTTAGGTGCCTTTGGACTCTAGATCAGGCTGCGCTGAGCGGCCTTCGAGCCGTCGCACTTAATCATTCATCAGCGGCCCTGGCATGTTATCTTGACTGATCACTCCCCTTCTTCAAAACCTTTCGTTGTCGGTTTGACCGGCGGTATCGGCAGCGGTAAAAGCACCGTTGCCGAGGCTTTCCGGCAGCTGGGTATCGTTACGGTTGATGCCGATCAGGCCTCGCGCAAGGTCGTTGAACCGGGCATGCCAGCGCTGACTGAGATCAGTGCGCACTTTGGCGCTGATATTCTGCAAGCGGATGGCAACCTCGATCGCGCCGCACTGCGGCAAATTATTTTTTCGGACCCACAACAAAAGCAGTGGCTTGAGTCACTGTTGCACCCATTGATTCGCAAATGGATCGCGCAGCAGTTAGGCGCGGCGCAAAGCCCCTATGTGATTCTCGAATCACCCCTTTTGTTTGAAACTGATCAGGTGCAATTGGTCGATACCACCGTGCTTGTCGATGTGCCAGTTGAGCTGCAAATAAAGCGTGCCTGTGCTCGGGACAATAATCCGGTTGAACAAATCCAGAGTATTATTGATGCGCAGTTGCCACGAGATATCAAACGCGCCCGCGCAGACCGTATACTGGATAATTCACTGCCATTGGAGACATTGAGCGCGCGAGTTGCAACGCTGCATAGGGAGCTTTTAAAATTAACCCATTCCACAAATTGAGCGCCACCCGATGAGCCCGACAACTTTAAGCTGCCCAACCTGTAAAACGACTCTGGAGTGGAGCGATAAATTTCCGTTTCGTCCATTTTGCAGCAAGCGCTGTCAACAAATCGATTTTGGTGGCTGGGCGCGCGAGGATTTTGCCATTAAGGGCGCTGCGCTGGTCGATCCTGAGATGCTGGACTCTGAGCAGCTATCCAAAGAGTTACTCGACGCAGGCTTGATCGATCCGGATTTGCTCGATTCCTAGTCAGCTATTTTATTGGTCGACATCATTTGAGGGTTTAAGCCCTGCTCAGCAAGGCGCTCAAGGATCGGTTGATTGGCTGCCGGAAAATCCAGGTCCTGATCTGCTGACCGTGCCGTTAAACTGTGCAAGTCAACCCAGCGACACTGCTGTCCCTCTTTGCCATGGGCATTGCCGCTAAAGCCATCGACTTGCCAGATATCCAACACAACTTTTTTGTCGCCGTAATCGTGGTCGACGCGCATATAGGGTTGCGCATGCGTGACCTGAATATCGATCTCTTCAAATAGCTCTCGCGTCAGCGCCTGTTCGGGGCTTTCACTGGCTTCGAGTTTGCCGCCGGGAAATTCCCAGAGGCCGCCCTGATGCAGATGATCGGGGCGACGGGTAATAAAAATGCGTTGCTCCGGACCGACAATAATGGCTGCGACCACCTGAATTACTTTCACCGCGGCATCCTCAACAACATAATCCGCGCACGTTTAGGTGCGGTATTCAGCATTGATGCGGACATATTCGTAGGTCAGGTCGGTGGTCCAGACGGTTTCGCTGGTGTTGCCGCGATTGAGTGAAATGCTGATGCTGATCTCTTCCGGTGCCATGGCCTGTGCGCCCGCCGCTTCACTGTAACTGGCGGCGCGACCACCGCGCTCAACGATCAAGACCTGATTGAGACTTATCGAGACCTTGCTGACATCGAGATTGTCGACACCGGCGCGGCCGACGGCGGCAAGAATACGGCCCCAGTTGGCGTCGGAGGCCGCCAGTGCGGTTTTAACCAGCGGCGATTCGGCGACGGTGTAGGCAACTTTCAGGGCTTCCTCGGAGTCCACTGCGCTGTCGACTACCACCGAGACAAACTTGGTGGCTCCTTCGCCATCCCGAATGATGGCCTGAGCCAGCTCAATAAACACCTTCTCGAGTTGGCTGACAAATTCCTCAAAATTGCTTTCGTCGATCACCACAGCGCTGGCACCGGTCGCGACCAATACGACCGAATCATTGGTCGAGGTGTCGCTGTCGACGGTGATGCGATTAAAGGATTTATTGGTAACCAGGCGCAGGGCGCGGTGCAATAATTCGCTATCAACCTGTGCGTCAGTGGCGACAAATCCGAGCATGGTGGCCATATTGGGCTTGATCATGCCTGAGCCTTTGCTGATCCCGGTGATGGTTACAACCTTGGGCTCAGTTCCAATCGGCTGGTATTGCAGGCTGGCGCCCTTGGCACAGGTGTCGGTGGTGAGGATGCCGTCGGCGGCATCGGCCCAGCCCTCTTCAGCCAGTGCATCAACGGCGGCGGGCAGTGCCGCGAGTAATTTTTCTATTGGCAGTGGTTCACCAATGACGCCGGTGGAAAATGGCAGCACCTGTTGGGGTGAGACGCCTTGTCGCTCGGCCAGTGCCTGACAGCTGCGCTGAGCATCGACAAGACCCTGTTCACCGGTTCCGGCATTGGCGTTGCCGGTGTTGACCAACAGGTAACGCGGCACATCAGTGCTGAGGTGCTGCCTGCAGACCACAACCGGTGCGGCACAAAACGCATTCTGAGTAAACAGTGCGGCTACGCTTGCCTGGGGCTGAATTTGCATGAGCACCAGATCTTTGCGCCCCGGGGTTTTAATCCCGGCGCTGGTGGTGCCGAGTGCAAACCCGGCGACCGGGTGCATCTTTGGAAAGGGTTTGTTGCCTGTGGCCATCTCGTTTCCTGATCCTGATTACTGAACCTGCCAGCGATTAAATTTTACCGTGGCACTGTTTATATTTTTTACCTGAGCCACAGGGACAGCTGTCATTGCGCCCAACTTTTGGGCCCTGACGCAACATTGGTTGCTGCGCACCTGTCTCTCCACCTCTATCCGCACCTTGCTGCTGGGCCTGCTCATCACTGAGGCTGGCGCTCTGGGCGTGTTGATATTCGCGACCTTCCTGCTCTTTGCGGCGCTGCTGTTCAAGTTTGCGCATGTCCTCTTCACTGGCGATCTGTATATGGCTGAGGAAACGCACGGTTTCAAATTTAATGTCCTCTAGCAACTGTTCAAACATGGCGAACGATTCGCGTTTGTACTCCTGCTTGGGGTTTTTCTGGGCGTAGGCGCGCAGGCCAATGCCCTGACGCAGCTGGTCCATATTGGCAAGGTGATCTTTCCATTGATTGTCGAGTACCTGGAGCATAATTTGACGCTCGACATCGCGCATCTGCACGCCGACATCGGCATAGCGGGTCTGGTAATTCTCTTCGATCAACTCAGCGGCACGGGCGCGCAGCGATTCTTCATCGAGACGACTGTCCTCTTCGAGCCACTGACCAATCGGCAGCTGCACAGCAAAGTCATTGGCCAGGGCTTTTTCCAGACCTTCGATATCCCACTGCTCTTCAAGACTCTGCGGCGGAATAAAGCTGTCGACAACACGGTTGACTACATCTTCGCGGACATTGGTTATGATTTCGGAGATATCACCGTCTTCGAGCAGGTCGTTGCGCTGCTGATAGATCACCTGACGCTGATCGTTGGCGACATCGTCGTACTCCAGCAGGTGTTTGCGAATATCGAAGTTGCGCCCTTCGACCTTGCGCTGAGCTTTGACGATGGCGTTGGTCACCATGCGGTGTTCGATCGATTCGCCGTGTTCCATACCCATTGAGCGCATCATGTTTTTCATCCGGTCGGAGGCAAACAGACGCATCAATGGATCTTCCAATGACAGGTAGAAGCGCGACACACCCGGATCACCCTGGCGGCCTGAACGCCCGCGCAGCTGGTTGTCGATGCGACGTGATTCATGACGTTCGGTGGCGACAATATGCAGACCGCCAGCTTCTAACACAGTCGTGTGACGTTGTTCCCAGTCGGCTCTGAGCTCTGCAATCTGCTCATCGCTGGCCTCGTCACCGAGCTCTTTGATTTCCGCGTCGAGGTTGCCGCCAAGAACAATATCGGTACCGCGACCGGCCATATTAGTAGCGATGGTCACCGCGCCGGGCCGCCCGGCTTCAACAATGATGTTCGCTTCGCGCTCGTGTTGCTTGGCGTTCAACACGTTGTGTTTAACACCGGCTTTGGTGAGCATATTCGAGAGCAGTTCTGAGGTCTCGACCGAGGCGGTTCCGACCAGCACTGGTGCACCCTTTTCAGTGATCTCAGCGATATCTTCGATCACGGCTTCAAATTTTTCTTCCTGAGTCAAAAACACCAGGTCGTTGAGATCCTTGCGCTTGACCTCGACATTGGTCGGGATAACCATCACCTGAAGACCGTAGATCTGCTGAAATTCGTAGGCTTCGGTGTCAGCCGTGCCGGTCATACCGGCGAGCTTGCGGTAGAGGCGGAAATAATTCTGGAAGGTGGTGGAAGCCAGGGTCTGGCTCTCCTGCTGAATGGTCAGCCCCTCTTTGGCTTCAATCGCCTGATGGAGACCTTCAGAGAGACGTCGACCCGGCATCGTGCGGCCGGTATGTTCGTCAATCAGAACCGCCTGACCATCCTGAAGGATATATTCCACATCACACTGGAACAGATGCTGGGCGCGCAGTGCCGAGTGCACGTGATGCAGCAGCCCGAGGTTAGTTGCCTGATAAAGGCTATCATCCGGCGCAAGCAAACCCTCACTTATTAAAATATCTTCTACCTTCTGGAAGCCCTCTTCGGTGAGCTCGACGCCACGAGTTTTCTCGTCGACAATAAAATCTCCCGGCTCCTCTTCCGTTCCTGCGCTGAGTTTAAGGGTGAGGGCGTTGACGCTGCGATAGAGTTCAGAGCTGTCTTGGGCAGCACCCGAAATAATCAGTGGGGTTCGCGCTTCATCAATAAGGATGGAGTCAACCTCGTCAACGATAGCAAAGCTGAGTCCACGCTGAGACTTGTCCTCAAGTCGGAGAGCCATGTTGTCGCGCAAGTAGTCGAAGCCAAATTCATTGTTGGTGCCGTAGGTAATATCCGCAGCATAGGCTTCACGTCGGCTACAGGGCCGCAGGCTGGCGTCGCCGCTATCCATCACAAATGAATTGGCACTCTCGGGTCCCTGATAGGACTGAATCACACCGACAGAGAGACCAAGCGCCTGATACAGCGGGGCCATCCACTGGGCATCGCGGCGCGCCAAATAGTCATTGACGGTAATCACATGCACACCCTCAGCGGGCAGTGCATTGAGGTAGGCGGCGAGTGTTGCGACCAGAGTTTTACCTTCACCTGTGCGCATCTCGGCAATTTTGCCCTGATGCAAAGTGATACCACCGATCATCTGCACGTCGAAATGGCGCATACCCATCACCCGGCGAGCGGTTTCACGCACCAGAGCAAAGGCTTCGGGCAGCAGTTGATCGAGGGTCTTACCGGCTTCGAGTTGCTCGCGCAGCTGCACGGTCTGCGCTTTGAGATCGGCGTCGTTAAGTTCGCCGAGCGCGGCCTCCAGCAGATTGATTTTATCGACGGTTTTACGCATTTTGCGTATTTCCCGGTCATTCTTGCTACCGAACATTTTCTTGAAAATATTAGCGAACATACTCTTTTTCCATCTACAGATAACAGGGTATTCAGGGTGCTTTGGCAACCAACAGTGCAACCATTCCAAACACAATAGGCTTAGACCGAGTGCACAGCGGATTCAAGTCTCGCTGACCAGGTCTGAGCGATTTCGCGGTGGGAAATTAGCGGTTGGTTTTGTGAATATAGCTTGCAGGGTCGACCGTGCGGCCGTTTTTGTACACTTCAAAGTGCACATGGGGACCAGTGGAGCGGCCGGAACTACCCATGAGGGCGATCTGCTGGCCTTTTTTGACGATGCTGCCAAGCGTGACAAGATTTTTATCGTTGTGCGCATAGCGGGTGACATAGCCATCACCGTGGTTGATCTCAACCATTTTGCCGTAACCGCTGCGCTTGCCCGACCAGGTGACTACACCAGACGCGACCGCAACGATCTCCGAACCTTTCTTGCCAGCAAAATCCACTCCAGCATGCCAGCGCTGATCACCGTCGAACGGATCAGCACGCATACCGTAACGGGAGGACATCCAGCCTTTGTTAATCGGTGTGCCGGCAACTGTCTGCTCTCGCTTGAGCCTGTTGTCGGACATCATGGAAGTGAGAACCTGCAGCTGTGCTGAACGGTTGTCCAGTCGACGATCGAGACGATCAAACAGGCTGCTCAGTTCGCGTTGCATAGCCAGTGAGTCTGTCGTCTCCACGGCCGATGATCCCTTTGGGCCACCCACACCGGGTGCGTCGGAGAAATCGAATTCACCGTCGTCAAGGCGGGCAATCTGGGTCAGGCGTTCACCGAGCGCATCGAGGCGAATCAGACGGGCACGCATTTCGGCCAGTTTAACCGTCATCGCCGTCAGGGTTTCCGCAGCTTGAGCACGACCTTGATCAACTTCTTGCTGCTGCTGAACCAGTTCATGCTGCATCTGATTGACGGTGTTTTCAACCACCAGTTCCCAGCGACCATCAGCAATTTTGACCCCGAGCAAGGTGCCCGCAGCAACCGGAATACCCAACAATAAAACAGACAGCAGTCCTTTGGCCCAACTGTTGAGGCTCAGGGTGCGGACCTTTTCGGCCCCATTGCTGATAAGAATAATTTTCACTGTCTTCGTTACCGCTGGTTCACTTTTCCAGTTATTGTTTCCACTACAGGTTAATACTGTTTTAGCTTGCTTTCATATAGCTAATCGGCACATCTTCGGGATTGTCGATAAACGTCACCACTTCCCAGGCATCGGTGTCGGCGATCAGTGCTCGCAATGATGCATTATTGAGGGCGTGCCCCGACTTGTGTGCATTGAACTCTCCGATCAGGCTATTGCCGAGCAGATAGAGGTCACCAATGGCATCCAGAATTTTATGTTTCACAAATTCGTCCTGATAGCGCAGACCGTCTTCGTTCAAAATCTGGTTTTCATCGACGACGATGGCATTTTCAAAACTGCCTCCCCGGGCGAGACCAACCGAGCGCAGGTACTCAAATTCGTGCATAAAGCCAAAGGTACGTGCACGGCTGACTTCTTTGACAAAGGAGGTGGTAGAGAAATCAATGCTGGCGTTGAGTTCCTGAGATTTAAACACTGGGTGATCAAACTCAATGGCGAAATTGATTTTGAATCCATTGAAGGGTTTAAAGCTGGCCACTTTGTCATCCTGTTGGATGGTGACGTCGCGGATAACGCGGATAAACTTTTTCGCTGCATCCTGCTCACAGATGCCAGCAGATTGCAGCAGAAACACAAAAGGTCCGGCGCTGCCATCCATAATTGGCACTTCGGCTGCCGAGACGTCGACAATCACATTGTCTATGCCGAGACCGGCAAATGCCGACAGCAGATGTTCTACGGTGGAGACTCGAACGTCGCCGTTCATAAGGGTTGTAGAGAGGGTCGTGTCGCCGACGTTTTCAGCCTTGGCAGCAATTTCAACCACAGGGTCAAGGTCGGTGCGACGAAAAACAATACCACTGTCCGGTTCAGCGGGGCGCAAGGTCAGATAGACCTTTTCGCCGGTGTGGAGACCCACGCCGGTCGCGCGTATCACGTTTTTTAACGTGCGCTGCTTAATCATTGCCGAACTCTCTCAACTAAAGCTCGGAATACTACCAGAGAAGCCCTCCATCACCAAGATTTTAAATCTGAGGCGAAGGCGACGGAGGGCGCCGTTTTAGCGGCTCTTCAATGGCTCTTTAACGACTTTTTTTCAGTCTGCCTGCTTGCGCAGGAATGCCGGAACATCAAGATAATCGAGCTCGGTATCAACCTGCATATCGATCTTGCGCGCCGCCGACGTTACACCACCGGGACCCCGTCTGGAGATAGTGGGCTTTGCCAGTCCGGCGTAATCCACTTCACCCTGCGCGGTGCGTGGTGGATTATCAACCACAACACTCATGGGACCGCGTTTCTCGCCCTGCTCACTGAGGCCTGTTGCGACGACGGTAACGCGCAACTGGTCGGTGAGTTCGGGATCAAATACGCTACCGACGATCACCGTGGCATCTTCGTCAGAGAAGTCGCGAATCACATTGCCCACATCTTCAAATTCGCCCAGAGTCAGATCATAACCACTGGTGATATTGACCAGAATACCTTTGGCACCCTGCAGGTTGATGTCTTCAAGCAGCGGACACTTGATAGCACTCTCTGCAGCAACCAGAGCGCGATCTTCTCCGCTGGCTTCACCTGTACCCATCATCGCCATGCCCATTTCCGACATCACTGTGCGTACATCGGCAAAGTCGACGTTGATCAGGCCTTCGAGCAAGATCAGATCGGCAATGCCCTGGACCGCACCATAGAGCACATTGTTGGCCTGCTTGAAAGCGTTGAGTACCGTCATGTCCTTGCCGAGAACCTGAAGTAGCTTTTCGTTGGGGACAATAATCAGCGAGTCAACACGCTCTTTCAGCTGCTGGATACCCTGATTGGCGATTTCCATACGCTTGCGGCCTTCAAAGGCAAATGGACGGGTGACAACGCCGACGGTGAGAATCCCCATCTGCTTGGCCACTTCGGCAATCACTGGCGCGGCGCCTGTACCGGTGCCACCACCCATACCGGCAGTGATAAAGACCATGTCAGCGCCCTGGATGGCCTGAGAGATACGCTCTTTATCCTCCAGTGCGGCCTGACGGCCGATCTCCGGATTAGCGCCGGCACCCAAACCCTTGGTCAAGGTTCCACCCAGCTGCAAAACAGTTGCACTGGTCAGATCATTGAGCGACTGGGCATCGGTGTTGGCACAGATAAACTGCACACCGTCAATATTGCCTTCCATCATATGACGTACCGCGTTGCCACCGCCGCCACCAACTCCGATTACTTTGATATCTGCATTCTTTGGAATGCTCTCTACTAGTTCAAACATAGGTTTCCCCTTTTTGCGCCTCACAATTAAAAACAATAGCCATCAACATTGATGACCCTTACATTTCACCCTGGACCCAGGACTTAATCTTGCTAAACAGACTCGGTCTTGGCCCTTTACCTTTTTCACCATCACTCTGTCTGCGCTGAGCCTGAGCGCCAAAATGCAGCAGGCCGACACCTGTCGAGTAGATCGGATTGTTGACCACATCCGACAAACCCTTAACGTTAACCGGTGTACCAATGCGCACTGGCATATGGAAGATTTCCTCCGCCAGCTCGACCACACCTTCCATTTTTGATGAGCCGCCGGTGAGGACCACACCTGCCGCAATCAATTCTTCAAAGCCGCTGCGACGCAGTTCCGCCTGAATCAGCGTAAACAGCTCGTCATAACGTGGCTCAACCACCTCGGCGAGGGACTGGCGCGAGAGATCCCGCGCTTCCCGATCGCCAACACTGGGGACCTTGACGGTCTCTTCCGGACGCGCCAGCTTGGCCAGCGCACAGGCATATTTAATCTTCAGCTCCTCGGCATGAGGCGTTGGTGTACGCAGCGCCATTGCGATGTCGTTGGTCACCTGGTCACCGGCAATCGGTATGACGCCGGTGTAGCGAATAGCGCCTTCGGTGTAGATGGCGATATCTGAGGTACCGCCACCGATATCCACCAATGCGACGCCGAGCTGCTTTTCGTCTTCTGTTAGCACTGCCGAGCTGGACGCCAGTTGCTCGAGAATAATGTCCTCAACTTCAAGTCCACAGCGACGGATACATTTCTTAATGTTTTGTGCGGCATTAGCGGCACAGGTGACCAGATGCACTTTTGCCTCGAGGCGCACACCGGACATGCCGATTGGCTCGTGAACACCTTCCTGGTTGTCGATAATAAATTCCTGCGACAACACATGAAGGATCTCCTGATCTGCCGGTATGGCGACGGCGCGAGCCGCATCCAACACTCTGTCCACGTCTAGCTCTTGGACTTCTCGATCGCGAATAGCGACGATGCCATGGGAGTTGAGGCTGCGAATATGACTGCCGGCAATCCCCGCATAGACCGAGTGAATCGAGCAGCCGGCCATTAACTCAGCCTCTTCAATCGCCCGCTGAATCGAGTTGACGGTGGCTTCAATATTGACCACTACACCTTTCTTGAGACCGGATGAGGGGTAGCTGCCGGTGCCGATAATTTCGATCTCACCGCGTTCACCCACCGAGCCGACTATGGCGACGATTTTCGACGTGCCTATGTCGAGTCCGACGATCATGTTTTCTTCATTTCCACTAGCCATACTTTCACCTCGCAACTCGCTGCTATGCCTGAACAGGAGCCGTTGCTCTCACTTGAATGTTGTAAACCGGGTTGTATATTTTGCTATCCCACTTGCCCTGTCGCTGCACTGCCGCCACAGCACTATCTCGCCACGCTACTGCCAGTCCATTTGGGTAGCGCAGATCTACTCTGACGATATTTTTCACCTGCTGATTGAGACCGGCAGCCCAGACCAGATTAAAGCGACGAATCCTGTCACTGATCTGATCACGGCCGATAACCAGTTGCAGACCTGGAGCAGTGTCAATAAACCAGACGCCGACACTGTCACGACGCAGCTCGCTGATCTTAAGTCCAGTGGGCACCAGCAGTTCAGCCATCAGCTGATAATTTTTCATCATCTCTCGCGAAGTGCCGGTGTCGGCACGCAGCACAGGCAGAGCACTGAGTTGACTGTTGTTTTCGATCAGCAATTCTTCTCCGAGACGGTTGAGAAAGCCCTGCTCTCCCCAGCGTGCAATCGGCACCTCTTCAGTGACTTCAACTTTTAGAATTGATGGCCACTCGCGGCGCAGATTGACTTCGGCAACCCAGGGATGGGCGCGCAGCACCTCGGTGAGGCGGGCCAGGTCGATGCTTAAAAAGCCTCCATCCAGTTCACCGGCCACCAGATCGCTGATGTCAGTGGGCTGGAGAAACGTAAAGTCGCCACCGATCATGACATTGGTCAGGGGCTTATCAATCTGCTGGTAGAGCAGCGTGCCGCCGTAGCCGACAATTACCAACACCGCGACCAGCATAATCCGCGCAATATGATTGGCGGCCGCGGTCATCATCGATTCGGAACCTTGGCTTTTTTGCGGCCGCTTGGCAGCGGGTTTGTAGCCACGAGACGATTTGTTGCGATTCAGCTCTGTTGCAGCCATTACAGCGCCCCCCGCAAGATGGTCTCGACCAGTTGATCAAAGCTCAATCCGGCCGCTTTCGCCGCCATGGGCACCAAACTGTGGCTGGTCATGCCAGGCACTGTGTTGACTTCGAGCAGCTGGAACTGGCCAGCGCGATCAACCATCACATCGACTCGCCCCCAGCCGCGACAGCCGACCGAGTCAAAGGCTTTCAGACACAGCGTCTGCAGCTCCTGCTCGCGGGACGCAGACAGCTCGCTGGGGCAGAGATACTGGGTCTGGTCGGAAAAATACTTGGCCTGGTAATCATAGAACTCGGCATTCGATTCAATGCGAATGGACGGCAATATCTGACCCTGCACGATGGCGACAGTGTATTCAGGACCTGGCAACAAAGGTTCGGCAATCACCGAGGTGTTATACCGAGACGCGTCCGCCCAGGCAGCCTGCAATTTTTCAGCGCTCTGAGCGCGGCTCATACCAATACTCGAGCCTTCAGCGGCAGGCTTGACCATCACCTGGCCGCCCAGTCGCTGGAGTTCTGCTGCCCAGTCCGAGTCAGCCGTGAGCAGCGCAAAGTCGGCAGTCGGCAAACCTATGCCCCGCCACATCTGCTTGCAACGCAATTTGTCCATTGCCAACGCAGACGCCAGCACTCCACTGCCGGTATAGGGCAAGTTGAGATATTCCAGTGCTCCCTGCAAGGTGCCGTCTTCACCGCCGGGACCATGCAGTGCGATGAAGACGCGATCGAGCTGATAACCGGGCAGCGACTGCAACAGGTTTTCACCTGCGTCAATAGCGACTACATCAATACCGAGATTGAGCAGTGCCTGATGCACAGCTTCGCCGCTCATCAGCGAGACTTCTCGCTCGGATGAGCTGCCGCCATAGAGCAGACCGACGCGACCGAATTCAGAGTGACTCATGGCGCCACCTCCAAATCGGAGCCGCTGCGCGCTTCAACAGCAACACCCAAACCCCCTTCGGCGAGCAGAGCAACCAGTTTGCTGACGCTGCCGGCGCCCTGGGTAATCACCAGATCATTGTCCTGGGCCAGCTCATTGAGCAGTGCTGGAACTTCTTCGATGCTTTCGGCGTAAATGGGGTCTACCGCACCGCGCTGACGAATGCTGCCACAGAGGTTTTTACTGGTGGCACCCGCAATTTCATCTTCCCCGGCCGGGTAGACCGACAACACAATCAACACGTCGACCTCGGCCAGGACTTTGACAAAGTCTTCATAGAGATCGCGTGTGCGGGTATAGCGATGGGGCTGGAAGACCATTACCAGCCTTCGGTTCGGCCAGCCGGCGCGCACAGCGTCGACAGTGGCTTTAATTTCGGTGGGGTGATGACCGTAATCATCGACGAGCATCGCGCTGCCGCCAGTGACTAGCTGATACTCGCCGTAGATTTCAAAGCGTCGCCCAACACCAGCAAATCCACTTAGGCCTTCAATAATGGCGCTATCGGAAATGCCCTCATCACTTGCCACGGCAATCGCAGCTGCTGCGTTAAGGGCATTGTGACGGCCAGGGATATTCAAGCTGATCTGCAGCGATGGAAGTCCGTCCGGGCGATCGATCACAAAGTCGCTGTGGCGGGTCTCGACTTCAAGGTCGCGAATTCGGTAGGCGGCATCATCGCTGAAGCCATAGGTGAGCAGTGGTCTCGCCACATCGACCAACAACTCGCGAATCACATCATCGTCGATACACATCACCGCCAGTCCGTAGAACGGCAGATTGTGTAAGAACTCGATATAGGTTTTGGTCAGACGGCTAAAGTCGAAATCATAGGTCTCCATATGATCCGCTTCAATATTGGTCACCACGGCTACCATTGGCTGCAAATGCAGGAATGATGCATCGCTCTCATCGGCTTCGGCTACCAGATAACGGCTGCCGCCGAGTTTGGCATTGGTACCGGCACTGTTGACACGACCACCGACAACAAAGGTGGGATCGCGCCCGCCGGCAGCAAAAATAGCAGTGATCAAACTGGTCGTAGTGGTCTTGCCATGGGTTCCGGCGACGGCAATGCCATGGCGGTAGCGCATCAGTTCGGCGAGCATCTCGGCGCGGCGGACAACCGGTATTCCCTGTTCTCGCGCAGCGGCGATTTCCGGATTTTCCAGCGTCACTGCTGAGGATTTCACCACAACATGGGCACCGATAATATTGTCTTTGCTGTGGCCGATAAATACCTTGGCGCCGGCATCGGTCAGACGCTGAATGCTGGGGCCGTGGTTGAGATCGGATCCGGATATGTCATAACCCTGATTGAGCAGCACTTCGGCAATGCCACACATACCACTGCCGCCAATGCCGACAAAATGAATACGGCGGATGCGGCGCATTTCAGGGGGCTGGAAGTACGTATTAGTGCTCATTCGCTTCCTCCAGACAGACCGTGGCGACGCGTTCAGCGGCACCGGTTTTGGCCAGTTCTCGGGCCCGCATAGCCATTTTCAGGCGCTGTTCAGCGTCGCTGCAAAGGGCCTGAATATGCTCGGCGAGCAATGCTGCATTGAGATCCCGTTGAGCCAACATCCGCGCCGCGCCCTGATCAACCAGTAGTTGTCCGTTCACAGTCTGGTGATCATCGATGGCATGGGGAAACGGAATCAGCAGCGAGCCAAGACCAGCACAGGTCAACTCAGCCACGGTGAGTGCACCGGCACGGCAGATGGCAAAATCTGCCCAACCATAAGCCTCATCCATCTCGGCAATAAAGGGGACGACCTCTGCACTGACCTCAGCTGACCTGTACAGCGCCTGGGTCTCGACCAAATGGTGTGCGCCGGTCTGATGCCAAACCTGTGGACGCTGGTCAGGCTCAAGCAGCGCCAGTGCTGCAGGAAGTATCTGATTAATTGCCAGTGCTCCACGGCTGCCGCCCAGCACTAACAGTCGCGGCGCGCCCTCACGGCCAGCGAAACGCTGTTGCGGCAGAGGCAGGTTGGCAATCGCTGGGCGCACCGGGTTGCCACACCATTCGCCATGCTTGAATACGTCAGGGAAGCCTTGCATCACACGACGGGCAGTGCGGGCAAGTATTTTGTTGGTCGTGCCGGCGACCGAGTTTTGCTCGTGGATGACAACCGGAATACCTTTAAGGCGGGCCGCGACGGCACCAGGACCCGAGGCAAAGCCGCCCATGCCGAGTACAACCTGAGGCTGAAAATCAGCGATTATCGCCAGCGCCTGACGGATCGAACGCCACAACAACAGGGGTGCTTTGATCAGTGCGCTGAGTCCGCGACCACGAATGCCTTCGATATCCAGACAATGCAGTGTGATGCCTGCTGCGGGTACCAGTTCGGATTCAATTCCACGCTGGGTGCCGAGCCATGAGACTGCGGTATTCGCCGCGCGCAGACGTTCAGCCACGGCCAGAGCAGGAAACACATGACCGCCGGTACCACCGGCCATAATCATCACCCGGTGCGGCGCGTTATCAATCGGCATCTGGCGATCAACGACCACGACGGACCCTCCTCACAACCTGTGTATCCGGATGTAGCTCGTGACCAATACGCAGCATCATGCCGACCATGGCGCAGGTCACCATCAGGCTGCTGCCGCCGTAACTCACAAACGGGAGAGTTAGACCTTTGGTGGGCAGGAACCCAGCATTTACACCCAGATTGATCAATGTCTGACCACTGATCAAACAGCCAAAGCCAAGCAGGACAAAAGCGCCGTACCAATAACCTTGTGTGATGGCTTGCTTACTGAGTGCAAAGATACGCTGAACCAGCAGCACATAGAGTCCCAACAGGCACAGCACACCGACAAAACCAAATTCTTCGGCAAAAATAGCGAACACAAAGTCGGTGTGCGCTTCGGGCAAATAGAGCATTTTCTGCACAGACTGACCGAGGCCGACGCCAAACCATTCTCCGCGACCAAATGCGATCAGGGACTGGGTCAGCTGATAACCGGAATTGAACTGATCTGACCAGGGGTCGAGAAAAGTGCTCAGACGCGCCATGCGATACGGCTCAGCTTCAGCAAACAGTACTAATATCGCGCTTCCCACGAGGACCAGGGCGAGGTAGTGCCAGAGCCGGATACCAGAGAGGAACAGCATCGCCATAAAGGTGCAGGCCAGCACCACCACTGAGCCGAAGTCCGGCTCCATTAACAACAAAAACAACGGCACCATCAAAACGCCTAGCGGTAGCGCCCAGTCTCGCCAGTTATCGCCAAAACCTTCGCGATGCCGGGCAAAGTAGCTGGCCATAAACACCACAGTGGCAACTTTGGCGAGCTCCGAAACCTGCAGTGTCATGCCACCCAGATTGAGCCAGCGACGACTGCCGTTAACTTCTCGCCCAATCCCTGGAATCAACACCACAATCAACAGCAAGACTGCTAACAACATCCACAGCCGGTTATAGCGCGACCAAACTGTCACGGGAGTGAAGAAAGTCACCGCCATTGCCGATAGCGCAATCACCAGATAAGCGGCGTGGCGTTTGAGAAAATAAAATTCATTGTTGTACTGGTGCTCGGCATAGCTGAACGAGGCAGAGGCGACCATAGTCAGGCCGACTGACATCAGCGCCAGCACTGCGACCAACATCAGGCTGTCAATTCGCCAGCTGCTGCGCTGAGAGCCATAGAAATTGAGCGGGAGGGTCATAATCATGCTGCCACCCCCATTACTGCATTCTTGAAGCAGCGGCCGCGGTGTTCAAACCCAGAGAACATATCAAAGCTGGCACAGGCCGGAGATAACAACACAATATCCCCGGGTTCGGCGGCAGCGCGAGCACCTTCAACAGCACTCTGCAGAGAGTCGAATCGCTGCACGGGCACTGTGCCATTTAGTGCCGCCGCAATCAGTTCAGCGTCTTGGCCAAACAGGGCTGCCAGCTTAACGTACTGCCCAATTGGCGCTCTGAGATCGGAGAAATCCTGCCCTTTGCCCTGACCGCCGGCAATCAGAATCAAACGTGCGCGATCCGCTTCACCGAAGCCATTAATTGCCGCAACAGTGGCGCCGACGTTGGTGCCTTTAGAATCATCGATATAGGTGACCTGTTCCAGGGTAGCAACAGTCTCACAGCGATGGGGCAGTCCTTTAAAGCGCTTCAGTGTCTCGAGCATAGCGTTCATATCGAGGCCGGCAGCCTGACCCAGCGCCAGCGCTGCCAGCGCATTGGCGAGGTTGTGACGACCTTTTATCGCCACATCAGCACAGCGCATTAATGGCTGAAGCCCATAGGCAAGCCAGCTTTCGCCATCTTCTTCGAGCACGCCAAAACTGCCCAGATCGGGCTTATTGAGTCCAAAGTTGCAGAGTTTTACGCCGACTGATAACAGCGGATTAGTCAGCGGGTCCTGGCGATTAAAAATCACCTGGCTGGCACCACGGAAGATACGGTGTTTGGCGGCATGGTATTGCTGCAAGCCTGCGTAGCGATCCATGTGATCGGGGCTGATATTCAACAGGGCGGCGATAGCGCCACGAGTATCGCTGACCAGTTCAAGCTGAAAACTGGAGAGCTCAATCACATAGAGCTGATTGCGAACATCGAGCAGGTCAAGCATCGGGGTACCCAAATTGCCACCCACGCCCACTGTCAGACCGCTGGCTTCTGCCATCTCGCCCACCAGCTGGGTGACCGTGCTTTTACCATTGGAGCCTGTAATCACTATCACCGGCGCATCGGCGTGCTCGAGGAACAACTCGACATCGCCGTGCAATGTAACGCCCTTTTCGCGGGCGGCAACCAGTGCCGGCTCGTCGAGCGAGATACCTGGACTGACCACAACGTTAGTAAAATCGAGCAACAGATCTTCAGCAAACGGACCGAGTACCACAGGGACACCTGGGTACTGCTGGCGCACTTCATCGAGGCGCGGCGGTTCTCTGCGGCTGTCAGCAAAAACAAATGACTTGCCCTGAGATGACAAAAATCGCGCAGCAGACAACCCCGTGGCACCCATGCCCAGGATAGCTGTTTTGCGATTAGTTGCGATTAAATCTGTCATCGTCAGTTATAACTCTCGTTGTAAATCGTTGGTGCTTATCTCAGTTTCAGCGTGGCCAGGCCAATCAGCACCAATACCACGGTAATAATCCAGAAACGCACAATCACGCGCGGTTCCGGCCAGCCTTTTAATTCGTAGTGATGGTGCAATGGCGCCATGCGAAAAATCCGTTTGCCGGTCAGTTTGAAAGAGGCGACCTGCAGAATGACCGAAACGGTTTCGATGACGAAGACGCCGCCCATGACCGCCAGCACAATTTCCTGTCTGATGATCACAGCAATCACACCCAGTGCCGCACCCAGCGCCAGAGAACCCACATCACCCATAAACACCATGGCGGGATAGGTGTTGAACCACAAAAAGCCGAGCCCGGCACCACAGAGTGCGCAGGTGAAAATAAGCAACTCACCGGCACCGCTGATATACGGTATATGTAAATAAGAGGCGAACTGATAATTACCGGTCAGATAGGCCATCAACCCCAACGCACCGCCCACCAGAACCGTGGGCAGTATCGCCAGGCCGTCGAGACCATCGGTGAGGTTGACCGCATTACTGGTACCGACAATAACGAAGTAGGCAAACAGGATATAAAGCGGCCCCAGATTGAGGGCGACATTTTTAAAGAACGGCACAATCAGAGCCAGCTCGGAGGATGAGTTTGCACTGTTGAACAGGTACACCGCGGCAATTAGCCCAAACAGCGACTGCCAAAAATATTTCCACCGCGCAGGCAGGCCGCGGGGGTTTTTCTGCACAACTTTGCGGTAGTCATCAACCCAGCCGATCAAACCAAAACTAAACGTCACGCCAAGAACAACCCAGACGTAGTGATTTTCCAGATTGGACCAGAGCAATGTACTGATAAACATCGCCAGTAAAATTAAGGCACCACCCATGGTCGGGGTTCCGGCTTTGCTCAGATGGCTCTGTGGCCCGTCACTGCGAATCGCCTGCCCCATCTGCAGACTATTGAGCAGAGCAATCACTCGCGGTCCCAGTATCCAGCAGATCGTCAGCGCAGTAATCACCGAAAAAATTCCGCGCAAGGTGAGATAATTCACCACAGAGAACGGGCTGTAAAATTGACTCAGATAATCAGCTAGCCATAACAACATCAGACATTCTCCGCCAGTAACATGTCGACCACGAGGTCCATTTTTGAACTGCGCGATCCCTTGACCAACAAGGTCAGATCACCACGCTCAATCTCATCCAACAGGGGGATTTTTAAACTTTCCAGATCAGCAAAATGCAGACCGTTGAATGCGCTGCTAGCCTTGGCACTCAAGCGACCAACTGTATAAAGCTGGTCAATGCCGAGGCTCAGTGCATATTCGCCAACGTCGGTGTGGAGCTGTTCCGCATCGGCACCCAACTCAGCCATATCACCCAATACCATCACCCGGCGGCCGGCGCTCTTGGCCAGCACATCAATGGCGGCACGCACCGATGCGGGGCTGGCGTTATAGCTGTCATCAATAATTTTTCCACCCTGACGAAGGGCTTTAATCTGCATACGGCGGGCGGGTGTCTGCGCCGTTTCCAGCCCGGCAACAATATGTTTGATCGACGCACCGGCAGCCAGGGCACAGGCTGCTGCGGCAAGCGCATTAGCGACCATATGCTGACCTGGACTGGTCAGTACCACCGCTGCACTGCCGGCGCTGGTGTGCAGAGTAAATCTGTAGCAACCACTCTCCATCAATTGCATATCGGCGGCACTGACATCGGCACTGCTGTCATTGAGAGAGAAAGTGATGCAGTTGCGACCGCCAATCAGTTCGCGCCACTGTGGCAGCCAGCTCTGGTCCAGATTGACCACTGCCGTGCCGGCTCTGTCCAGACCAGAGTAGATTTCGCCCTTGGCGGCAGCAACACCCTGAATAGAACCAAAACCTTCGAGATGTGCCGGCTGAACATTGTTGATCAACGCAATATGCGGCCTGGCGATCGAACACAGATAGCTGATCTCACCGGGACCGCTGGCACCCATCTCGATAACGGCAAAATCGACATCATCCTGCATAGCCAAAAGCGTTAACGGCACACCGATATGATTATTGAAGTTGCCGCTGGTGGCATGTACCGAACCGAGATTGCCAAGGATTGAACGTATCAGTTCTTTTACCGAGGTTTTGCCGGTACTGCCGGTGACGGCAATCATGGTGCCCGTAAAACCATCGCGCTGGAGTTGCGCAAGCTGGCCGAGAGCCAGGGTCGTATCCTCGACTACCCACTGGGGCAGAGGAAGATCGGTATCGGGTTTAGACACCACCAGGCCACAGGCCTTCTCAGCCACGTGAGAGAGAAAATCATGGCCATCCATTCGCTCGCCTACCAGTGCGACAAACAGCTCGCCGGCAGCGATATTGCGGCTATCGGTAGAGACCGAATTAAATTCACAATCGGGGTTGAGCAGGGTTCCACCAAAGCGGATCGCGGCGTCAGCCAGGCGCAGTTCGCTGATCATTGCGTGACACCCCCGCTTGCCTGATTATGCTCAACCGCGTGACGCTGGCGCAGCGCCAATATAGCTTCATTCTGATCACTGAAAGGCAACCGGTCGCTGCCTACAATCTGGTAGGCTTCATGGCCCTTTCCAGCGATCAAAATAATATCTTCAGGTGCAGCCGTGCTGATGGCGTGGCGGATGGCTTCCCTGCGGTCCGCTTGCACAGTCACTGTGCGGTTGATGCCCAGAATAATCTGATCAATAATCTGTTGTGCTGGCTCGCTGCGTGGATTGTCGCTGGTGACCACAATCTGTTCTGCCAATTGCTCTGCCACTCGCCCCATTTCGGCACGTTTGCCAATATCCCGATCACCGCCACAGCCAAACACAACCCAGAGTTTGCCTTTGCACTGGCTGGCCAATGTGCGCAGGGCTTTGTCGAGCGCGTCCGGCGTGTGCGCGTAATCAACCACCACTAACGGGCAGCCACTGGCTTCAACCAGCTCCATGCGTCCACGTACAGGCTTTAATTGAGTGGCGGCATGAAGAATTTCATCTAACTGAAAACCCTGCATACCGGCAGCGCCTATAACCGCGAGCAGATTGGCAAGATTAAATTTTCCAACCAGCGGAGATTTAAGTGTTCCGCGACCCCAGGGCGTTATCAGTTCAGCGACGATAGATGAGGCACTGAGCTGCATTTGACCGCAGTGAATGTCGGCAGTGTGATTCTCAAAACTGTAGGTAATCCCGTTTACCTCTGGATCGAGGTTGGCGAGAATCAACCGGCCGACATTGTCGTCGAGATTGATCACCGCGTGCTTCAAACCGGACATACCAAAGAGTCGCGACTTGGCCGCGGCGTAGCTATTCAAGTCGCCATGATAGTCGAGGTGATCACGACTCAAATTAGTAAAAATCGCCGTATCGACCTTTAACCCAGCGATGCGTCGCTGCACAAGCCCGTGAGACGACGCCTCAAGAGCCACACGCTGTACCCCACGGTCGCGCAGTTCAGCCAAAATACGCTGCATGGCAACCGCATCAGGAGTGGTTAACACACCACTTTGAGTCAAATCACCGTCCAGCTGGGGTTCGCTGCTGGGACTGCCGTAACCCATGGTGCCGATATAACTCGCAGGCTCACCGAGCAACTCAAATAAATTAGCCAACAACTGGGCACAGGTCGTCTTGCCATTGGTTCCAGTGATCGCTGTGAGCGTCATTTGATGAGAGGGGTTGGCGTAGAATTCGCCAGCGATATCTGAGACATATTCAGTCAGTCCAGCAACCGCAATCACCGGCACCGGCGCATGGGTATCAACTTTATTATCTGCTTCCACCAATACCGCGACCGCACCCCGCTCTATGGCGGCAGCAACAAATTTATGCCCGTCAGTCTGAGTCCCTTTTAAGGCGACAAACAGATCGCCCGGCTGGACCTGACGGCTGTCGAGTGCAATACCGCTAATGACAGCATCGGGACATCTGTCAACCATGACCAACTCTGCCGGCATAACAGTCAGTAGTTGCGCCAGTTCAACAGGATCTCTGCGAGGTGCCGTCATCACAGACCTCCTCGCTTGGCCAACATGGCCGGCAAGCTGGCTATATCGCGCTCGGCTGACATGGCATCAGGGGTAACCTGAAGCAAGCGCAGGGCATTGCCGGTCACCTCTGAGAACACCGGTGCAGCGACCAAACCACCAAAGTAATCACCATCGCGCGGCTCATCGATCACCACAACGGTAACCAGGCGCGGGTTATCCACTGGCGCCAGACCAGCAAAGGCCGACATATAACGGTGCTGATCGTAACCACCGCCGGCTTTTACCTTGTGCAGTGTGCCGGTCTTGCCACCAACCGAATAGCCATCAATCATGGCGCGCTTACCGGTACCCTTGTCGCTGGCGGCCGCTTCCAACATCTGTCGTACTGTTGCGGTTAACTGAGCATCGATCACCCGAACACTCTCCGCGACTGTGTCGCTGGCCACCATAGTAACTTCTTGGCGCAAGCCGTTATTGGCGAGAATAGAGTAGGCGCGAGCCAACTGGAGTGGCGAAGCACTCAGGCCGTATCCAAAAGCAAAGGTTGCCTGGGTAACAGGATCCCACTTGCGATAGCCGGGCAGACTGCCAGCAGTCTCACCCGGAAAGCCACTGCCGAGGCCTTCACCAAAACCCATCCGCTCAAACAGCTCGCGGGTGCTGTCAGGATTGAGCTCTAAAGCGACTTTAGTGGTGCCCACCTGACTCGACTTTTTAAGGATGCCGGCCAATGTCAGTGGACCATAGTCCCTCAGATCAACAAATGTTTTGTAGGACACTTTGTAGTAGCCGGGGCTGGTATTGATTATCGTTTCAGGCTTGAACTTACCGCTTTCCAATGCCGCCAAAATAGTAAATGGCTTAACCGTGGAGCCCGGCTCCATCATATCTGTCACCGAGCGATTGCGAATAGAATCGGGGCGCAGGTTGGAGCGATCATTGGGGTTGAACGAGGGCTGATTGGCCATGGCCAACACTTCACCAGTGTGCACGTCGAGCACAACTACAGAACCCGATTTGGCCTGATGCTTTTGCACAGCCGCTTTAAGCGCACGATAGGCGGCGTACTGCACGCGCAGATCGATACTCAACCTCAACGTGCTGCCATGACTGGCCGGCTTAACCAGAGAGATATCCTTGATCACACGGCCGGCCAGGTCCTTAACCACTTTTTTCGCACCCGGCTCGCCACTCAGAACAGCATTGTAGGCAAGCTCCATGCCCTCCTGACCATCATCGTTAATATCGGTAAAGCCAACTAATTGCGCGGTCACCTCACCGGCCGGGTAAAAGCGCTTGTACTCTTGACGACCAAAGACACCGGGGATGCGCAAATCGAGAATGCGATCAGCTTCAGTGCTGGGAAGCTGTCTAGCAAGATACATAAACGACTTGTTGCGGTAACGATTGAGGCGGCTGTCCAGTTGCGCTTTGGAGATGTTTAGCGCAGCAGCCAACTTCGCGATATCTGTGTCGTCGGCGCGCTCTGCAACGCGCTTGGGATTGGCGATCAGGGTGGTGACCGGGGTGCTAACAGCGAGCGGCTCGCCATTTCTGTCAGTTATCAGGCCACGGTGACCGGGAATGGTTTCAGTGCGAATGGCTCGAGCGTCACCCTGAGTCTGCAAAAACTCGGCGCCGTGCTCTTCGCTGGGCATTACCTGAAGCTGGGCAATCTTGCCGGCAACCACCAGAGGCAGTAACCCCAGGATGAGCATTACCAGATAGTAACGCCAGCGCGGTATGGTATTTTTTACCGTTTTCTTGGCCACTTTTATTGCTTCACCATAATAATTTCCTGGGGCTGCGGACTGTGCATATCCAGACCTTCCATAGCCATTGTCTCGACCCGCTGCAGCGATCCCCAGGCACTCTGCTCCAGTAAATATTTACCGTAAGCCACTTGCAGTTGATTGTTCTCACGCTCGAGAGCCGTCAACTGGTCATACTTTTGTCGGCATACATGACTGACATAAGCCACAGCCATGGCGCTGACCAATACCGTAATCCAGAGCACAACAACCTGTAGCGTCTTAGCGGCTGTTGACTCAATCATGCAACACGCTCTGCGACCCGCATCACTGCGCTGCGCGAGCGCACATTGCCATCGACTTCGCTGCTTTCAGGCTTAATTGCCTTGCCGATTTTCTTTAGCCGCACGCCGCGATCCACATCTCTGACCGGCAGGTTTTTCGGCAACTTGATGCCCTGCTCCTGATCACGAATAAAGCGCTTAACCTGACGGTCTTCCAGTGAGTGAAAACTGATAACCACCAGTCGGCCACCTACCTGCAACAAATCAATCACCTGCCCCAACAACGCAGCCAAATCATCCAGCTCGCGATTGATAAAAATCCTGATCGCCTGAAACGCTTTGGTCGCCGGATGCCTGCCGCGCTCCCAGGCCGGATGCGCATCAGCCAGTATTTTTGCCAGCTGTACCGTGCGAGTAATCGGCTGAACCGCGCGTTCGCGAACTACCGCTGAGGCCATCCGTCGAGCAAAGCGCTCTTCTCCATACTCTTTAATCACCTGAGCGATCTCAGATTCTGCCGCACTGGCGATCCACTCTGCAGCAGACAACCCCGAACTGGTATCCATGCGCATATCCAGCGGGCCGTCACGCATAAAACTAAATCCACGCTCTGCCTGATCCAGTTGCGGCGAGGAAACACCCAGGTCAACTAATACACCGGTAACCTCTTGTCCCTCGAGCCACTCCCCCATATCGGCAAACGACCCATGCACTATGCGCAACCGGGTTTCAGCAGCGAAACGCTGTCGACCCGCATCAATGGCCTGCGGGTCTTTATCGATCGCTAACACCCTGCCGCGATCCGATAACCTGGCGAGCAATTCTGCGGTGTGCCCGCCACGACCAAAGGTGCCGTCGACATAAAAACCATCTGGATCAATCACCAACTCAGTCACAGCTTCTCGCAGCAAAACGGTGGTGTGTTCCGGTTTTTCAATCTCGTTCATTGCCACCTCTACCAAGAGAGATTCTTCAATGCATCCGACATATTGTCTCGATCGAGAAGCATACCCCTGTAAGTTTCCTGCGACTTTTCGCGCTCGGCATTCCAATTTTCTTCAGACCATATCTCAAGGCGCTGGGTACGGCCGACCAACACCAGCTTTTTCTCAAGCTGCGCATAACCGCGCAACTCAGGCGGAATCAAAACCCGACCACTGCCGTCGACCTGAAGATCTTTTGCCTGGCCCACAACAAAGCGGCTCAACATTTCAGCCAGCTCATCGAGCGCTGGCAGTGCCGCAACTTTTTCTTCGAATTTTTTCCACTCGGGCAGCGGAGAGAGGGTGAGACAGGTAGACTTCATGTCGATGGTGATAACTAATTCACCGGCGCATATTTCATCAAGCACAGAGCGGTAGCGAGTCGGAATTGCCATCCGGCCCTTGGCGTCCATATTGATTGGATCGCTACCTTTAAACACTCTCACCCCTTTTTAGTTGTTATGGCTGGCTAATATCGCCACTTTTCGCCACTTTTACCCATATGTGTACACTATTCACAGCAGAGGTTAAAGTCAAGCGTCAGAAAGGCCTGAAAAAGTGAGTAAAATCAGTAAGTTCCGGCAATTTTGCCTGTTTGTAGCAACAACTTGAGAAGGGGTTAAATTTTTAACAATAGAAAACATAATGCTAAAGCCAGAAGTTAATGTAACTTCTAGCTTCAGCTCTTTTTAAGAATAAATTTAACTAGTTTTAGGTTTTTATATACCCAAAAAGAATAGTGATTTCAGTTGAATTCACTATGAGAAATTAGTTGAGTTGACCGATAAGCCGGGTTCTGTCGTGGACAGTCATTCATCTGGGACAAACGTCGCCGTTTGCCTCAAGCAACCTACCCGTTTCCAGCGCGGGTCGCGCCAAAGGAAACCTATTTGGTCTTGCTCCGAGTGGGGTTTACCCTGCCACTACTGTTACCAGTAGCGCGGTGCGCTCTTACCGCACCCTTTCACCCTTACCTGTGTTCGCGAACGAATCATCGGCGGTCTGCTCTCTGCTGCACTAGCCGTAGGCTCTCGCCCCCCAGGCGTTACCTGGCACTCTACCCTGTGGAGCCCGGACTTTCCTCTATGCTGCACCCCTCTAAACGCAAGCGATTAAAGGAGAACTCAACACAGCGACTGCCTGGTCAACTCGAGGGCGATAGTAGCATAGTCACAGGGCAAACCTAGCACCAAACTTTCGGCAACACTGTGCGATAACCGCGCTGAATACTCTGCGTAGAGATGGAAGAAATGGTTTTGGGAGTAAAGAAAAGCTCTCGGACTCGAGGGCTCTCGGCATCACGTGACAGAGGGGCTTTATTCTTTTAACAGTGGATGATCGGGCGGCAACTGGCGAGAAATCCACAGCGCCAACTTATGCCGCATATTCGGATCGCTGATATTTTCCTTGGCCAACGGCTGAATCAGCTTATCCTCGACCAACACCTTGTAGATAAACTCAACTTTTAGTTTGACTGAATCAGTCTCATCGATCACGCCATAGGCGCGCTTCTGTACATAAACAGCACCGACCTGAAGCGCCTTCTTTAACAACTCCACCTCATTGTGTAGCTTTGTCATCTTGTTGCCTCCAGCCTAAATAAAGTACAAACCGTACCAGTAAAGCTTACTCGACAAACTTGCGCGCATTGCGAAACATCCGCATCCAGGCGCCATCTTCACCCCAATCATCAGGGTGCCATGAATTCTGCACTGTGCGGAAAACGCGCTCAGGGTGAGGCATCATCAGCGTGGCGCGACCATCGCTACTGGACACGCCAGTGATGCCATCAGGCGATCCGTTGGGGTTGGCTGGATAACGGCTCGCGATACTGCCGTGATTGTCCATAAAACGCATCGCTATCTGACCACTGCTCAGCAAGCGATCCATAGCCTTTTGCGAAGCAAACTCGGCGCGACCTTCACCGTGAGAGATCGCGATCGGCATATGCGAGCCAGCCATGCCCTGTAAAAAGATGGAGGGGGACTGTTCCACCTGTACCAGCGAGAAGCGCGCCTCAAACTGCTCTGAAAGATTGCGCACAAAGCGCGGCCAAAGCTCGGCGCCAGGAATCAATGTCTTGAGATTACTCAGCATCTGACAGCCATTGCAGACACCGAGGCTGAAACTGTCCGGGCGATGGAAGAAACTCTGAAACTGATCACGAATGCTGTTATTGAAGAGAACAGTTTTAGCCCAACCTTCACCGGCACCCAGCACATCGCCATAAGAGAAACCGCCGCAAGCGATCACACCTTTGAAGTCACTGAGCACGCGGCGACCCGCCAGCAGATCGCTCATATGCACATCGACCGCATCAAATCCGGCGCGGGTAAATGCCGCCGCCATTTCCACATGACTGTTGACACCCTGCTCTCGCACTATGGCTACAGCCGGCCTGACACCCGAGTTGATATACGGCGCGGCAATGTCTTCACGAGGATCATAGCTCAGCTTGACCGACAGCCCCGGATCCGCTGAGTCAATATTGTTGAACTCCTCCAACGCACAGTCAGCATTATCACGCATGGCCGCGATACGGTAGGAGGTTTCACTCCAGGTGCGCTGCAGCAACACCCGAGGGCGCTCAAAGAGCCGGCGCTTTTTGCTAATAATTTCAATCTTTTGCTCTTTATTCAGACCACCCAGCAGGTGCACATCGACACCGGCGTCACTAAAGCGCTCGGCAATTGCATTGGTATGCTCGGAACGCACCTGAATCACCGCACCCAACTCTTCATTGAACAGTGCGGCGATAGGATCCTCACCCAACGTGAAGACGTCTACAGAGATACCGACATTACCAGCAAACGACATTTCAACCAGCGTTGCCAATAACCCACCATCAGAGCGATCGTGGTAAGCGACGATTTGCCCCTCTTCCAGAGAGGTCTGCACGGCGTTAAAGAAACCTTGCAGCAGCGCAGGATTATCAACATCCGGCGCGCTATCGCCCATCTGCTGATTGACCTGAGCGAGGATCGAGCCACCCATCCGGTTAGCGCCTGCACCGAGATCCAGCAACAACAGTTGAGTTTCACCGCAATCGCTGCGCAGTTGTGGCGTAACCGTTTTGCGTACATCAAGTACCGGTGCAAAGGCTGTGATAATCAGAGACATAGGCGAGGTAACCGCCTTGTCTTCAGCACCATCGGCCCAAGTGGTGCGCATCGACATGGAATCTTTGCCGACCGGAATGGTAATACCCAGAGCCGGACACAATTCCATTCCCACCGCTTCGACAGTGCGGTAAAGCTTTTCATCTTCACCGGGATGACCGGCAGCACTCATCCAGTTGGCCGACAGTTTGATATCTTTAATATCACCAATTCGCGCGGCGGCAATATTGGTAATCGACTCACCGATGGCCATACGACCCGATGCCGGCGCGTTAATCAACGCCAATGGCGTACGCTCGCCCATCGCCATCGCTTCACCTGCATTGCTGTCATAGGTGACGGTGGTCACGGCGCAGTCTGCAACCGGTATCTGCCAGGGACCAACCATCTGATCGCGCGCCACCATGCCACCAACAGTGCGGTCGCCAATGGTGATCAAATAGTTTTTGCTCGCCACGGTGGGATGCCGCAGCACCTGGAAAACCGCATCGTCGATATTGAGATCGGCGGTGATAAAAGGCTCGCATTCGGCCTGCTGACGCTCGGCCACCCTGTGCATCTTTGGCGGCTTGCCAAACAGGACGGACATCGGCAGATCGACTGGGTCATTTTTAAAATGACTGTCGCTGACAGTGATAGTTTTATCAGCAATGGCCTCACCAACCACGGCAACCGGGCAACGTTCGCGGTGGCAAATTTCGAGGAATCGCGTTAGATCATTGGGCAGAATGGCCAACACATAACGCTCTTGGGCCTCGTTGCACCAGATTTCCACCGGCGCCATACCGGGCTCATCATTGGGGACTTTGCGCAACTGAAAATGGCCACCGGTGCCACCATCTTTAACCAGCTCTGGCAGTGCATTGGAGAGTCCACCCGCACCCACATCGTGGATAAAGGCAATCGGGTTGCTATCGCCCTGCTGCCAGCACTGATCGATCACTTCCTGACAGCGACGTTCAATTTCCGGGTTCTGTCGCTGCACTGAAGCAAAATCGAGATCAGCCGAACTGGAGCCGGTCGCCATTGATGACGCTGCACCTCCGCCGAGACCAATCAACATCGCCGGACCACCCAACACTACAAGCTGTGCGCCGGGCTCAAATTCTGGCTTATCAATATGCTCTTCACGGATATTGCCATAGCCGCCCGCGATCATAATCGGCTTGTGATAACCGCGACGCTGACCGTCAAAATCCACCTCAAAGCTACGCATATAGCCACAGATATTGGGGCGACCAAATTCGTTATTAAAAGCAGCACCGCCGATAGGGCCCTCAAGCATAATATCCAGCGCTGAAACAATTCGCTCTGGCTTGCCGTAGTCCTGCTCCCAGGACTGCTTGTAGTTGGGGATGTTTAAATTAGACACGGTAAATCCGACCAGCCCGACTTTTGGCTTGGAGCCACGACCCACGGCGCCTTCATCGCGAATCTCGCCACCGGATCCGGTGCCGGCACCGGAATAAGGAGAAATAGCTGTCGGATGGTTATGAGTCTCTACCTTCATCAATAAGTGCACCGGCTCATGACTATAGCCATAGAGCTTGGTCGCAGGGTCCGGGTAGAAACGTCCGCCCTCTGTGCCTGTAACTACCGCCGCATTATCCGAGTAAGCAGAGAGGACATTTTCGCCATTGACCTTGAAGGTGTTACGAATCATGCCAAACAGCGAATTCTCTTGTTCTTCACCGTCGAGGGTCCAGCTGGCATTAAAAATTTTGTGGCGACAATGTTCAGAGTTGGCCTGGGCAAACATCATTAATTCAACATCGGTCGGATTGCGCTTAAGCGCTTTGAAGCTATCAACCAGATACTCTATTTCATCTCCGGCAAGCGCCAGACCCAATTCGCTGTTGGCGGTTTGTAATGCCGCGATACCACCACTGAGAATATCCACACGAGTCAGTTCGGCTGGCTCCTGATGGCTAAACAAGATCTCGGCCTGCTGCAGATTGTGAAGCACAGTCTCCACCATGCGATCATGAAGTTCCGCTCCAAGCTCAGCCAGCTGCTGATCGCTGAGAATATCTTCGGCGTGAATAGTGTAGCCAGTACCCCGCTCCACCCGAACAACCTGAGACAGCCCGCAATTGTGCACGATATCAGTCGCTTTGCTCGACCAGGGGGAAATCGTTCCTGGACGCGGCACCACTAGAATCAGCTGTCCCTGGGTAGCCGCTTTCTCCTCGCGTGGACCATAGGTGAGCAACGCGTTAAGTGTCTCAAGCGCACTGTCATTAAGTGGCTCGCTGACCTCGGCGAAATGCACATGTTCGGCATACACTGAAACAATCGAAGGGACGATTTTCTGAAGCGTTGAAAGCAGTTTTTTACGTCGGAAGGCAGATAGAGAAGGTGCGCCGGTGAGGATTATCATAGAGGCAGTGCTCGCAAAACATTCGGTTTGGAAAGCGGGTTATTCTAGCTGAAAAATCCGCCCGTAGGTGAGTAAACGCTGTACAATTATTGGCTTATTTTGTACTTTCCTGCAGTTGCAAAAAATCACAGGGGAGTATTTCAAGGAGGGTTTTGCAGTGACTATTATTTGCGAAGCACAACTTAGGGCCAGTGAATTTCCCAGAGAGAGCATTTTTCAGTGCAGCTGAAAAGGTTTTTATCAGGAGGTTTAGCGCCACTTTCGCGTGTCAGGCGTGTGGGGAAACGTCTTGTCTTCGCCGCGATCGGCATTTTATTTCTGCTCTATTTTTCCAGTTCCGCGCGGCTCACCGATTTACAACAGGTTAAGCAGAGTGGTGTTCTGAAAATGCTTACCGTCGATGGCCCAACCACTTACTACGAGGATGGCCGCGGCAAAAACGGCTTTGAATATCTGCTCGCCAAGGCCTTTGCCGATAGTCTCGGTGTCGAGCTGGTGGTGCATTCCAAGCCATCATTGCGCACCATGCTGCTCTCGGTTGGCGGCCCGGGGGGCAACTTCGCCGCCGCCAATATCACTGCCACCAAACATCGCAGCGAGTGGCTGCGTTTCAGTCACTCCTATATGGAGGTGACCCAGCACCTGGTCTATCGCCGAGGCTCCAAACGCCCGCGTTCACTAAGTGATCTGGATGGCGACCTGCTGGTTGTAAAAGAGTCGTCGCACAGTGAACAGCTCGCCTTTTGGGCAGAGCAATATCCAAATCTGGCATGGCGCGAAGACGATAACGTCGAAATGAGCGAATTATTGCGCATGGTCCATGACCGGGAAATTAACTATACCGTGGTCGACTCTCTCGCCTATCTGGTCAGCCGACATATCTATCCCCAGGTGCGTCGAGCAATCGATATCTCTGAACCTCAACCTCTTGCCTGGGCCTTTCCTGACCACGGTGACGACACATTGCTCGCAGCAGCCAATCAATTTCTTGACGAATTTATTGCCAGCGGTGAACTGCAAACGCTTAAAAACGATTTGCTGGCCCAGGCCAATAATTTCTCTGTGGCCGACTCGCAACGCTTTGGCGAACTGGTCGACAAACGGCTGCCAACCTACGAACCGCTGTTTCGAGAAGTGGCACCTCAATTTGGTCTCGACTGGCAGCTGCTCGCCGCCATTGCCTATCAAGAGTCACACTGGAATGCTCGGGCCCGATCGCCGACAGGGGTGCGCGGCCTGATGATGTTAACCCTGAATACGGCTCGCGAAATGAAGATCAAAAATCGCCTCGATCCACGGCAAAGCTTGATCGGTGGAGCCACGTACCTGACCAAATTGAAGTCTCGCTTACCGGACCACATCGCGGAACCGGATCGCACCCTATTGGCACTGGCAGCTTACAACGTGGGCTTTGGTCATCTTGAGGACGCACGCATTCTCACGCAACGCAACGGCCAGGACCCGGATCTGTGGCAGGATGTCCGCGAACATCTGCCCAAGCTGAGTAACAAGCAGTATTACAGAGCACTCAAGTACGGCTATGCGCGCGGCTCGGAACCGGTGATTTATGTGGATAACATTCAATACTATCAACGCTATCTGGAGCTTCACCAGTTATCCCGACAAAAGGAAGATATAACTGTCGACGATAGCCCGGCGACCAAAGAGTGGGACGATAACGCACCCTCCTCACTTTGATGCTCAGGTGGAGAACTGCCCTTTTTTGGCGGACTGTTTCTTTACCTGCTGCTTTTTAACCTGCTACTTTTTTACTCGCTTAGCGCGAAAGAAGTCACTGATAATCGCACCACATTCCTGAGCTAACACTCCACCCTGCCACTCAATCGAATGATTGAAGTGAGAGCTATCCATCAACTTCAACTGACTCTCTAGCGCCCCGGCCCGAGGTTCTGCAGCACCAAATACAATCCGCCCGATGCGACCGTGAATCATAGCGCCGACACACATGGTGCAAGGTTCGATCGTGACATAGAGATCACAGCCGCTCAGGCGATAGTTGCCAAGTGCTGTTGCAGCATTGCGCATCGCGATAATTTCAGCGTGGCCAGTGGGGTCACAGCTACTGATCGGCTGGTTATAACCCTCACCAATCACTTCACCATTGGCAACCACCAGAGCACCAACAGGCACTTCGCCAACAGTGGCAGCCTGCTCAGCAAGTTGCAGTGCTCGACGCATAAATTGTTCATCTGACATCACTTTTACCCTTTGTCTAACCCCTGTACAAGGCTAAAAAAGCCTAAACGCAACCTGACTAATTGCAACCAGTGTCGTAAACTCATCCGCCCTGAAAAGCTGGCACACGGATGCTATTTAACCCCTATGGACACACAAACGATCAGCATCACCCCGGACTGGAAGCAACAACTCAGCCAAGCCGTTAGCTCAATAGATCAATTGCTCAGCCTATTAAAGCTCAACCCAGATCAGCTTGGCATCAGCCACTCGGCGGCCGCGCAGTTTGCTCTCAAGGTTCCACATTCTTTTATCGCTCGCATGCGCCCTGGCGACCCGAGAGATCCTCTGTTGCTGCAGGTCCTGCCGCTGGCTGCGGAAATGGTCGAGACGCAAGGCTATAACCATGATCCACTGCATGAGAGCCAACACAACCCGGTTGCCGGCATTGTACATAAATACGCCAACCGACTACTGTTGATAATCAGTCCGGTCTGCGCGATTAACTGCCGCTATTGTTTTCGCCGCCACTTTCCCTATGCCGAGAATCGTCAGAGTAAAGAGCAGTGGCAGAGCGCGCTGGACTATATTCGCAACGACACAACAATTAATGAAGTGATCTTCAGTGGTGGTGATCCGCTAACTGCCAATGATCAGTTTCTCGCCTGGCTGTGCGAACAGATTGCCGATATTGCCCATATCAAACGACTGCGGATTCACACCCGTCTGCCAGTGGTTATTCCGGCACGGATTGATCAACGTTTTTTACATTGGGCCACGGCCACCAGACTGAAAACAATTGTCGTGCTGCATATCAACCACGCCAATGAGATTGATGCTGAGCTGGCGACCGCAATCAGAAAAATGGTAGACGCTGGTATACAGGTGTTTAATCAAACGGTTTTGCTACGAGGCATCAATGACAGCGCCACGATATTGGCACAGTTAAGCGAAGCACTTTTCGATTGCGGTGTGGTGCCCTACTACCTGCATCTATGCGATCCGGTTGCCGGCGCCCAGCATTTCGATTTAGAGGAAGACATTGCCAGACATATCTATGCGCAACTTCAGGCGCTGCTGCCGGGCTTTTTGCTGCCCAAACTGGTACGGGAAATCCCCGGCAAAAAATCAAAAAGTCTGATTATTTAAACTGCTCGGGGTGCCGCTCTTTTTTGCGGCAGGTAAATAATAGTCAATCCAACCAAAATGCCTGGCAGCCCTTCGTAGAGCATTTCATGCCAACCAAGATAACGCCACAACAGGGCTGTGGTCAGGCCTGCCAAGACTGCAACGATACTCAATGTTTGAGTTGGCTTGCGCCCCCAACAAAGTGCCACTAACAGTGGTGCAAATGCGCTGGCGAGTGCTGACCAGGACATTATCACCAGACTAAAAACACTCTGATTATTGGCCAGTGCCAGCAGCAACGCGCAGCCGGTTATGGCAATGGTGACCAGCTTGATTAGCAGCGGGCGCTCAATATTGTGCGGCAGAAGATCATGGGTAACCGTCGCAGAGCAGCTCAATACCAGAGAGTCAGCAGTCGACATGGTGGCGGCAAAAATACCGGCGAGAATCAAGCCGACCCACACCGGAGGAAGCAGCTGAATGGCCATGGTCGGCAGCGCTAATTCGGCATCAAAACTTCCGCTGTCGGCGAGATAGATCCGTGACAGCATACCGACTCCGGTCGCCAGGCAGTAAAAGGTAGTGAACCAAAGATAATACCAAACTCGTGCCTGGCGCATCTGCCCGCTGTCATTCAATGCCATAAAGCGCACCATCACATGAGGCTGACCAATGACCGAAAAGCCGGCAAAAAGCCAACTCACAGCAAACAATAAAGCGCCGGCCAGTCCCGGCAACGCCAACCGTTTGGGAAACCAATCCAAAAACCCCTCGACCATCTGCATTTCAGCGATCGCCTGATCAACACCACCCAGAGATTGCACCGCAACAACAAACAGTAATGCCATGGCTACCAGCATCACCATCGACTGTGCTGCGTCCGTCCAGATCGATGCTCTTATGCCCCCGGCAAAACAGTAAAGCGACACAATCACCGCGCCAAGCACTGCGCCAAGCCAGCTGGGCCAGTCAAATAACACCTGCAGGGCCTTGCCACCAGCAACCAACTGCGCACCTGCATAGGCCATTAAAAATATCAGTGAGATCACGCCAATCAACCGTTGCAGGCGGGCATTATTGGCACCATACCAGGCGCTCAGCACACCGGCATAACTGACTTCATGACTGCTCTGCGTCGCTTCACGCAGCCGAGAATGGACAAACAGAGAGGCGATAAAATCCCCGGTGATCCAGCCCAACATCAACCAGATAGATGCCAGACCGGTGGCATAGGTGTAGCCAATAACACCGATAAACATATAACCACTGTTATTGGTTGCAACAGCGGAGAGACCCACCAACCAGGGGCTGACTGAGCTATCGGCAAGATAATAGTCGTGACGAGTACCGCGGCTGCGTATTAATGAAGCCAATCCGATCAGGGTAAACCCGATCAGAAAACCGATGAAAGAAACAATAATCAGTCCGTTAGTCATATTCAGTCCCTGTGGTGACGACCATTTACCCGCATACCTGCTCGTTAAGTCAGCTTGTCGGCATCCAGCTCATAAGCGCCTTCCGCGTTATGGACTTCTTTGCCATTGAGTGGCGGGTTAAATACGCAAGCCATTTTCATCTCTTCAAAGGCGCGCAAAACGTGTTTGTCGTGCTGATCAAGGTTATAGAGTGTGCCGGGAGTGATCGGGTAAATTTTCCCATCGGCCAGAGTTTTCACCTCACCAGTGCCGGAAATGCAGTACACCGATTCCAGATGATTTTGATAGTGCATCTGAAAATCGGCGCCCTTGTAGATGGTGGTGATGTGAAATGAAAAACCCATCCCGTCATCTTTGAGTAACAGGCGAGTGCTCTCCCAATTGCCATCCGGAGAGAGAATTCGCCGTGAGGTTTTTTCTGCTTGGTGTAAATGTCTTACTATCAATCTGTTCTCCTCCAATCAATTTTGCTCTCTGACCCGTTTAAACCACTATCCGCGGGTGAGTGACCCGACGCTCAGACAGTGCTCGATTGCTCATCAAAATAATCGACCTCTTCAGGAATCGGACCCTGTTTTGCACAAACGTCCTTGATCGCACTCTCAACGATATCAATACCCTTTTTCAGGTTTTCATCTCTAATGGTCAGAGGGCAGAGAAATTTGACCACATGATCGTCTGCGCCACTGGTCTCAATAATCAAGCCGTCTTTAAAGGCTCGTTGAGTGATGGCTCCCGCCAGTTCGCCATTGACGCAGTTGACTCCTTGAAACATACCCCGTCCACGGGTCGTTAAATTACCCTCGCCGTACTGTTCGACAATCTTGTTTAATCGCTGTGAAATATATTCGCCCTTGCGCTTTATCTGCTCCGAAAAACGGTCGTCAGACCAGTAGTGGTCTATCGCCGCCTTGGCTGTGACAAAGGCAAGATTATTACCCCGAAAGGTGCCGTTGTGCTCGCCCGGCTTCCATTGATCGAGCTCCGGTTTCATCAGCACCATGGCAAAGGGCAGCCCATACCCGCCGAGGGACTTCGACAGAGTAATGATATCTGGCTCGATACCCGCCTCGGTAAAGCTGAAGTAATCACCGGTGCGGCCGCAGCCAGCCTGAATATCATCAATAATTAGCAATACGCCGTGCTTTTTACAGACGGTCTGCAAATTGCGTAACCACTCAGCGCTCGCGGCATTAATACCACCCTCACCCTGCACGGTTTCAACAATCACCGCCGCCGGTGAGTTGACGCCGCTGCTTGAGTCCGCGAGTACCTTGTCGAGATAGGCTGTAGTATCAATGTCTTCTCCGAGATACCCGTCGTAGGGCATGCGATGAACGCCGTTCAACGACACACCGGCGGCATCGCGATGGTGAGCATTCCCGGTTGCCGCCAGCGAGCCGAGACTGACACCGTGAAAGCCATTTGTGAAAGTCACAATGTTCTGCTGACCGGTAACATTGCGGGCAATTTTCATCGCCGCTTCGACCGCATTGGTGCCGGTCGGACCAGTAAACTGGACCACGTATTCCATACCCCGCGGCTGGAGAATTTTTTCATTAAACGCCTCGAGAAATTCACCCTTGGCTTTAGTGTGCATATCCAACCCGTGAGTCACCCCATCGCTGTTGATATAGTCGAGCAGCGGCTGTTTGAAATGCGGGTTGTTATGACCGTAATTCAAGGTGCCGGCGCCGGCCAAAAAATCGAGGTATTGATTGCCCTCGTCGTCATACAGAAATTCGCCTTGAGCTTGGTTGAATACGCGTGGAAATGCGCGTGCGTAACTTTGAACTTCCGATTCAATCTCTTCAAAAATCTTCATGAGTAACATCCTGTCGTGTTGATTAAATGGTTTTGATTAAATGGTGTTGATTCTTTAGCACTGCTCAGTCATTTACAGCTCAAGCGAGCCCGACAACCATGGCCCGATAGTGACCAATACCTCAGTATTGTGTTGAGCGGGAAGATGCTTGCCTGCGACAAACAACTGTTCGCTTGAAAGTGGGGCCGCGTGTTTCTCGGCGAAGCGAGTAAACAGTCCCCATGAGGCCTGATTGGACTCAGTGATGGTAGTTTGCAAAACCCGCACCGAAGCACAGACCTCCCGCGCGAGAATATGCGCAATCATCTTCGACGCCAGACCCTGGCCGCGTACTTTTTCAGACACCGCAACCTGCCAGACAAACAGCCTGTCGGGAGTTTCGGGAATCAGATAGGCACTAATAAAACCAACCAGTTCGTCGCAACGTTTTACCGCAACTGATGTGCTGGAAAAGTGATAACACTGGAGCAGGTTACAGTAGACCGAGTTGGTATCGAGAGGTGGACAGTGACTGATTAGCTTGGAAACAGCCAATCCATCATCTATGGAAGGCCGATCAAAGATTAGTTCTGAACTCATTAATAACGCCGAGAGAAGCACCTATTAGTGTTAATTTACATTTAGCTCTAAACACTTAAAGTATGCATAAATATCTGGCCAGCAACCAAAACTGAAACAAAACTAAAGTGAACATTTGTTATAGACCAAAATTCGCATAAAACCAACTTATGCTCGCCAAAACACCGAAATAGCCTTTATTTCGCACTTCATTGCAATCAATTATTTTTAAAATTATTATTCCCGCAATTAAAAAAACCGAACACTAGCGCACCAGATTCGAGGCGATCATGATTTCTATTAAACAACTTAGCTACGCGTTATCCGTGGAGAAGACGCTGCATTTTAGAAAAGCAGCTGAACTCAGTAATATAAGCCAGTCAGCGCTGAGCACCTCGCTCAACGAGCTGGAAAAACAACTGGGGCTGAAAATATTTGAGCGCGACAACAAAAAGGTTCTCATTACACCTGTAGGCAAACAGGTTTTAAACAAAGCGCGAGAAATTTTACTGCAAGTTGAAGATATGCAGGATCTCACTGCCAATCAACAAGAGCCGCTCGACTTCCCTTTAACAATTGGAATCATTCCGACGATTTGTCCTTTTCTGCTGCCCAAATTATTGCCCGTTCTCAATCACCATTACCCGAATGCGAGGCTGACGATAGTCGAAGAGCAATCTCACAGACTGATAGAAATGGTTCGCTCCGGCGAGATCGACACCGCCATTCTAGCGCTACCGTTTGCTATCGATGGGCTGCTGAGCATGGAGTTCTGGGAGGAAGACTTCTATTGGGTGGCACTCAAAGGCGCCGATCACACAGGGAAAAAGGAAATTAGCAGCAAAGAGTTAACCCAGTGTAATTTAATGTTGTTAAACGATGGGCACTGCCTCAAGGATCATATCCTCTCTGCTTGTAATCTCACGGAGAAAGCCGCTAACCAGGGCTTTGGCGCTACCAGCCTAAATACCTTGATTCAAATGGTTTTGGGGAATCTGGGGACTACATTAATTCCGCAAATGGCTCTCGATCAACTGATTTCACAGCATGAAAATCTCGCCGCGGCGCACTTAAATGAACCAACTCCTCACCGCAGGATAGCCTTTATTTTGCGCCCAAATTATACACGCATGGCAAGCATTGAAGCCCTTATAGCGATCTGCAAGAAAGCGCTGCGTGTGACAGCATAGATTCACTAAAACTGAACGTTATATTTCATTTAATCAACTTTACCGATCGCAGGTTCGACAGTTACTCTCTCGTCAGTAAGGCTATAACAAAGCTCGGGAGGGCAATTACATGACAATAAACAAGTCCACACTTCTAAAAACTGCAACAGCTCTGGGACTGACCCTGTTGGCAACAACAGGTTCACTGGCAGCTGACGCAACAGCCACATCAAACCAGTTCTGGTGGCCAAATAAGCTCAATCTGGATCAGCTTCGTGCACACGATGAGAGATCCAACCCCTACGGCGATCAATTCAACTATGCAGAAGCATTCGCCAGTGTTGATATGGCTGCATTGAAAAAAGATATCGAGACGACATTAACCACATCTCAAGACTGGTGGCCTGCAGACTGGGGACATTACGGCGGTCTGATGATCAGATCCGCATGGCATGCGGCTGGAACCTACCGCACAACTGATGGACGCGGCGGTGCCGACGGCGGACAGATTCGCTTCGAACCACTAAACAGCTGGCCAGATAATGCCAACCTGGACAAGGCGCGCAGAATACTCTGGCCGGTTAAGCAGAAGTATGGGCGCAATGTTTCCTGGGGAGACCTGCTGGTCCTGTCTGGCAATGTCGCACTGGAGTCAATGGGATTTGAAACACTTGGTTTTGCCGGCGGTCGTGCAGATGACTGGGAAGCCGATATGGTCTACTGGGGCGCTGAAACCAAATGGTTGAAAAATGACAAGCGCTATAAATCTGGCGAACTGGAAAAACCCCTTGCTGCGGTGCAAATGGGTTTGATTTATGTAAACCCGGAAGGCCCCAACGCCAATCATGATCCACTGTCTGCAGCTCAGGATATTCGTCTCTCGTTTGGCCGCATGGCAATGAACGATGAAGAAATTGTGGCACTTATCGCGGGCGGCCACACCCTGGGTAAAGCACATGGCGCCAAGGCTGTAAAATGTGTCGGCGTGGAACCTGCTGCCGCCGCCATTGAAGAGCAAGGTTTGGGCTGGAAAAACAGCTGTGGCAAAGGCAATGCCGAAGACACCATGACCAGCGGTCTGGAAGGTGCCTGGACTTCAACACCGACGGCCTGGTCGATCCTCTATTTGGATAACTTAATGCGCTTTGAGTGGAAGCAAGCCAAGAGCCCTGCCGGAGCGACCCAATGGATCCCAACTGATGAGGCTGCCGCCAATTTGGTTCCGGACGCACATATTGAAGGCAAACGCCATGCGCCCATTATGTTCACCACCGATATGGCCCTTAAGCAAGACCCCGGCTTTAGAGTGATCACAGAGCGCTTTTTGAACAACCCAAAAGCGTTCGATCAAGCTTTCGCCAAAGCATGGTTTAAATTGACACACCGTGATTTGGGTCCACGCAGCAACTATGTGGGCTCAGAGGTCCCAGACGAAGTATTTGTCTGGCAAGACCCTGTACCAGCAGTTGATCATAAGCTGATCAGCGACAGAGATGCCGCTAAACTGAAATCAAAAATCCTCGCCTCTGGTTTGACGGTTCCACAACTGGTCCGTACCGCTTGGGCATCAGCCGCCACTTATCGTGGATCTGATATGCGCGGAGGCGCCAACGGCGCACGTATCCAGCTGGCACCGCAAAAAGACTGGCAGGTTAATGATCCCGAAGAATTGGCAACGGTTTTAACTACGCTGAGCAACGTTCAAAATGACTTCAACCAATCACTGTCGCGCGGTAAAAAAGTCTCTCTTGCTGACGTAATTGTTCTTGGTGGTGGAGCCGCAATTGAGCAAGCAGCCAAACAAGCCGGGCACGACATTAAGGTACCCTTCTCGCCAGGCCGCACGGATGCATCGCAGAGTCAAACAGACGTTGAGTCGTTCTCTGTTCTCGAGCCAAATGCCGACGCTTTCCGCAACTTCTATACCGACGACGCCTACGCATCACCTACTGAGATGCTGATTGAGAAAGCTGATTTGCTGACCTTGACCGCTCCAGAGATGACCGTATTGGTCGGTGGCATGCGCAATCTTGGTGCCAATGCGGGGCAAACGGCTCACGGTGTACTGACTGATCAGCCGGCAACGCTGAGCAATGACTTCTTTGTTAATCTGCTTGATATGGGTACGGTGTGGACAAGATCGTCCAGCGCAGCAGGGATCTATGAAGGAAGAGATCGCCAAACCAACGAGCTGAAGTGGACTGCAACACCGGTTGATCTGATTTTCGGATCAAACTCAGAATTGCGGGCTCTGGCAGAAGTTTATGCCTCGACAGATGGTGAAGAGAAATTCATCAACGACTTTGTAGCGGCATGGAGCAAGGTAATGAAGCTTGATCGCTTCGAGCTTTAAACTAAAGATTAATCGAACTGTTTCAGTAACCGTTAATCTCGGGTAACACAGTAACGGCGGCGTCCAAGACGCCGCCGTTTTCTTTTGCAGACAGGTATGACTCAGTAATTACATGCGACACAGAGCACAGATCTTATTGCCAGAGGGATCACGCAGATAGGCCAGGTAGAGGCTACCCATATCGCCATGACGCACGCCGGGAGCATCTTCACAACTTACGCCACCATTGGCTACACCTGCCGCATGCCAGGCATCACCCTGCTCAGGACCGGTAACGCTAAAACCAACTGTGCTGCCGTTGCCATGACTTGCAGGATTGCCGTCAATCGGCACACTGAGTGCAAAGATGCCGCTGTCAGTCATATAAAAACAGCGTCCTTTGGGATCAATCACACCGGGCGCGTAACCCAGCTCACCAAGGATGGCATCGTAAAACTTTTTTGATTCTTCAATATTGTTGGCACCCAGCATAATATGACTAAACATAATTTCTCTCTTTTTTAGTTGTGTGTAAGTTTTTATAACAGCGGTCTTTATCGGAAATTTCCGCTTCTATTGCAAGGAGTTTAAACTCGCTTTTGCACGCCTTTTATAAACCAGCGCCTTTTGCCCGTGCCACCCGCGAACTGTTTGGTTTGCCCAAGACAGCACAAATCGACTGCCCGGCAGCAATCAATTTTTCCAAATTTATGCCGGTTGAAATACCCATGCCATGCAGCATATACACGACATCCTCAGTGGCAACATTACCTGTGGCATTGAGCGCATAGGGGCAACCACCGAGACCCGCCACTGAGGCGTCGACTGTGGCAATCCCATATTCCAGTGAGGCCAAAATATTGGCCAGCGCCTGCCCATAGGTATCGTGACAATGCACCGCCAGCTTGTCAGCCGGACTGTCCACCAGCATATGGTCCAGAAGACGCTTGAAATGACCGGGGGTGCCGACACCAATGGTGTCACCCAGAGACACTTCATAACAGCCCATTTCGAACAACGCCTGCGACACCGAACGAGTCTGACTGGGGGCAACTTCGCCATCATAGGGGCAGCCGACAACACAGGAAACATAACCACGAACCGCCATTTTGTGTTCTCTCGCAGCGTCCATCACCGGTTGGAACCGGATCAGGCTATCGGCGACGCTGCAGTTAATATTCTTTTGTGAGAAGCCCTCTGAAGCGGAGGCAAAAACGGCGACCTCGGTGGCTCCAGCTTGTACAGCGCGCTCAAACCCCTTGAGGTTCGGCGTCAGTGCGGCATAGGTAATGCCGGATTGGAAGCTCAAGCCAGCAAAAACCTGATCACTGTCCGCCATCTGCGGCACACTCCGTGGACTGACAAAACTGCCCGCTTCGATATAGCTGACACCGGCCGCAGCCAGATTATTAATCAAGCTAATCTTGTCGGCGGTAGACACCGTAGCCGACTCATTTTGCAGGCCATCGCGGGGCCCAACTTCAACCAGTTTGACTGTCTGAGGAGTCGCCATAATTGTTATTTCCCAATCCAGGCTGCGCTGCGCTTTTGCAGAAATGCACTCAGCCCCTCGCGCCCCTCTTCACTGCCGCGGATCTCGGCAATACGGCGACTGGTCTCGGCAACCAATTCATCGGTGAGTGGCACACCAGCCACATCGGCAACCAGCTTTTTAGCCGCAGTCATTGCACAGGGACCATTAGCGAGCAATAACTCCACCATACTATTGATGCCTGTATCCAGCTCAGTCTCCTCACACAATTCACTGATCAATCCAAGTTCAAGCGCCGTGTCAGCAGAAAACCGCTCCGCTGTCATACAGTAACGTCGCGCCGCTCGGGCACCGATTGCCGCGACAACAAACGGACTGATCACAGCCGGAATCAACCCAAGCTTAACCTCCGACAGGCAAAATATTGCAGCCGGCGTGGCAAACACCAGATCACAGCAGGCAACCAAACCAACGCCACCACCAAAGGCCGGGCCCTGAACCCGGGCGATAGTCGGCTTGGATAGCGTATTGATACGGCGGAACATTTCGGCCATCAGTGTCGCATCACTGATATTTTCCCCATGACTATAATCTGCCATGCGACGCATCCAGCCCAGATCGGCACCGGCAGAAAAACTGCGGCCCTCAGCCTGCAGAATAACCACTCGCACCGATTGATCAGCCTCAAGTGCTTCAAAAATCGCGCTTATCTGAGTGATCAGATGATCGTCAAAGACGTTGTGTTTGTTAGGATTATTTAAGGTTACGACGGCAACACCGCGGCTATCGATTCTGCTTGTGACTGTTTCTGTAGCCAAGGCCGCCTCTCCTTCAGTGGACCAGTAAAAGGGTTATTTTAGTTCCCAAGGGCACATCGGAGAATAGTATCAGTTTAGCTACCAATATGCTGTTCTCTAATACAGGGCTATCTCCCGACACATCTGATGATAGGGCGTGAAGGAGTATATCTGGCCCGCCAGTGATCTGGGGCAACGCCGGTACGCTTTTTGAAGGCGCGGGAAAAAGCACTGGCATTGCGGTATCCGAGCAGATCTCCAAGCTCGAGCACAGCGATCGAAGAATTTCTCAGGTAGGCCTCGGCAAGTTCATGACGCACATCCTGAAGCAGATCCCGAAAGCCCGTGCCGCGGGCGCTCAGACGCCGCTGCAGACCTCTGGGATGTGCACCCCAGCGCTGGCAAATTCCCTCGAGGGTACAGTGACGGGAGCCAATAGTATGGCGAAGCTCGCGGCGCAGTCGCTCTACTATATCGAGTTCCTCTGTGCTCGCAGCCGCAAGCTCCTCAAGATGAGCCTTGATCAGTCTGTGTACCTGTGCATCGGCGGTTGGAATAGCGGCAGCAAGTTCAGTGTTGGGAAACACTAGCCCGGTAAAGGGCTGGTCATACAGGATCGGGGCATTAAAAAATGCTCGCACTTTCTCTGGCAACTCGGGTTTACGGTGACTAAATGCCACCTGAGACAGCGAGATGGTTCGCTGGCAAACGGCATTCATCGCCTTGTATGTCACGGCCAACGCCAGGGTTTGAAGTTGACTGACGCTCTGATTGAGCTCGACACGCGGCTCTCGAACCAGCGTCATCGTCTGGTCGTTGCGAAAAATATTCCAAACACTGTACTGACTATTGAGAATTGAAAAGCGAATCGCATCAGCAATAGCATGCTCCAAATCCGCTGAAAACCGAATAAGCTGCCCTATCATGGCAAAACGCACAGCCGGCTGATATTTAGCGACCAGCAAGCCAAAATACTCACAACCCAATGTATCCGCCGCATGATTCAAAAAGGTGACAACCCTGTGCAGCGGCACATCACCCTCCCCCGTCACAATCTGGCTGCGCGTTAAACCGCTGTACCGCAGCGACGATTTGAGATCCCCACCAAGCTCAACGGCGGCCTCCTCACTGCCGAGTAAAATTTCTGCACTGGTCATCAAAGGATTATTAGGATCATAACGCTGTGGCATGGAGTGACACTCTGAAAAACGGAACGTGGCGTAAAAAGGTATGCAATGCGTCGCAAAATGGTATGTAACCTATCAACACCGATGCTACCTTCCTTACAATCTACTGTCGACCTCTGGAATCATTTTTAGGTTGATCAACCCGAACGACGAAAATTGAGAGGAACATACACAATGCACAACGCTCTACTTAAGTTTGCGATCGCAACGGTAATGCTTTTTACAGTTGCCGCATACGCCACTCCCACCGAGCGCGTAACCGTTGTTCTGGAAACAGAGCTCGGCCGTGTTGTGTTGGCCATTGATACTAACCGCACTCCGCTGGCCGCCGCCTATTTTTTGGACTACATCGACCGCGGCCAATACGATGGCGCGACCCTCTATCGCAGTCTGCCAATGGACGGTGAGGCAATCCCGCAACTGGTTCAAGGCGGCGTGCTGAAGGATGCGCTAAATAGTACTCAACCGATCGACCTGGCAAGCTACGGGGTTAAGACGCTACTTCCCGAATGGACGACAACCGCTGAGTCAGGTACTCGCCATCGCAGAGGTAGCGTCAGTCTCGCACGCGACCTGCTCGATACCGGTCATGTGATTCCCGAGATTGTTTTCAGCCTTCGCGATATCTCGAGAATGGATTCCGGCGAGAATAATCCCCCTGATGGGCGAGGCTTCCCAGTGATCGGGGAGGTTATTACCGGCATGGATATTATCGACGCCGTCAGTCAACGTGAAACCCAAGGCGCTACCAATATAGCCTTTCTCCAAGGACAGATTCTCAGCACTCCCGTGCCCATTACCCGCGCTTATCGACAGCAGCCGCTCAACGACTGAGCCAACAACAAAGAGGGAGAAAATCGTGATGCAACGTTTATACAGCAGCTGCTTAGCCGGTATTATTTTTCTGCTTTTGTGCGCGCCGACACTGGCGTTAGCTGAGACTATAGTCATTCGCGATGCCCGCGTCTTTGACGGCGTTAGCGATCAGCTGTCCGAGCCCAGCGATGTGCTGGTGGTTGACGGTGTTATCGACTCAATCGGCCAATCGCTGTCTGTGCCAGACAATACAGCAGAAATCGATGCCGCCGGTCGCACTCTCATGCCCGGGCTGATCAACGCGCACGCCCACGTTATGTTGCAACTTCCTGTGTGGCAGGCCATGACCTCAGATGATTACTCGTTCGCCTACACAGCCACTGTCGCCGCACGATCGTTGTTAGATAATGGCTTCACGACTATCCGTGATATGAGTGGCAACAGCTTCTCACTTAAAAAGGCGATCGATGGCGGCCTGCTTTCCGGCCCGCGCATCTATCCTTCGGGCGCAATGATTTCACAGACAGCCGGACACTCGGACCACAGAACCGCCGAGGCGCCTTCGCGATTACTAAACCCCAACAGCCGCAGCGTCTTCGAGCAGCGTGGCATGGTGGTCGTCGCTGATGGAGAGGCACAGGTACTGCAGGCAGCTCGCGAAAATCTGCGCCGTGGCGCAACGCAACTTAAGATCGCAGCTGGAGGTGGAATCAGCTCTTATGGCGATCCGCTCGACGTCTCGCAATTTACCGACAGCGAAATACGCGCCGCCGTCGAGGCCGCGTCACACTGGGGAACCTATGTGGCGGCTCATGTCTACAACAGCAACGGCGTGCGCAGAGCGGTTGACCTCGGCGTTCGCTCTATCGAGCACGCCAACCTTATCGATATGGCGACACTGAAATATATGAATAAGCGCGATGTTTGGTTATCGCCGCAAGTGATGGTCTTCCAGATGGAGCTGGTGGGTATGAATGCTGACCAAAAAGCTAAGCAGCGCCAGGCGCGCAATGGACTGAACAGCCTGATGACCAACGCAAAAAAAATCGGTTACGAGAACATTGTCTTCGGCGCCGACATCGTCACCTCGCTGGAGACCCTGGGCAACATCAATCAGGAGCTGGTATTGCGAACCCAGTGGTTCGAACCAGCCGAAGTCCTCAGGCAAGCGACGTCTAAAGCCGGAAAACTGATCGCCCTATCAGGCCCGCGCAACCCTTACGGCAAGCTGGGTGTTATTGAGCCAGGCGCCGTCGCAGATATACTAATACTGGACGGCAACCCACTGGAAGATATGTCTGTACTGGAACGTCCGCAGGAGACATTGAGAGTCATCATGAAAGGCGGTCAGCTGCACAAGAACGACCTCTAGCTAGTAACAGGCCATAAAAATCTCTGAGCGGGGTGGCATCCATGCAATTGCCCCCGCTTAGAGCACTCCCCGCAATTCTCTGCCGACACAAGGCTGCTTGAACAGTCCGACCTGATTATCTGGCCCTAACCTTCAAACGCTCTGCTCGGTGCTGACGTATCGCGAGCTTCCTCATTTTTGATATGAGCGAGCATGGTGTCGGCATCAGAGACCTCAAAAGGATCGGACTCACAGTTATCCGATATTCCCGGCTCGATAAATACTTTCTCCACTTTGCCATCGTCGACAAGCATCGAATAACGCCACGAGCGCATACCGAAACCAAGGTTTGATTTATCGACCAACATGCCCATTTTACGGGTAAATTCACAGTTACCATCAGGGAGCAAAAAGATATTCTTGTTACCCAGCTCTTTACCCCATTTGAACATTGTAAAAGCATCATTTACCGACACACAGACGATTTCATCAATTCCCTCTGCTTTAAACTGCTCATAAAGCTCATCGTAGCGCGGCAAGTGACTGGACGAACAGGTTGGAGTAAAAGCGCCCGGCAAAGAAAAGACCACGACTTTTTTACCCGCAAAAATATCGTGAGTTGTTCTGTCCTGCCAACGGAAAGGATTTGGTCCCTCTACAGACTCATCGCGTACACGTGTTTTGAAAGTCACTTCAGGGACTCGATTGATAACAGACATTGCTTGCTCCATATGATGTATTTAAGTGGTGTATTTAAGTAAGAAGACAACAATACCTTTCAGTTAATGTTCAGTAAATCATTATAAATCTATATTTATATTCTAAAATACTGAACACAAAAACCTATCCCACAAAGCCCCATGGGATACAGCCGTGCGGTCTACCTGCACCCCGTCAACCACTCTATCAAACCAGCTACTGCTCTTGACCTTGATCGTTAAAGCCGTGATCAGCAAGGCATTATCGCCTTATCCAGCTTCATGGGATGCGCTCATCTTTACAATATCGTCAATTGCTTCATCAAGGGTGGCAAATGACATATCCAGCGGACTTCTTGCCTGACCCCGCGCTTTCGCCAAGGTTTTTAAGGGTTGAAACTGCCAGCTAGAAAAACGCAGGGAAACCTGATTTTTTTCGCAGACCGCCATGAGTTTTTCAATGGCAGAGAGTCCCCCCGCATCCAAATATGAACTGCACTGCATATGCAGCACCAGCCCATCAAGCTCCTGAATCTGTTGCGAGAGCTCTCCGAAGATACGATCCCCGGCGGCAAAGAATAACGCACCGCGAATCTTGAATACCTTACAGTTGAGCGGCACGTCTTTATGTGCAAAATCGGGGTTATCGGTGATATCAACCACCTTTGTGAGTGCCGCAATTTCCTTCATAAACAGCAATGATGCCAACAGAATACCGGCGGTGATGGCGATGACCATATCAAAAAAGACGGTCAGCGACAGACAGGTTAACAACACCAGTACATCGCCACGGGGCGATTTGCGGATCAGCTTTACAGATTTCGGCGCCTCACTCATATTCCACGCCACCACCATCAACAATGCAGCCATCGCGGACATCGGCAAATAGGCAAGCGCTTCAGCAAGAAACAACAGCCCCAACAACACAACGACGGCGTGAATGATGGCCGCCAGTGGAGACACTGCACCAACTTTAAAGTTGGTGGCCGAGCGCGCTATCGCCGCTGTTGCCGTCACGCCACCAAAGAAAGGTGCAATCAGATTGCCCAGACCCTGGGCCAGCAATTCGCTGTTGGCGCTGTGGCGTTTTCCGGACATACCATCGAGCACCACGGCGCAGAGCAGGGACTCAATAGCACCAAGCATGGCAATCGCAAAAGCTGACGGTAGCAATTCAGATAGTAAGCCCAACGATAACCCAAGGGGCTGTCCATCGGCGCCGGCTCGATGCCAGGGCCAATCGACGGAAGGCAAATAAGGTGGGATACCACCGGCCTGGGTACCGTCGGGCAGAAAGTAGTGGAAGCGCGAACCTATAGTATCTACATCGATACCCACGCCACCCAACACCACGCCCAGCAGACAGGCCAGCACCAGCGCGGGCAAATGAGCGGGAATCGGCGTACGCAGCCGCGGCCATAGAATCATCACCGTTAATGTAAATACGGCTATCAATGTGCTACCCGGATCAAGCTGAGAAATATGGCTCCCTATCACTGCGAGCTTGGCGACAAAATGTTCCGGCATATCCTGGATCGTGATGCCGGTAAAGTCCGGTATCTGCAGCACAGCAATCACAATAGCGATACCGCCGGTAAATCCCAAGGTCACCGCCTCCGGAATATACTCGATAAAGCGGCCAAGGCGAGCATAGGCCATAGCAATCAGAATAACGCCCGCCATGATAGAGGCCAGCAGCAGACCACCCAGACCATAGGTTGCTGTTAACGGGTGCAAAATGACCACAAAGGCAGCCGTCGGGCCGGAGATACTGAAGCGGCTCCCCCCCGCGAAAGCGATGATGCCACCCCCAACAATCACCGTGTACAACCCGTATTGCGGCGCTACGCCACTGGCGATGGCCAGTGCCATGGCGAGCGGTATTGCGATCACCCCAACCGTTATCCCGGCGACAAGGTCTTTCAGCAGCTCATGGCGGCCATAACCTTCGCCCAGTGCTTCACGGAGCGCATAACCAATTCGCAATGAAAACAGATGTTGTCGGTGGGACATCACAGACTCCCCTCAGTGTGGGACCAAACGGTGGGATTCTTTCAACACCGCGCCTAAGCCCCTTTTTTGATTCCTGCAGGCCGCAATTCCTTCATTCTGTTGTAACGGTGCGACGCTGCAGTATTTAGCGGAGGTCGAAGTGCTAATAATTCTTAATATATAATCATTTGGTTATCAATAAATAAGCTTGGAATAGGACAGGCAAACGCATATCAGTCAAGACAACCCGCACAATTGCACCAGGCACAGGTTGATCCTGATCGACGGCAACTGGACAGTTGCTATTATTTATAATTGGCGCAGAGCCACCGATAGCAGAGCACTGAGGTGACGAACAGGATGACTCATGCCAACAGTAGTGAAGACAGCAGACAGACGTATTTCATTTGGTTTTTAGATCTTCTTTTAGCTCACGGCAAAAGCGAGCCTGTGGTGCCGCCAATAACACTTTAAAACACAAAACTATTGGTCGGCACAGATCGAAACGTAACGCGGTGAAGCCGCAATATTATTCAATCAAAAACTGTTTATACCATTTCCTGAATTTTGCAAAAGGCCCGTCGCCATCACATAACATTGGCTTCTCATAGTATTTTTTGCGATCCCAAATAATCCGATCCTCTTCCATCTGCTGACAAATGTTGCGCACAATCGCTTCGGCAATGCGCGACTTACCGGATTCAGCATCAGACGATTTTTGGATAAAGGCATAAAAGGCTCGAGTATGAGTCGCCGTGACCGGCGTCAGGTGCGCCAGCAGAACCGTGTCGACGATACCGGAAAATCGCACGACTGCCAGCCCGGGACCTATATTTTGATTTTCTATCGAGCCTTCGATTACTCCCTGTGGGGTTGGGTTGCGAGTGCGTAACAGTCCGCGCCGGGTATGCCCCTCGAACTCCATAACTTCCGCATCAGGTATATCTTTAGTACCGTGCACATAGAGAAAATGCACCGAATCCACGGCATTTTCACCCACCTCTTGCATATGGGTATTTATCTCCCAACTGTAGGTATCAAACTCACCCCAATCTGAGTTATCACTATTCGCCTCAGCCACTTCCAGCGGCTCATAGGTAGGTGCCTCTCCATGAGGGTGATACCAAACCAAAATACATTGATTGATCTCGCGAACATGCCAAGTGCCCAAAACCTGCTCACCACGGGCAACTTTTGGCGGCATATTTTTGGCATAGGGGATATGGGTGCATTTACCGTCCCCATCATAGGCCCAGCCGTGAAAAGGGCAGACAATGCTCTCACCGACAACCGCCGAGCCATGTCCCGCTTGATCGCGAATGCCGTAGCCCAGGTGTGCACCCATATGGGGGCAATACGCGTCGACCACCTTTGCCTGACCAGACTCAGTGCGAAAGGCAACCAGCTCTTGGTCAAAATACTCAAGTGGTTTCGCTTGACCCGCCTCGAGCTCATTGGAGTACAGCACCTGAAACCAGCCCGAAGGGATGGGCAGATCGACACGGGGTAGCTTTCTATCGCTTGCAATAATCATTGGTTATCTCTCCTCAAGAGCATTCAACGGACGGCAGCGCCGCCATCAACAGATAATATTTGGCCGGTAATAAAGGATGCGCGGTCAGAGCATAAAAACACTACTGCTTCGGCAATTTCTTCTGGCTCGCCCAGACGGTTCATCACCGCAGCACGCTTTAAGCCCTCAGCAATTTTCGGCTGCTCGGCAAAATATTTCTCTACACCTGGCGTGCGCACCACACCGGGGGAAACTGCATTGATACGAATGCCCTTGCTGCCATACTCGGCGGCTGAGCTCTGGGTCAATATATTGACCCCTGCTTTGGCTGCAGCATAGGCGGTGTTATAGACTTGACCTCGGAGCGAGGCATTAGAAGATATATTGACAATGCTGCCCGCGCCCTGCTCGAGCATGGCACTCAATTCATATTTTTGGCACAGCCAAGTATTGCTTAAACACATATTCAGCGTGTCATCGAAGACTGTTTTTTCAAATAAGTGAATGGGGCCAGAGCCGCGACTCACGGCAGCGCTGTTGCAAGCAATATCGAGCCGACCATAGTGCTCAACGGCCGTTTCCACCATTGCCTTTACCTGGGCCTCATCGCTGACATCGGCCTGAACAAATAGCGCGTCGCCGCCACTTTCGCGGATTAGCTGAACCGTTTCGGCACCACTTTCAGGGTTAAAATCTGCTACCACAACCTTGGCCCCCTCCCGGGCATAGGCCAAGCAAATGGCCCGACCAATTCCCATGCCGCCACCAGTGACTAAACCAATTTTGTTATTCAACAGCATTACAGAACCTCCCCCTTCCAAAAATCTTACTCTACTTTATTTTTTAACCATGGTATATACTTTGGTCAGTAAATTTCCCCAGGTGAAACCATGCTCTCTGCTAACTCGCTGAAAAATTTGCCACTGCGTGAACGCAAAAAACGGATGACATACTCGCGGATTGTCGATTGTGCAGGCGAGTTGTTTGTCGCCAATGGCTACCAGACAACAACCGTCGATGCTATTGCCGAAGGCGCAGAGATCTCCAAGCCGACATTTTTTAATTACTTCTCAACCAAACATGCCGTGCTGCAAAGTATGGTCGAGCGCATGGACAATGAATTTATTGCCTCCATTGCTGACGAGTTACAAAAACCGTTAAGTACCGAACAACGACTGTGCAACTTGATGACCAACACCGCCGACTATATGGAGTCGCATATCCCGCTGATGCGTGTGATTATTGTCGAGGGCCTAGGTGGCCTAGCGAAACCCGATGAAGCATCGAATCGTCTGAGCAAACTCAATAACGCCATGGCTGAGTTGTTAGCCAAAGGCCGCGAACAGGGTGATGTAGACAGCGAAGTGAATATCGATCTGCAGGTGCAAATTGTTGTCGGCAGTTACCTTTACTCTCTGATGAACGCTCTCACCCACTCCCCCAATGACCTCGGTAAACAACTGACAAAAATGGTTGCACAGGTCGCCCTAATGCTCCGCGCGAGGACATAACCATGAAACTAATTTTCAAGATATTACTGCTGCTTGTCAGCGTGGCCGCCCTCTTCTATTGGGCAGTGCAACCGCAAACGCCGGCAGCCAGCCAAGTCTGGTTAAATGGCACGATTTTAACCATGGATGACAATCAACCGACCGCTGAGGCGGTGTTGGTTCGCGGCGACCGCATCGTTGCTCTGGGCAGTCGCACCGACATCGAAGCATTAATGGATACCGAAACAGTTGTTCATGATCTCGCAGGAACCACTATGTTGCCGGGATTGGTGGATGCTCACAGTCATTTTCCCGCCTCAGGCATAGCACTGTTTTTAGCTGACTTGCGCAGCCCGCCCGTGGGTCTCATCGAGACCATTCCGCAGCTGCTTGAACGCGTCAGCGCTCAAGTGGAAAAGACACCCGCAGGGGAATGGGTCGGCGGCTACGGCTACGACCAGTTGATGCTTAGTGAAAAGCGTCACCCCAGCCTTCAAGAGCTTGATGCCATTGCGCCCAATCACCCAGTATTTTTAATGCATGTCTCTGGGCACATGGGCGTTGCGAATAGCGCCGCATTTAAACTGGTCGGTTTTGATCAGCTGCAAGAAGATCCAGCCGGGGGGCATATCCACCGCAATAGTGATGGCACAATCAATGGTCTAGTTGAAGAAAACGCCGCTCTGGCCTTTCAGAAACCGGTCCTCGACTTAAGTGTGATGCAGTTTATCTCCATGGTCGACTTTGCCCGCAACGAATACCTCAGCAACGGCGTTACTACTGCCCAGGCCAGCAACGCGTCTCGACAGCATGTGCAAGGGTTAATGCTGGCCATGGGCCTGAACAAAATTCCCCAGCGATTGGTCGTTTTCCCCGATTACGACAGCCTTGGTCTCGAGCTGATTGAGGGGCAGGTTAAGGCCGAAGAGCTGGCCAGTGAGCAACGCCACATTGGAGCGATAAAGTTGATTGCCGACGGCTCTATTCAGGGCTTTACCGGTTATTTAACCCACCCCTACCACAGCCCATACAAAGGTGATGAACAGTACCTGGGCTATCCGCGCATTCCTCTAGATGAGCTCAAAAGCAAAGTGTTCAATATTGCTAAAGCCGGTTTTCAGGCGGTGATTCACGGCAATGGTGACGCATCGATTGACGATATTCTCGACGCCATTGACTATGTGCAAAATACTCTCGGCCAGCCGGTCGAACGGACAATTTTAATCCATGCGCAAATGGCTCGGCCAGACCAGCTTCAACGCATGAAAGCACTCGACGTCACGCCGAGTTTTTTTGTTGCGCACACTTACTATTGGGGTGATCAGCACCGCGATGTACTGATTGGCTCAGAGCGCGCAAAGCATATCAGCCCTCTCCGCAGTGCCGAAAAAATAGGTCTGCGTTTCAGCACCCATCTGGATACGCCCATCGTTCCTATGCAGCCCCTACTGTCGGCCTGGTCAAGCGTCAACCGGCTTACCGCCAGTGGCGCAACACTGGGTGAAGATGAGCGTATTGGCGTCACTCGGGCGCTCAAGGCGATCACCCTCGATGCTGCCTGGCAAGTCCATCTGGACCATGAGATCGGCTCTATCAGCGTTGGTAAGTACGCCGACTTCACCCTGCTAGCAGACAACCCCCTGCTGCACCCCGAAAAACTAAAAGATATCCAGATTATTGAAACCATCATAGGTGGCGTGAGTTATTTCGAGGGGAAGAAATAGCGCCATCAAAGGAGAAAAATATGTTACTCGATGCATTTAGACTGGACGGAAAAACCGCGGTCATTACCGGGGCTGGCAAAGGTATTGGCGCCAGTATTGCGAAAAGCTTTGCCGAGATGGGCGCCAATGTATTTTGTGTGGCACGCAGCCTCGACGATATCAATCAGGTCGCCGAAGCCTGCCGCGCTTTTGGCGTCAAGGCGGAAGCAGTAGTTTGCGATGTCACCAAGGAAGATCAGCTTAAAGCCTTGGTCGCTAAAGTTGCAGAGCACAGCGACAGGATCGATGTTTTGGTCAACAACGCCGGCGCGCCGGGCAAGGGTTGGGGTAGTATCGAGAAAGTCGACATGGGCCGCTTTGAACACACGGTGAGGATCAATCTGACCTCTGCTTATACCCTTACGCATCTCTGCCTCAGTCTGCTGCGGGCTGCAGACACGCCGACCATCGTCAATGTTTCTTCGGCGCTAAGCTGGATGGTGGATAAAAACTTTTCCGCTTATGCGGCAGCGAAGGCCGGTATCAACCAGATGACCAAGGTAATGTCCTACGAATTGTCACCACAAATTCGTGTCAATGCTGTGTCTCCTGGCGCCATCGAAACACCCAGCACGGCCTTTATTACCGAAAATGAAACCATGCTTAAAAACACGACTCGCTGGATTCCGCTGAAACGTCTCGGCCGGCCAGAAGATATTGCCCTCGGAGCGCTTTATCTGGCCTCACCGGCAAGCAGTTTTGTCAGCGGTAAAATTCTCGAAATCGACGGTGGTATGCAAGCCCTTCCCGGCAGCGCCATACAAAATGTAATTGATAGCGAACAGGATTAGATTATGGCTACCTATGTATTGAGTGGAGGCGCCACCGGTATTGGCGCGGCAATTAAAGCGCGCTTGCACGCTGCCGGGCATCGAGTGCTTGTGCTGGATTTACGCGATGCGGATATTGAGGTTGATCTGTCTGAGGCAAGCCAGCGTGAAGCAGCTATCAACTCTCTGCTGGAGATGCTTCCGGAGCAGATCGACGGCATTATTACCTGCGCCGGTGTCGCCTCGCATTTTGCCGACTTGAAAAAAATCCTCACCATTAACTATACCGGCAGCGTCGACATTATTAATGGCTTGCGCCCGCGGCTGGCACCGGGGAGTAGTGTAGTGATGGTGTCATCCAATTCAGCGCCCCTCTGTCAAAAGCCTGAACTTGCTGATTACTTGCTCGAAAATCAGTGGGACGATATAGACGCTATGCTGCCAGAGCTTACAGGCCATGACTGCTACAGTGCTAGCAAACAGGCGGTGGCCAAGTGGATGCGCAGAAATGCCCCAGAATTTGCCGGCCAAGGGGTTCGCCTCAACGCAATTGCACCAGGCTATACCGAAACCGCCATGACCAAAGCGGTTGCCGAGGACCCTCAGTACGGTGACGCGATCAAGAAGTTTGTCGCATCGATTCCCATGCAGCGGCCCGGATGCCCGGACGACATGGCTGATGCGGTGGAATTTTTAATCAGCGACAAGGCCAGCTTTATCGCCGGCTCGATGCTCTACATCGACGGTGGTCACGATGCCATGTTTAGACCCACCAGTATTTAATCGCAACAAAATAAAAAAACCGGCTCAAAGAGCCGGTTTTTTTTGACTTCCAATAAGGCAGACTAAGCTACCTTAACTGCTACATTTCCCAGGTAAAGTCGAGACCAAATGTTGCTGGTTCGCCGTACTGGTGCAGATTGAGACCCAAGGCATCGCCGTAGTTGAAACCAAAGTTGCGATAGTCTTCGTCGAGCAAGTTCTTGCCCCACAGCGCTATAACCACATTGCTATCCTGGAGTGCCTTGGTCCAGCTTAGGCGCGCATTAACAATGGTTCTTTCATTGTTTGGCATTTGCGCATAGGCCACTGGTGTATCCGGCGCTGGGTTGGCATTAGTGTTGTAAACCGCGGTAGACACAGGAATTGAAACGGTCTCATCCTGATAGGCCGCGCTAATGCTTAAGGCGAGCAAGTTTGAACCACTCTCCATAATGTTCCAATCGACACCAAGATTGAAAGAGTCGTCTGGCACCATCGCGCGCTGAGCAACATTATTGAGCGGCAGCACAGCTGCACCGTCTGTAGGCGAACCATAAACCGCTGGATACTCATCAAAATCGCCGTTGATATGACTCCAGGCCAGAGACACCAGCAGATTATCAGTAGGTGCAACACGCAGCGACATTTCAACACCATCGCGTGAGGCCGAACCCGCATTGGCAATCGCACTCGTCACTTTGGATCCTTCGGTCAGTACAGTGGAAACCTGCAGATCGGTGTAATCATACGAATACAGTGCGGCATTCAACTGTGCACGACCATCCCAGAACATAGACTTATAACCCAACTCCATGCTTTCGATTTCTTCTTCATTGAACGCGTCCGCTGAGTCATTCACCTCATCGAAGTAGTCACCGTTGAAACCACCACTGCGATAGCCTGTTGAATAGGTTGCGTAGATATTGGCATCGTCCGAGAGATCATACTGCACGGTTAAACGACCAGACAGATTGCTGAAATCTTCAGAGAACTTGCGACCATAAATCCCGGCACGTTCAGGCAGAGTCTCGGCTTGCTCATTAGTCACATAGTTATCGTTAGGATTGTAGGCTGCGGCATTACCGGTCAACAGTTTTGGATAAAACATATTGATAAAGTTGGAGTTATAACCGCGCCACAGGTAAGTCACATCTTTGGTTTCTTCTGTGTAACGCAAGCCGGCAGTAATAGCCACTTTGCTCTCTTCGCTGGCACGGTAGGTAAACTGACCGTAGACCGACGTCGCTTCAGCTGCTACATCGTGAGACGACGTGTCAGAGGTAGCCAGAGGGAACGAGGCAATACGGTGATTGCGGAATGAAGATTCATCATCGTAGTAGTAGAGGCCAACGGCATAGTCCAGTGTGTCAGTGCTGCCGACCATCTGCAGCTCCTGAGAGAACTGTTCATGGTCCGTTACAGAGTAGTTATTGAACACCGGGGCAGAACCGCGCTCTTCAATCGCATCAACCATCTGCAAGGCCAGGCCAAACTCAGCGGCACCATCAATGCTGTAGATACCAATATTATTTGGTACAACGGTATCTAAGAACAGACCACCAATGGTCAACAGCGGCAAATCGGTAATGATGTTGGCGTTGTTGATACCATCCAAATCGGCACTGTTCAGGGCTGTAGCTTCGCGAGTACCGGTAATAGATTTAAATTCAACATCACCAAAGGCACCCATGTCCTCAATTTTGTATGAGACCGTTAATGAGTGGGCATCAACATCATTGGTTGCACGTGAGCTCATATCGGAAGAACCCAGACCTGGCTTTGAATTAACCGAACTCAGTTCATCATTGGTCCAGGCAATAAAGTCATCAGCCCAACCAAGGAAAGTGTTTACCTGAGGCAGATTTGGCAACAATCCATAGTCTCTGTACTGCGCTACATAACCAGCCAGCACACCTACGGTTTGAGCGCGCTCAGCACTGTCTACAGCGACCGCTGAAGGAAAACCTGCAGCAGCCACAACGCCAGGAGCGCGAGGATTAAAGCCCACCACATCCATCATCTGCGAGTGCTCATCGAGCTCATCATGGGAATAGCTGTAGTCGATAGAAAGATTATCAGAGGGCGTAAAACGCAGCGACAAACGATGACCCGATCGATCAAGATTTTCAAAGCCATCAAGGCTTGTGTTGCTGTTGTCGTAGAGATCATCGCGCTTGCGCGTGTAACCAGAAACAGCCATACCCAGATTATCACTCAGGGGAACATCGAACCGAACATTAGCGGCTTCATAGCCGTAGTCGCCAGCAGACACTTTCACTTTAGCACCCAGCTCTTCGCCGGGTTTCTTGGTGATAAAGTTAATCGCACCACCGATGGAGTTACGTCCGTAGAGAGTACCCTGTGGGCCTTTCAACACCTCAATGCGCTCTAAATCCATGGCGTCGACGCCATTACCGGTCGCTTTACCCAGGTAGACTCCATCAATGTACATCGCGTTAGCCGGATCAGAGGAGACACTGTTGGGGTTACCTGCACCAATGCCACGCAGAGAGAAACTGACGTTGCCTCGAGATGAGGGAGCTTCGTAACCCTGGACACCCGGAATGGCAGCAAACAGGCTCGTAATATCGACAATACCTTGGTTTTCGATACCCGCCTCAGTGAGCACTTCGATTGAAACAGGTGCATCCTGAAGGTTTTGCTCGCGTTTTTCTGCGGTTACAACAACCTCTTCGAGCATACCCGCTGCAAGAGTTGAATTTGCCGCCACAACAGCTAAAGCAATAGCCGTTCTGCAGATTGTGGTTTGCATACCTTTTTTCATACTTACCCCCTCGGTTTTCATGGACTGTCTAATTGACATTATTATTAATTCATATTTGAACGTGCAAAGTTACTTTTTGATGTCTCAAACTCGTTTAAATGAAACGACAAATCTCCAAAGTAGTCTGGAGCAATCGTGCGCTCGCTAAAGCGCCACGTTTCACTTTCTTTAACAAACCTATCGTAGTAGCGTCCCGCCATAATGGTTTGCAAGGGAAAATTCTCCAACGCCTGAGTCACCGTAAAAAGCGAACGCGCTGATGCCTCATCGCCATCTAACCCAATCACTAGATTGTTAACATAGTGGGTCGTGCACGGCGTCCCTGTGTGAGGATAAACTTTCACCCTCAAACGGTGTGCAGCAAGCACCTGGCTGCTACCCTCAAGCACTTCAGCTGAAGGCAGAAATGTTATTTTCGCCTGACTCATTAAAGCTGCTACAGATTCAAAGTCACCAGCATCAATTCGCTCTGCGTAGCCATAAACCAATTGTTGAATTACTTGATAATCACTCACTACAACGCTCTAACGATTCATGTTTTTGTAATATCGAACCAAGTTACCGAGCTAACGGCCAGTTAGACAGTACAAAATCTGTCAACTTAATTGACCAAACGCGTCACCCAATACAAATGGCCGCTGCCACTCTACGCGGCATCAATGGTCTTTAGCTTTAAAATATTTTGCCTATAGGCCTTCGGCGTATGCCCCGTCCAATGGCGAAAAGAGCGCACAAATGAGCTCGGCTCAGTAAAGCCCAACTCGTCGGCGATATCATTTATCTTGCGGCTGCCATCTCCCAGACAATCAATGGCTAATTTGCAGCGCACCTCGTCTTTTATCAGTTGGTAGGAAATTTTTTCCTTCAGCAGACGCCGGCGTAGACTCGACTCCGACATATGTAAGCGATGAGCAACTTCAGAAAAAGAAGGCACGCCCGTTTTAAAATCACAGCCAATCAGCTGCTTGATTGCCTCTGCCGCTGAGCTCGGTTGCCGCTCGATCATGCTTAGCTGGAAAACAGTGGTATCGAGGAACGGTTGCAGAGAGGCGGTATTTTGCACAACCCGAAGGTCCAGCGTATCGCGGGGGAAAACAATGCGATTCGCTTGTGCAGAAAAGGTTATTGGGCAGCCAAGCATTTCTTCCATATTACTGGTGTAGGACGAACCAATGCTGGGTCGCGCAACTTCTACCCGGACCGCCTGAATCGAGTGCCCGGTCAACCAACCACAAAACGCATGCCAGACCAGCAGACCAGATGCCATAGTAACCGTATCGAAGGTACCAGCTAATTTCCACGAAGGGGGAACAAAGAGTGAGGAGACGTTTTGGGTATCAAAACTGTAGTGCAAGCTGGCCTGATCGCTGCCAACCTCAAGACTCAACTGACGTCCAGTCAACGGCCGCATCATTTCTTCAAAACGCTGCGCCCGGCTCAGCGCTTCACCCAATGTCGCACAACCCATAAGTGCGTAACACATCATCTCAAAGGACTCTGTGCCAAGCCCCCCGCCCCAAGGGACGTGGGGATTAGTAACTTGCATTGCCTTGACCAACTCGCGGTAGAGGGCAGAATAGTCAATGCTCGAAAGAGGGGTGTTTTCGTCTAGCAATGACAGCCTAGCGACATCAACATTTGCCGCAGCCGCGATAGCATCGATATCTAACCCCGTGCTCTCTATGTAGTCGATCAGTCGATGAAACGTGCTCGCAGCAACATTAATATCAACCATGCCCCACCTCTCTTGTTATTTTTATGTCGAGAGAATTTGTCAATAAAAACGAATTTTTGTGTTCTAGCTAAAGCCACAGAGTTCGGTATATTAACTTTTTAAACAGATTCAATAGTGCCATGATAGATCTCAGCTACCAATCTTATTTACGCCGCGAAGTTACTACAAATGGATTAACAAACGCTTTTTTTAATGGCGTCATCTGTTGGTACCTGATTAAAGAAAAGGCGGATTTAACCTGGTGGGGTGAACACAGCTTTGCTGGAGATATCATTGCCACCGCACTTATCTTGCCGTGGATTGTGGCGATGATTGTTATTCCGCTACAGCGCCGCAAAGTACTCAAAGGTAAAATTCAACCCTGGCACTGCGACAACAGTTCGCCGCGTCTGCTGCATTTACTGCACCGTTTTCCCCAGTCCCTATGGTTGAACGGTCTCTATTTTGGTTTGCTCGGCATGCTAGTGATCGCGCCCCTGACTCTGCTGCTATTGTGGGTCGCCGGGGCACGTCTGTTCACACCCCTGGAGTACGCCATTTTCAAAGGTTTCTGGGCCGGCTGTCTGGCCGCAACGACCGTCATACCTATGCTATTGGTGGGCTTGCGCGCAAATGTTGCGCCTGCAAATGAGAGCCAACTATGAGCCAAAGAATTTTAAATAGCCCCGCCAACATTGGCACAATGCAGCTTAAAAATCGTTTCGTCTTGGCTGCCATGGGCTCAAACTATGCCACCGCTGACGGTCATTGCAGTGAACAGCTTATCGCCTATTATGAGGCGCGCGCCAAAGGCGGTGCCGGCTTGTTGATTTTAGAAACCACCTCGGTGAGCTGGCCGGCCGGCTGCTCAATGCCCAACATGGTCGGTTTTTCAGATGACTGCTTTTTGCCCGGACTGAGCAACCTAACCTCTCGAGTCCATCAATACGATTGCAAGATTGCCGCTCAACTCAACCATAGTGGCAAGGTATCCCAGGAGGATACCGTGGCAGGACGGCCCATACTGGTCCCCTCAATACCGGCAAAAAGTCGCAATGACATGATGCCGCTGCTCACCCGTGAAGAACTCGGCAACTTTATTAAAATGGGCGGGCCCGACGGCAAGGGACCGCGCTATCACGTGATGGATGAGCATGATATTTCCACGTTGGTGGATGACTTTGTTGCGGCGGCAAAGCGTGCCATTGTCGCGGGCTTTGACGGCATTGAAATACACGGTGGCCACGGTTATGTGATCTCGAGCTTTCTATCACCGGCAACCAATCAACGCGATGACCAGTACGGCGGCACGGTGGAAAACCGCGCGCGCTTAATGGTTGAGATTATTCGCGCCGTGCGCGCGGCAGTGGGCCCCGACTTCCCGATCATTATTCGCCTCGACGCCAAGGAATATCGTGTCGACAACGGCATTACCCCGGATGATTTTATTGTCGCCGCCAGGCTCGCCCAAGAGGCTGGTGTTGACGCCATTGATGTCAGCGCCTACAGCGACACGCAAAAAGGTATCGCCTTTACCGAAGCGCCCTTAGTTCACCAACCCTCAGCCTATGTGCCGTTTAGTGAAAGGGTTAAGCGCGAATTGGACTTGCCAGTGATCGCGGTTGGTCGAATTGAACTGGACAGTGCGGCAAAGGATATCGCTAACCATAAATATGACTTTCTCGGCCTTGGGCGCAAACTCATTGCCGACCCTGAATTACCCAATAAAAGCGCTGCCGGGATGGCTCAGAGTATCCGGCCCTGCATCTACTGCTATATCTGCGTCAGCCAAATTTTTATCAACAAACCCATGCTCTGCGCTGTCAATACCGATGTCGGCCGCGAATACAAAGGTGACCTGATTGCCAGCAGCACGGAGGCCGGCAGATGCTTCACCGTAGTCGGTGGTGGCCCAGGGGGCATGGAAGCAGCACGACTACTGGCCACTGCCGGGCACCAAGTGACCCTGTTTGAAAAAGAACCGCAATTAGGGGGCACCGCACGAATTGCTGCCCTTGCCTATGAACCAAACGGCGGTTTAATCGACTATTTATCCACGGAACTGCAGCGTCTAAAAGTCGATGTGCGGCTCAACAGCCCAATTACGATAGACGCCCTAAAAGCGCTAAACCCCGACCATGTGATTGTTGCCACTGGCGCCAAGCGCGAGGCACCGGAAATTGCCGGCAAACATCTCGATCACGTCTTTGATGGTGAAGAGATGCGCGGCCTGCTACTCGGCGGCGATGATCGCGGCCTGAAAAAGCTCAACCCGATTAAGCGCGCGCTGGTGGCCACATCTCAAGCCCTGGGCCTGACCAACAATATTAGCTGGGTACGAACACTCAGCCACCTCTGGATGCCCCTGCAGAAAGAGATAGTGATTATCGGCGGCGGTTTGGTGGGTATTGAAATAGCGGAATTTTTAATCGAGAGACGGCGTCGTGTCACCGTTTTAGAGCCCAGCGCGACCCTATCGCCAGAACTGAGCATTGTGCGCCGCGCACGGGTCATTCATCTGTTGCGCGAACACGGCTGCGATATGTTGACCAAAGCAGATGTCAGTCACATTGACAAAGCCGGAGTGCACTACAAGCATGATGAAGACATGCACTGCGTCAAGGCCGATCAGGTGATTATTGCCCAAGGCGCCGACGCCGATACTCGAGTCAGCGAACTGATCAATGAGGCGGGTTATGCGGTGACGACAATTGGAGATTGCCGCTCAATTGGCTATCTCGACGGTGCCATTGCCGATGCGCGTACTGCCGTGAGAGCCCTGCTACAGCCCGTATAGCAGCCCTGGCCGCGGCGCTAGACCCTACTGCCCGCTCTGCTTGGCAAGGTGCAAGAATACCGGCACTTCGCCGCCGCCATGGACTTCGAGGCTAGCACCAGACACATAAAAGGCGTCATCCGAGCACAGATAGATCACCGCCTTGGCGATATCCTCGGGTTCAGCCATGCGCCCCATAGGTAGCATATCCGCGACCCGCTTAAAACCCTCGGCACCGCCGTAGTGAGCTTCTCCTGCAGGGTGATAAACCAGCCCGACCACGAGACCATTGACGCGTACTTTTGGCCCCCACTCCATGGCCAGAGACTGCGTGGCATTCAACAGCCCAGCCTTTGCCGCTCCATAGGCGGTAGTGCCGGGCGACGAGCGTACCGCACTGACACTGGAGATATTGATAATACTGCCCGGCACCTCGCCGACACTCAGTGCGGCATAAGCCTGCTGCGACATCACCAATGGGGCGACAAGGTTGAGCTGCACCAGTTTTTCGGTCAGGCTCGGGGATGCCGTAGCCGACTCGACCGGTGGACTGCCACCGGCATTATTGACCAGTATATCGAGACGCCCAAAGGCGCCCAGAGCTGCATCGATCACCCGCTGTGACTGCTCGGCCTGGCGAATATCAGCCTGAACAAACAAGGCCTGCTTGCCCCCCGCACTGACAGCATCCACCGGTTCACGACGGCCACAGATCACCACATCGGCACCTTCGCTCAACAGATAGCGAGTGATGGCCTGACCGATATTACCTGCGCCTCCAGTGACAATGGCACAACGTCCTTCAAATCGTTTCATTCGAGACTCTTATAAGTAAGGTGGATGAATGGTCGCCGTGTTATCCAGACAGATAGCCGCGCCATTGATATGCCGCGACTCGTCAGAGGCCAAAAATAGCAGGGTATTGGCGACATCGTCCGGCTGACAGATAAATGGCGCCGTGCGCTGATAGCCGGCGATCACGTCCGCTGGCATATCGGCGGCAATCTCCCGCGCCATGGTGGTATTAATGCCATCGGGATGAACTGAGTTGCAGCGCACCCCACTGCCCTGCTGTTTGCACAGTACCGCAGTGCTCATAGTGAGATTGCGCACCGCGGCCTTGGCCGCAGTGTAGGCACAAAAGTGCGGCATACCCAGCAGTGCCGATGAGGAGGACATATTGATAATTGAGCCGGCGCCACTGGCGGTGATGATCGGTAACAGGTGGTGAATTGCCATAAATACGCTGTCTGCATTAACCGCCATAACCTGTCGCCACTGCTGCAAAGACTCCTGCAAAATATCACTGGCACGCAGTATAGCTGCGTTGTTAACCAGTATATCGAGCTTGCCATAATCCTCGACAATAAGTGCTGCACAGCGCTGCCAATCTGCCTCTTGAGCCACATCCAGCAACATAAACCGTGCGCCGATTTGGGCCGCGGCAGCCTCACCCTGCTCGCTATTGATATCGGTCATCAACACCGTTGCACCCTCTTGGCAAAAGCGCTGTGCGGTGGCAAACCCGACGCCTCGAGCGGCACCGGTAACAACAGCCACCTTGCCTTGAAGACGGCCTTTTGACTGCTCTGATAATTCCATTCTGAACCCCTTTTGGTGTTGTTCTATTCTAGCGGCATCGCCACCGCGCTAGCGTAATGCGAATGGACTAAAGCCCGGCAAACAGGCTCCAGCAATGTCGGCAGCGGTGATAAACTGCAAAAAAAAGGAGCCTCGCATGGCCACACTTATCGTCCAACATCCCAGCGACCTGTTTTCCGTTGTCGGCCATCAACTGGGCCCCACTGAATCGATCCTTGTCGATCAACAGCGGATCAACCAATTTGCCGAATCCACTGGTGATCATCAGTGGATTCATGTCGACCCAGTAAAAGCTGCCGCAGGACCGTTTGGCACCACCATTGCTCATGGCTACCTGACCCTGTCGCTGGCCAATTTGTTTATGCCCGAGTTAGTTCGCGTAGAGACTCTCTCCATGGGCGTCAATTATGGCGCCGACAATATACGTTTCCCGGCAACTGTTCCCGTCGACTCCAAGGTTTTCGCCAGCGGTGAGATACTGTCTGTGGATGAGGCAAAAGGCGGCGTACGCTTGATAGTAAGAGTCAGTGTTTTTGTCGAGGGCAGCGAAAGACCAGCCTGTGTTGTCGACACTATTAGCTTAATGTACCCATAGAATAGTTTAATGTACCCATAAAAAACCCCCAATGACTGAGTCGTCATCAGGGGGTTTTTGCGACCAGATTTTTAGCCACTGCTTAGTTTCAGCCGGCTAAATTAGCCTCAGAGCTTAAATACCCGCTGTGCGTTCTCACGCAGAAATTTTGGCCACACCTCATCCTTGAAGGGCACATTTGGCATGTCGCCAAAAATTCGTTCAAGAGACAGACCCATGGGAAAATAACCTGCATACATAATCTTATCGGCACCGCGAGTGTTGGCGAAATTAACAATATCCTGCGGGTAGTGCTTGGGTGCAAAAGCGCTGGTCATATAATAGAGATTGGGGTATTTGAGCATTAATTTCCAAGCCAGCTCTGTCCAGGGCTCTCCGCCGTGGCGCATCACCACACGCAAATCGGGGAAAAACCAACAGATCTCATCAAGGTGTTCAACCTTTTGCGGTTCCATGGGGATTCGCGGACCGGGTACGCCGACACAGGGGCAGAAGGGAATATCTAAATCGATACAGGTGACAAAAATCGGATACCACTTTTTATCACTCAGTGACACCTGGGGGCAGAGGCCCGACGGAAAAGCAGTAACCGCCTTAATATCATACTGCTCTTTGAGGCGACGAATTTTCCGCACCTCCTCCATACCATTATTGGGATTGCAGTCATAACAGGCAAAGAAGCGATCCGGGTGCTTTAGCACCGCTTCATTCTGGGTGAAATATTGGTCTTCATCGACACCGAGCATGGCCTTCTCAATGCCGAACTCATCCATCTTGGCCAGCGTATAGGCGATGTAGTCGTCCTGTACACCGGTCTTTGGCACATCCTTAAACATGTACTGCGCAGGCATCTTAAACATCGCGCGACTCTGCTCATCCATCAGCAATGGCTTGATAAAGTCATAGTAATTAGATGTGTCGTTATTAGGTACCGCTAACATCAAGTCAATAACGCCAATATCCTTGGGCATGGCCATAGCTTTTCCTCTTTCTCTCATTATTTTTTATTGGTTGTCACCGTAACTGCATCGTATTACTGGTCTTCTAAAAGGCTCGCCTGCTCAACTGTCGGATAGTCAATATAACCTTCGGCACCTGGGGTGTAGAGTGTTTTACCATTCATTTTACTCAGGGGTGCAGCACTTGCCACACGGCCGACAAAATCTGGATTGGCAATAAAGGGTCGGCCAAAGGATACCGCGGCAGCGCCCTGATCGACGAGCAACTGGTTGGCCTCTTCCGGGCTGTAGCTATCATTGACGATCAGTGCGCCCTTGAAGTGCTGCTGAGCGAGAGCAATATTATCGATACCGGTGGACGCCATGCGAATAACGTGCAAATACGCCAAGCTCATCGGTGTCAGGGCCCTAAACAGGGCGGCAAAGGTTTCGCTGGCGTCCTCATCCTGCAGGTCATTAAAGGGGTTGCCCGGACACACGCGCACACCCACTCGACCGGGGCCTACGGTATCGCAAAGTGCCTGAGTGAGCTCAACGACAAAGCGCAGGCGATTTTCTAAACTGCCTCCATAGTTGTCAGTGCGCTGATTGCTGCCGGTGGATAAAAACTGCGCTGGCAGATAACCGGAAGTGCAGTGCAATTCGATGCCATCAAATCCCGCCGCCATAGCGCGCTTGGCCGCCTCGCAGTACTCGCTGATAATCCCGGGAATCTCCGCGCTTTCAATTGCTCTGGGCGTAGGCATTGATTGCATGCCCTTGGGGGTGAAAATCTCTGCCTGGCAGGGAATCGCCGAAGGGCCAATCAATTCGCTGCCCGGCGCCTTATTGTCTGGATGTCCAACCCGACCGCAGTGCATTATCTGGGCGACGATGCGGCCGCCTTTCTCATGCACTGCATCGGTAACGGCGCGCCACAGAATCTGCTGCTGGTCATTGTAGAGACCGGGAGAGAGCGTGTAGCCTTTGCCGGTTGGCGAGGGGTGTATCCCTTCACTAATAATCAACCCGGCGGTGGCACGCTGAGCGTAATATTCAACGTGCAGAGCTGATACCGAGTCGTCTGGATTGGCCCGACTGCGTGTCATTGGCGCCATCACAATACGGTTTTGCAACTCGATATCGCCAAGGCGAAGTGGGGTAAAAAGTGCATCAAACATGTAACTGACCTTTAGTTCTCTAACTTTTGATTACCAGCCCTGAAGTGGCTAGAGACTGCACCTTAGCGCGTCCGAATACTCGGCGCACCGTTATCGCGGCGCATCGTTTTTAAAAACTGTTCAATCGGTGCGGGCTCTGCAACCACCGGCAAATCGTCGGTAATCGGGTTATCCCAAAACTCTTGCCAACTCGGCCACAGCTCATGGAAGGCACCGTCGTAATTGTCACGGTCAGGCCAACGCATTTTGTGCTCGCCGACCGGTGGTTTATTGAGATCTGTCGCGTACCAGTAACAGGGCAAGCGCCTTTGAAAATACCAGCGACCATCAATGCGCTGATATTGGTCCCAGTAGATCATCTGCATAATCACCCAGTCGATACCGCCATCGGCCCGAGCGGTCTCGTGTTCATTCTTGGAATAGACAACACCCAGGGCATGATCTGGGTCGTTAAATTCAATAATATGGTTACCAATATGATGCGAGGTGCCGGTAAATTGAACTCTGAGGGTTTCATCCATCCAGCGTTTAAAGTGCGCTCGCCCCTGCATACCTTTACCGACTCGAACATCGGCGGGAAACAGATTGACCAGCGCGTCCAAGTCTCGCATATCAAGCGCTAGCGAGTACTTGGCCGGCAACTGACGAATTTCATCGAGAGATTCCAGGCGCTCAATTCGAGCAAGTATGTCATTCATATTTATATTTCCTTTAACGTTTTTCCCGCGCGCCTGCCGCAGCGCCAGCCATGCGCCCGCTAAAAGAGGCATCACCAACGGAAATACCCGAGGCGTAACCATCGGCACGGCGTGGAACACCGCAGGCAGTTCGACCCGCGGCATAGAGGCCGGGAATAATCTCGCCAGCCTCGGTTAGCACTTCCCCAGAAACCCTTGTATCCAAGCCGCCAAGGGTAAAGTATGGCATGTTGACACCTCGCCCCGGCGTGCAATCAAGAGCCACAAAGGGCGCCGTCAGCGGCTTTAACCACTCGCCCGACTTGTGAAATTCCGGGTCTGCCAACTGCTCCGCATGGCTGTTATAACACTCAATAGTCTGTCTTAACTGGTTCTCTGGCACATCAAGTTCGGCCAGCAGTTCATCCAGAGTCTCGCCAGTAGCGGCAACTGCTGCACCCAGATAAGAGTGTGTTTCATACTTGCCGTAATCCTCAACACTTAGTACCAGATAAACCGGCCCAGAGGGCTGTTGTAACACATGGGCACCGACCCGACCATGGTAACAATCTTCATTGATAAAGCGCTTGCCATGGGCATTGATAAATATCCCAAAGGTCAGTGACGAGGGCGGATAAAATGGCAGGCTGACAAACCCTTCATGCATATTAGTGACGGCTGCACCCATGCTCTGGCCGATCAAAATACCACTACCGGTATCGCCAGCATTGCCAATCGGCAAGTTGCAGCGCATTAAATCCGGCGCGTATTCGGCGAGCATTTCGCGGTTCATCACGAACCCGCCCGCCGATAAAATAACGCCTTGGTTGCTGCGGAGATAGCGCTCTTGCATGTCACTGCGAACAACCAGCCCGACTACTTCACCCGAATCTTCGATCAATCGCAGCGCGCGTGTTTCGAAGTGAACCTCGACACCGCGCTGAAGTGCGGCGGCGGTGAGTATTTTCATAAACAGCGGACCACCATGGTCACCCTTTATCGCAAGGTTGTGTCCTCGAGGAGCTGGTGCAATGCTCTCGACATAGGGCCAGGCTTTTTCACTGCCGGTATAAAGCAGGCCATCATCGGTGGTAGCGACAATCGCGCGAGCTTTAAACTCACTATCATTAAATGGCACCCCCAGATCAACCAGCCAATCAAAATGGTCAGCACTGCCCTCGCAATAGGCGCGAATTTTTGCTGGGTCAGCCTGAGGGCCATTGCTAAGCATTAGATAGTCATACATGGCTTCAACGCTATCGTTATAGCCACAGGCCTTTTGAACGCGAGTTCCAGCGCCCAAATAAAGCTCTGCGGACGACAGCGCCGTAGAGCCACCAGAACCAGAGGCGATATCGCAAATTAACACTGAACAGCCCGCATCGGCAGCCGCTATGGCTGCACAGGCACCAGCAGCACCAAATCCCACTACGATTACATCGTAGCGCCCATGCCATTGCGCTATATCCGCAGCAGTGATGGGAGAGTGTGAATGTGGGTGCGGTTCAGTTTTCATCGCGTTTCCGAAGCATCTTTTAGCGGCTGATTTTTGATAACCGCTAGGCTGTTTAAGCTCAGTTTCTGAGGCTTTCTTACAGCCCCTAAAGTTAGTGCCATTAGACGTCGGACACAGCGTCCAAACGGACGATGCTGCATTTTGTCTTGATGATCGCGACGGAATTTTTGTGCGTTGAATTAAAATTGATACGTTGCTGAAAAAACATAGTCCGAATGGTTGTATTACTTTACTCCATTCAACCTTAATCTAGCCTTTTAACTATGTATCTGCGGAGAGCACGCCATGCAATGGTATACAGGCAATACTTTTTACGACTCATTATTAATTGTGGGCTTTCTCTACGCAGCCCTGGTATTTGTCTCAAGCCTTTTTGGCACGGCGCAATACGGCGGTCGCTTCAGCGGCAGCAAGCGGTCGAAGGGCGTCAAACTGCACGCCAAAACCGGCTGGGTGCTAATGGAGCTGCCCGGCTTAATTATTTTCCCAATCGTCTTTTTTATGGGTGAAAATTCAGATCAGCTGGTACCGCTTATTTTTCTTGCCATCTGGATGATCCACTATACCAACCGCGCTCTGTATACGCCGCTGATGATGCGCGTTCAGCCCGGCTCCAGCTCATCATTTGCACTCAACGTTGTTATCGCCGGCTGGTTAACGCTGTTTTTACACGGTTATTTTAACGCCGCCTTTATCACCCAGTTTGGCACTCAGTACACTGAGGCCTGGCTGAGTGACCCGCGCTTTATTGTCGGCATTGCCATCTATCTGTTTGGATTTTCGTTAAATATTCACTCCGATTCGATCTTGCGCAATCTGCGCTCAAAAACGCCCTCTGCCGACGAACCACGATACAAAATTCCCTATGGCGGAGCTTTCCGTTTTGTCTCCTGCCCACAGTACCTTGGTGAGATACTCTCGTTTGTCGGATTTGCCATCATGACCTGGAACCTGGGTGCCGTATTTGTGTTGGCCATGACAGTGGGCAATCTCGGTCCCAGAGCGCTGTATACCCATCGCTGGTTCAAGAAAAATTTTGCCGATTACCCGCAAGAGCGCAAGGCCGTTATTCCGTATATTCTTTAGAGCCACCGCGCACAACTGCAGAACACTACATCGCTGGATAGAGAGGGACTATTAAGCAAAAAAAGGCGCATCATTTATGATCAAACCTTATCGCCAATTAGCCACTGCGCTATTGTCCCTGCTTGTGTGTTCACAAGCTGTCTCAACTGTGCAGCCAAATGTCATTGTTATTGTCGCTGACGATTTAGGCTGGAATGATGTCGGTTTTCACGGCGGTGATATCGATACCCCCTCGCTGGATAAACTGGCCAATGAGGGGGTCAGTCTCAATCGTTTTTACACCACACCGATCTGCTCGCCCACCCGAGCAGCATTGATGACCGGCCGCGATCCGATGCGTCTGGGTGTTGCCTACAGTGTAATTCTGCCCTGGGACAACAACGGCGTTCATCCCGATGAACATTTTATGCCGGAGTCGTTTCGCGCCACTGGCTACCAAACAGCAATGGTCGGCAAGTGGCATCTCGGCCATGCGCAGATGAGCTATCACCCAAACCAGCGTGGCTTTGAATATTTTTACGGCCACCTGCACACTGAGGTTGGCTATTTTTCGCCCTTTGCCAATATGGGCGGCAGCGATTTTCAGCGCAACGGCAGCACTATTTACGATGAGGGCTACGAGACCTTTCTGCTGGCCGACGACGTCTCGCGTTATATTCGCCAGCGCGATAAAACCAAGCCCTTCTTTATTTATATGCCCTTTTTGGCTCCGCATACACCACTGGCAGCACCACAACAGCTCACAGAGAAATATGCCAATATCAATACTGACCTCGCCCCCGCGCGCTCGCGGCACACCGATGAAACGCGGCGGTCAGCCAAGGCTCAGGGACGCCCCAGCGCCAGACCGGTCTATGCGGCAGTAGTCGACGCCATGGATCAGGCCATCGGTCAGGTGCTCACCACACTGGATGAAGAACAACTCAGTGAAAACACCCTGGTCATGTTTTTTAGTGACAATGGCGGCGCCGCCTATTCAGTCGGTGGCGCTGACAATTCACCACTGCGCGGCGGTAAGGGCGAAACCTTTGAGGGCGGCATTCGCGTGGTGTCGCTGTTGCGCTGGCCAGCGGTCATCAAACCTGGCAGCGTGTCAGAACAGGTGATGCACGTGTTTGATGTATTCCCCACTCTTGCCGCTGCTGCCGGAGTGACAATGCAAAACAGTAAAAAACTCGATGGCGAGAACCTGTGGCCGTTCATTCAGTCGGGCCAGACAACGCCACGATCGAAACCACTGTTTTTTACCTCCGAGATTCCCATCTTTGGCAATTTTAATTTTGCCGCGATCGATGGCAACTGGAAATTGGTGCAAGAAGTGAAGCAGACTTTAGTTGAGACAAACACGACCAACTGGCTGTTTAATTTGTCTGAGGATCCCAACGAATATCGTGATCTCAGTGCGGATCAACCGCAGCGTGTCGCTGCACTGGCCAACGCTATTCTGGATTGGCGCGCTCTGCATCCAATTAATGGGGTGCGCGCTAAAATGGCACCGCCGCCCGGCTGGCGTGCGCCCATTGACTGGGCTGACTATCCGAGATCGCTGCAAAGCCTGCAAAACACCTCCGCACCCAGCATGGCGCCAACGGCTGTTATTGAGGAGATTCTCGACCGCCAACATGAGCGGCGCGGACGAGTTGTCTATGATTGCGATCGTGGCCCAGAGCTTTCCATTCCCTGCCACCCGCCCGTGTTTAAACAGCCGAGCGCGGAGAATAAACCGCCAAGCGGTCAATGAAGAGCAAAAAAAATGGCCGCTTTCACGGCCATTTTTAACGTCGATGAGGAACTACTCCACGGCTTTTTGAATCGGCCTGGAGGTCAGGCGAATATCTGGTGAACGGGGATGAATCTCTTCCCAGAGTCGCTCATAACCGGTCTTGGAAATTTTCCACTGGCCATCAATCTTGCGGTACTCATCATGGTATAGCGCACTGCCCATAATGGTGATGTTGTACTTGAGATTGATAAAAATATCCTGCAGATACCAGATACCGGTGGCCTGATCACCGTCGACGCAAATTTCCGGATGATGACCGTTGTGCATGCCAAATTTTTCCGCGGTAAACGAACGCTTGTAAAAGGTCTCAAGCTCAGGCCAACCATTCATCTCAAAATCATACTCAGTGCTTTTAAAATGCGCATGGACATCCTCGCTAAACACACTGTGCAATCCCGGCAAATCTGCGGTATCTAGAAAACGGAAATACCGTGCCTTTAATTGTTTTATTAATTCAATCGCCTCTAAATCGAGCATAATCTAATCCTGATAGTTGTTTATCGCTTTGGCTGCTTGATACGCCATGGTCATAGCGGGACCGAGAGTTGCGCCAGGGCCAGGGTAAGTTGGCAGTATCGCAGCAGAGCAGTTACCAATCGCGTAGAGCCCGCCAATAGTCCCTCCCTGCTCATGCATTACATTGGCATTGTTGTCAGTATCCAAACCGCCAAGAGTGCCAAAATCACCGGCCTCGATACGCATAGCGTAAAATGGCGCTTCAGCAATCGGTGCCAAGCAAGGGTTGGGAACAATACTCGGGTCAGCATAGTAACGGTCATACTCGGACTCGCCGCGATGAAAGTCTAGATCGACACCGGTTTCGGCATAGCTATTCATCTTCGCCACGGTTGCCTCGAGACCATCGGCATCAACACCTAAATGGTCGGCCAGCTCGCGTACCGTGTTGGCCTTTGCGACAAAACCTGTGTCATACCATTTTTTCGGAATGGTCCAGTCAGGCTTCATCGATGCAGTCATCATTGGCCCAACAATATAATTGCGGCGGAAGCGCGCGTCGAAGACATGGTAGGCCGGGGCGCAGGGGTTATCGTCACTGTGGGCTTTAAACAGCTCTTTTTGAAAGGCCATATAGTTCTGTGATTCGTTGGCAAATCGCTCGCCCTTTTTATTCACCACACAGGAACCGGGGAAAGATTTTTCCATAATACTCAAACGCGGTGCAGGCTCGTCAGGCACGCACAGTGTTGTGGTCCACCAGGCGCCATTCATGAGGCGTGTTTTCGCCCCCAGTTTCAGCGATGCCTGCAGGGCGTCGCCGCGATTGCCTCGGGCACCGGCGCTCCACTCGGTGTTGGTGGGTTTGGGCAGGTATTTGTCGCGCAGTGCTTGGTTGTGCTCAAAACCCCCGGCAGCCAGGATCAGGCCTTTCTTCACCTGAATATGTCTGGTCTGACCGTTTTGGCTGACAGCAACGCCAATCACTTTGCCGTCTTCGGTAATAATATCGCTGAGCGCGGTTTCAAATTGAATCGGAATATCACGATCCAGCACTGAGGCGTAGAGACGGCCGACACCGGCGGCGCCGCAACACAGGCGGCGGGATATGCGAGTGCGCAGGCGCCAGGGTATATCGATGGCGTAGTCCCAGATCATTTTGCCCAACATCTTGATCCAGCCGGGCATTTTTAACATCAAAACCTGCGCTTCCACTTGAGTAAAGTGAATCACGCCAAACATGCGCATCATATGATGGGTGTAGGTCATACGCTTGTAGTTGCTGCCCAACTCAGAGGCCATAAATGGCGCCGGTTCCAGTGAGCGATGACCGTGTTTAGCACCGGCAACATTAGTGTAGTAGTCGGGGTAGTGATCCAGTGACTCGTAGCGCACCTGCGTGCGATCATGCAAAAACTGGAGCATTTTCGGGCCATTAACAATATAGTTTTCGATCAGCTCGGCGGGCACATCTTCACCCTGTAGCGTGTTTTTCAGGTACTCGCGGGCTTCGTCAAGGGAGTCCTCGGCGCCTGCGGCCTGAGCATAGTGATTGACCGGAATCCAGATGCCGCCACCGGAGGTGGCACTGGTGCCACCCACCTTGTCAGCCTTCTCAATAATCAGCACATCTTTCGTGCCCATTTCATAGTTGCAAACAGCAGCCGTAAGGCCGCCATTACCGGTACCCACAACCAGTACATCAACACTACTATGCCAATTAATTTTGCTCACAATTGCCTCCTGAAGACTGATTTTCTTCGCGTTTTTGATTCAGCTTTTTATTAGTTTTATTTTTTAATAGCGCGCAGCTCAGACCTCAAACAGGCCTGCAGCACCCATTCCCCCGCCGACACACATGGTCACTACGGCGTAGCGGCCACCGCGACGGCGCGTTTCATGCAGCGCATGTCCCACCATGCGCGCGCCACTCATGCCAAAGGGATGTCCAATTGAGATAGCGCCGCCATTAACATTCATTTTGTCAGGATCTATGCCCAAGGTATCGCGACAGTAGAGCACCTGACAGGCAAAGGCCTCATTGAGCTCCCAGAGGTCGATATCATTGATGCTCAAACCATGTTGGCGGAGCAATTTGGGAATGGCAAACACGGGGCCAATACCCATTTCGTCGGGCGCACAGCCCGCCACAGCCAATCCTCGATAGATGCCCAGAGGCGACAGGCCCAACTCCGCTGCCAAGCGCGAGTCCATCAAAATGCTGGCCGACGCGCCGTCGGAGAGCTGCGAGGCATTACCGGCGGTAATATGTTCTCCGGCACCGGAAAACTGACCCTCCGCAAGAACCGGTTTTAATCCCTGCAAGTTCTCCAACAGAGTGCCAGGGCGATTGCCTTCATCGCGACTCAGGGTCACCTGCTGTTCGCTGACCTCTTTGGTTTCTCTGTCGACTACCTGCTTGATCGTCGTCATCGGAACGATCTCGTTATCAAAGCGACCTGCCTCTTGAGCCTCTGCTGTGCGTCGCTGACTTTCACAGGAATACTCATCTTGGGCGTCGCGAGAAATGCCGTAGCGTTTAGCGACGATCTCGGCAGTTTCAATCATGCTGATATAGGCTTTTGGCTGCTCAGCTAATACGGTTTGAGAAATATTTCTGTGGCTGTTTTTATGTTTGGTCTGAACCAGTGAAATCGATTCAACACCGCCGGCAATCGCCGCATTGTACTCGTTGCACATAATTGACTTGGCGGCAGTGGCAATCGCCATCATGCCAGACGCGCACTGGCGGTCCATGGTCATGCCGGCGACAGTGTCGGGCAGGCCTGAGGCGGTGGCGCAAAGGCGACCGAGATTGTAACCCTGCGTACCCTGCTGGGCAGCCGCACCCATCACTACATCGTCAATTAACGCAGGGTCAATATCCTGTCGCGCCATCATTGCGCGAATCACATGACCGCCCAGAGCGGGGGCTTCGGTATTATTAAAGGCGCCACGATAGGCCTTGCCTATGGCGGTGCGGGCTGTATCAACAATAACTGCTTCGCGCATACTACTTTCCTTAATCAGGGGTGTTGGCTTGAGACTGAGACCACTTCGCCAGTCATATAACTGGCATAGTCAGAGGCCAAAAACATCATTACGTTGGCCACTTCCCACACTTCTGCGGGACGGCCAAAGGCCTCTCGCGCAGACAGCTCGGCAAGCAGTTCTGGCGGCGTCGTTTTACGTAAAAAATCATGCATGGCAATGCTCGGCGACACCGCATTAATGCGCAGGCCAAACTCGGCCGACTCCATTGCCGCGCAGCGGGTTAGGGCCATCACACCCGCTTTGGCAGCGGCGTAGTGACACTGTTCCGCCTGTGCTCGCCAACCCAATACCGACGCATTGTTAACAATTACTCCGCGACCTCGGGGATGCATATAGCGCACCATGGCGCGCATCATGCGCATGGTTCCGGTAAGGCTGATATCAATCACTCGATTCCAGGCCTCATCCTGCATATCGGCAAGCGTGCAGGTGCCTCCCAGTCCGGCGTTGTTAATCAATACATCGATGCCGCCACTTAACCGCTCAGCCTCATCAACCAGGTGCTGAACCTGCTGTTCGTTGGTGACGTCGGCGACAATGCCGTGCACGGAGCACTGGCTGTCGAGGGCGGCAAGGGTCTCTACGGCCTGTTCTAGGCGCCCTTGGTGAATATCACTGATCACCAGAGTGGCGGCGCCCTCTTCGACCGCACGCTTGGCCGCGGAAAAACCGATTCCGGCACCAGCGGCAGCGGTAATTAAAATATGTTTGCCTGCGAGTAACTGATGTCCGGCAACATAGGCGGGAATCTCTTTTGACATAGTCTTTCCTCTATTCGTTATTGCCGCGAGGTTCACGGGGCATGCCGAGGGCCCGCTCAGCGATTAAGTTGCGTTGAATCTGGTTGGTGCCACCATAGATAGTGTCGGCGCGGGTAAACAAAAACATCGACTGAAGGCGATTGAGCGCATAGGGCTCAGCCTCTAAAATTTCGCTATCTGCACCCATTACATCCATCGCCAACTTACCGAGATTGCGATGCCAAGAAGACCAGTAGAGCTTGTAAATCATACCCTCAGCTTGGAGCTCACCCTGATCTGATCCAGACAGTACACGCAGAGTGTTGTAGCGCATAAGCCGCAGGCCAATATGGGCTTCGGCTATACGCTGGCGCAGCATCGGGTCGCGGTCCGCGCCATTGCGCTTGGCCAGTTGAACAATGTCATTAAATTCATTTTGAAACAGCATCTGCTGGCCGAGCGTCGACACACCCCGCTCAAAACCCAGCAATGCCATGGCAACCTGCCAGCCCTCACCGGGTTTACCGACAATATCGTCAGCGCTGCAGACTGCACTATCAAAAAACACTTCATTAAATTCCGAGGTACCCGTGAGTTGCTCAATGGGCCGAATAGTGACACCTGGCTGGTCCATATCGAGCATGAAAAAGCCCAGACCTTTATGCCCCTTGGCTTGAGGGTCAGTGCGCGCGACCACAAAACAATACTGCGATTCATGGGCCAATGACGTCCATACCTTTTGCCCAGTGATATGCCAAACCTGCGCCTGTTCGTCGAAAACTGCTTTGGTCTTCACATTAGCGAGATCAGAGCCCGCAGAGGGTTCACTATAGCCCTGACACCAGATCGCGTCACCGCTGCGAATTGCGGGCAGATATTTGACTTTTTGCGCCTCGCTGCCATAGGCAATAAGGGTCGGCCCCATCAAGGTCTCACCTATATGGCCAATTCTTCCGGGGCCACCGGCGCGGGCGTACTCCTCATTAAAAACCACCTGCTGTTCAATGCTTGCGGCGCGACCGCCCCAGGCTTGTGGCCAGCCGATACAGGTCCAGCCGGCCTCGCCGAGTTTGCGCTCCCAGGCTTTACGTTCTTCGACAAAACTGTGTTCATCGCCGGGCCCACCGCGAAAGCGGATTGATTCAAACTCGCCACAGAGATTGTCGCGCAACCAATTGGCTACCTCGACACGAAAGGCTTCATCGCTGGCGCTAAAGCGTAATTTCACAACGTCACCTCGCTATCCAACAGCTGTTTGGCCAGACGCTCGCGATGCTCACTGGCATTGCCAAGAAAGCTCTCAAGGGCTTTGGCGCGCTTAAAGTAGAGCTGGATATCGTATTCAGAGGTGATGCCAACACCACCGTGGAGTTGAATACCACAACCGGCGTTAAAGAAAAATGCCTCACTGCTGTAAGCTTTCGTAATGCTGGCCGCTTCAGCAAGCGTCTCAGCATCACAGGCACCGGCAAGAAACTCATCGGCAATACAGGCGGCATAATAAAGTCCTGAACGGGCCGACTCGGCCTTGAGCATCATATCGGCACACTTGTGTTTGATCGCCTGATAAGAAGCAATGGTGCGGCCAAATTGAACACGCTCTTTGATATAGGCTACCGAGATATCCAGTGACTGCTGCGCGCCACCTACCTGCTCGGCGGACACGGCAATGGCAGCCAAGTCGAGAATAGTGCTGAGCAGCTCGGCCTGACACTTAGCCTCTCCGCCGAGACGCTGTTGCGGAGAGAACACCACATTATTGAACTGCAATTCGGCTAAGCGCCGGGTTTGATCCATGGTCGGCAGGGATTTAATCGTCAGACCCTCAGTACCGCTGTCGACAAACCACAACGACACACCCTGCTCGCCGCTGGCAAAGGTTTCTTTGGCCGCGACAATAAAAAAGTCAGCTGTCTGGCCATTCAGTACATGGCGTGAAATACCGTTTAAACAGACGCCCTGATCGGTAACATTAGCCTGCACATTGATATCGCTGCCGTGAGTTTTAATACCACTGTGCGCCAGCGTCGCCACTTGCCCCTCGAGAATGCGGCCCAGATATAACGCCTGCTGCTTATCGCTGGCAGCCAGCCTAATGGCTGGCACGGCGAGCGCCGCGGTGGCCATCAACGGTGAGCAGAGCAAAAAGCGCCCGGTCTGCTCCAAGGTGGCAGCAAGCTCAACGTAACCCAGCCCCAGACCACCCAAAGCCTCGGGAACAGGCAGCGCCTGCCAGTACATATCGGCACTAATTTGCCGCCATAGATCGGCGTCATAGCCTGCAGGCATCAGCATCGCGCTGCGTACGGCAGCACTGGTCGAGACCTCGCTGACGAAGGCTTCAGCGGTATCGCGAATCATGATTTGTTCGTCGGTAAACTTAAATTCCACTGTGACCTCAGGTGCCGTAAACGTTTTGTGCTGGCTTTTCACCGGCAAGCAGATCATTCATCGCGGCGTCGAGGGCTTGAGGGGTCCACTGCTGACCATTATCGAGGCCAGTGGTGGTACGCCAACCGTCAGCAATCGACAATTTGCCGCCTTCGGCTTCAAAGATTCGGCCGCTGACATGACTGGAATTTTCGGAGCAGAGCCAGGCCACCAATGGCGACACATTCTCCGGCGCCCAGTAATCAAAACTCCCATCCTCTGGTTTGGCCATACGCGCAGCCATAGATGCCACTGCCGTAGTCATACCGGTGCGTGCTGCAGGGGCAATGCCATTGGCGGTAACACCATAGCGACCGAGCTCGGCGGCCTGATTCAGCGTTAAGGCACAGATACCCGCTTTGGCGGCGGCATAGTTGGACTGCCCTACAGAGCCCTGCAGGCCGGCGCCAGATGTAGTGTTAACAATACGTGCGGCGAGTCCCTCACCTTTTTTCGCCAGCTCACGCCAGTATTCCACCGCATGTCTGGCGGTGCAGAAATGGCCTTTTAAATGCACCGAAATAACCGCGTCCCAGTCCTCTTCACTGAGTGATGCAAACATACGATCGCGATTATTACCGGCGTTATTGACCACCGCATGGAGTGCACCAAATTCAGTTATTGCCTGCTCGACACTGCGTTTACTGTCAGCAAAATCAGTGATATTGGCGCAGTTGTAAACTGCCTCACCACCACTGCTGAGAATATCCTTTACCACCTGCTCAGCGGCCGACGCATTGATATCATTGATCACGACTTTAGCACCGTGACTAGCCAACACTCTGGCGTGGGCAGCACCTAAACCACCCCCGGCACCGGTGATAATGACCACGCGATCCTGACAAAATTTCTCCACCTGAAGCTCCTTATAATCGCTCAATAATAGTCACGTTGGCCTGACCGCCACCCTCACACATAGTCTGCAACCCATAGCGACCGCCACGGCGTTCCAACTCGTGTAACAATGTGGTCATTAACTTAGTGCCCGTCGCACCCAAGGGATGCCCCAGAGCAATGGCGCCGCCGTTAACGTTGGTCTGATCATGGGCATAACCGGTCTCTTGCAACCAGGCCATCGCCACAGAGGCAAACGCCTCATTAATTTCAACCAGGTCAATATCATTGAGGCTGAGACCGGCTTTTTTGAGCGCATATTTAGTCGCCGAGATCGGCGCGGTGAGCATCCAAATGGGGTCAGCTCCTCGCACGCTCATATGAGCGATGCGCGCTCGCGGTGTCAGGTTGTAGCGCTTTAGCGCGCGCTCAGAGACCACCAAAACAGCCGACGACGCATCACAGGTTTGGCTGGAGACTGCAGCAGTAATACGCCCGTCCTCTTGCAGCGGCAGTAGCTCGGCCATTTTTTCCAGCGACGTATCACGCACCGTTTCATCCATCTCTAAGCCGTTTAACGGCGCAACTTCGCGGTCAAAATAACCACTGGCAATGGCCTGCGCTGCGCGCTCATGAGAGCTCAGGGAAAACTGTTCCATGGCCTGGCGGCTGAGATTCCAATGCTTGGCAATCATCTCGGCAGAGTTAAACTGCGACACCGGCACATTGCCGTAGCGCTCAACCCAGCCCTGGCTACCGGAAAAGGGATCGCTAAAGCCCATCGGTTCGGCCACCAGCATGGCGGACGAAATTGGAATAGAACTCATGGTCTGCACACCACCGGCGACCACTACATCCATGGTACCTGACATGACCGCTTGGGCGGCAAAGTGGACAGCCTGCTGGGAAGAGCCACACTGGCGATCGATGGTTGTTCCCGGTACCGCATCCGACAGGCCCGCCGCCAACCAAGCCGTGCGGGCAATATCCCCGGCCAGCGGGCCAATCGTGTCGACACAGCCAAAAATCACATCATCGTATTCGTCGTCGGGAATTCCATTGCGCTCGACCAGCGTGCGCAAGACATGGGCGCCCAAGTCAGCACCGTGAACATCAGCCAATGAACCGCGACGGCGGCCAGTTGGCGAACGCACTGCATCGACAATATAAGCAGAGGGAATAGTCATAGTTAGTCTCTAGACAGCAATAGTTGGATTAACCGCATCGCCCAGATGGCGGCGACCAAAAGTGTATTGGGGGCCGAGCAGTGCATTGGGCTGCAACAGCCATTCGTGAATACGGTTTTTGTGGAAGCCGGCATCACCCCACTCTCTGTCGAGGGTCCAGGCACGCTTCATCCAAATGTGCAGATCGCACTCCCAGGTATAACCCATGGCCCCATGCACCTGAGTGCAGTTACGGCTGGCGGCGCGCGCGGCATCACCGGCACTGGCTTTGGCATGGGACACAGACCAATCGGCGCGGGTCGGCGCCACGGCAACGGTGTAAGCCGCTCGATAGATGGCCGGTTTGGCAAATTCCGCTTTCACTGCACAGTCGGCAAGCAGGTGTTTAACGGCCTGATTGACACCAATTGGGCGGCCAAACTGTTCACGATCAGTGGCAAATTGTACTGATCGCGCCACCATCGCCTCACTTAACCCGAGCAGTTGCGCGGCATTGGCGAGGGCGCCACGATTCAGTGTAGAACGCCACAGGTCGGCACCCATTTCACCGCGGGCAATACAGGTTTCACTGCGCGGCTGCCAGCTGACTTTGCTCAGCCGGCGACTCAGGTCAACACTGGTTTGCAATTCCAGTTGCACAGCGTCAATCGCGACCAAATGCACTTCATTGCCATGGGGCAACAGCAAATAGTCGGCACTGTGGGCAAAGTTGATATAGGGATTGATCGATGGGCCGCAGAGTACGGTTTGATCCCCAGAGGCTATTGCCTGTAGGAGCTCTCCCAGTCGGCTATCACTTCCTTCAAGGGCGCGATCGGCATCCACTAGCATGGGCGTCGCAACCAGGCAGCTATCGACGATAGGCTCTGGCAATGCCGCCCTGCCGCACTCCTCGGCGATCAAGATAAAATCGACGGTATTGAGTCCTAAACCACCCTGCTCTTCGGGAACTAGCGCGGCGGTTAGACCCAGATCGACCAGAGACTGCAATGCTGCGCTGTCTACACCGCTGTCGCTGTCCCAACGCTGACGAATACGCTCAGCAGTGACTTCATTGCTGAGCAGGTCACGGACGCTATCGCGAAATAATAATTGATCGTCATTAAAGGTAAAATTCATAGTTATCTCTCTTTTTGCCGCCTATCGTCGCGGCATGCCAAGCATGCGCTCGGCAATAATATTGCGCTGAATTTCATTGGTCCCCGCATAAATTGGCCCGGACTGCGCGAATAAAAAGCCGTCCAGCCAATTGGATAACTGCTGGTCAGCATCGGGCGAGCTGGGCTCTATCTCAGCCTTCGCACCGAGCAGAGACATGGCCGTCTCATGAATACTCAGATCCAGTTCCGACCAAAAAATTTTATTGCAGCTCGACTCTGGGCCAATAGCGCCGTTATTGATCAGCCGCGATGCGGTTTGATAAGTCGACAACGCATAGGCCTCGGCATCCATATAACAGCGCACGACGCTGTCTTCGATGGAGAGATCCAAAATATCGTTTTGGCGCTGGCGATAGAGTTCGACGAGGCGCTTTGATGCTTGCTGAAAGCGCGCCGGGCTGCGCAACATCAGGCCTCGCTCAAAGCCTGCCGTGGCCATGGCAATCGCCCAGCCACCACCCTCTTCACCAATCAGATTGAAATCTGAGACACGTACATCGTCAAAAAATATTTCTGCAAATCCAGGCAGGCCGTTGAGTTGCGGAATCGGCCGCACGGTGACACCGGGTGCGTCAAGAGGCACCAAAATAAAGGACAGACCATGGTGGCGGCTGGATTCGGGGTCGGTGCGCAAGAGGCAGAATACCCAGTCGGCAAACACTGCCCTGGTCGACCAAATTTTCTGCCCATTGATCACAAATTCATCGCCATCACGATCAGCGCGACAGCGAATTGCTGCCATATCCGAGCCGGCACCAGGTTCCGACCAACCCTGCGCCCACATTTCCGAGCCGCTGGCCATGGCACTTATAAACCGCTTCTTTTGCGCTGGGGTGCCATATTCCATCAATGTTGGTCCGAGCAGAAATATGCCGTTTTGGTTCACTCTCAAGGGCGCGCCAGCGCGGTAATATTCCTCTTCAAAAATAAGCCAATCGATAAGATCACAGCCGCGGCCGCCAAATTCTTTCGGCCAGGTGACCATACCAAAATCACCTTGAGCCAGAGTCTTTTCCCACTCGCGATGCGCGGCAAAACCTACGTCGGTATCAAAGGACGGCAGCGGCGCTGCGGGAATATGAGCCTTTAGCCAGTCACGCACTTCAGCTCGAAACTGGGTCTGTGCCGCGGTATATATTAAATCCATTAAGACTTATCCCCAGCTTTGTTGTGTTCAGCCATTTTTTTCGCATCAAAACCGCCAAGCTTATGGCCGGACACCAGATCATTGTGGGCATGAGAAAAGTGATGCCAGGCAAATGCCGCCTCCATACCTGTGCGCTTACCCTGCAGATCCTCAATATGATTGATCGCCTGTTTGGTCAAGGCCAGGCCCAAGCGCGGCTGAGCAGCTATTTTCGCGGCCAAGGCGCTGACATCATCATGCAGCGTCTCGCGCGTCGAAAGGCGATTGACCATGCCCACTTGATAAGCACGCTCAGCGGACATTTTGTCGCCGGTAAACAAGAACTCTTTGGCAATTCGCGGCGGCATTTCAAACGGATGGGCGAAATACTCAACGCCGGGAATACCCATGCGAACCACCGGATCACTGAAAAAAGCATCATCCGTCGCAACAATAATATCGCAGACCCAGGCCAGCATAAGGCCGCCAGCGATACAGGCACCTTGTACTGCCGCAATGGTCGGCTTGGGAATCTCGCGCCAGCGACGGCACATGCCGAGATAAGCTTCAGCTTCGCGCACATAGAGATACTCGCCGCCGGGCTTGTTGGCATGGTCATACCACATGCCAGCACGCTCTTGGCTCAGGTGGACGTCGCGGCCTGGGGTACCAATATCATGGCCGGCAGAAAAGTGTTTGCCATTGCCAGCGAGGACAATAACCTTAACCTCATCGTCGGCCACTGCGCGCCGAAAGGCGGCGTCTAGCTCATAGGTCATTTTGCCATTTTGAGCGTTGTGGTAGCTCGGGCGATCCATAGTAATGGTCGCTACACCCTCGCTTGCGCTGTAGATAACGGTGTCAGCGTTGGGGTCGTAACTGGCGCTGTCAGACATTGTTAGACTCCTCTAGCCGTCGGCGATCGCCAACGGGGTTGTCTTTTAGTTGTTTGGCGCGGCTGTTGGCCGGGTCCAATGTCGCCATAATGGCCATTTGTTCTGCCGTGGGCGCGGGAGTCGTTGTCAGATTATCAACCTGGGCAAGATCGAAGCTGGTGTTGTCTTGCACCTCGTCGAAGCTGACGCCCGGGTGCAGGCTGACAACACGCAATTGGTGATTGGCGCCACCCCAGTCCATAACACAAAGGTTGCTAATCACCAGGCGTATATCAATATCATCGAGACTGTATCCGCGAGGCAAACGCTGAGGGTTGTAGCCAATCGAGCAGACCACATCACATTCTCCCGGGACAAAAACACGGCGCGAGTGGTTGGGCACAAAAAATGAGTTGGCATGGCATATTGAGTTGCCGGGAAAACCACGCACACCGAGCATCTGGATTTTCGGCTTGGTGTACTCACCACCCAGTGCGGAAATATTGGTTTGTCCATAGGCGTCGATCTGAGTTGGACCGACCATCGCGTGGCGCTTGCCACTCCAAACATTGTCGAAAATACGCGAAAAGCCCATCCAGGACTCCTGCGCTTGCTGATCGCTGGCCGCTCGGCCACTGACATTATTGGGCTCCGACAGCAGCCAGCTTTGGCTGTCGGTCATCATCAGCTCTGGGGTAAATGTCTTCATCGCCAAACTGGCTGCCAGGCGCGGTAACAAACCTATGCCTGTAGCCAACACCTCACCGTTGCCGCGAAACGCTTCTGCGGCAGCGACTGTCATCAATTCCGCTAAACTGTAATCCTGCTGTGTCATAGACTGATCCATTGCATCTGTTAATTGGCGTCGTTAATAGACAGGTAATGGCAGCGCGCGAATCGCGTCGATACCGCCCACCAATGATTGATAGGTTTGCTCATCCTTGGCGCTGACATACTTTTCCAGATAGGCGCCGATGCCGTCGCCAGACGCGCTCGCGGCGTACTCTTTAAAGTGCCCCATATCGAAGCCATAGAGCGGGTCACAGGAACTGGGGTGAGCACCGCCCGCAATGGGAACTACCATTTGCGTTACATTGCGCTCCCAGAAAACCGAACGGGCATTGTCGCCCTGATGGAAATGAGCGCTGTCGACCAGCTCATCACAGGAGACAATTGTGGTTTCTGCGGCGCGGGCAAACCAGTCGTCCATGTAGACATCGGGGCTGTCGATTTGGCAGACGCCACGCTGGTCAGCGCGACTGACATGAATAAGTGCGACGTCGAGTTTCAGCGCCGGCATCGCCAGCCACTCTTTATCGTCGTAGGGGCTATCGACCATTTTGATCTGCGGGTTGAGACGCACCACGTCAGTACCCAAACCAATTTTCGTCGGAATATAGGGCACGCCCCAAGCGGCGGCGCGCAGACCCAACAGCATCATGCCTTCGTCAATTTCGCTCACCTCGATGGCGCCGCTTTCGCGAGCCTTGCGAAAATAGGGTTCAAGGGGAATAAAATCGAGCGACACAAAAGCAAAAATGACCCGCTTGACCTTGCCCGCTGCGCAGAGCAACCCAACGTCTGCTCCACCATAGGCAACCACTGTTAAATCCTTTACTGGCGAGCGAAGCAACTCTCTGATCAGAGCCATAGGTTTGCGGCGTGGTCCCCAGCCTCCGATACCGATAGTCATGCCATCTGTTATCGCAGAGACTGCCTCGCGCGCTGAACGCACCTTATCCATACCCACTCCCAAGTAATCGATTTTCAATGCTACGGATTATCTAGTTGCGCTATTTAGGGAGCATCATCCATAGAGACTATGACAAGCAAGATGGCGAGCAATAACATGCTCAAAACAGACTAATTTGACTACGCCATGAGCACAACCATTGCAGCGGCCCTGAACAGCGCCATCAAAAATTTTGACGACAAAATCTTTATTGAAGACGGCGAGCTAAAGCTCACTTTTAGCGATACTCAACGACTCTGCCACCAAGCTGCAGCGACACTGATTGGTCGCGGCTTTGCCCTCGGTGATCGCGCGGCAATCTGGGCCCCTAACATCTCCGAATGGGTATTAGCAGCGCTGGCGATTCATTGTGCTGGCGGCGTTGTTGTGCCGATCAACTCGCGATTCAAAGGTGTCGAAGCCACAGAGATTTTGGCCACCAGTGGGGTTAAATGGCTGTTTAGCATCGGCGAATTTCTCAATTCAGATTATCCCAGTCAGATTGATCGCAACCAACTTAGTCAACTTGAGGGTATCGTCGTTTTAAGGGGTGGATCCATAGCGCCTCACACTACTTGGCTAGACTGGCTAAGCGAGGGAAAACAGCACCTCGCCGTCAACCCCGAACAAGTCAACGAGCGCAGCGCTCTGGTCAGTGGCGACGACTGTTCCGATATTATTTTCACCTCCGGCACCACGGGTAAAGCCAAGGGGGTTATCACTACCCATCAACAAAACCTGCGCACCTTTACGACTTGGAGCGACCTTGTTGGCCTCGATGAAAGCGACCGCTATTTAATCGTCAATCCCTTTTTCCACAGCTTTGGTTACAAGGCGGGTATTCTTGCCTGCCTGCTGAAAGGCTGCACCCTAATTCCGCAGCTGGTTTTCGATGTCGATGAGGTGTTAGCGCGCATTGCTCGGGACAAAATAACCATGCTGCCTGGGCCGCCAACCCTCTATCAATCCCTGTTGGCGCACCCCAAGCTAAATCAATACGACCTCAGCTCGCTGACCAAGGCGACGACCGGCGCCGCAGTGATACCCACTGAGTTAATCGACAGTATCCGCAATGAGCTTGGCATCACCACTGTGCTCACCGCTTACGGCCTGTCTGAATCCTGCGGTCTCGCGACCATGTGTCGTCATGGCGACCCCAATGCAACCATCGCCAGCACTTCCGGGCGCGCTATTCCCGGGATTGAAGTCGCCTGCCTGCACAGCGACGGTCGCCACTGCGATGCAGATGAAATCGGTGAAATTGTGATTCGCGGCTTCAATGTTATGCAGGGTTATCTGGACAATCCCGAGGCCACTGCCGAAACCATAGACAGCTCTGGCTGGCTGCACACCGGCGATATTGGCAGCCTCGACCACGACGGCAATCTGAAAATCACTGACCGCCTCAAAGACATGTATATCAGCGGCGGATTTAACTGCTATCCCGCCGAGATTGAATCGAGCCTAAACCGCCACCCAAGTATTGTTATGAGCGCGGTGATCGGCATTGCCGAAACCTTAATGGGGGAAGTGGGCGCGGCTTTTATCCAGAGCACCGACCCACAGCTGACGGCCGACCTGATGCACCAGTGGTGCCGCACCAATATGGCTAACTACAAAGTCCCCAAGCACTTTGTCTTTGTCGACAACTTGCCGCTCAATGCAACCGGCAAAATTCACAAACCTACACTGCGCGAGATCTGGTCTCAGCGTCAGTTACCCAGCGTTTAAACAGGAGAACAGCATGGCGATCAAAAGTCTCGGTTATATAGGCATCAACAGTACCAATCTCGACCAATGGCGCCACTACGGCTGTCAGGTGATGGGGTTAGAAGATGCCAGTGAGCGCAATGGCGCCACTGACAGCAGCCTCTATTTAAAAATGGATGAGCACCCCTATCGCATTACCGTGCAACTTGCCGATAGCGACGGCTTTGGTTTTTGTGGCTGGGAAACAAACAATCAACAGGGTTTTGACGAGGCAGTCAGCCGTCTGGAAGACGCCGGCGTTGATGTCGAGATGGGTTCCAAAGAGCTGGCCGCGGCGCGCAAAGTGCACCAGCTGGCGCGTTTTAGTGATCCGTCGGGAAATCAACACGAAATTTACTGGGGTATGATTTCAGACTTTAAACGGCTGGTCTCACCGGTCGGTGTGCGACAATTTGTCACCGGGAATATAGGTATGGGCCACGCCGTATTGCCGGCACCTAACTTTGACGCCACCATTGAGCTCTTTACACGTGTGCTTGGCTTCGGCCTCTCCGACATGATGGAGCTGCGCTTCACTCCCGATCCCAACGAGCCGATCAAACGACTGTGGTTTATGCACTGCAACTCGCGTCACCACAGCTTGGCCTTTTTTGAGATGCCCCATCCTGCAGGCTGCATTCATATTATGACGGAAGTTGACAGTATCGATGAAGTGGGTCGCGGCAACGATCGCCGAATCGCACACAATGTCGATTTATCAGGCACCCTCGGACGTCATGCCAACGACCATATGGTGTCCTTTTATATGAAATCACCCGGTGGCTTTGATGTTGAATATGGTGCCGAGGGGCGCACTGTCGAAGACTGGGCCAGCTATGAGGTTTTTGAAAGTACGGTAGCGAGCTTTTGGGGTCACGATTTTTCAGTGGGTCAGAAATAAGCGCTGGCGGCCAGTAAGCCAAATGAGTTAGATCACATCATTGATTTAATGCATTCGGGGTATGCGCAAACAGATGGGTGTTTGGGACTATACACCCATCAAAATTGCGAACTCGATTGAGACCATTATGAATAGCGAACAAGCAAAAGAATTGCGTCAGGCTTTCGGCCATTTTGCCACAGGGGTCACCGTGGTGACGACCATGGATCATGATCAGGCGAGTGGTCAGGTTAAACCTCTGGCAATGACCGCCAATAGTTTTTCATCCGTGTCGTTAGATCCGCCACTGATCCTCTGGAGCATCGACAAAAATGCTCAGAGTTTCGCTGCCTTCGAGCGCAATGAACACTTTGCCGTTCATATTTTGCATGCTGGGCAGGAAGCCCTTTCAACGATTTGCGCAACCCGCAACGCCGATAAGTTTGCCAATATCGAATGGCAGCCGGGTATCGGCGAAGCGCCCATTTTCAATGAGTTTAGCGCACGTTTTCAATGCCGTGTTGAACATCGCTATGAGGGTGGTGATCATCAGATTATTGTCGGTCGTGTGCTCGATTACAGCTGCCAAAATGAACATCAAAAAGAGCAACCGCTGGTCTTTTTCAAAGGAAAGTACTGCGCCGTCGCTTAGTAAGACAGGCTTGTTACAACCCAATAAAAATAACAGCAAGAACCCCATTACCGACTAATTCTGAGGACAATATTATGACCACCATTACAGCAGACGTTAGCGCAATTATTGAAAGTCATGCCGCAGAGACACGCAGCAATCGCGAAATTGCCAAACCAGTGATTGAGGCGTTAAAAGAGTGTGGTTTTTTCAAAATGATGTTACCGAAAAAATGGGGTGGCAGCGAAAATACACCGCAGGAATTTTTTGCCGCGCAAATGGCCATTGCCGAAGCCGATATGAGCGTCGCATGGGCTTGCGGAATTATCTCTGTGCACTCCTTTCAATTAGCCATGATGGATGAGCGCGCTCAGAGCGATGTCTATAAAGATGATGCCGATACCTTGATCAGCAGCTCTTACAATCCCGCCGGCGCCCTTGCCGAACCCTGTGAAGGTGGCTTTATGCTCAGCGGTCGCTGGGGCTGGAGCTCAGGCTCAGGGCACTGTTCTTGGGCGCTGCTCGGCGGCTATATGCCCAGTCACGGCTACCGTACATTTTTGGTGCCTAGAGCAGATTATGAAATCGAAGATACCTGGGATGTAATGGGTTTGCAGGGCACTGGGTCGAACGATGTTGTTATAGAAAAACCAGTCTTTGTACCCGATTACCGCACCCATAAACAGATCGATGGTTTCAACTGCGTCAACGACCAGGAAAACCCTATGTACGGACTACCCTGGGCGCAGACCTTTATTCGCGTGGTTAACACCCCGGCGATTGGCGCTCTGAAAAAAGCGCTGAAACTGTTTATTGAAACCCGCAATGGCAGTGCCACCACAGATATGACCAAGCTGGCTGGCGATGTGGAAATTCAAGAGCGAATTGCCAAGGTGAAATATATTATCGCTGAGCTCGAATCGATTTTGTTCCGCAACTTTGATGAGATGCAGAGCAACAATTGGAAGCCAAGTCTCGAGCAGCGAATTTTATATCGCTATCAGGCCAGTCTGGTGATTGAAAAGTGCATTGCCGGTGTCGATCTATTGTTTGATGCTGCCGGCGGTCGCTCGGTGTTTAACAACCACCCGCTGCAGCAATTGTGGCACGATATTCATATTGCTCGCTGTCATGTTGCCAACAATCCGACACCTTTCGCTCGCGGTTTGGGTAGCACCCAGCTCGGCGTCGATAATATGGATATGTTTATATGATTGTCGACAGTCAAAGTTTTTTGGCCCGCGGTCAATTTGTTGATTTGGCCTGTGGGCTGCGCACTCATGTTATCGAAATACCCGGCAGCGATGCCGCCGCCAAGACCGTTGTGTTTGTTCACGGTAGCGGTCCCGGCGCCAGCGGCTGGAGTAATTTTCAAGCCAACATCCAACCCTTTGCCGACGCTGGCCATCGCGTCATAGCTTATGATCTGCCGGGCTATGGTGAGACCGACAAACCCACAGATGCGATTTATACCCTCGACTATTTCGTTGATCATCTCCGCGACTTGCTCGATTACCTGAAGATCGACCAGGCCATTCTGGTCGGCAACTCTCTCGGTGGCGCGATCTCTCTGGGCCTGAGCTTGGCCCACCCCTCCAGAGTGGAAAAGCTTATTTTGATGGCAACTGGTGGTGTCGAAGAGCGCGAGGTGTACTTTGCCATGTCTGGCATTCAGGCGATGATGGCCTACCCCATGGGCTCACCGACATTTACCCGGGAAGTACTTGGCACGCTGCTCGAACAACTGGTTTTTGATAAACGCCATGTCACCGAACAGTTGATCAGCCAGCGCTGGCATATTTTGCAACAGCAGAACGCACAGGTATTGGCCACAATGCAGATACCCAATCTAAAGAGCAGATTGAAAGACATTAACTGTCCAGTGCTGGCTTTTTGGGGTAGAGACGATAAGTTTTGTCCAGTCAGTGGCGCACTGACACTCCAGAGCGAGTGCCAGCAGGTCAAAGTAATTACCCTCAGCCAATGTGGTCACTGGGTGATGGTTGAACACCCCGAGATGTTTAACCGTGAGTGTCTTGAGTTTGTGGAGAACACCTAACATGGCGCTCACTAAACTCCAGCATCAAGAGCTAGGCGAAGCACTTTATAGGGCGCTTCGCACCGGCACCACTTTAGACCCGCTGAGTGACCGCTATGGCTCTATCGACATCGAAGATAGCTACCATATTTCTCGTGCCATGTTGGCCTGCCGGATGGCCGACCATCATGAAATTGTGGTGGGTAAAAAAATTGGCGTCACCTCCCATGTCGTGCAAAAAATGCTCGGTGTATTTCAGCCAGATTTTGGCTTTTTGACCAATACCATGGCCTACGCCAGTGGTGCCGATATTCCCGTGGCAGGCAATTTAATTCAACCGCGTGCCGAAGGTGAAATTGCCTTTATTCTAAGCCAGGATTTACGCGGCACTAACATCACCGAAGATGACGTGCTCCGCGCCACCGAATCCATCACTCCCTGCTTTGAAGTGGTTGACTCGCGCATCCATAACTGGAATATCAAAATTCAGGACACGATTGCCGACAACGCCAGCTGTGGCGTTTATGTATTGGGCGATGACCGCATCGATCCCAATGGCTTAAATCTCGCCGAACTGGAAATTGAAGTATTTAAGAATGGTCAACCAATCAGCCGTGGTTTGGGTTCTGCCGTTCAGGGTAATCCTTTGACCGCAGTGGCATGGCTAGCCAATACATTGGGCGCTTTTGATATTCCATTGCTGGCTGGAGAAGTGATTTTGTCCGGTTCAGTTGTACCCTTAGAACCGGTTGTTGCCGGTGACACAATGTCGCTCAACCTGACAGGCGAAGGTCTTAACAGTTCCTCGGTCAGCTGCCAATTTGTATAACGAGAAAATGCCATGAGCAAAAAATTTAGAGCGGCTATTATAGGGCCGGGAAATATAGGTACAGACCTGCTAATGAAGTGCTTGCGAAGCGACATTATTGAGCCGGTTTGGATGGTTGGCATTGACGAGTCACCCGGCATTCAACGCGCCCGCGATTGGGGCCTGCAGGTAACGACTGGTGGCGTCGATGGTCTGATTGACGCGCTGGGTAACGAGGCTTCCGACGATAAAACAGTGCATTTTGCCTTTGATGCCACCTCAGCTTACGTACATGCGGAAAACTCACGCAAACTCAATGCCCTGGGTATTGTTATGATCGATCTAACGCCGGCGGCGATTGGTCCCTACTGCATCCCTCCGGTCAATCTTGGCAGCCTGATGGCGAATGGCCCCATCGACAATGTCAATATGGTGACCTGCGGTGGTCAAGCGACTATTCCTTTAGTCCATGCAGTGAGCCGTGTGCAATCCGTTGACTATGCTGAAATTGTTGCCACCGTGGCCTCGCCCTCTGTGGGCATGGGCACCAGAGACAATATTGATGAATTTACTCGCACCACCTCCTCGGCGATTGTCGACATTGGTGGCGCCAAAGAGGGCAAGGCAATCATTATTATCAACCCTGCCGAGCCACCGATTATTATGCGCGACACGATTCACTGCCTGACCAAAGACAGCCCCGATCAGGCGAAAATTACCGCCTCGATCCACAGCATGATTGCCGATGTTCAAACCTATGTGCCCGGTTACCGCATGGCCAACCCACCGGTATTTGACGGCAACCGTGTGACTGTGTCGGTCGAAGTTGAAGGCAAAGGTGATTTTCTTCCCAACTATGCCGGCAACCTCGACATCATGACTGCCGCTGGCCTACGCACCGCAGAAATGATGGCTGCACACTGGTACAAAGCTCCTGAGGAGACCGCGCAATGAGTAATCCAACAGCCAACGTGACGCTGCACGATATGAGTCTCCGTGACGGCATGCACCCCAAGCGCCACCAGATCTCCATTGAACAAATGGTTAGTATTGCCAAGGGGTTAGATGACGCCGGCGTGCCCCTTATTGAAGTCACCCATGGTGACGGCTTAGGCGGCGCCTCGGTCAACTACGGATTTCCTGCACACAGTGATGAAGACTATCTCAACGCCGTTGTCGGTACCGTCAAGCAGGCAAAGATTTCAGCGTTACTGATTCCCGGGATCGGCACCGTAGACCACCTGAAAATGGCCGCGGACTGCGGTGTCAGCACTATTCGCGTAGCTACTCACTGCACAGAGGCTAATGTCTCACGGCAGCATATCGCCGAATCGCGAAAAATGGGCCTAGATACCGTTGGCTTTTTAATGATGGCGCATATGATCGAACCAGAACTGTTACTCGAGCAAGCACTGCTGATGGAATCCTATGGTGCCAACTGCATTTATTGCACCGATTCAGCGGGCTATATGCTGCCACCGGATGTCACTGCGCGTATTGGACTATTGCGTAAAGAGCTGTCACCAAACACAGAAATCGGCTTTCACGGCCACCACAATATGGCTATGGGTGTCGGCAATTCTCTCGCCGCCATTGAGGCCGGTGCCAGCCGCATCGACGGCTCAGCTGCCGGTCTCGGAGCTGGTGCGGGCAACACGCCCTTAGAAGTAATGGCTGCGGTATTAGATCGCATGAACATCCCTACCGGGATAGATATTTTCAAGCTGATGGATGTTGCCGAAGAATTGGTTACCCCAATGATGGATGACCCAGTCCGCTTGAGTCGCGATGCCCTGGTGCTCGGCTATGCCGGCTGTTACTCGTCATTCCTGCTGTTTGCCGAACGCGCCTCGGTCAAATACGGCGTGCCTGCCCACAAGATTTTATTGGAGATGGCCAATCGTAAAACCGTTGGTGGACAAGAAGACTTAATCGATGATGTCGCGCTTGAGTTAGCTCGCCAGCAAAAGGGCTGAGAGGGTTAGGGTTTTAAGAACATTGATTGAATAACTGTTTCGGTGTTTACTCTGCGTCTCAATAGGTTCTAAGTGCGATTATGAAACAGCCGACTCTTCAAGACTTCTCCGCACTGTTGGCCAGTCTCTATGATGGCCATATCGAGGAAGACCCCTACAGCACGTTTCTCACGGGCTTGCGCAGCATAATTGATGCCAGTTTTGCCTCAATCACTATGCGTGAACCCGCCAGTGATGACGGCGGACTGCTGTTCGTATCCTGTGAAAAATTACAGAAAACCTTTATTAACGATCACGAAAACCCCTATACAGATCGCTACTATACCTCCAATTTGATGACCAATTTACCGTGGGGGCAGGTCATTTCACTGGATGAGTGCCACCCCTATTCCAAACTGGAAGATACTGACCTCTACAACTTTTGTATGAAACCGCTGGATATCTATCATATGCTCGGCGTTGATCTGCGGAGTGCTAATGGTCAGCGCTTTAGTGTGCGCTTTTGCCGTCCCAAATCAGCGGCAAATTTTGAACCGAGCTGCCGTGATTTTCTCTCCATGCTGTCGACTCATATCCAACGTGCCATTGCCAATGGCATGCAGCTAATCCAGCTCGACAATGAGCGCAAGGTTTACAGTAAGACACTCTCGCGACAGGCAATTGGGGTGATTACATTAGATGAAAAGGGCAATGTCATTACGCGCAATGCTATTGCCGATGAAATTTTGCATGAAAAAGACGGCCTTCATATTATTAACCAGCACATCCATTTGGAGAGCCCGGCTAGCAGAGCCAAACTCAATGGCTATATCAATGAAGTGATTGAGGCCCAGCGCAACCACCAGCCGCCACCCGTCAACGCGCTCTCGGTCGATCGGCCATCAGGCAAACCCGATCTGGAAATCTTAATCAAACCGATGATGATTGATAAAACTGTCGAGCCGAGCAACACGCCGCATATGATGGTCTTTATCAACGCCCCAGACAAAACCTCCGATATTGATATTCGTATCTTGATCTCACTCTACAAGCTCACACGCGCAGAGGCGATGCTGGCGAAATATTTGGCAGACGGCGCCAACCTCGACCAGAGCGCAGCGCAATTAGGTATTGCACGCAACACCGCGCGCGCACAACTGCGTTCGATCTTTGCTAAAACAGGGGTCAGCCAACAGTCGATGTTAGTGAGTTTGATTTTGAAAAGTTTGGTGACTTTTTCTTAGTGCGGTGAAAACCCGCGCTGGCAGTAATTCAATCAACTGTGTTTACACCGCGCGCATATTTTCGCGACTCCAAAATGCACGCATCGAGACAATCTGCTCAGCCTCAATCACAAAAACATCAATAATATCCATAGCAAAGGATTGACCTTGAATGTTCATATGCAGATTAAAAGCAAAGGCCACTTCATTACCGGCAACACGAATAGGCCCGCTGAGTTCAGCGGCCTCAATATTCCCCAAACCTTTGCTGTAAAACTCGACAATGGGCTCACGCCCAACTAACGGCGTCGACCCCACGGGGTCTTCTAGGCGCGCTTGAGAATGATAGAGGGCACCAATACCGTTGGCGTCAGCGGCCACCAACAGACGCATATAATCGTCAACCAGGCGTTGTGCCAAGGCACTATCGAGCCCAGCTTTTTGCTCCTCGACGTGCTGTGAATCCAGCTCAGTACTCACATTCATGCCCTCCGCTAAAACGGTAGCCCATCATCGATAGCATGATTGGCCTCCTCTGGACTGGCAACACCTGTCACCAGATGACTGCCATTGACTTCGGCTTGGATCGCGGCGACATTCTCGCGCGCAGCGTAGAACTGAGAATACCATTTGCGACCGATACGGAAAGGCCCGTCAGTTTTTAACTGCATAATGGTCAATGCGGGCTTTTTGTGTCGCCAAATTTGAAAGTCAGTGGCAAAGGCGCCGAGCGCACCGGCCTGACTTTGCCGTGCCATCTCGCGATCCTCTTCGGTAATCTCAGTCGACGACGCCTTGACTAAACAGCCATGCCAGCACTTGCTGACACCGTCATCCACTGGCGTGTTAGCAATAAATTCATACTGCAAGGCATCGCCAAACACCTGTTTGGAAAGCAGAATACCAGGGCCAGTGTACCAAGTGCTGGTATACAGCATCACGCCACCGTAAAGCTGCATGGGGCCGCCCTGCCGCTGAATGTAAAGATGATCTTTGGCTTGGTTCTCAAAATATTCTGCCGGTGCACCATGGGTTGGCCCCAAATGGCGAATATCGCTCATATTGTCGAGAATTTCCTGCGGGTGAACATCCAACTCACCCAAGTGATCGAGCTTCCAGTGAATCCACTGTGGGTCATTCCACTCAGGCAGGCTGGGCACAGCGTAATCTGGCTCAGCGCCGTCCTCATCAAACCAGGCCATAATGCAGCCCATATTATCAACCACAGGGTAAGAGCGAATCGATGCTGATTTTGGGCAAGGACCTTCGAAGTAGGGAATATCATCAACATCACCGGCAGCGTTATAGCGCCAGCCATGATACGGACAACGAATGGAATCACCTTCGATCTGATGGCCATTGACTACGATCATTGCCGAGTCACTGGCGGTAAGATGAGTGCCCATATGTTTGCAATAGGCATCCAGCATCACCGGGCGACCGCTCTCACCGCGATAAAGTGCCAAGTCACGACCCCAGAAACGCACTGCCATCGGACCCTTGTCTAACTCACAGCTCTCGGCCACAACAAACCATCCCCGAGGGAAAGTGTGCGGTCCCAACTTGTATTCAACTGACGATGCCATGCGCGCTTACTCCGACATTAATTTGCTTCTAGTATATTAGGCAGCTTCACTGGGTAATCGTCCATATGGACGACAGCTTGATAATATTTTGTTGTTGCCAAAAGCCCGTCGATTAACTCATATTTTTGCCGGGACGATTTACAGCTTACTCTATCTGGGTGATGCGGCACGTCGCCACCAACGGCATAATAAAGTCCTAACCCTGTCGAGGAACAGCGAACAATGACCAGCTATCAAATTTGGGAATGCCTAATCTGCGGCTTTATCTATGATGAGTCACTCGGTATGCCCGAGGATAATATTGCACCGGGCACCCGCTGGGCCGATATTCCTGACGACTGGCTGTGTCCCGACTGCGGCGTGGGCAAGCAGGACTTCGAGATGGCCGAAGTAAAATCCGCGCCCGCGGCCACAGCCGCCGCAGGTTCGCCTGCCACAACAGTGGTCGCAGCTGAGAGTGCAGATGATGCGGTGGCACCAACAGAGCAAACGGCATTAGCCGCAGCGGTGATGGCCGATTACAGCGTCTGGGAATGCCTGGTTTGTGGATGGCAATACGATGAGTCACTGGGTCTGCCGGAGGACAATATTGCTCCCGGCACACGCTGGGACGATATTCCCGATGACTGGCTGTGTCCCGATTGCGGCGTGGGCAAGCAGGACTTCGAGATGGTTGAGATCAAAAAAGCCAGCGCTGCCAACACTGTGGCACAACCCATATCCCCTGAGATAACCGACAGCGAAGAACAGTCCCTGGTGATTATTGGCGCTGGACTCGCCGCCTACAATTTGGTGAAAGCTTATAGGCAGCACAACCCTTCACGCCCTATTACGCTGATCTGCGCCGACGACGGTAGCTTCTATTCGAAACCACAAATTTCCACCGGCTTTAGCAAAAATCGCTCCGCCGAAGCCATGGTCACCGCCGACGCCGTAACCATGGCCCGGGATTACAATTTACAGCTTCTCAACAACAGTCGCGTCGAAGCCATCGACCGCGACGCCAAACTGGTGCAGTTGGCAGATCGAACCATTGCCTACGGTGAATTGGTTTTGGCTCTCGGCGCCCAGTGCATACAGGCGCCTCTGGAAGGTAGCGGCCTCGATCTGGTTTATACCGTCAATGACCTCGATGATTACGGCAAATTTCGTGCCGCAGTGGCCGGAAAAAAGCGGGTTCTGGTGATAGGTGCTGGATTAATTGGTTCTGAATATAGCAATGACTTGCTGCAGGCCGGCTTGCAGATTGAAGCGGTGGATCCAATGCCCGGTGTGCTCGGAACTCTGCTGCCTGAAGAGGCCGCCAAAGGCGTTCAAACCGCCCTGGAGAACGCCGGTGCCCGCTTCCACTTTGGCACCACGGTGCAGCGAATAGATCGTCAGGACAGCGGCGTGGTTGCCCAGTTAAACAATGGCCAAACAGTACAGGCGGATATTGTGTTGTCGGCGATTGGTGTTCGCGCCAACACCGAACTTGCGGCCGCCGCCGGGCTTGAGATCAATCGCGGCATTTGCACCGACAGTTACTGCCGTACCAGTGATCCCGATATCTATGCCTTGGGTGATTGCGCCGAAGTTGACGGCCAGCTGCTCTACTATGTGGCGCCACTGATGAACTGTGCCCGTCAATTGGCAAAAACCCTGAATGGTGAGCCCTCCGCCGTGCACTACAACATTATGCCGGTGGCGATTAAGACCACCCTGTATCCAGTCATGGTTGTGCCGGCACCCCGCGACTGCCCGGGTGAATGGCACGTCGAGGTCAATTCAGCGTCAGGCTATGCCGGATACTTTGTGGCTGAGGGCGGTGAAGACAGCGGTTCTGTAAAGGGGTTTGCGATCACCGGTGATCAAATTAATCTGCGCGAATCGATGCTGGCGAAGATGTCTTAAAAAACGGCTTTTAAAAGACACTAGTCAAACTTGGCGTCGCGCTTTTCAACAAAGGCATCTCGGGCTTCCTGGGAGTCCTTGTCCTTGTAGGCCTGGAGCGTAAAGCCCTGCTCCCAGCGATATTTATCCTCAAGATTGCCGTCTTCAATACCGCTCAAAGCCTCTTTCGCCAACTTAATCATGGCCGGAGATTTTTCGGCAATTTTCGCCGCGATGGCCATGGCTGTATCTCGCAGATCAGCTAACGGCACCACAGACTCCACCGCTCCCAGCCGGTAGGCTTCCTGTGCATCAATAAACTCGCCGGTAAAATACATGTAGCGAACTTTTTGCACGGGGAACATGCGCTGCAAGTGGGCACCACCACCCAGCGCGCCGCGGTCCACTTCAGGCACACCAAAGCGTGCGCATTCCGACGCCACAATAATATCCGCCGCCCCGGCAATGCCAATGCCACCACCGAGAACAAAACCGTGAAGCGCAACAATTACCGGCTTGGGGTTGCGGTGAATAGCGGCAAACGTATCGTAGTTGCCTTTGTTAACACTGAGAATCTTATGACTGTCTGCAGCCAGCTCCTTGATGTCGACACCGGCGCAAAAACCACGCCCCTCCGCACGCACGACAATCACATGAACCTGATCATCGCGGCCCAATGTTTCTAGTGATTCGGCAATGGCAGCCCATTCATTGCTGTCAAACGCATTAACTGGTGGTTTAGAAAAAATAACTTCAGCAATATTAGCCTCAATAACAACCGAAAAAGCCATGAGTTTAATCCTGTGGTGGGTTGAGAGTGGAGGGAGTGCCAGAGGACAATGCCGTCAGTCCGGCAATGGCATGCTCGGCTTCAATGACAATCGCCGCTATTAGCGCGCCGACCGTCGGCTGGTCAGAAATAATGCCGGCGACCTGGCCGCTGGGCAAAATACCGCGGTCGGGATGCCCGTTAACCATCGCCTCTTGAATCATCATCGGCGCGTTGGCCGCCATCAGCGTCTGCGCCCAGCTCAAGTCGCCGGTTCGACTAATTGCCCAGGCCGACTTTAGGCTCGATAGCAATGACGAGTTAGCTCCCTTAGAAAAGGCTAAGCCATTTTTTACCGCCAGCAGCCACATGCCCAGAGTCGAGGTGTGATTGAGTTTATTGAGACACGGATTGTTGATCATGCGCTGGGGGAGTCCATCGAGCTTGGTACTGATTTGGATTTGCTCGGGCATGGCATGCAGGTAGTTGGTTTTGGTTAATTCGGGCACGGGTGACTCTTCTGTCATCAAAAACCGCGTTCCCATTGCAATGCCATCCGCACCCATCGCCAGAGCCGCCACCAGCCCGCGACCGTCGCGATAGCCTCCGGCAGCAACGACCGGAACCTGAACCTGGGCCAGCACATCCGGCAGCAGTATTGTAGAGGCCACCGCGCCGGTGTGTCCGCCACCTTCACTGCCTTGAACAACAACCGCATCGGCACCCAGAGTAACCGCTTTAACAGCATGTTTTGTGGCGCCGACGGTGGGTATGCAAAGAATCCCAGCCGCCTTTAACTTTTCAATCAGGGTAGGTACCGGCGAGCGACTGTAACTCACCGCGCGCACGCCGTATTTCACACAGAGATCAACAATCTCCGGGGCCTGTGCCATATACATGTGAAAGTTAACACCAAAGGGGCCATCAGTGAGAGATTTAATCTCAATAATCCCCTGCTCGACCTCCTGCGCCGTCATCACTGCACCGGCTAAGAATCCAAAACCTCCGGCATTCGTTGTCGCCGCAACCAATTTGGCATCCGCTACCCAGCCCATTGCCGTCTGGATAATCGGGTAACGGCAGCCGAGCATGTCGGTTAAACGTGTTTGCATAGGTCGTTTCCTTTAGTCTCAGGCGACCTATTATTGCGCGATTCATTTACCGCGTCTGTATTTCCCCATCTCGCGGCATAGTGCATCTGGACGATACCGCAGCAGAAAAAACATTTGTCCTGAAATGTTTTTTTCTGGATACTTTTGAAACAGATAAACCGCCTGTGCAATGTTTTGCTTGTACCGCCGGAAAATAATAAAAAATCTCTCGAGGGAACACCACTATGCCAGCGACAAGTGCCGCCTACCACAGTGCCGTAAGTCAATTGACCTCCGCCGGCGCCCCCTTTGAGATCATTGACTCGGTGCGCAATGGCGCTGTCATGAAAGCCTATAAGAATGCGCCTCAGAGCCTCTTAGCGATCGTCAGCCAGGGTCGCCAGTTTGGTGATGCGCCCTTTGTTACCTACCAGGGGCAGACCCACAGCTTTTCAGATTTCTTTGCCCAGGTGGACAGCTTGCGCACTGTATTGATCAATCAACAGCAGATTCAAAAGGGCGACAAAATTGCCATTGCCATGCGCAACTGCCCGGAGTGGATGATTGCTTTTGTCGCCATTCTCGGTTGTGGCGCTGTCGCCGTGCCCCTCAATAGCTGGGGCCGCGAAGAAGAGCTTAGCCAGGGTCTGGATGACAGTGAAGCCAAACTGGTGATCTGTGATTGGTCACGCTACCAGTTTATTGAGCACAAGTTGCCCGCTATAAACGCCATTGTTGTCGACCCCGAAGGTGAATGCGCGTCGGGCGCCAGTCTGTGGCAATTGGAGAAAACTACCAACGGCAGTGCTCCCGAGGTTGAATCGAAACCCGAAGACCCAGCGATCATGCTGTTCACCTCTGGCACATCAGGACGTCCCAAAGGGGTGCTTTTTGACCACTACAGCGCCTGCCAGGCGCTATTCAATATCGAGTTTATTGGTGCTGCAACCTATATGACCAATGTCGAGGCAATGACAGAGCAGCTAGCGGCTGGTGTTCCGGCAAAAACCTTACTCAGTGTGCCGCTATTCCATATCAGCGGTCTGTACTCGCAGTTTTTGGTCAATCTGAAATACGGCCGTGCCGTTTACCTGATGTACAAATGGGATGTCGACGAAGCCTATCGCCTTATCGAAAATGAGGGCATTACTGTGCTGATGGGCGCACCGACCATGTTGCTGGATTTGCTGCAGCACCCGGATATAGACAAACTCGATCTGAGTCGGATTAGCAACATCAGTGCCGGTGGCGCCGCAACCCCCTCCGCGCTTGCCGATCTCTATAAAAGCAAACTTCCAAAATCAATGCCTGGTGCTGGCTGGGGTCTCACAGAGACTGGCGGTACCGGCGCAGCTTTCACTGGCGCGTTAATGAGCCAGTTTCCAGGCACGGCGGGTTTTCTCAGCCCGATTATCGAAAGCAGTTTTCGCGACGAAACCGGTCAACCGGTAGCCGATGGCGAGCCAGGGGAGATTTGGATTAAGTCGCCTACCTGTATTCAGTCTTACGTAAGCGGTGACTTTTCCGGCGATGACTTTTTCGAGGGATGGTTTAAATCTGGTGATGTGGGTTATCTCAATGCCGAGGGCATACTGGTCATCTGTGATCGAGTAAAAGATATGATTATTCGCGGCGGCGAAAATATTTATCCCGCCGAGATTGAAAACTGCCTGCTGTCTCTCGACGGCTGCCAAGAGGCCGCTGTTTTTGGAATACCAAACGACCGTCTCGGTGAAGAAGTCGCAGCAACGGTTGTCTGCAGTGCAGAAGTACCTCTTACCGTCGCAGAGATCCAGGCCTATTGCAGCAAGCATCTGGCCGCATTTAAGGTGCCACAGCATATTCATATCAGCGCTCAAACACTACCGCGCAATGCTACCAAGAAGCCCCTAAAGCGACAGATTAAACAACAGTTCATGGATCACCAGGCTGCCAATGCAGACTGCTGAAACGATTTCCATGCCGTTGGAGAAACGCTGCAACTCGCTGCAGGCGCAAAAAGCCAAAGCGACGCGAGACAGAATTATCCAAGCAGTTGTCAGCATTATCAGAGAGTCGGGACTCAGCGCCGCTTCCGCCAGCGCCATTACCGCCCGAGCGGGGATTACCTGGGGTGCCGTGCAGCATCATTTTGGTGGTAAAAACGAAATACTCCAGGCTATTTTAGAGCGTGCCTACAGGGTCTATCTCGAGCGCATTAATAGTCCGGCCCTTCACCGAGGTGATCTGGCGACACGCATTGACTGTTACGTTGAGATCATTTGGGGGCACTACAGAAGTGACCTCTATTTCGCCTTTCAGGAAATCTTGATGGCCCATCGTGACACCGATATGGCCCTCGACTTGCATGATTTCAGACCCGCAGAAGCCAGTGCGTTGAGTCTTGAATGGTTGCAGGGGTTTTTCCACAAAGATGAACAAAGCCAACAAACCATTAGTCAGGCAATACGCTTTGCTCACCGATTTTTAGCCGGCTTTGCCGTCGACTGCACACTGGAACCCAAAATGCCCTTTGAACAGGAGCATCTGGCCAGCCTTAAAGGTCTGCTGCGAACGCAACTGATCGAGCAAAGCAACCGAATTGAAATACCTAACTAGGAGTTACTATGTCCCCTATTGATGAGTTCCGACAGCAGACCCGTGCTTGGTTGGAAGAAAATTGCCCGGCGTCACAACGTCGTCCAGTCGTTAAAGAAGAACAGATCTGGGCTGGCCGCGATCGTGTGTTTGCCACGCCGGACGCAAAGCTGTGGTTTGAACGCATGCGCGACAAAGGCTGGACCGCACCCTCATGGCCGACAGAATATGGCGGTGGCGGTTTATCCCGTGATGAGGAAAAAGTGCTGGAGCAGGAAATGGCCCGTTTGCATTGCCGGCCACCGCTCTACGATCTCGGCTTATGGATGCTTGGGCCCGCTCTGTTGGTGCATGGCAATGAAGCGCAAAAACAGGAACATATTAGCAAAATCGTGCGCGGTGATATCCGCTGGGCACAGGGCTACTCTGAACCCGCCGCCGGCTCGGATCTCGCCAGCTTAAAAACCCGCGCCGAGGATATGGGCGATCATTTTTTGGTCAATGGCACCAAAATATGGACCACGCAGGCGGACAAGGCAGACTGGATTTTTGCTCTGGTGCGCACTGATGCCAGCGGCACGAAACATGAGGGCATTAGCTTTATATTGATCGACATGCGTACCGCCGGCGTGTCGACCACTCCGATCGAACTAATCAGTGGCGAATCCGAGTTTTGCCAAACCTTTTTTGATGACGTCAAAGTCCCCAAAGAAAATATTGTCGGAGGACTCAATAACGGCTGGGCAGTGGCTAAGGAATTACTCAAGCACGAGCGCAAGTTGATGGCCACCATGGAGTCAATTGTTCAGCGCGAAGATGAAAGTCTCGTTGAACTGGCCACACAATATATTGGCATGGACGAAAGCGGCAAACTCAATGACAGCAGCATCCGCTCCCGTATCACGGATCAACTGATGACAGCCGAAGCGCTGGAGTATCTTAACGAACGTCTGTTTTTTCAGCACCGCAGCAAGCAGGTCGATCCGGGCTTACCCTTGACGGTAAAGTATTTAGGCACCAACGCCATGCAACAAAAAGACGAGCTTTTACTCCAGATTCTCGGCAATCACGGCCTTAGCTGGCAAGAGCAAAGTCACACTCCCCGAGAGCATAATATTGTGCAAAATTGGGCCTATAACAAAGCCCATACCATTGCCGGTGGTACCTCCGAAATTCAATTAAATATTATTGCCAAGCGCGCGCTCGGCCTACCTGCCTGAGCGAAAAAGGAACATAACCATGGTTTTAAATGAAGAACAGCGCTTACTCCAAAGCAGCATCCGTGATTTTTTAAATCAACGGGCGCCCGTGTCCGCTCTGCGCGAATTGCGCGACAACCCCACGCCTCAGGGCTTTGATACTAGCCTGTGGCGCGAACTGGTTGATCTCGGCGTGTCGTCCATTGTCCTCAGCGAAGCGCACGGTGGGTTTGGCTTTGGCTGGATGGGCCTCGGCGCCGTTATGGAAGAGATCGGTCGACACCTTGCCGTTACGCCAATATTCTCTAGTGTCGTGATTGGCGCAGCGCTAATTGAAGCTGCCGATGACCACCACAGCACAGAGATCCTGCCAGAGATTGTCGCCGGAACCCGCACCCTCGCCTTTGCCTGCGATGAGGGTTTGCGCTTTAACCCAGGAGCAACCGCAACATTATTGAATCAGGGTGTGCTGCAGGGTGAAAAAAGTTTTGTCCTCAATGGTTCAGGTGCCACAGACTTTCTTGTTCTTGCCCGCACTGCGACTGATACCAAAGGTACCGATGGACTCTCGTTAATTCTCATTCCACGCGATGCTACCGGCGTCACGGTTGACACCATTCACAGTGTTGATGGCCACAACTTTGCCAGAGTCAAGTTTGATCAGGTAGCCGTTGATCACCGACAATTTGTCGGTGCACCAGATCACGCCTGGGACTTTGTTTCCGGGGTTCTCGATCGCGCCACACTGGCACTTGCTGCAGAAATGCTTGGTGGTGCCCGCGAACTATTAGAAAGAACCCTCGCCTACCTCAATGATCGCGAACAATTTGATGTCAAGATTGGCAGCTTTCAAGCACTGCAGCACCGCTGCGCGCAGCTGTTCTGTCAATTGGAGCTTGCCCAAAGTGTTGTCTACAAAGGCCTGTCGGCCATCGACCAGGGCCAGCAAGATGTCGCCAAACTGGCTAGCCATGCAAAAGTGTTGGCTATCGACTGCTACCAAAAAATGAGCAATGAAGCGGTGCAAATGCATGGTGGCATGGGTATTACCGACGAAGTCGATATTGGCCTGTTCCTCAAGCGATCGCGGGTGTGTAACCAAATACTGGGAGACAGCAGCTTTCACCGCGAGCGCTTTGCCACACTGTGCGGGTACTAAAAAAATGTGGATAGTATCAAGATGACCTACACCCTCAAGTGCCTGTTTGAGCATCTGCCAAGCGATAATATCGCTGACTTGGCAGCGCTGCTTAAGCAGCACTGGAAGCGACATGGCGCCGGTCAATCGATTGTCTCAGCGCATTTAGCCATTGCTGACAGTTTGGTGGCCGATGGCAGCCGCTGGCAGCGGCCGCGCGAGGGGAACAGATTAAAGGCGCTGCTTAGCTTGGACCTTCATGGGGAGGGCAGCGAGATTGAAGGACTGGTGCCATCATGGCCGCTCCTGGGCGTCTACAGCGTCGACTCAAAGGTAGTGCTGGCACCTCCGCTTGTCGAGCAAACCCGTGCTGAGCAACGAACCCCAGGTAGCTTGCAAGTGTGCCTTTTTCGTCTGCGTGGAGATAGAGCAAAAGCCGATGCGCTGGATTATTGGCACCAAGAGCATGGCGCAATTGCCTGCGCCACTCAATCGACCTTCGGTTATAGGCAGCATCTTATTCAGGCCACCAAGACCAGAGATAGTGCTCATTACGACGGGCTCGTTGAAGAGTACTTTCCGGACGGTGCTTTAACCAGTGCCAAGATTTTCTTTAACGCGGAAAACCCAGATCAACTTGCCGATCATATCGCCAAATTGACAGACAGTAGCAGCCGTTTTATTGATATGACTAGCCTGCTTGTCAGGCATCTCAGCGAATACAAAATAGACCTGACTACCTGTCACTAACTATTTAGATAAAGGTAACCCCATGACTCAAACTGCTCTAAAAGATCATGTTGCAATCATCACCGGCGCCGGACAAGGGATAGGCCAAGGCATCGCCCTAGCGCTGGCCAAAAAAGGGGCTCGCGTAGTGGCCGTTGGCCGTACGCTGGAGAAGTGTCAGGCAACCTGTGACGCAATCGCAGCTGCAACCGGGGTCGATGCCATGGCCCTGCAAGCTGATATCAGCGTGCTGGATACTCTCGATACCGTGGTTGAAAAAACCATTGAGCGCTTTGGGCGCATCGATATTTTAGTCAACAATGCTGTGGCCACCTCCATCGGCCCGCTGCTCACACAAACTATGCAACAGGTGCAAATGGCGTTTCAAACCGGCCCCATGGCAACATTGAAACTGATGCAACTCTGCCACCCCCACCTCAAAGTTCGTGGCGGCAGTATTATCAACATGGCCAGTAGCGCGGCCAAGCGCTGGGACATGAGTAACTACGGTGTCTATGCTGCGGAAAAAGATGCAATTCGCGCACTTACTCGGGCGGCAGCCTCTGAGTGGGGGTCAGACAATATTCGCGCCAACAATATCCTGCCCCATGCCAAATCTCCGGCGCTGGAAAAATGGATAAAATATCAACCGGCAGAGGCTGAGCTGTTTGTGAAAAGCATTCCGCTGGGTCGCGTTGGCGACTGTGAAAAAGATATTGGTGATTTTGTCGCCCTACTCTGCTGCCCAGAGAGCTCCTATATCAGCGGCCAAAGCATCGCCCTTGATGGCGGTCAGGCCTATATGAATTGAGTTGAAAAGGAGCAGGTGAAAACGCCCTTTTGGGTGGCGTGTTTTATATTTTGCAGCGCCTATAGCCAATGATCGCTCAAGACATCTGAGACTAACTTTACCAACTGTGTCTGGCTGTTAAGGTTGGTCTTGGAAAAAACCGAGCTTAATTGTGTGCGCGCAGTATTGCGGGAGATTCCGAGTGCTTCAGCCGCCGCGGTCAAGCTCAAACCCTCGAGCAGTTTTAAGGTCAGTCTCGCCTCTGCCAGAGTCACACCAAAGATATCAATCAATAAACTGGGTGTTGGTAATTGACGTCGATTGGAGTCGCGCAACAGCAGCAATAGTTCAGGGTTATTTTCGGCGCCCATGAAATCACCGCTGTCGACCGGACGAATCAAAACACCCCATGTGGAACCTGCTTGCGGGCGATTAATGGTGAAGTTATCGGCCAGCTGTGGGCGATTGCCCTGAGCTATATTCTGACGAATTGTGTCGCACATAGTCGTCAGGGTGAGTTGATCCGCCTTATCAATACAGACTAATTTCTTGCCAATGATCGATAGACCATCTTTATTTTTAAGCACATGTTCAGCTAAATAATTCTTCGCCATCACCTCATAGTTTGCCCCGAGAATAAAAGAAGCAATCCCCATTGACGACAGCAGCTGCTGATAGATCTCTTGGCTAATGCCGCCGATCTCCATTCGAGAGTAGATGGTCAACGACTTTTTCATCAACGGAATAATAGTGGCAAAGCGTCGCTTTTCGTCATCCGAAAATTTGGGTTCATCGCCGATGCGAACAACCCGCAACCTGAGCCGGCTATGGTTATCATTGTCTTTGTCACATATATCAAAGCCCATGATATCGGTTACATCATAGACTTTTAGAAAATATTTATAATGGTCAAGGTCTTCCAATTCACGCTGAGTAACTCGGTCACTCAAGCAAAACACCTGACCCTCTGGCAACTCAGCAAAGGGTGAATCTTTGTAACTGTTGGTTTGAAAATCTAACAGCGCATCTTGGTTGTCAAAGAGTGTTATTGTCGACCCGGGCCCCTCTTCTGTCGGGCGCCTAATCACTAGCGATGCACTTTTTGTTGAAACATAGTCTTCAAGTAACTTCAGTAAACTATGCCATGGCGGTGTCTCTAAAACGCCCTCATAGATGGCCTCACTGAGAGGATGTGACTGAACCAGTTCATTTATCGACACAACAAACCTCGTGTTATCGGTTAAGGGCGCTCTCTAAAAAAGATGGCGGAAGGGGTAGGAGTCGAACCCACCAAACACCTTATCAGCGTCTCATTGGTTTTGAAAACCAGGCGCCCCACCGGGGACGTCGCCCTTCCATTATCAGGAAAAAACACTTATCAATTTAAGCAGTTTTTCCAAAAAGCCCTTTAAAGAAACAGTTCCCGTCCCTCATTTTTTCTTCGGGTAAAGTGAATCGAATCAAGGTGTTCTAAAATCTCAATTGTCAGTCCTCTGCCCAACCCCAACTGCGCCTTTGCATCAATAACCGTAAAACAAGCATGGGCGTTGGCCAGTTGCATTATGGCTGCTGCAATAGCGTCTCTGGTTTCGGCGAGCATATAACGTTTTTGACTCAACTGAATTAGATCGCCACTTTTTAGTGCCGGTATTATCAATGCCGATAACTGTTTTTTACTCAAGCCGCTCTCTTTCTCGATCTCAGACAGCAGTGGAACCTGAAATCCACCTTTACGCAATATATTACTGAATAAAAACCAGTGCTGCTGAACCTGAGATGAGAGGGTGGGTCGATGGCCAGCCAAGCTCAAATATCCATTATTGATGCAGACCCTCGCCTCTTTTAATAAGTCAGACAGTGCGAGCTTACAAAGCAGAGCCGAATCGCTCTTGAACTGGCCGGTTAAATCAACTGTTAACACTCCCGCTTCCATTGGGCGATCACGATGCATGGCCTGCAAACTCTCACAAAGCATTTGCTGCATTTCCCCCAAACGGTGTTTGGCAACTAAATACTTGCACCCTTCGTGCTCAATGATCGCTGTACTCTGATGTAATTGCGCGTCGAGCAAAAGCACCTGACTCTGCTTTTCAGTCATATTCCAGCCGCGCATAAAAGCGGATAAATCTAGCGGCTGCTGACTCTCGACAATAATATTGTGCAGTGCCTGTAATGGCTCATCGTGCTCCATAGCGGCCAAGTACTGCAGACGCTGTAAATCGCCCTTGCGCCATGGTGATGCCTGCGGCAACAACACTGTGCCACCACCGAGGTTAATGCTCTCGCTGTTATCGCGAACTAAAAACCGATCACCATGACAAACCAGCAGCGCTTGCTCTACTGCAATTTGGACAATAACGTTATCGGCTGCGACCAGTTTTCGCGCGCCATTATCCCCCGGTATCGATTCTGTTTTGGGAATAACTATTTTCCCCACTACCCGCCGTGCTCCGAGGTAGAGTTTGACGGCCATCATATGTTTGATGGGGAAGTTAATATCAGCTGCTATCCGTATGCGCGCATCAAATCGATCACTGGGTTCTATACAACTGATGGCCGACAAATAATCACCCCGCCTGACTGAGTGTTTATCAAAGTCGCCAACAATATTAAACGCACAGCGCTGACCCGCCATGCCTTCATTGGCTGATTGGTTATCGGCATTGAGACTGCGCACTCGTACAGTTGATGAACAGCCCGATAACCCTGATAGCAGGCGTAGAGTATCGCCAACAGCAACGGTTCCGGCAGCAACCGTACCGGTTACCACCAGCCCTACTCCCTTTAGCGTGAAGACGCGATCGATTGACATCCTGAACAAGCCGTCTGTGTTTCGCGGCTGTAGACACTTGGCCTGCTTATCGAGAAACATTTGCAGAGCGTTAATGCCAATGCTGTTACCTTTAGCGGTATTGGACACTTCAAATATCTGGCTCTGGGGCAACAGCTCAACCACAGTATCTCGCACCGCTTCAACACGCACTCGCTCGACACAGTCGATTTTACTGATGACGACCACTGTCTGCTCAATACCCAGCAGGCGTATAATTTGCAGGTGTTCTAGGGTCTGTGGCATCAGTCCATCGTCGGCGGCAACAACCAGCATGGCGATATCGATACCACTGATCCCGGAGATCATGGTGTTGATAAAGCTTTTATGGCCCGGCACATCAATAAAGCCGATGCTGACGTGGTCATCAATTTTGCGATAAGCAAAGCCGAGATTAATCGACAGCCCCCTGCGCTTTTCTTCTTCTAGCCGATCGGTATCCACACCGGTTAACTGTTTCACCAGTGATGTCTTGCCATGATCCACATGGCCGGCTGTCGCAACAATCATATTAGATGCGAGGTAACAGTTGCAGCTGCTGTAGAAAGCGATCCTCATCATCCAGACAGCGTAAATCGAGGAGCAATTCACCCTTGTGGATACGGCCAATAATGGGATGAGGTAAAGCCCTCAACGCCGCAGACAATTCGCGTACAGCGCTGTCGCACGGCTCTAATGGCGCAAGATACAGCACCATGCTGTCGAGTGTGTCGACAGGCAGTGCGCCACTGCCGATCTGACTGTAACTTGCCTTACTACCCACGTGAAAGCGGTTTGGCACGGCCGCCTGTACCAGCGGCACGAGCCGCTCGGCTTGCTGCTGCATATCGGTTAATGAGCGTGTAAGGTATCTCAGGGTGGGAAGTTTTTTGACTAAGCTGCTCGGATCGAGATACAACGTCAATACTTCAGCCAATGCGGCAATGGTCATCTTGTCCAGCCGCAAGGCGCGCTTGAGTGGATTGTTACGCATTTTCTCTACAAGGTCTTTGCGGCCCGCAATAATGCCGCACTGGGGACCGCCTAATAGTTTGTCACCACTGAAGGTAATGATATCTACGCCATTGGCGATAGACTCCGCTGCTGTGGGCTCATGGGGCAAGCCCAAAGCTGCAAAATTAATCAGGCTACCACTGCCCAAATCCGCGACCAGTGGCAACTGATGCAGCTGAGCTAACTCGGCCAGATCATGCTCTGACACAGAATCGGTAAAACCTTCTACCTTGTAATTACTGGTGTGCACTTTTAATAACAGCGCAGTGTTTTCACCGATCGCTGCAGCATAATCTTTAAGGTGGGTTCGATTGGTGGCACCAATTTCCACCAGCCGACAACCGGAGCCTTGCATCACTTCAGGAATGCGGAACGAGCCGCCAATCTCGACCAGTTCTCCTCGTGACACGGGTACCTCTCGATGGTTGGCCAGCGTATTTAACGTCAGTAATACCGCGGCAGCATTGTTGTTAACAACAGTGGCCGCCTCGGCTCCGGTCAGTTCACATATCAACCTTTCTATATGGCTATCACGCTCGCCGCGGCCGCCATGCACCAAATCATACTCAAGGTTGCTGGGCGCTCCGGCCACCTTTAACACAGCGTCTAGTGCCTCTTGTGGCAATATGGCACGGCCCAAGTTGGTATGGATAACGGTACCCGTGAGGTTCATAACAGCTTTAAGAGACGGTTGGTTTTTTACGTCAAGGTATTGAATGGTGGCGGCTTTAATGCCGTCGATACTAATCAACGGATTAATACCCTGGCCAATCTGGTGACGAAGCTCATCGATGGTTATGCTGACAACCTTGCTAACTTCCGCGTGCCCTCGCAAGCGAATTGTATCTCCCATTTCTCGCAGAACGGCATTGACAGAGGGCAGGCGTCGCTTCAGGTTGTTCACGGCCTCAATTTGATTCATAGATTTCCCGCCACCGCCCTTCGGCTCTTAACGAATGCTTTCGTTGGGCACGTTTTTGCCTGCGGGCATCAACAACCCTGAGCCAAATGCGTAGGGTGTGCTACCGGCCATTAAATACGGTTCATGACAGCCGGTCGATTTAAGTAATTTATCCAGCACAATTAAAATATCAGCCGAACCGACGTGCCCAGTATCGTGCCCTGTGATTAAAAAATTGTCGATGGGTATTTCAATAACACTGGCGATCAACAACATAAAAAGATTCGATGTTTGATTACACAGCGCACGCTCAGGTACAACGTTAAAGCGCTCTTTTAAAGCTTGATAGCTAGCTTGATAGCCCTGCGCATATCGCTCTCTCATATCGACGCCTTCGACACCGACAAATTTGCGTTCAAAGGCCGTTTCACCGTCGGGGGCTGTCGGCTTGCGGGTGCCGCCATACTCAACCAGCACCGCGCCATTGAGATCACTTTGGCTGACAAACTCGGCACCATAAAACAGCCCTTTGGCTACGTGTTCGGTGTTCATCGCCACCACAGTCGCTGCGCCGCCATCGGCATGGGCCCACAAACCATAACTTTCGCTGGCGCTGTGATCGACGGTATAGGACCATCGCTCGGCGGTGACCACCGCCGCGACACCGCCGCCACGCAGAGCTAACCATCCCTGCGCCATATCGAGAGCGGTTAGCGCACCCATACAACCAACCGTGAGATCAACACAATTGCAGGTGCCACTGATTCCGGCATTTTTTATCAACTCAGCCGACACTGACCAGGACGGCAAATAATCGCGCGACATACCGGCAAAAATCACCAGCTTGACCTCACTGGGGTCAACTCCAGCATCCACTAGGGCCGCTTGCAGAGCCTTGCCTCCCATGCTGCTGGGATGATCATCTTCAAGCGCATGACAGACATTATTCCAACCTTCATAAATACTCGTATCAGCACTCCCGGCTTCAGCAACAACCTCCCGCACTGGCCTCGCTGGCGGCAAGTAAGTACCGCTACCCAGAATAGACAAGGCTTGGTTTTTAGCCTGGTCACTAGGGCCGGATCTCGTTTCAGTAAAGTGTGTCATTAGGGACTCTCATTATTTAATAAACGCTGTGCAGCATCGGCGATTTGTGTAGCGCGCTGATACAAAATATCGTCATCAACCATCTGAGTGGGATGATTAATCACAATTGCAGGTAATGGGATATCCGAAGGTTGATAAACCATTGCCCGTTCGACCTGCCCCCCAAAGGGCTCAGTCAAGATAGCGAAGCCGGCAACGCCGATTCGCTGTAGTGCTATAGAGTCAAGCGAACTGCCCGACGAACAACTGCCTCAGTCGGATATTCCGCAGAGAACCAGCCCTCCCTCCCGGGAGAGCGAGTCAAGCATGGCCGCTGGCATAGGTCGGCTGGCATCTTCCTTGACCAGAATCTGATCATCAACCTCAATTCCCCGTTCGCGCAGGATGGTTTGAGTCAATTTAAGAATCGCCATAGAGTTTGGTTTTAAATGATCGACCAAAACCACTCGCGACAGCTTGGGTTTGATCGTCACTTTAATGGGCTCAGGTGCCGGCCTTGGAATGGGGTCGACCAAAAGCTCACAGGTGATATCGCCACAGCTCATCAACTGCTTGCTCGGCAATGTTAATCCACCTGACGTGGGTGTTTTATCCGTCATAGTTAACCTCTTTATGATCAAGCTAGTTTACTTTTTCTTATTCTATCGGCCGACACACGACTTGCTGGCTGCCCACCCAGCGCGGTATCACTGCGGAAAAACGGCCGCCTTCACCGCCGCACTCAATAAACGATAATTGATCGATGCTTTTTAATGGCGACCGCATACTGTGCTCCTCAACTTCTGCGTAGGGAATGGGCTGTTTGGCGATACGACCCACGTTGGTCAAATCATCAGTTTGACGCCGCGCATGATCATAAATATATTGCGCCGCCTGCTCACGGCTAAACTGCGCTTTGACCAATGCCATATGATCGGGGGGAATGACAACCACAAAACCGCCGGAGCGGTAATACCAAGCTGTCTGGCCATAGTGGTTCATGCAGTCGCCGATGGTATCGAGAATACTCGCACCGGTTTCACCGTAGTGGTTGTTGCACGAATTGGGGCCCTCGGCCGACATGATCGATACTGCAGAGGCCGTGGCTGGTAAACCATGTTGGGTATGGTATGGCTCCCATTCCGTTGTCGGGTGCTCAGCAATACAAAAACTGAGCCTACCAGGATGGCCAACTGTACCGTGGGATACCAGCACGCCACCGCCACTGCCACAAAAGTAACGCATCATCTGAGCAAATCGCCCGACGGTGGCATTGGCACGGTTGTTAGCCCCCAGAGCATTGGCGCCATGCTCAAACCCCAGCTGCTCAACAATAGGTCCACTTACAATGACTAAGACTGCAGCGCCACCAGTCGTAACTTCAACACCACTGATATTAAACTTTGGATCGAGCAAGGCCAGTGACAAGCTTTTCAGCAACGGGCCATATTCAGTTTTACAACCCGCCATAACGGCCGTCGCAGCTGCTTTCTCCGCCCGAATAATGATGTTTTGATCAGGAATTTCGCCTATCACGTCACTGGCTTGCCAGCCCATTGCAGAGAGCATTTCGTCGACCAGGGAACCGTAGGGTGGGATAACAGGTAACCCATCGCTCCAGCCGTTGTTCATGCAATTTTCAATATCTTGAAGCGTCTCGTAGGCCATGATCTCAGGGGCACCCGTGGTAAAAAATATCACTGCTATCGGAGTCTAACGGGGTTAACCCGGACTGGGAATAATACAGTTGTACTATGGCGTAGATGGTTCCCAGAAATTACTATAGATGAGGGTTAATATTGAGTTACTCTTCTATATAAGAGTATTTACGCTCTAACTGGAAAAAACACTAGACCGTTGTAATACAACACGAGTTATTAAATACCATTTATTGATTAGCTGAAGGTGAACTATGTACTACGGTTGGTTTGTTGTTAGCGGCGCACTTCTTTCTCAAGTCGCCATAGTAGGGTTCTTTTCTTATGTCTTCAGTCTCCTGGTACTCCCCTTACAAAACAGCTTCGACGCCACCCGTACAGAGGTAATGTACAGTATGAGTTTCACAGCGATGCTGGGGCTATTTCTGGCCCCTACGATTGGTGTTTTGGCTGACAAATATCCAATCCGCTGGCTGATGGTGTTAGGTGCAGCTATTTTTGGCGCCGGCTTATTCGCCTTGTCACTGACTCAAACCCTGCTGCAATTTACTTTATTGTTTGGCCTTGTGATGGGGTTAAGCAACCAGTTACTAGGCCCACTATGTGGGTCAGCAATGATATCGCGCTGGTTTACCGACAGCAGAGGCAAAGCCTTAGGTATTGCGGCGACAGGCTCATCGCTGGGCGGCATATTCCTGCCCGCGCTATTTGTTTACTGGCTCGAAGACGACGGTAATTGGCGCAGCGCCCTACAAAATCTCTCTTACGGTGTACTGTTTATCCTGCTGCCTTATCTCATGATTGTTATGCGCGATTTTAATCAGGACCAACAGGTTAACCAAACCATTGAAGACGATCCTACAAAACAAAACAACGAGCACAATGATTACACCTTAAAGCAAATCATCAAGAACCCAAGTTACTGGATAGTGGGTATTAGCATGGCCTTGTTGTTCAGCACCTACAGCGCGCTGCTTGCCAACCTCACACCTTACTTATTGGGTCAAGGTCTGGATAAGACCATAGCCGCGCAAGCGATTATGATTATTGCCATTTCAGGGTTGGTGGGGAAAATTTCGTTTGGCTATGCAGCCGATAAAGTCAGCCTAAAACTCGCCTTATCGGTGACACAACTGGCGGTAATAGGCGGTCTGTTAATACTCGCCGCAAGCCCATCTTATTGGGTAATAACGTTAGCGCTAGCTATTCTCGGCTTGTCTACCGGCGGCATGCTGCCAGTTTGGGGCGCTTTGCTGGCGGCTATTTTTGGCACCGTCAGTTATGGCCGAGTAATGGGTCTAATGATGCCATTGATTGTCTTGATCGTGATACCGGGTTATAGCTTAGCCGGTTATCTCTCTGACCAGTCAGGCAGCTACGGCTTATGCTTTGTGATTTTTTCAGCCGTGATTGCTATCTCAATGCCTCTGGCCCTTATGCTTAAAATACCGTCAAAGTAAGAGCGCGGATTCAACAAGTTAGAACGTTAGTGTGAGCCTTGAAATTGGCGACATTCTCAGCAATCTATCGAACTAAGCCATCGTTGTGACGATTCCTCTATGATCTGAGATCTGACTAATTTCTGGATACGTTATTGGTGCTTTTTCATAAACCCAGTTAAGGAATACATCTTTAATATTGGCTAAATCATTAACTGTTAGATTTTTTATTATTTATTATTCCCACTCAATAGTCGCCGGCGGCTTGCTCGACACATCATAAGTCACTCGTGAAATTTCGGTGATCTCATTGATGATGCGATTGGAGACTTTCTCGAGAAGCTCGTATGGCAAATGTGCCCAGCGCGCTGTCATAAAATCGATGGTCTCAACGGCACGCAGCGCTATCACCCATTCGTAACGGCGCGCGTCACCGACCACACCTACCGATTTAACGGGCA
>Ga0181556_1000009_pt1 | contig 147654 bp, 133 predicted proteins | sample 011ome_14_FD_148651 | JGI IMG/M metagenome (GOLD analysis project Ga0181556, IMG submission 148651) | Coastal salt marsh microbial communities from the Groves Creek Marsh, Skidaway Island, Georgia - 011505AT metaG (spades assembly) | ecosystem: Environmental > Aquatic > Marine > Intertidal...
CAGGTTTTGTTGGTGAAACGATCCCGGTGATTGAGGAACCAAGTGGAAAAATGATTGGTGTTGTAAGTGAATCCGATTTATTTTCTGCGTATTTGGAAATCCAAGAGCAAGTTCAGGATGTCGAAAAGTAGGACATGAGTTGACCGCAAGGAATGTGCGTAAGGATCCTTGCGATTCTTACGCCATACCTGGGCGGGTATCGCCTCTTGAAAATGGACAGTAAATCTCATAAAATCATTTCAAATCAACGCGGCATGGCGCTTCCGGTGCCCCTTGACCGCCAGCAAACCAACGGAGCCGCCATGCGTCGCCGCCGCTTCCTTGCTCAGTCCTTGGCCGTATGCGCCGCCCCAGCTCTGCCTGCACATGCGGAGGTGGCGGGGGTGCCGCCTGGGTTCATCGTGCCGGCCGAAGACACCCCACACGATGCCACCGTGATGATGTGGCCAGCCAGTCGTCAGATCTATCCTAACCGGGCCTTTCGCAGTTTGCTGCAGCGCTGCATCACAGAAATCGCCAATAGCATTGCCCTCTTCGAACCCGTGATTCTCTGCGCGGACGCAGCGCTGCACAGCACGATCCGTCCGCGTTTGAGCGCCGGCGTCACACTCTGGGATATCCCAACCGAAGATCTCTGGGCCCGCGACGCTGGCCCTCTGATTGCCCGCAACACAGCCGGTGAGCGCGTGCTCAGCCACATTCAATTCAATGGCTGGGGCCGCAAACAGTACCATCGCTATGACAAAGAAGTGGCGCAGGCTACGGCGCAAGCACTGGGCTTTGCAGTCCATGACAGCGGCCTTGTCGGTGAGGCCGGCGGCGTAGAGCAGGATGGCGACGGCACGTTGATCGCCCATGAAAGCAGCTGGGTCATCGACAATCGCAATCCAGGTCTCAGTCGTGATCAAATCGCATCCCGCTTGAAAGCGGCCTTTGGGGCAGAGCGTTTGATATGGTCAAAAGGCGTTAAGGGGCAAGATATCACTGATTATCATATCGACAGTCTGGCACGGTTCACCGGTCCGAGCCGGGTATTGCTCAATCTACCGCCCACTCCCGATCCCGATGATCCGTTCCATAGGGAGGCTCAGGAAACATATGACACGCTGGTCAGTGCCGGCCTTGCAGTTGATGTGATTCCAGAGCCCAGCCATCACCGCAAACGTCTTAAGCTTGATTTTGTAGCCTCCTATGTCAATTTTTATGTCTGCAACGGCGCGGTGATTGCCCCACAATTTGGCGATGCCACGACCGACCGCATTGCCCAGCTGGCCTTGCAACGCCATTATCCCAACCGCGAAATTGTCACGCTCAATACAGATCCTTTGGGGGAAATTGGCGGAGGCATCCATTGCGCCACCCAGCAGATCCCAAGTTGACAAAACCGACGGCGCCACGGCCCGCATGTGGAGGGTGACTTGACCACCACCTCAACCGCCACAATTGCGATATCGACTGCTAAGGCATTCCTGCGCTAAGATTTGCGCGGTCAAAATTTCGTAGGGCTCAAGATCACCTGCCAGAGAATCCCGCCAAAATGCGGCGGCTTTATTTCCGTTTGAAAAGGCAATGCTGTACCACATATGCGCCTGCACCCTGCTTTGCGCCACGCCCTTTCCAAATTCGAACAAGAGTCCCAAGCGGCTTTGCGCACCGCGGTGCCCATTGGTGGCGGCCAATCGGTACCAACTATGGGCCTTGCTATAGTCGAATAATACGCTGTCTTGGTCCTCGTACATTTTGGCCAGATTGTATTGCGCCTCAACGTCCCCTTGAGACGCAGCCCTATGAAACCCCGCAAGTGCCTTTGCAGGGTCTTGCAAGCCGCTGTGACCATGTTGATACACCCCGGCAAGCTTGGTCTTTGCGACTGCAGCACCCATGGTTTCACCGTGCCGATTGTCCTGGGCATAGGCGCGCGGCGCGCAGGACAATAAAAGGCAGATCACCGCTGAAATTCGGTTAAAACGTTGCATGGCATCCATTAAAATTAATATTACTCAATGGCTTATGTTTTGGGCCAATCGAGGTGCAGGGGAATTTGTTAACCCGATATTAACTTGATGGCGAAATGCGATCAACGAAACTCAATGGAAATGAGCCGGAAAAGTTACTTTATGGTTAATGTGGAAAGGCGCCCGAAGGCGCCTTCCTAGATGCCCTAAGCTTTGGCGCGCGCGCCTGTCGGATCGTAAAGCGGCTTGAGCGACGCTTCCGCCACAACCCGCGTTCCAGCGACGTCGATTTCATAGGAGGAAGCCAGAACCTCTGCCGCGCTCTCACCCGCGCAGGGCACATATCCCAAGCCAATCGCGCCACCAAGATGATGGCCATAATTGCCAGACGATAGGTAACCGACAATCTCACCATCCCGCAGGACCGGTTCATTGTGGTACAAAAGCGGCTCTGGATCGGTCAGTTTGAACTGTACCATGCGCGCATCAAGCCCCGCGTCCTTCTTGCGCAACACCGCATCGCGGCCGATGAACTCAGCTTTATCTGTCTTCACCGCAAAGCCCAATCCCGCCTCCAGAACATGGTCCTCGCAGGTGATGTCATGGCCAAAATGTCGGAAACCTTTTTCGATACGGCAGCTGTCCATCATATGCATGCCGCAGAGTTTAGCCTCCATCTGTTGTCCCGCCTGCCAGATCGTTTCAAAGGCATGGCCCGCCATATCGGCGCTGACGTAAACCTCCCAGCCCAGCTCGCCCACATAGGTGACCCGATGCGCCCGCGCCAGCCCCATGCCCAGCTCAATCTCTTGCGCCGTCCCAAAGGGATTGTGGGCATTGCTGAAATCATTGGGAGAAACCCGCTCTAAAAGTTTGCGGGCATTTGGCCCCATAACGGCCAAGACAGCTTCCCCTGCGGTGACATCCGTTATCACAACATTGAACGCCCCTTTGTGGCGCATCATCCAGGTTTGATCCGCCAGACGGGTCGCGGCAGGGGTGACCACCAGATAACAAGTTTCAGACAACCGGGTAACGGTGACGTCAGCCTCGATCCCAGCCCGGTCATTTAGAAATTGCGTGTAGACGATCTTACCCAAGGGCACATCATATTGACCGCCACCGATGTAGTTCATGAACGCACAGGCATCCGGCCCTTCCACCCGAATTTTGCCGAAAGAGGACATATCATAAAGCCCAAGGTTGCTGCGCACCGCCTTGTGTTCTGCAGCCACATTGTCAAAGAAATTTTGCCGCTTCCAGCTATAGGCATAGCTTGGATCTTGTCCGGGATTGGCAAACCAATTGGCCCTCTCCCACCCGGCCAATTCGCCAAAGACCGCGCCATTTTCCTTGAGATGATGATGAAACGGCGTGCGCCGCACACCACGGGCTGTCTTTTTTTGCAGATAGGGGAAGTGATCGGCGTAAAGCAGGCCAAGCGTTTCCTTTGAGCGTTCAAACAAATAATGTTTGTTTCCCTGAAACGGTTGCATCCGGCCAATGTCTACATCCCCAAGATCAAAAGGTTTTTGACCATCTTCCATCCATTGCGCCAGAGCCTGCCCCGCGCCACCCGCAGATTGAATGCCAACAGAGTTGAACCCGGCCGCCACCCAAACATTGTCCATCTCCGGCGCCAATCCGAGGTGATAGGCATCATCGGGGGTAAAGCTCTCTGGTCCGTTGAAAAACGTATGGATCCCCGCCGAACCCAACATCGGCATGCGAGAGACAGCCTTTTCCAAAATGGGCTCAAAATGGTCGAAATCCTCCGGCAATTGATCAAATTCAAAATCAGCCGGAATGCCCTCCATGGCCCAAGGCTTTGAAACCGGCTCAAAAGCCCCAAGGAGCATTTTGCCCGCATCCTCTTTATAATACGCACATTCATCGGGCACGCGCAGCACCGGCATTTGGCTCAGCCCCTCAATCGCCTCACTGACGATATAAAAATGCTCGCAGGCCTGGAGCGGAACATTAATGCCCAGCATCCGCCCAACCTCATGGCCCCACATGCCACCACAGTTGATCACATTCTCGCATGCGATGGAGCCGCTTTCGCCCTGCTCATTCTGCCACTGCACCGCTGTGATCCGGCGACCCGCGCGTGTTACACCCATGGCTTTGGTTTGCTCAAACACCTGCGCACCCATCTGACGCGCGCCCTTGGCCAGAGCCAGCGCGATATTGGCCGGATCGCCTTGGCCATCCAGAGGCAACCAAACTCCACCGGTCACCCCATCAATATTGAGATGCTCGTATTTTGCTTTAACCTCCGCGGGGGTGATTTCTTCGACATCCACCCCAAAGGCCCGTGCCATAGCCGCTTGACGATAAATTTCCTCCCGGCGCTCTTCGGTCAAAGCCACAGTAATCGAACCGCAGCGTTTGAACCCAGTGGCAACGCCGGTTTCCGCTTCCAAATTGCCATAAAGTTCTTGGCTGTATTTCGCCAATTTCGTCATATTGGCCGTCGCCCGAAGTTGCGCAATCAAGCCCGCTGCGTGCCATGTGGTGCCTGAGGTCAATTGTTTGCGTTCTAGCAATACAACATCACTCCAGCCCAATTTTGCCAAATGATACGCCAATGAGCAGCCAATAACCCCGCCGCCAATAATGACCGCACGCGCTTTTGTAGGAACCTCAGCCATTTCCATCTCCTATGGAATTTAAATTGATGTGCAAGATGATCCCTAGGGATACATCTTCGCGTATTTTTCTTTGTAAAGAGCAATCATTTCCGCCTCCGTCACCCCATCATCATAGGGCGGGGTGGAGAGCGGTTTGACCTCGCTCACTTTGATCACAACAATGGCCCGTATGCGCGCGGATAGGTCTGCCCAGAGCGCGTCCCACTTGGGAAAGATCTCCTCAAAATCCGCACTGCCACGGCGCAATATTTGCGTGACCCCGCGCATCCGCCAGCCCTTGCGGCGAAAACTATCAACAAAATTGACCTCCACCTCGGGGCTGTGACCAATGTTGCTGATGGTGCCGGGCGAGCGAATTTCGGCAAAAGCAATCTTGCGCTCATCCAAAACCACAAAGGTTCCTTTCGGTGACACAGAGGGCCGCCCTCCCGATGTCACAGAGGCCACAAACCCCAATCGCACCTGTTCAATACAGGCCACTGCGGCAGCATTAAGCATCGAATTAATCTCCCAGTTCCTGTGCCAAAAGAGCGATATGTGCCGGGCCCACCTCACAGCAACCGCCAATAATTTCCGCCCCGATTTTGGCCCACTCCTGGGCAAAGGCGAGATATTCCGCCGGACCCAAATCTGTTCGAGATTTCAGCAGATCCACCGTCGCATGGATCGAATTAAACTCCTCATGAATGCCTGTGAATCCATTGGCATAGGCGCCCAGGGTAAACCCGTGACCGGTCAAGATCGGCAAGCCCTGCGAGACCGCTTCAGGCAAGGAGCAATTGATCAAAACCGCGGCGGGATCAAAGGTCTTGAGCATCGCAATCGCATCAGCCAAAGGCTCCCCTGATCGCAGTTTGGTGCCATCGCTGTCATCCACAGAGAGGGAGACATAGATCGGTTTGCCCGTCACCCCGGCGCCCATCAAGCCCCCGCGCGCTTGATCTACCGAGGCCATGGTTTCCAGAAGATGAAAATCCACATAATCCGCATGAAGGCGCGCAATGTCTGCATAGGTTTCGGCAGCCTGCTCGGCCGGTGGTGCCTTATCTGGTTGATAGGAGAAACCAATTGGACCCAATGAACCGGCAACCTGCCCGGATCCATGGGCATCCCGAGCGGCCACAGCCATTTCGCAGGCCAAGACCGTCATCGGGCGGAGTTTATCGGCCAAGCCTTTGCTCTCCAGCCGGTCTGGCAGAACCGAATAGGTATTGGTGGTGGCAATCTGCGCACCGGCAGAAAAATATTCGTCATGCACAGCACGCACCATTTCCGGGCTGTCGAGCAAGGCCTGCATTGACCACAAATCCGTGGCCTTTCCGGCACGTTTGACCAATTCTTGGCCCATACCACCATCGAGAATTATCATCACATTCGCTCCTTATCAGCTGCGCAAGCGCTCATTTTTTGGATCCCAAAGCGGTTGATCATCCTGCACCACGGCCTTGCAGCGTTGCCCAAAAATTTCAACTTCAACCTCTGTTCCTGGCATGGCCAAATCGGGGCGCAACATGGCCAAGGCGATGGACTTACCAACACGGTACCCAAAGTCACCCGAGGTGGTTTCCCCCACCACCACACCATCATGCCAAATCGTTGACATATAGGGCGCATCATAGGCACCCGCCTCCACAATCAGGCTGGCAAAAGCCTTTTTGCGACCCTGTTGTTTTTCGTTCTGCAAGGCGGCTTTGCCAGGGAAATCTTGGGGCTTGTCCAATTTAACAAACCTCTCAAGCCCCGCTTCCAAAAGACTGTAATCGGTGGACAGATCGCCTTTCCACGCGCGGTATCCTTTTTCGATCCGCAGGCTATTGAGTGCATACATGCCAAAGGGTTTGGCCCCAGCTGCAATGACTGCATCATACAATGCTGGCATATTGGCATTTTTTGCATGAATTTCCCAGCCAAGCTCACCGGCAAAAGACACCCGCAGAAGCGCGCACTCTTGCCCGGCCACCTGTGCCGTTTGATGGGTCAACCACCCCAAAGACAGATCCGCATCCGTCCCCATTTGGATCATAACATCGCGGGCTTTGGGCCCCGTGACAATCAAAGTTGAAAAGTCTTTCGTATGGTCCACCAGCTCCACACCACTAGGCAGATCCGAATTGAGCACGTCATAATCATGCCATTGCGCACTGGCGGCTGTGATCAATGTAAAATGCTCCTCCGCATGGCGCACAACCGACATCTCCGTCAAAATCCGGCCCCGATTGTCGGCAAAATAGGCCAGATTCATACGGCCAATCTTTGGCAAGCCGCCGGTAATTTTACCGCGCAAGAATTCTGCGGCGCCGTCGCCTGTCAGATTAAAACGGCTGAAGCCGGGCAAATCCAAGACACCGCAATGATCGCGCACGGCCTCGGCCTCTTCGCGGATCCGCTGGGCCCATGGGCCCTGTCTTTCCCAAGTCTGAGTGGCCTCATGGGAGGTGTCATCTCCGGGCTGAGCAAACCAATTGGCGCGTTCCCAACCATTATAAGCCCCCATCATGCCGCCCGCGGCAATCACCTTGTCATGCACCGGCGAGAGTTTTTTGTCCCGCCCGGCGGGCCATTCGTGATGCGGGAAATGCATGGCATATTCGTGACCATAAACTTCCATGGCTTTGCGGTCACAATAGTCTTGATCCGTGTAATCCGTATAGCGGCGCGGATCGACCGCCCACATGTCCCATTCGGTTTCCCCTTCCGTGATCCATTCCGCCAAGACCTTGCCGGCTCCGCCCCCTTGGGTGATGCCAAATGTGAAGACGCAACCTTCATAGGCGTTCTTCACACCTGGCATGGGACCGATCAGCGGAAGCCCGTCAGGCGCATAGGGGATAGGGCCGTTGATCACCCGGCCCACGCCTTGGGATCCCAAAATCGGAACCCGCGCCATGGCGTCTTCAATATACCACTCCAAACGCTCGAGATCGTCAGGATAGAGCTGGAAGCTGAAATCCTCAGGCATAGGATCTTCGGGCGTCACCCAATGGGCTTTGCAATTGCGCTCATAGGGGCCAAGGTTCAACCCGTGTTTATCCTGCCGCAGGTAATAGGAGGAATCCACATCCCGTAAGAGCGGCACTTTGCGCCCATTGGCCTCTGTCCATTCCTTCAATTCAGGAATTTCTTCGGTCAGAAAATATTGATGACTCATCACCGTCATAGGCACAGTACGACCACCATAGGGTTTGAACCATTCCCCTACGCGTTGAGCATAATAACCGGCGCAATTGACCACTTTCTCGCAGCGGATATCGCCTTTGTCTGTGTGGACAATCCATTCATCTCCCACCTGCGTGACCCCTGTCGCCGGGCAAAACCGCTGAACACTGGCACCCATATCCCGGGCACCTTTGGCTAGGGCTTGGGTGAGCTGGGCTGGGTCAATATCCCCGTCATCGGGATCCCAAAGCCCGCCAGCCAGATCATGCGTTTCCAAGAAGGGATAGGCATCTTTCATATCTGACACGGACATCATCTCAATGCCCAAGCCCTGATAGCGGCCCATCGTGCGCGCACGCTCAAACTCCAGCATCCGGTTTTTGTCATGAGCCAGGCGAATAGAGCCCGTCACATGATAATTCATCGGATAATCCACCTCCTCGGCCAAACCGGCATAGAGGCCCAGCGAATAGCGCTGCATATTCATAATAGCCCAGCTGGTTGAGAAGGACGGGCAATTGCCCGCCGCATGCCAGGTTGAACCGGCGGTCAGCTCATTTTTCTCGAGCAAGACACAATCGGTCCACCCGGCTTTGGCCAAATGATACAGGGTCGACACGCCAACAACGCCGCCTCCGATAATGACAACCCTTGCCGTGGTTGGAAAATCACTCATTTTGGTCTCCCTCAGTCGATGATCAAACGGGCCGCCAGCCCGCCGAGTAAAATTGCAGATATTTTGTTCAAAACGCCAGCGCGCGCACCCAGCGCAGCTGCGAAATAGCCGGACCCTGCACCAAGGCAGAGCGTGAACAACGCCCCGTTCACCAGAAATATTGTACCAAGGATCAAGATTTGCACCCATATCGGGCCAATGGCGGGGTCGGTGAATTGCGGAATAAAGGCAAAGATAAAAAGTGCGGTTTTCGGATTCGATACATTGATGAAAAACCCACGCCGCGCCGCCTGCCAAACACCGCGGCCGCTGCGCGGGCGGGCCAGGGTGCTGCTGCTGCGCCAAGCCTGCACGGCCATCCAAGCCAAATAAGCCGCACCGCAGAGTCGGATGGCATCATAGGCCGCCGGATGCGCCAATAACAAAGCCGACAGCCCAGCGGCCGCCGCCAAAATATGCACCACAATACCAAGGTTCACACCCAGTGCCGCTGCCACGCCCATGCGCGGACCGCCCGACAGACCACTGGACGTAATAAACAGGAAATCTGCCCCGGGTGTGAGGTTTAAGATCAAACCAGCGATCACAAACCCGGTGATCAGAGCAGGCTCAAATCCCCAAAGGATTTCCCAGATCATCGCAACGTCTCCCTCATGCCGTGCTCCGCATGGAGCTGCCACCAAGCAAAAGCCCATAGACGATAAAGCAAAGCGCCAGCCCGCGCCGCAAAGAGACATTGAAGACTTTGGCCATGGCCGATTTGCCGAAAGCGGCACCCAAAGCCGTATAGCCCGTATAGGACAGTGCAGTCAGACCCAAAGCTGTGGGCATAATCACCGCCATTTGATCCCAAATGGGCACATCAGGCTGAACAAATTGACTGAACGCAGCCAAATATCCTGCCACCGACTTTGCATTGATCGTCGCAATCGCCAAAGCACGCCCATAGATGGAGCCGGCCGCTGGATTGAGCTTGGGCGGAGTGGCTGCCATGATCCAACCGCGCATGCCCAGAAAGATCAAAACCGCCGCACCGATCAGCTTGGCCGCAAAAAATGCTGTGGGTGATGCCAAGAGCAATGCGGTGATGCCATAGGCCGATAAGATCAGGAAAGCAGTCGCTTGCGTTAAAATCGCCAACACAGCCCAAAGACCCCGGCGCAGGCCAAAGCTCATGCCATTGCTGATGCAATTGACGGCATTGGGACCGGGTGTTGTCACGAAAACCACCCAAAATCCCGCAAATATGATCCAGCCCTGAAATGTCATCAATACACCGGCGGCGCGATTACCCAGATCACCTGGCAGGGCTTGTCTGTGGGGTTTTCCCAGCGGAAAAATTCGCCCTTGATCCGAAAACTGTCACCGGGCGCCAAAAGATAATCTGCATCGCCGATCCAAAGCTTCAATTGCCCAGAAAGAATATATCCCACCTCCTGGGTGGGGCGGGAAACCGCGGGATTTAGCTTTGCACCCGGTTCAAATGTGGAATGGAGCATCTCGAAGTCATCTGTCAGATCGGGAGACAGCAGTTCTTCGACCAAACCGGCTTCGCGGCTTCCAATTGGGCGTCTGCTGTTTTTGCGCACGACATAGCCAGCCTCATCGGCCGGCGCGGGACCAGACCCAAACAGAGATGAAATCGACACATCCAAGGCCCGGGCCAAGTCGCGCAAATCATTAATCCCAGGCTCGGACATATCCCGCTCAACCTGGCTCAACCATCCCACCGAACGCCCAAGGGTTTGCGCCAACTCAGCAAGGGTCAATCCCCGCGCCTTACGCAGCGCCCGAATGTCGGCTCCAAGGGTGTTTAGATCTGTCTGACCGTGCAGCATTGCGTGAAATTTTCCAGCATTTTTTCATTCTCAAATTTATGGTTGGCAGAAGCCATGAAAAAAAGCAATAAATTTTCACGGGTGTTTACATGCTAAAAACCGAAGCCAGAATGGCCTCCAAAGCCTTTGCATCCTCGTGGGTAAATGCATCAGGTTGATCGCTGTCGATATCGAGCACAGCCATCACATCACCGGCGCTGTTGAACACGGGCAAAACCAACTCAGATCGAGTCGAGCTGGCGCAAGCAATATGGCCCTCAAAGGCCTCTACATCCGGCACCAATTGCGTGGCTTTCAAGCGCGCCGCTGCGCCACAAACTCCGCGTGAGAACGGGATTTGCAGACAACCATGCCCACCTTGATAGGGGCCAATCTTGAGCATTTCCGGTCCGGTTACACGATAAAACCCCGTCCAATCGAAGCGATCATCGCTGTGATGCAGCTCACAGACCACACTGGCCATAAGGGCAATCACATCGTCCTCGCCAGCACAAAGGCTTGCGATGGTTTTGCTCAAGTCTTCATAATTTACCCGTGCCATATCCGCGGCCTTTACATGCGTTCAATGGCAATGGCAGTGCCCTCGCCTCCACCGATGCAAATCGCCGCAACACCGCGCTTGAGATCATGCCGTTCCAAAGCGTTTAGCAAGGTTACCAAGATTCGCGCGCCCGAGGCGCCGATCGGGTGACCCAAAGCGCAAGCACCGCCATAGACATTTACAACATCCGGAGAAAGTTCCATCTCATGCATAAAGGCCATGGGCACCACAGCAAAGGCCTCGTTGACCTCCCATAAGTCTACATCCGCAACGCTCCAGCCGAGACGATCCAACAGTTTTCGGGCCGCTGGCACGGGGGCGGTGGTAAACCAACCGGGCGCTTGTGCATGGCTGGCGTGGCCCATTACGCGCGCCCGCGGGGTATAGCCTTTCGCCGCAAGACCAGAGGCATTGGCCAAAACCAAGGCCGCCGCCCCATCAGAAATCGACGAAGAATTGGCCGCCGTCACCGTGCCACCCTCACGGAACGCGGGTTTCAAATGTGGAATTTTATCTGGCCGCGCAGTGCCGGGTTGCTCATCCATGGCAACCTCAACCTTCGCTTTGCGCCCCGCCACTGTCACCGGGGCAATTTCGGCCGCGACCGCGCCGCTGGCCTGCGCGGCCAACGCCCGCTCGAGGGAGCGCAGCGCATAAGCATCTTGTGCGGCGCGGGAGAATTGAAAATGCATCGCGCAATCCTCAGCAAAAGTGCCCATCAAACGCCCTTTGTCATAAGCATCCTCAAGGCCATCAAGAAACATGCTGTCTTGCACTTGCCCATGTCCCAGCCGCGCACCACCGCGCATTTTGGGCAAAAGGTAGGGCGCTTGGGTCATACTTTCCATGCCGCCCGTGACCATCACCTGACCGTGACCCAACGCCAATTGATCATACCCCATCATGGTGGTTTTCATGCCCGAGCCACACATTTTGTTGATCGTGGTTGCGGGGACATCTTCTCCCAATCCCGCAGCAAATCCCGCTTGTCGGGCTGGCGCTTGGCCCTGCCCAGCGGGCAAGACGCAGCCCATCAGCAACTCATCCACATCATCCGGTGCAACGTCACCGGCAGCAAGCGCCGCTGCAATCGCGACACCGCCCAGCTGACTCGCGGATGCATCGGCCAAAGCCCCCTGCATCCCACCCATCGGCGTGCGGGCCGCTCCTACGATATAAACATCTTCCATAACGCGCCTCTTTGAAACAGTTGCTGCCCACTTATGACGCGCCCAATGCCTTGGGGGCAAGGCTTTGCGTCAGAAAATCATAAACCCGGCGCAGACCCCTCGCCTCCGCCGCATTATCCGCTATGTTTGGATAAATTCAATTTATAAGGCTCAACAGCACATGCGCGATTTTCACCTTCCCGGCCGATCGGCCGTCTTTGCAACCAACGGCATGGTCGCGACCTCTCACCCTTTGGCCGCCGCTACAGCGATTGATATCTTGAAAGCGGGCGGTAACGCGGCGGATGCAGCAATTGCAGCGGCGGTCTTATTAGGCATCTGTGAGCCACAAATGACTGGCATTGGCGGAGATATGTTTGCCCTGATCCAAAAGGATCCAACCGCAAACGTTGTCGCCCTCAACGGATCGGGACGCGCGCCGGTGGCTGCCAATGCAGCCGCCCTGCGAGATGCGGGCCATGGCACGGTGCCGCTGCACAGCGTCGATGCCGTGACAATACCCGGCGCGATAGACGGATTTTGCACCCTGGCAAAAGATTTCGGCGCATTGCCATTAAAAGACACCCTAGCACCCGCCATTCATTATGCCCGCGCGGGCGTGCCAGTTGCCCCAAAAGTCGCCTTTGATTGGGCGCAAAACACGCAAGCGCTGCAAGGATCCGCGCGCGATAAATATCTAACCGCTGGCGCTGCGCCGAAAATTGGGCAGCTCTTCGCCGCGCCCGGGCAGGCGGAAGTTCTCGAGCGCGTGGCCTCCGAAGGCCGCGATGGGTTTTATACCGGCGCTGTTGCCGAAGATATGCAAACGAGCCTGCGCGCTGCGGGGGGCTGTCACAGTCTTGAAGATTTTGCCGCAACCAAATCCACCTATGGCACACCATTGCGCGCCTCCTACAAGGGTATTGAGATGCTGGAGCATCCGGCCAATGGTCAAGGCGCCACTGCGCTTTTGATGCTCAATATGATGAAGCATTTTGACATCGCCGCCATGGCGCCCTTTGGGACAGAACGGGCCCATATCGAAGCTGAAATTTCCAAACTGGCCTATGATGCGCGCAATCGCTTTATAGCCGATGGGGATTATGCCAGCCGTGTCGATCATATGATGGCACCCGAAACCGCCGCGCAGCTGGTTGGATTAATCCACCCCAACCGCGCCATGGCAGATCCGCATGGGCTGTCAGAAGCGATTCATAAAGACACGATTTACATCACCGTTGTCGACAAAAACCGCATGGCCGTTTCATTGATCTACTCAATCTTCCATGCCTTTGGATCTGGACTCGCGTCAGACCGCTTTGGAATCTTATTTCAAAATCGCGGGGCGGGCTTCTCGCTTGAGGCGGGCCACCCTAATGAGCTGGCCGGCGGCAAGCGCCCTATGCACACCATCATCCCCGGTATGCTGGCCGAAGGAGGGCGGATCACCATGCCCTTTGGGGTTATGGGCGGCTCCTACCAATCCAACGGCCATGCGCGTTTTCTATCAAACATGGTAGATTTTGGCTTGGACCCACAGGAGGCAATTGACGCACCCCGCTGTTTTTCCGACGCAGGCACGATGAAAGTTGAGCGCGGATATGGGCCGCAGGTCGCTCAAGAGCTGTCAGACATGGGCCATAAGGTCGAAATACCTGCCGGGCCGATTGGCGGCGCTCAGGCAATATTGATCGGAGCGGATGGGGTGCTGCAAGGCGCATCTGACCCCCGCAAAGACGGTTGCGCCTTGGGCTATTAATTGAGCTGAAACTGCAAAGGATAGGCGCCGTTTTCGAACGGGCCGAAGATATCCTCAATATCGGGGTGATCCACCGGGTCCCCCGAAATATCGGCCACAAGATTTTGCTCGGACACATAGGCAATATAATAGCTTTGATCATTCTCGGCCAACAAGTGGTAATAGGGTTGATCCTTCACCGGCCGTGCCTCTTCTGGAATAGCTGCATACCATTCATCAGTATTGGAAAACTCTGGATCCACATCAAAAACGACCCCGCGAAACGGGTGTTTCTTATGCCGCACGATTTGGCCCAAATGATATTTCGCTTCAGCTTGCACAGGTCACCTATTCATTGAACCTCCTTTTACGCGGATTTGGATCAAAATGTCTATGCGGTCACGCAGAATTGATGCCACTGCGTGCTATAATTCCGCAGATAGGCGACAGGCGTCCAAAACCGCCGCACCATTGCAAAATTTACGAAGTAACGCTATTGATATACGCAAAACTTAGGCAATTTAACAAAAAGCGGCCACAACCATGAGCAGTATTCTTCGCAGCCTCGTTCTGATCACCCTTCTTGCGGGGTGCTCTTTCTCTGGTGGCAATAAAAATCCGCCTCGGAATTTGGACAACGCCTGCTCGATATTGGACCAGCGCCGCAGCTTCCTGCCAGCCTTTCGTGCCGCCAAGCGCAAATATGGCGTGCCGATTTCGACACAAATGGCGATCATCTGGCAAGAAAGCAAATTCAAAGCCGATGCCAAGACGCCAAAGAAATACAAACTTTGGATCATTCCCGCCGGCCGTCAAAGCTCAGCCTATGGCTATGCCCAGGCGCTGGATGGCACTTGGAAAGAATATAAGAAAAGCGCCGGACGCTGGGGCGCCAGCCGCACAAATATCCGTGATGCCGCAGATTTCATGGGCTGGTATATGGCGCAAAGCCGCCGCTCTTTAGGCATTGCCATGTCCGACACCCGCAACCAATACCTCGCCTATCACGAAGGCCGAACAGGGTACCGCCGGGGATCGTATAAATCCAAACGCTGGCTGGTGAATGTCGCAAATGGCCTCGACCGCCGGGCGGCGATGTATAAGCGGCAATTGATCAGCTGTGGCAAGGGATAGGGGCCACAGTTACCCGCAAACCACAGGATCATGAAAGGCGGCAGGTTGAATCGCCAAGCCTTGATGTGAACAAAAACACCTCTGCATAGCGCCATTTCCATACGGAAATGGGTTGTTCAAAAGTTTTTGCAAATCAATGGACGCGGGTCATAATCCACCCTGGTCACAGCTCATTCGCTGCGTTTTTGCATCTCATATTGGATGTTGAACAGCACATTCGACACACGGCCGCCTTCGGTCAGGCTGTCTAGGACGATTTGAGTTCGACCACCGGAATTGTCTTGCACGACCCATTGGCGCAGCTGCACCGGGTTGTCGGTGAAAATCAGCTGAATGAACCCATAGTCGGGGTTTTCCGGGTCTTGCAGCGTCACGGCAGTTTCAGATCCGGCCTCGAAATGCGCGACCACCATATCGCGTTGCGCCAAATCTACCTCCCGCTCCAAAACCAGATTCAGCGGGGAATGGCGCAGGGGAAAACGCAGCGGCTCATCGCGGGATTTCGGATCGAAGACGGCCACCTGACCGCCGCCCACCACAACCAAAGTTGCGTCTGGCGGGTCATATTCAAAACGAATGCGACCCGGCCGCCGAATATACAGCCGCCCTGTCGTGGTTTCCCCCGTATCAGAGAACTGCGAAAATTGGGCCTCTGCTGTTACCATATTATTGAAATAAGAAGATATTTCATTAAGGCTGATTTTTTCAGCTGCAACTGGATTGGCCAATATTACGCAAAGGGCAGAAATGAGTCTCATGTCACAATCCTAGCCTGTTTCCAAAAAGACGGGAAGCCCGCCCGCATCACGATTGCGTCACCGCAGCACCTGCTCAATTGTGCTCTGGCATCAAGATTTCCCTTTTACCCACGTGATTTGCGGCGCTGACCAGCCCATTCTCTTCCATCTGCTCCACAAGCCGCGCGGCTTTATTGTAACCAATCGCCAGTTTTCGCTGGATGTAGCTGGTGGAACATTTGCGATCTTTGGCCACGATTTGCACGGCGGTGTCATAGAGCGCATCTTCCGAATCCGTATTGCCACCGAGGCCAAGCACCGCATCAATATCGCTCTCAGCCCCCTCGCTCGGACCCTCCAGAACCCCAGACAGGTAATCTGGCGGACCGAAGGTTTTGAGGTGATTAACCACGTCTTCCACTTCTTCATCAGAACAGAAGGGGCCATGCACACGCGTGACTTTACCGCCACCGGCCATGTAAAGCATATCGCCCATGCCCAAAAGCTGCTCTGCGCCCATTTCGCCCAAAATGGTCCGGCTGTCGACTTTTGAGGTCACTTGAAATGAGATGCGCGTTGGGAAATTGGCTTTGATCGTTCCGGTGATCACATCCACAGACGGGCGCTGGGTCGCCATGATAATATGAATGCCTGAGGCCCGCGCCATCTGCGCCAAGCGTTGGATACAGGCTTCAATTTCCTTGCCCGCAACCATCATCAGATCCGCCATCTCATCAACAACAACAACGATATAGGGCAGTGTTTCCGGCTTGAACTTTTCGGTCTCGAACAATGGCTCACCTGTACCTTCGTCAAAGCCCGTTTGCACCGTGCGGCTGAACATCTCCCCTTTGGCCTGGGCATCTTTAACGCGGCTGTTGTAGCCATCTATATTGCGCACACCCATTTTCGACATCTTGCGATACCGCTCTTCCATTTCCCCGACAGTCCATTTCAAAGCCACCACCGCCTTTTTGGGATCGGTGACAACTGGGCTGAGGAGGTGGGGAATACCGTCATAAACGCTGAGTTCCAGCATTTTTGGGTCAATCATAATCATCCGGCATTCTTCTGGCGTCAAACGATAGAGCAAAGACAAGATCATCGTGTTAATCGCAACAGATTTTCCGGAACCTGTGGTTCCAGCGATCAGCAAATGCGGCATTTTTGCGAGGTTTGCCACAATTGGCTCGCCACCGATATCTTTGCCAAGCGCCAAGGGGAGACGCATATTCGCATCACCAAAATCACGTGCGGACAAAATTTCACGCAGAACACACATCTCACGGCTTTCATTGGGCAGCTCAATCCCAATCACCGACCGGCCCGGCACTGTGCTCACCCGCGCTGAGAGGGCGGACATAGAGCGCGCAATATCATCCGACAGACCAATCACCCGGCTTGCTTTCAAGCCAGGGGCCGGCTCCAATTCATACATTGTCACAACCGGGCCGGGGCGCACGCTGACGATCTCGCCTTTGACGCCGTAATCATCCAGCACGCTTTCCAACATGCGCGCATTGCTTTCCAACGCATCGTCACTCAAGACATGCCGCTCCACGGAAGATGGGCTCATCAACAGGTTCAGAGGCGGTTTTTCATATGTTGGATCCGCAGCTTGCGGTTCCAGATCCAAAGTTGGCTGCGCTTCAGCGATTGCTTGGCTGGACGGTTTGATGGCCCGACGCACGCCATGTTGCACCACCTGCTTATGCGCAGCGGTGAGCGGGGGCTCGGCCATATAGTCAGGTTGCACAGCAGCCGGCTGGCGCTCCTCAAAACTCTCAGCTTCATCCTCCATAAAAGGCGCTTCAGGCGCAGGATGCTGCAATATTATCGGAACAGGACCCGTAGGCCGACCGGGTTTGGCGGTGACAATGGGAGTTTGCCCCTGTGCTGCCATGGCCGCTTGCGGATCGCGCGACCGAATAGCCTCGACAATTTTCCCACGAATACGATCCTGCATTGGATCAATCGCCCCACCCAAAGAGCTCTCCACAACTGGCTCCATCGGGGATTGCGCAGACTCTGGGGCGACCCCGCGCTTCAGGACCCGCGCGAAAAGTGATTTAGGCTGCGGTTGCGCCGGCAAGGCAGGACCCACAGGCGCACTCGGCATCACGGGATTGGCTCTAATCACAGATGCAACACGCTCCGCTTCACTCTGCGACAAGGGATCCATGGCCGGATCACTTCGTTCAGAGGCGCGGCGCTCTTGACGGCTACGCAGCCCGCTCCAGCCACGCGCCAAAATGAAAACCAATCCCAGGATAAGCCGGCTGAACAGCAAGCTGGTGACACGAAAAAAGGTTTTAATTTCGCCAAAGATCAACCCAGTCACATAGCCGCCCAGGATCACGACTAAAGTGCCCAAAACCAAAGCCACGATATTTGCACCCAAGGTCACCGACCCCGGCAGCAATTGCAAAATCATGAAAAGCACCGTGTCACCGAACAAGCCGCCCATTGAAAAACTATGGGACCAGCTGCTGATAGGTGTGAGGGTTGCGGCGTAAAGAGAACACAGCGCCCAAAAAATTGGCGCATAGATCAAGCGCATGATCATGCGGTCCGCACCGGTATGCGCGATCAACCGCAGGCCCCATGCCAAAAATGTCAGTGCAATACTCCAGCTGCCGAGACCCATGATCTTAATGAGGGGCGCCGCGACGATGGCGCCAATCTGCCCAAGCCAATTTTGAATTTCCGGACCACCAGCAGAAATCCAAGCAGAATCCTCAGGTGCATAGCTGGCCAAAGCCAGGGCAAAGGCCACGCCCACCGCCGAAACGAACAAACCGAGCGCTTCAACGCCGCGTCTTTCTAAAAAAGCCTGTGTCCCTGCGTCCAAAAACGGATCGCGTCCGCGGGTTGGATAAGCCATATGTACCTCAACATCATTTATATAGGCAGTCACGCAAAATGGTTAATCCGCGCTGCATTTCTTCTTTTGGAGCCACCAAAGCGACCCGAACGTAGCCAGACCCAGGGTTCTGCTCATTTGCGATTTGCCCCAGATATGATCCTGGTAGCACCCGCAACCCCGTTTCGGTCCAAAGTTTTAACGCAGCGGCTTCGTCATCTTCGACGGGCAACCACAAGAAAAACCCGGCTTCTGGCGAATTATAGGACTGAATTCCGGCAAAAATACGATCTGCCGCCTCAAATTTGCCACAATACAGTTGCCGATTAGCAACAACATGATCCTCGTCTGACCACACCTTAGCAGAAACATGCTGGATAGGTCCAGCCACCGGACAGCCAGCATAGGCGCGCAGCTGTTTGATTCGTGAGATGTTTTTAGGTCCCGACGCCACAAAGCCCGACCGCAACCCCGGAAGGTTCGAGCGTTTCGACAAGGAATGAAAGGCCACCACCCGCTCCGGATCTGCCCCGATCTGCGCTGCCACCTGCAAAGCACCAGGTGGTGGGGCGGCCCGGTAAATCTCGCTGTAACATTCATCAGCGAAAATCTTGAAATCATAAGTCTCCGCCAGCGTCAGCAGTCGTGACCAATAGGCCTCCGATGCAACAGCGCCTTGAGGGTTAGAGGGTGAGCATAGAAAAAAGACCGAGGTTTGGTTGAGCTCTTCGGGCGTCAACGCATCCAAATCCGGTAAAAATCCACTTTCCGCCCGCGCTGGCAAATACACCGATTGCGCCCCAATCGCCATAGCAGCGACCGTATAGACTTGATAAAATGGATTTGGGATCAATATCTTGGACCCCGTCTGACCCAGAGCCACCACGGCATTGAACAACCCTTCGCGTGTGCCATTGAGCACCATAACCTGATTGTCCATGTCCAAATCAATCGCGTAGCGTCGCTGCAAGAATCCAGTGATTGCCCCGCGCAATTCGGGCGTGCCATTATTGTCCGGATAGCTGTTGAACCCCTCCATCGCCTCAACCAATGTCGGTCCGACCCAATCGGGAAATTTATGTTTTGGCTCGCCGATGGTCATATTGATGACCGGGCCACCCGCTGCGTGACCATCCAACAAATTGCGCAGACGCGGCCAAGTCGCGGTCGGCAAAGCATCAAAACGGGTGGGCATCATGAACTGTCTCCTCTTGCGATTAGGCGTAAGCCAGCCAGACGATCACTGCAAATCAAAACCATCGCTAAGCCAACGCATTTTCCACCGCAGCGCCCAATCGGAGCAGGTGATGTTCTTGCATCGGCGGACACACCATCATGAGGCCGCATGACGGAACGCCCGTCGGCAGCGTCAAAGCGCAAGCGCCCATTAGGTTTCCAATGCGGGTGTTGCGCAGCGCCAGCAGGTTTTCCGCCACATAATAGTCATGATCCCGTGCCAATCTTTCCATATTTGGCGGAAGGATCGGCGAGCTGGGCATCAAAACTGCATCAAACTCTCGGGTTGCCGCGTAGTAGTCTGCGCGCAGCCCGTCTAACTTTTGCCAAGCCGCAACATAATCTGGCGCCGAAACATCCGCCCCACCTCGAAACCGCATCAAGATCTCTTCATACATGAGGTCTGGATTGGCCTCTATTGTATCTTTCCAGGTGCCATAGGCTTCGGCCGCAAACAAAACGCCCGACAGGGACAAAGCCTCCTCCACCTGCGGAATGTCAATCCGCTCGACCACAGCGCCCATCGCCCGCAGACGGTCAATCGCCGTGTCAAAAGCGGCGCGCGGTTCCGGGCGCAGCGCATCCAAAGCCACGGTGTCACAGATCGCCAAACGCCGCCCCTCCAATGTGCTGTTGGTCAGATCCGCGGGTTTACTGCCTTCTAGAGCCGCAAGCGCCAAAGCCGCATCCTCAACCGAACGGCACAGCGGCCCAACCGTGTCAAAGCGCGCGCAAAGCGGAACCACCCCCTCCAAAGACAAGCGCCCACTCGTGGTTTTCAAACCTACCAAATCATTCCAGGCGGCCGGGATCCTCACCGAGCCCCCAGTGTCAGATCCAATCGCCAAGGGCGCCAAGCCAAAGGCCACAGAAGCAGCTGCTCCAGATGAAGACCCGCCTGACACAGCGTCATGATCATTCACACAAGGCGGGGTCGCCGTTCTGGGGTTATACCCCAAACCTGAGAAGGCCAATTCGGACAGATGCGTTTTTCCCAAACAAACCAAGCCCAACTCCGTGGCGCAGCGCAGCACCTCGCAATCTGCTGTCGGCGTACGATTTTCGAGCAAAACACTGCCGGCTTCTGTCGCCACATTTGCGCTGTCAAACAAATCTTTCCAAGACACCGGAACCCCATCGAGCGCAGATTTGCGTTGTCCCAGACGCGCCCGTTCAGACGCCGCCTGCGCCTCAGCCAAGGCCCGGTCGCGCGTCACTATGGTGTAAATGCGCGATCTGAAAGGATGGGCATCAATCGCATCAAGATAGGTCTGCGCCAGATCGACGGGGTCTATATCGCCCTTGGCAATTGCGCGGCCCAAGGCTGCGGCACTCATGGTTAACCATCGTTGCATCTCTGATCCTCCTGCTTCACCGCCACGCTAACGATGTCGCACCCCCTCGACAATATCCCTTCTCTGCCCCATGTCTTACCTATGGATTATGACGTTATCATCGCGGGTGGTGGGCTCAACGGCCTGACCTTGGCTTTGGCCCTGGACAGCGCGGGCATCACAACCGTGGTGATAGACGCCTATGCGCCACAAGAGAGTCTAAGCCCAAAATTTGATGGGCGCTCATATGCGCTTTCCGCCGCCAGTCAAAATATGCTCGACGCGCTGGGACTGTGGGAAGATCTGGCAGATCACGCCGAGCCCATGCTGGAGATCAAAGTAAGCGATGGCGCTGCCGGCGAAACCCCTTCGCCCTTTGTAATGCAATTTGGCGATGAAGATTTCAGTCAAGGTCCGATGGGATATATGGTGGAAGATCGCCACCTGCGGGCGCATTTGGCAGAGGCAGTGGAGGCCTCCAATGTGGTCTTCCGGGCCGGACAGACCATCACCGGCCAAACCGTCCATTCCACCCATGTCACCGTCACCGTTGAAGGGCATCCCCCGCTTACAGCCGCAGTTTTGGTCGGGGCTGACGGGCGCAGCTCACGCACCGCCAAGATGGCCGGTCTGACGCGCACAGGATGGGATTACAACCAATCCTCTTTGGTCTGTGCCATCGCCCATGAAAAACCACATCACGGAATTGCACATCAATATTTCATGCCCTCTGGCCCCTTGGCCATTTTGCCCCTAACGCAAAATCGCAGTGGCATTGTCTGGACCGAACAACGACAGGTCGCGCAAGACATTCACAACCTGAGTGATGAGGATTATCTCAGCATCCTGCGCCCAAGGTTTGGCGATTTTCTTGGTGAGATTTCTCTGGCAGGCGCGCGGTATATCTACCCTTTGTCGCTGTCCACAACCCATCGCATGATTGCCACTCGGGTTGCTCTTATCGGCGATGCTGCCCATGCGGTGCATCCGATTGCCGGGCAGGGGCTCAATTCTGGCTTTAAAGATGTCGCAGCTTTGGCCGAGGTGCTTTGCGACACCAAGCGCCGAGGTCAGGATCTTGGCATTCATACCACGCTTGCCGAATACCAAAAATGGCGCGGATTTGATAACGCTCTGCTGTGCACAGCGACCAACAGCTTCAACAGATTATTCTCAAACAACAATCCGATTTTGCGCGGCATTCGTGATCTCGGCATGGGGCTCATCAATGCCGCGCCCAAATTGCGGACAGGTTTTGTGGCCACAGCCGCAGGCGCCGCGGGAGATCCACCGCGCTTGCTGAGGGGTGAGCCTCTTTAAGGATTAGGCTCATCAATTTCGCGGGCTTCGCTCACCAACATGATCGGAATGGCTTCGCGAATTGGATAGGCCAAATGTGCAGATTTTGAAATCAGCTCCTGAGCGCTTGCATCATAGATCAAAGGCCCCCCCGTTTGGGGACAAATCAGCGCCTCCAACATTTTTCCATCTATGTCACTCATTGTAAGAAATCCTCATCAGCCCCACCGCGCAGGGCAAATTCAAGCAATGTGGTCAATGTTTCACGCCGGGTGCTGAGGCTCGGCGCTTCGAGCAAGGCCTGTTTATCTTCGGGTTCAAACGGGCAAAGCATGGACAATGAGTTGATCAGCAACTCATCATCTGCCTCCTGCATCGTGTCCCAATCGGTCGAGAGCTGCCGATCATCAAAATAGCGTTTCAACGCGGCCATGAAGCTGGCTCTATCAAAGTTTTCGTCTCGTTCAATCTTGCCCAAGTCGCGCTCAAAACCGGCCCAGGACACATGGCATCGGCGGTATGGGGTGAACCCTTCCACCTCATCTTTAATCCGAAACCGGCTCATGCCAGAGAGCGTGACCATATAGCGGCCATCTTCGGTTTCCGAAAATTGATTCAGCCGCCCAGCGCAGCCGATAGAATGCAGCCGTGTCTCGCCATCCCGCGCCTGATAAGGCTGCACCATGCCGATCAATCGGCTCGAGGTTTTCATGCAATCCTCAATCATGCTGAGAAAGCGCGGCTCGAAGATATGCAATGGCAGTTTCGCACGCGGCAAAAGCAGCGCCCCGGGCAAAGGGAAAACGGGGATCACATCGGGCATATCGAATTTAAAGGTCATGAGTCTTAGCTAGCTCGGCTTGGGCATCATGCAAATATTAAAGACGATAGTTTACGACGCCCGTTCAAAACAACGGGATCATTCGCGGGCAATGCATCAAAAATAGTAAAAAGCTGGGTTTTTGCTGCAGCGTCATTCCATTCTCGATCTCTGCGGAACAGCTCCAAAAGATGATCCACCGCCGCCTGCGCATCACCCGCCGCGTGGAGCGCAATGGCCAAGTCGAGCCGTGCTTGATGATTATCACCCTCTGCCTCAACCGCAGCTTGCAATTCGCCCAACGGTCCGGCCCCTGCCGCTTGCTTGGCCAGCTCGAGTTGCGCATAAAGCGCCTCAAGCTCGGGTGCCTTGCTGATCTCTGCGGGAGCCCCATTCAGGGTCGCTTCTACTTGCTCCAAATCACCCTGCGCGAGATAGCATTGCGCCAGGCCAGCATAGGCGCCCACCGTTGAAGGTTCTTCTTCCAAAATCGCAGCAAAAGTTTGTGCGGCATCTTCAATATCACCATCCGCCAGCATCTCTTGGGCCGCGCTCAAAGCATCGGCAAGCCCGCCGTCTGGAGCACCGTTGCCCAGAGCGGACACGCGATCCACGAAGGCTTGGATTTCCGACCCGGGCACCGCACCTTGAAAGCCATCAACCGGTTTTCCCTGCCAAAACGCATAGACGGTTGGAATGGATTGGATTTGCAGCTGACCAGCAATGGCTTGGTTTTCATCGACATTCAGCTTCACCATCTGCACGGCACCCTGCGCCGCCGTCACAGCAGCTTCCAAAGCCGGGCCTAAAGTTTTGCACGGCCCACACCATGGCGCCCAGAAATCCACAATCACCGGCACGGACTGCGATGTTTCTATCACATCTTGCATAAAGCTCTGTTCTGATCCGTCTTTGATCAACGCGCCGGCGTCGGTTGTCGGGGCGGCAGTGTTCAGTTCCAACATGGTAAATTCCTTTAAAGTTAGGCTCTATATGAGTGTCTCAATGGCATTTGCCAAGAGCCCTTACAGATCAAAGCTGGCAAAAACGGGCGCATGATCGGAGGGTTTCTCCCACCCCCGCGCCTCACGCAGCACCCGGCTGGAATGCGCCGCGGCAGAAATATCGGATGTGGCCCAGACATGGTCCAAGCGGCGCCCTTTGTCCGCTGCATCCCAATCTTTGGCCCGATAGGACCACCAACTGTAGAGCAAGCCATCGGGAATATCCTGCCGGGTCACATCCACCCAATGGCCTGCAGACATCACCTCATTGAGATGCGCCACCTCTATGGGCGTATGGCTGACAATTTTGAGCAGCTTCTTGTGATCCCACACATCATCTTCACGAGGGGCAATATTCAAATCGCCCACCAGGATGGACCGCTGAGGTTTTTGTGCCGCAAAAATATCGCGCAGCTCGGTGAGATAATCGAGTTTTTGTCCAAACTTCTCATTTTGCGCCCGATCCGGCACATCGCCTCCAGCAGGTACATAATGATTGTGGATGGTCACCCCATTGGGCAAACGGGCCGCCACATGCCGGGCATGCCCCAGTTGTGCCAGATCCAAACTCCCCGCATCCTCCAGCGGAATTTTGGACAAGATGGCCACACCATTATATCCTTTTTGACCACGCGCCACCATGTGGGGATACCCCAAGTCTGCAAAACCCGCGGTTGGGATCAACTCAACAGGGCTTTTGCACTCTTGCAAACACAAGACATCGGGCGCCTCCTCGCGGAGCAATTGCAAAACAATCGGCTCGCGTAGGCGGACCGAATTAATATTCCAAGTGGCCAGGGTGAAGGACATGCGTGCAGCTCCGTTCAAATTTAATTCCGATTACCTATAGAGCATGAGACCCGGCAACCAACCCGTTTTCATCAAAAACTTTTGCGCAATGGCACATCAGATCGAATGGGCGTATTGAGAGGCCATGACACAATTGCCAACATATGACCATGAACGCATCCTTCAGGCGCAAGGCTGCCAGGTGATTGCCGGCGTCGATGAAGTCGGCCGCGGCCCGATCAGCGGCCCTGTCTTTGCGGCCGCTGTTATTTTGGACCCAAAACATATCCCCATAGGATTGAACGACAGCAAAAAACTCTCCGCCAAAAAGCGCGATGCCTTGCTTGAGAGCATTCTGGCCCATGCGGATGTTTCGGTGGCCAGTGCCTCAGAACGTGAGATTGAGCAGATCAATATCCTGCGGGCCGCGCATCTGGCAATGGAACGCGCTGTGGCAGGGTTGAAGCAAACACCAGATCACGTGCTGGTGGATGGCAATATCATTCCACGCAATCTTGAAATCCCCGCCACGGCTTTGGTCAAAGGGGACTCTCTGTCAGTGTCGATTGCGGCTGCGTCAATTGTGGCAAAAATTAGGCGTGATTTGGTCATGTGTGATTTAGCGCAACAGTTTCCCGGTTATGGGTGGGAAAAAAATGCCGGATACCCGACAGCACAGCATCTAAAAGCCCTCCAAGATTTCGGGGTGACCCCACACCATAGACGAACCTTCAAACCGGTACACAATATCTTGTATCAAGGGAAAAATTTAAACTGCTGATAAGAAAAAGAAATTGACGCCGAATCGTTCCTGACTCATCCTATGCTCAACCAACGAGTGCGAAAATGCACCATGGGCAGAGGCAGAAAAATGAATCAAAAACCAAATGAATCGGCAGTCGATGGGCTGCCGCTGAACACAATTATCGATGGCGACTGCATCGATGTCATGAACACACTCCCGGAAAACAGCGTCGATCTTATCTTCGCCGATCCGCCCTACAACTTACAGCTCAAGTCAGATCTTCACCGCCCGGACAACTCCAAGGTGGATGCAGTTGATGATCACTGGGATCAATTCGACAGCTTTGCAGCCTATGACAGCTTCACCCGCAACTGGCTGAAAGCGGCAAGGCGCATTCTCAAGCCCAATGGCGCGATCTGGGTGATTGGAAGTTATCACAATATTTTCCGGGTCGGCACAGCCTTGCAAGATGCGGGCTATTGGATCTTGAATGATGTGGTCTGGCGCAAGTCAAACCCCATGCCAAACTTCCGCGGCAAGCGCTTTACCAACGCGCATGAAACCATGATCTGGGCATCCAAAGCTGAAGGGTCAAAATATACGTTCAACTATGAAGCGCTCAAAGCCATGAATGAAGGCATTCAAATGCGCAGCGATTGGGTGCTGCCGATTTGCAACGGGCATGAGCGGCTAAAGGATGAAAACGGTGACAAGGCCCATCCGACGCAAAAACCAGAAAGCCTGCTGCACCGGGTTCTGCTTGGGACCACCAACCCCGGCGATGTGGTGCTCGATCCATTCTTTGGCACAGGCACGACGGGCGCTGTGGCAAAAATGCTGGGCCGTGACTTTATCGGAATTGAGCGCGAAGAGGCATACCGCAAAGTTGCCCAAAAGCGGATCGACAACCTGCGCAAATATGACAGCGACGCCCTGGCCGTCAGCCTGTCCAAACGTGCAGAACCCAGGGTCGCCTTTGGTCAGCTCGTCGAGCGCGGTATGTTGCGGCCGGGTGAAGTGCTCACCAGCCCACGCGGCAAAGAGGCCAAAGTGCGCGCCGATGGCACATTGGTCAGCGGCGAGGCCGCTGGCTCCATCCATCAAGTGGGTGCGGTTCTGGAAAATGCACCGTCCTGCAACGGGTGGTCTTATTGGAACTTCCGCCGCGATGGCAAAACGGTCTCTATAGATCTTCTGCGCCAACAAATTCGCTCGGAAATGCGTCAACGCCCCAACTAAATCCATCCGAACACACAAGTTTCGCCTGTGCTTGCATCTCTATGCCAAGCGCCACCTTATGCCCTGCCGTTCTGGTGGGGCATTTTTTATCGCGGCGCCGGATTTGTAGCCTTGTTATACGGGGCCCAATCCGCAATCTCCGGATAATACATTTTACGCCAGCGCTGCACCTTTGGATTCATGAACCGGCGAAACCGCCAAGGAAACATCGCCATCATGGCCATAATCGGATACCCAAAGGCCAATTGCGGGGCCTCCTCAGGCGCATAGGTTTGCAGCAAAGGATAGGGGCGGTCTGGTTTATAGTGATGGTCAGAATGACGTTGCAGATTGATCAGCAACCAATTGGACGCCCGATGTGCCGCATTCCATGAATGGCGCGGCAAGACATGCTCATAGATGCCATCGCCCAAATGTTTGCGCGTCAACCCGTAATGCTCAACATAGTTGACCAGTTCCAGCTGCCAAACAGCAACAAAAGCCTGAAAGGCAAAGAGGAGCGCCCCGGCAAAACCGCCGATACCAAAGGCCAAAAGCACAAAGCCAACCTGCAACACAACATATCGCAACAGCGGGTTCTTTGGATGGAAAAACCCGCGCCCGGCCCGGCGCAGCATGGCCCTCTCGGCGCTTATGGCAGAAAAAAAGCACTGCTTCAGCACCCTGGGAAAGAAATGGTAGAAACTCTCATTATAGCGTGCCGTGACCGGATCCCGCGGGGTTCCGACATAGCGATGATGCACCAGCAAATGCTCACTGCGAAAATGCGAATACAGCACCATCGCCAAAAGCAGATCTGCCATCCAGCGCTCAACCGCAGTTTTTTGGTGCATCATTTCATGGCTATAGTTGATGCCAATCGTACCAGACATGACGCCCAAACTGTAAAAAAGCCCCAATTGCTCCCAAAAATTCAGGTGAGCCGAATGCGAGACATAGATCAATAGGCCAAAAATACTGACAAACTGCAAAGGCGCCCAAAGCAAAGTGGCCCATCGGTAACCTGCCAAAGCCGAGACATCCGTTGCCGGATCCTCATTGGCGTGAGATAGACCAAACGCCAAGTCAAGCAGTGAGAACAAATACCAAGCCAGCACCGGGGCAAGCAATACCCACCAGCCGCCCAGAATCGCGCTCGCCCAGATCAAAGGGAACAGCAAATAAGACACCCAAAAGGGTAAAACCTTGCGCCATTGCCCAATCTCCGGCGTCAGGCTCAGATCAGCCATTGTTCAATCCTTTAAATCTCAGGCACATAACGGCCCTTAAGTCGAAAATACCGCGCCAACGCGGGGCAAAAAATATCTTTTCAGCACAAAGGCGGCCCGGAATGATGCCACATTAAAAATCTATGCCCATAATTCAGACTAAGGTTTGAGGTTCTACCTGACAAGACCGGCTAGATCTCTGCCTCTGCCATGCTCCAAATCTTGCGCATAACGGTGGGAAGATCTGCGGGCCGGAAGTTCTCAGCGGCGGTGAATGTTTGATTGGTTTGCTGGGCATCAACCTGGGCCACCATCACCCGCAGACGCAGATGGAAATGCGTGAACGTATGGCGCACCTCACCCGGTGCCTCGATCCAGTCTGCCTGGATCGGAGGGATCGCATCCGGCGGCGTCTCGCGCCATTCACTGCCGGGCCAGCCCAACATGCCGCCCAGCAAGCCGCGCTCTGGGCGCTGCTCCAGCAAGACAGCCCCGTCGCTGCGCCGCGCAACATAAGCGGTCCCAAAGCGCGTGGGCTTTTTCACCTTTGGTAATTTCTTCGGCAATTCCGCCGCAGTGCCTGCTTTTCGCGCCGCGCAAATGTCATGCCATGGGCAAAGGGCGCAGCGCGGTGATTTTGGTGTGCAAATCGTGGCGCCCAAATCCATCACCGCTTGTGCATAATCGCCGGGCCGCGCCGGGGGGGTTAGACTGGCGGCATAGGACGTCAGCGCGCCCTTCGCCTGTGGAAGCGGCGCGTGGAGATCAAACAAACGCGCCATGACCCGCTCAACATTGCCATCCACCACCGTTTCCGCATGATCAAATGCGATCGCAGCGATAGCGGCGCTGGTATAGGGGCCAATGCCCGGCAGGTTTTGCAAGGCCGCGCGATTTGCCGGGAATTGTCCACCATGCTCCGCCACAATAACGCGGGCGCATTTCAACAAATTGCGCGCGCGGGCATAATAGCCCAGCCCCGCCCAAGCTGCCATCACATCGGCATCTTCAGCGGCCGCCAAATCCACCACCGTGGGCCATGCCGCTGTAAACTTCAAAAAATAGGCCTTCACCGCCGCCACAGTGGTTTGCTGTAACATAATTTCAGAGAGCCAAATACGGTAAGGATCGGGCAGCTGCCCGGCCGCGCGCGCGGCCGGGCTGACCCGCCAAGGCAACTCCCGTGCATGGAGATCATACCAGTTCAAAAGCTCAGTTGAATTCATGAAATCACGCAAGTTTGAGCAGCTTTCTACAAAAGTGGTGGCGTTGCGCCCGGCTTCAGGTAAAATAGGGTAAATCAGGAAGAGTCAGCAAAATCGATGCAAAAAAATGCAAGCGGATCTGAAAAACGCAGAGCGGGCTTTCGGCGCACCTCGGCTTTGGTCGAGCAAAAACTTCGAAATGCAGGTGAATCGCGTGGTTTTGCAATCACACGGCTGCTGACCCATTGGTCGGAAATTGTTGGTGCACCTATCGCGGAAATATGCACACCGGTGAAAGTCAGCTATGCGCAAAAGGGGTTTGGTGCGACATTGGTTGTCCTGACCACTGGCCCACAGGCTGAAATGCTGGCCATGCAAGTGCCGCAACTGCGCGAGAAGGTGAATGCCTGCTATGGCTACAACGCGATTTCCCGCATCCGCATCACCCAAACAGCCCCCATCGGATTTTCTGACGGCAAAGCCCGGTTTGGAGCCTTGCCGAAAACTGCGCCCCCAGCGCCCTGCCCCGCCACGGCTCAAAAAGCCAAGGCCATTGCTTGCGAGATCAAAGACGACGGCCTAAGAGCAGCTTTGGCAGCCTTCGGTGAAAACATTATGAAACATGAAAAGAGATCTTGAGATGAAAAAGACCTATGTGATCGGATTGGTATTTGTAATCGCCTTGGGCATCGGCGCTTACATGATAAAGGCACCCGCGCCCTCTGGACTAACGGCCCCGGGCTTTGGTGCCGCCAATGCAACAGAGGCCGGTGAGATTGACACATCCTCTATTCTCGAGATGACACTTGGCGCCGAAGACGCGGCAATTCAGATGACAGAATATGCCAGCTACACCTGCCCCCATTGCCGCACTTTCCACAAGGATGTGTTTCAAAAACTCAAAGCGGATTATATCGACACGGGCAAACTGCGTTTTACTTATCGCGAGATCTATTTTGACCGCTATGGCCTCTGGGGGTCCATCGTCGCACGCTGCGGCGGGGCTGATAAGTTCTTTGCCATCTCAGATCTTCTCTACACCAAGCAATCCGAATGGACCAAAGGCACCCCGGCCGAAATTGCAGAGAATTTGCGCCGCATTGGCATCACCGCCGGCCTGTCGCAAGAAGATGTTCAGGCCTGCTTTACCGATGGGGAAAAAGCACAAAACCTGGTGGCTTGGTATGAGGCGAACCGGGCCGAAGATGAAATCTCTTCCACCCCGTCTTTCATCATCAATGGTGTGAAATATGCCAATATGTCCTACGCAGAATTGCAAAAAATTCTGGATGCTCAATAAAATCAAAGTCCAAGGTTGATGAGTTTTTCATCGATCTTGGACCAATCTTGGATCTCAAGCCGCACGGGCAAGGCCAAAACATCCCTTTGATATTGAGCCGGTAACCTGGCCGCATCTTTTTCTGTACAAACCAACTGCGCATTCAGCGACCGCGCCTTTGCAGCCAGCCGTTTCATCAAGGGCAGCGACAGCGGTTCGTGATCCGATAAGGCTTCACAGCCCAAAACATTGGCGCCAAGATCGCGCAGGGTGGCAAAGAATTTTTCTGGATGGGCAATCCCGGCAAAGGCAAAAACCGGTAGCCCCTGCCATGGCATGCCTGTCAGCAATGGTTTGATCTGGCCCTCAACCCGCAAATGCGCATGGTCTGGCCCCAAAGCCTCAAACCGCCGCTGCGCTGCCGCCTCACCAATTGACAGGCAAAGATCCGCACGCGCCAAACCCTTGGCCAGGGGCTCTCGCAACGGGCCGGCCGGCACACAAAACCCATTGCCAAATCCAAGGGCGGCATTGACGACAACGATCGAAAAATCTTTGTGCACAGAGGGATCTTGGAAGCCATCATCCATCAAAATCACATCTGGGTTTTGCGCCAAAGCTAGGGCCAAACCTTCGGCTCTTTTGCGCGCCACCACCACAGGGCAAAAGGCAGCAATCAGCAAAGGTTCGTCGCCCACCTCCCCCGCCCCATGTGTTTTTGGGATCACCAAAGTTGGCGCGGCGACAGTGCCGCCATAGCCGCGCGACAAGGCCACAACCTTCCGGCCACGCGCCGTCAGATGCTCGGCCAATGCAATAACCACGGGGGTTTTTCCCGTGCCGCCGGCATTGATATTTCCAACACAAATCACGGGGCAGCGCGCATGATGCGCCTGCGACGCCTGGCTTTGCCGCCAAGCCGTTGCCGCACCATAGAGCCAGCCCAAAGGCCATAGACCATAAGCCAAGACCCCCGGCGGTTGATGCCAAAACTGCGGCGTGCGTATCATTGTTGCGCTTCCCCAAGACCCAGTTTTTGCAAGGTTATCTCCACCAAACGATCCGTCACCTCTGCCCCTTCTGAGACAGCCTCCCAACCCGCCGCGGCCATCTCGGCGCATTGGTCAGGTTCCATCAACGCCGCCACGCGGCGGCTCAAATCTTGTGCCGTCTCCAAAGGCTGCGTGGCTCCGGCCTCCCGCAAACGATCATAGGCATGTTGATTTTGGCCAATAGCAGGCCCGTGCACAACTGCGCTCCCTAAAGCGGCCGCCACCATTGGGTTGGGCACATCGCCGCTCGTCAGGCTCCCGCCCATATATGCAAGTGCCGCCAACCGATACCAAAGGCCCGTGTCTTCACCCGATTCCGCGAGAAAGACTTGGGTCCGCGAGTCGGGCTCACCCTCCTCGGCCCGTGCATGTACGGTCAATCCCAACTCAGCACAGAGCGCCAGGCAATCCTCTGTGCCTGCAGGATCAAGAAAATCCAAAATCAGGAGCATCCGATGGGCCTTGCGCTGGGCTTGCATAAAGGCATCAATCACCACGCGCATCTCCTGGTGGGGCACCCTATGCGCAAACCATACAGGCCGCCCCGCCAAAATTTCGCCAATCCGGTCCCGTTCACTCTCATCACAGCCTGGCGCCAAGACACCGCCAAGAAGTGGCCCTAGGACCTCTATATTGCGGGCAGGCAAGCCAAGATTTCGCAGACTCCCCGTTGACGCAGCTGAGGCAACAAAAGCATAGAACACAGGTTTCAAAGTCTGCCGTGCGATTGTCTTTCGCCAAAGCCAGGTTCTGCTCCACAGGGGTCGGGTTTCAGCATTGATCAAGAGGGTCGGGATTGACCGGCGATGGTTTAATCCAAACAATGCAGAGGCAACGCTGGCCTCCGCCCAGAGACACAGATCCGGAGAGCTCTGTGACAACCAAGCCAAACCCGCTTGAGAATCTGCCTCATCCAAAACCACAACATCGGGCGCATAAGTCACCTCCGAGTCTGGGGCCGTCAGAACATAAGATAGTGTTGGCTCACTCAATTTCGCGCGCATCAAGACCTCACGGACCGCATCTACCGCCGCGGGTGTATTGGCATGAGCCCATATGAGCGGGTGATCTGTTCTGGTCTCTGTCGTCATATTCGCCCCTAGGTCAGACCCGCCAAAAGGCCGGAGTGAATATCGCGATTGCTCGCCACCATTCCGTTCAGCTGCGCCGCCCCGCTGTTAAAAAGGGGCGCAGCTCCAGTTTGATCTGTGGACAGCCCACCCGCCTCATTCACAATCAAACTTCCAGCCGCCACGTCCCACTCCCATGTCGGTCTTAAAGTCAGCATGCCATCGAAAGCGCCATTGGCCACCAAGCACAAACGATAGGCCAAGGAAGAGCGGAAACTGCGTTTTAAATCCGGAAAACCACCGGGCCAAAACGCAGGGTCAAAATTGGATTTGGCAGAGAGTATATCCGCCCCCCGGGTCTCGGCGCGCGGCGAGACTGAAATCGGCGCGCCGTTCAGAAAGGCTCCTCCGTCCAAACAGGCACAGAACATCATGTCCAACACCGGCAGATAGACCGCAGCCGCTTGAATTTGCCCCGCTTTAGCGACAGCTATGGAATGCGACCAATGTTCTGTTCCGGCAATAAAAGCCCGCGTGCCATCTATCGGATCGACGATAAATACCTGGTCTTTATGTAATCTTTCTGCACCATCTTCCGTCTCTTCAGACAGCCAGCCATATCCGGGGCGCGCCGCGCGCAACTCCGCAGACAGCATTTTGTCAACCGCGAGATCGGCCTCGGTCACCGGGCCGGCATTGTCCGATTTATCCCATATCTCAGGATCTTTTTGAAAAAATCCCATGGCAATATCCCCGGCAGCGCGGGCAGCTTGGGTTATGAGTTCAAGATCATTCACCAGCAATTGCCATCGATGGAACCAATAAGGACGGCACAACCCGCGATAGATACCCCCGCCCGTCATTGGCCGGAACAATGCTCAGCAGCATCTCCCGCAAGTTTCCTGCGATGGTGCATTCATTGACCGGGTAGGCAATCTCACCATTTTCCACCCAGAAGCCCGAAGCGCCACGCGAGTAATCTCCAGTCGTGGCATTAATCGACGCGCCAATCAAAGAAGTCAGCAATAGGCCCGTGCCCATGTCGCGTATCAAATCTTCACGACTTTGCTGGCCTGGCGTCAGCATTACATTACCCACCCCCGGTGACGGCGGCCCGGAGGGACCGCGCATGGCAGAGCCTGTGCTCTTCAGCCCCAATTGCGCGGCCGTGGACAAATCAAGCGTCCATTCTTGCAAGACCCCATCCGCCACAATCGCCCGCTCTGCCACTGGCAAGCCTTCCCCATCAAAGGGGCGTGAGCCACTGGTGCGTTTGCGATGTGGGTTTTCCAGCAATGAGATCCCCTGCGGCAAAACAGAACTGTGCATCGCATCTTGCAGCCAGCTGGCGCCGCGCGCCACGGCCGAACCATTGCTCGCAGCAAGTAGATGTCCAATCAAGCCGCTGGAAATACGCTCGTCATAAAGAACCGGAAAAACGCCCGTTGGGGGTTTGCGCGCGCCCTGGCGCGCCACGGCCCTCTCCCCTGCACGGCGGCCAACCTCAGAGGCCGCACGCAGATCTGCGCGAAAAATCCGAGAGTCGCCATCATAATCGCGTTCCATCTGTGAGCCGGTGCCTGAAATGGCGACACAAGAGAAGCCATGATCTGTTCGCGCGTAACCGCCGCTAAATCCATTCGACATGCAAAGGTGAATGCGCCGTGCGCCAAAAGCCGCCCCTGCCGATTGGCATTGCATAACCCCTGCAACCTCGAGAGCCGCGGCTTCCGCCTCCAGCGCTGTCGCCTGTAATTGAGCCGCCGATGGCTCCTCAGCCGGATCGGACAGCTCAAGCGCTTGCACGTCCCAATCACGGGCCAGTTGCTCCGCACTGGCCTGACGCAGATAAGCATCATCAGGCGCATGGCGCGCCATTTCGACGGCGCGCTGGGCCATAAGCTCTATGGCTTCCGCACTGATATCCGAGGCCGAAACACAGGCCTGGCGCGCGCCCAGCATGACCCGCAACCCGATATCAATCCCCTCCGCACGCTCGGCTTGCTCAAGCTGTCCGCCGCGCACTTCAATAGAATGCGACACCCCGTCAACCGCCATGGCATCGCAGGCATCCGCCCCGGCGCGTTTCGCGGCATCCAGCAGCTGTTGACCAAGGTCGACCAAAGATCTTTTCATTATATGTCCTCTTCTGCTCCCTTGCTAACCAGCAATCGCCGGCCCTACAAGTCGGAGCGATTTCCGAATGCCGCATCGGCGGATTAAATGCTGCTTTGGTTATAATGCGCCAGTCTGGGCTTGAATGACCGCCATAACCGCGTATCAATTCGCGAGATATCTTGCAGGCCTATTCCTGCGGTGGACTTAAAGGAAAAGTTGATGACAAAAATCGGTCTTTTAGGCGCAGGGCGCATTGGTCAGGTGCATGCCCGAGCCGTATCATCGGTGCCCAGCGCTCAGTTGGTCGCAGTTGCCGATCCCATGCCCACAGCGGCAGAGGCGTTGCGTGACACCTATGGCTGCGAGATTCGCACGATTGCGCAAATCAGGGACTCGGCAGATATTGACGCTGTGATCATCTGCACCCCGACCGACACCCATGCAGATTTGATCGAGGATTTTGCCCGCGCAGGCAAAGCTATTTTCTGTGAAAAACCGGTTGATCTGGATCTGTCGCGCGTGAAGGCCTGCCTGAAAGTCGTGGATGAGATGAAAGCCACGTTGATGGTTGGCTTTCAAAGACGCTTTGATCCAGACTTTCAAGCTCTGCGCGCAGAGATCGATGCAGGCCATATTGGCGAGGTCGAAATGGTCACTTTGATCAGCCGCGATCCAGGCGCGCCTCCTTATGATTACATTGAGCGCTCCGGCGGCATCTTTCGAGATATGATGATCCATGATTTTGACGTGGCGCGCTGGATGCTGGGCGAGGAGGTCGAAACGGTGCAGGCGGCCGGCTCCGTGCTCACCGATCCTGAGATTGGCAATCGCGGCGATTTTGACAGCGCAAATGCCATTTTGCGCACAGCCAGCGGCAAACAATGCACCATCAGCAATTCGCGCCGCGCCACCTTTGGCTATGATCAGCGCATCGAGGTGCATGGCTCGGGCGGCTCTGTGGCTGCCGACAATCATCACCAATCGCGCGTCACCCTAGCCAATGGCGCCGGCTATACCCGCCCGCCGCTACTCGATTTCTTCATGACCCGCTATATCGCGGCCTATGCGGCAGAAATTGAACATTTCGTGGCCTGTTTAAATTCAGGGCAGACCCCTCGCACCAGTGGCTATGACGGGCTTATGTCTCTTGCCCTAGCCGAGGCCGCCTTGGAATCGGCGCGCACGGGTCAGGCGGTACGGCCCGCAGATCTTTTGAGCCGCAGTTAAGCCGGCGCGCAGCCACCCAGCAGATAATCCCCCTCTTTGAAAGGTGAATGAAATGAAATTGATTATGGCAGAAGCCTCCCCCTTTGCGCGGAAAGTTCGGGTTGTGTTGCGCGAGACCAACCAGCTGAAAGATGTTGAAGAGGTGAGCATCGCGACCTCCCCCTTTCAGGTCAATGAACAGGCCAAGGCCGCCAATCCGACCGGGCGTATCCCCTCTTTGAGTCGCGCCGATGGACCTGCGCTCTATGATAGCCGCGTGATCACGCGTTATTTGGACGCAAAAGCCTCTGCCGGGCTGTATCCGGAGGCCGGGCTTTGGGATGTGCTCACGGTTGAGGCCACGGGCGATTCCATGATGGATAGTGCCGTGAGCATCTCCTATGAGCTGCGTTTGCGGCCAGAGGAGAAGGTCAGCACCGAATGGACTGAGGCCCAATGGGCGAAAGTCATGGGCGGCTGCGATGCTTTGCAAGGCCAATGGATGGATCTGCTGAACGGCCCACTCACCATGGCGCATATCAGTGTTGCTTGTGCTTTGGGCTATCTGGATCTGCGCCATGATGCGCGCAATTGGCGGCAAGGACATGACGCGCTGGCGGCTTGGTTTGCAGATTTCTCAAAACGCTCCAGCTTTCAGGACACACATTTCGACGGGTGAGCCGGGCCACAACCGGGGCAGCCCGGTGCAATTGTTACAAAAATGCGGCAAATTTGCACCTTGCAGACTGCGCCCGAATGTCCGCTGGACGCGGCGCTGTCCCTGAGCTAGGAACCGGATCGAGTGACCCTACTTTTGTGGGGTCCGAGTCTTTGGGCCAGTCCTGACTGGCAATTAACTTGGAGGAACCTCGTGGCGCATACAGATGAACACGAAGGCACCCGTAGAGATTTTCTCTACTACGCGACGGCAGGTGCAGGCGCAGTAGCAGCGGGCGCAGCGGTTTGGCCTTTGGTCAACCAAATGAACCCCTCAGCGGATGTTTTGGCCTTGGCCGCAATCCGCGTGGATGTGGCCGATGTTGAACCGGGTACACAAATCACCGTTCTGTGGCAGGGCAAGCCCGTCTTTATTCGGCGTCGCACAGAGAGCGAAATTGAAGCGGCACGGGCCGTGGATATGGGCGATTTGATTGACGGCAATGACCGCAATGACAACAAACCAGATCTTCCTGCGACCGATGAAAACCGCGCCCTTGACGAAAATGGCGAATGGTTGGTCATGCTGGGCGTTTGCACCCACTTGGGCTGCGTGCCCTTGGGCGATGGCGCTGGTGAGTTTGGCGGTTGGTTCTGCCCCTGTCATGGATCACATTACGATACAGCTGGCCGAATCCGCAAAGGTCCAGCCCCAGAAAACCTCTTGGTGCCAGTGGCCCGTTTCGACGGCGAAACTGAACTGGTTATCGGCAAGGAGAACGCATAATGGGCGGTATTCCACACGATCATTACGAACCAAAGTCCAAGGCGACAAAAGCGATCAATTCGCGTCTGCCAATCATTGGTCTGCTATATGACACATTGATGATCCCCACTCCAAAGAACCTGAACTGGATGTGGATTTGGGGCATTGTTTTAACCTTCTGTCTGGCCATGCAAATTGTCACAGGCGTTGTTCTGGTGATGCATTACACCCCGCATGTCGATCTGGCCTTTGCCTCGATTGAGCACATCATGCGCGACGTGAATGGCGGCCATATGATTCGCTATTTCCACATGAATGGCGCGTCTTTGTTCTTCATTGCAGTTTATGCCCATATGTTCCGTGGCCTTTACTACGGCAGCTATAAAGCCCCGCGTGAAATCACATGGATCATTGGTATGTTGATCTATCTGTTGATGATGGCGACAGGCTTTTTGGGATATGTTTTGCCTTGGGGGCAAATGTCCTTCCACGGTACAGCTGTGATCACCGGCTTGTTTGGTGCGATCCCCTTCATTGGTGAGGCGCTGCAAACCTGGCTCTTGGGCGCCGGCGCCGTAGGTCAACCGGCTTTGAACCGCTTCTTCAGCCTGCATTATCTCCTGCCGTTTTTGATTGCCGGTCTCGTGATCGTGCATATCTGGGCCTTTCATACCACAGGCAACAACAACCCAACCGGGGTTGAAGTGCGCCGGGGTTCGAAGGCCGAAGCGGCAAAAGACACGGTACCATTCTGGCCCTATTTCGTGGTGAAGGATCTCTTTGCCCTGGGTCTTATCATGACCGTGTTCATGGCGATCGTCGGTTTCATGCCAAACTATCTTGGCCATCCTGACAACTATATCGAAGCCAACGCATTGGTGACACCGGCGCATATTGTGCCTGAATGGTATTACCTCCCATTCTACGCCATTTTGCGCGCTTTCACATCCGAAGTATGGGTTGTTCAGATCGCAAGCTTTGTCACCGGCGGCATTATTGACGCAAAATTCTTTGGCGTTTTGGCCATGTTCGGTGCGATTGCAGTTATGGCCCTTGCGCCATGGCTCGACACTTCAAGCGTGCGCTCTGGTCGGTATCGCCCCATGTTCAAATGGTGGTTTGGCATCTTGGTTGCAGACTTCATCTTCTTGATGTGGCTCGGTGCGCGTCCTGCGGAAGAACCCTATGCCTCTTTCTCTTTGATTGGTGCGACCTATTGGTTTGCCTACTTCCTGGTTATCTTGCCCTTGCTGGGCGTGCTTGAGAAACCCTCAACACCACCTGCAACCATCGAAGATGACTTTAATGCCAAACACGGCGCAGCGGGTGCAGCGGATGCTGCTCACCCGGCAGAGTGAGAAGGGAACGAAATATGTTCAAGAAACTCACAACAGGTCTCACACTGGCTTTGCTTCTCGCCACTGGCGGGGTGCAGGCTGCTGGCAGTGAAGGCCATGTTCATGACCACGCTTTCTCTTTTGAAGGTCCGTTTGGCTCCTATGATCAAGAACAATTGCGGCGCGGATTGAAAATCTACACGGAAGTTTGTTCCTCTTGCCACGGCATGAAGTTCGTTCCCATTCGCTCCCTGAGCGATGAGGGCGGGCCGCATCTCAGCAAGGAAGAAGTACGCGCCTACGCCTCTGACTTCATCGAAGTTTGGGATCAAGATCTCAATGAGGGTGAAGGCGATTACCGTACCGCGGTTCCAGCCGATCACTTCCCCAAGGGTGGCAATGCCAACGCGCCTGATCTGTCTTTGATGGCCAAAGCCCGCGCAGGTTTTCATGGACCGGCTGGCACAGGCATCAACCAGCTGGTTAAAGGCATGGGTGGCGCCGAGTATATTCTGTCTTTGCTCACCGGCTACACAGGCAATGAAAAAACCTCCGCTGGCGTAACGCTGTATGAAAACACCGCCTACCCTGGCGGCTGGATTTCCATGGCGCCACCGTTAGAAGACGAGCTTGTTGAGTTTGAAGATGGCCATAAGAACGATCTTCAGCATCTCTCCGAAGATATTTCGGCCTTCTTGATGTGGACTGCAGAACCAAAACTCAACGACCGGAAACGTGCCGGAATGGTTGGGGTTTTGATCTTGGGCTTTTTGACCCTGCTGCTCTATCTGGCCAATAAGGCGCTCTGGCGTCCTATAAAATATAGAAAAGACTAAGTCTTTTGACACAGAAAAACGCGCCTCCTCGGGGGCGCGTTTTTTTATGGGCTCAAGGGGCCCGCCGCCCCAAATATGACTGCAACGCCGGGGGGGGATGGTCAAATAGGGGTCCAATTGGCGCAGGTGCCTGGGCCTGACCTTCGGCGACTAGAATGGCATACTCCGCAAAGCTCAATGCATCTTGTGGGTCATGGGTGACCATCAATGCGGTAATACCAGCCTGCTGAACAATCTGCCGCGTTATTTCAAGCATTTCATCCTTCAGCGCTGGGCCCAGAGCCGCAAAGGGTTCATCAAGCAGCAAAAGCGGACGTTGGCGCAACAATACCCGCGCCAATCCCGCCCGACCCTGCTGCCCGCCTGAGAGGTCACGCGGATAGGCCATTGCCTTGTCCCCCAGTCCCACCTGATCCAGCGCCGCTACAGCCTGTGCCTTCTGAGCTGCAGACAAACGCATGTCAGGTCGCAGGCCGATCGCCACATTGTCCAGCACGGTGAGATGAGGAAAAAGATTATGATCTTGAAACAGAATACTGAGCGGCCTTTCGCCGGGGTGGTCTGGCATGGGCTGCCCGCCCCAAAACATCTGCCCGGCCCTGGGAACAAGAAACCCAGCGATCCCATTGAGCAAAGTCGACTTACCCCCACCGGAGGGACCAATCACCGCCACACGATCCCCGGCTGCAATTTGCAGATCCGCCGTGAGAGAGAACTCATTGAGCTGATAACACAGCCTATCTAAGTGTAGCATGTCCGCGCCCTCCACGATCAAACATCCAAAACAAAAACAAGCTCTGCACCACGAGCACCACCGCTGTGGCGGCGGCCTGGTCCATACGGTATGCGCCCATTAAGCGATACAGCATCAGCGGCAGGGTTTGCAGATCAGGATCCGCAAAAAGCGCGATCACGCCAAGATCCCCCATCGAGAGCGCCGCCGCAAGGCCGGCGGAAAACCCTATTGGGCGACGCAGGCGCGGCGCTAAGATCCGTGTCATCCAAATCCAGCGCCCCATTCCAAGACTCATGCGCAAATGAAGATAGTCGCCATAAGTCTCTCGAACCGCTGGCATCAAGACACGCAGAGCAAAGGGCAAAGCCATCATTGCATTGACCAAAGCGGTGATCGGCAAGGCAAAAGCCATGGGTTGCGCATAAGGGAAAATCAACACAAAAAGACCAGTTCCCACCACCAGCGGACTGCTGGCCAGCCCTAAAATGCCCGTGGCCTCCGCCAAGCTGCGGGCCAGTGATCCGCGGCGGGCAAAGGCCAGTGCGAGCGTCAAAGCCATCGCCAGGCAGAGGGCAGTTGATATAATAGCGATGGTCAATGACGTTAAGCTGGCCACGAAAATTTGCGGTGGCACCTCGAGCATATGCCGCAACCCACGCATGAGAACAGCACCAAGCGGCAGCACCAAAAAAGCGCTGGCGACAGAAATCCATAATCCATCCCATATCCGATGCTGCGGCCCATCCAAGCGCTGCACAGCCCGATCAAGCCCAAGGCCGTCGGTTTGCGGCAACGGTACGAGAAACGCCAGAAGTGACACGGCGCCACAAATTGTAAATTGGACAAGAGCAAGACTGGCCGCCTTTCCCAAATCAAAATCCAAGCGAAACGCCTGATAAATGGCGAGCTCGATCGTTGTGCCCTTTGGCCCGCCCCCGACCGCCAATGCTACAACAAAGCTGGTGAGGCATAGCAAGAAGACAAGCAAGAAAGCCCCCGGAAGCGTGGCGCGCAGCATCGGCCCTTCGATCAATCGAAAGTAGGCCCATGGCGTGGCACCAAGGCTTTCTGCCACTCGAAATCGCTCTGCCGGGATCGCCGCCCAAGCTTGCAGCAAAAGCCGCGTCACCAAAGGTAAATTAAAAAATACATGGGCCAGAATAACACCCGGCGCGCCGTAAATGGATAGTTTGGCAAACCCGGCCCAGTCCAATGCAGCGCTGATCCATCCTGCTCGGCCAAAGACTGCCAAAAGCCCCAGAACACCAACAATCACCGGCAGAATAAATGGCGCGCCCAGAAGGGTGATCAAAGCTTGGCGTCCAGGGAAGCTTTGCCGTGCCAAGGCCCGCGCCACAGGAATCGCCATTGCGGTGCTCAGAACTGCCGAGAGGCTCGCTTGCCATAGGGTGAATTTTACGGCTGACCAATCGGCACTGTTCAGCGCAGCAAGCCCGCGCCCCTGCAGGCCAACAACCAAGGCTGTACCAAGAGAAAAGAGAAGCAGGGCAATCAAGACCGCCCCACCAAAAACAATGCGTAACATTATCGTGCCAGAGCGCTCTGCCATTCCTCCAAGGCCGCGCTGCGCTGTGCTGCGGCCTCCTCTGGTGAGAAAATCAAAGATTGCTCGGCGCTCAATGCCTGCGGAAAGCCATCGGGCAACCCCGTTTTCGGCGTGACTGCGGGAAACATCCAATTGGTGGTAGGGATGATGCTTTGAAATTCATCAGAAACCATGAATTGCAAGAATTGATCTGCCAGAGCATTTTGATCTGTCGTTGCCAATTTCCCGGCCACTTCAATTTGCATGTAGTGGCCCTCGTCAAACAAAGCGAAGGTTTTGGAGGCATCCGCCTCGGCAATCACATGATAGGCTGGCGATGTGGTATAGGAGAGCACCAAATCCGCCTCCCCCTCCAAGAACATGCCATAGGCTTCGGACCAACCCGCTGTCACTGTCACAATATTATCTGAAAGATCAGCCCAGATATCCCCTGCCGCATCGCCATAAGCCGCCTTGACCCACAGCAGGAGCCCCAAACCGGGTGTGGACGACCGAGGGTCTTGGATCACGATTTTCAAATCGCTCGCGGCCAAGCTGCGAAAACTTGTCGGAGCTGTCAGATCGGTATTGTGAACAAAAGCAAAGTAGCCCCAGTCGAATGGCACAAAATGCGTGTCGCTCCACCCCCCCGGCACCGCATAGTCTGCAGACAGTGACATCGGGGAAAACAGTCCGGTTTCCGCTGCTGCAGCCGTGAGATTGGTATCCAAACCCAACACGACATCGGCCTCTGTGCGGGTGCCTTCGAGCCTGAGGCGCGATAACAATGCCGCCCCATCGCCCGCGCCAATCATCTGCAAATCACAGCCACATCTGGCCTCGAAAGCAGATTCAACCGCCGGGCCGGGACCCCAATCTGATATAAAACTGTCATAGGTATAGACCGTCAACACAGGCGTTTCGGCAACGGCCGCGCTTGTTAAAAACAGTCCTGCGAAAAGGGAAGTCAATTTCATCTTTATCTCCATATCGCCGAACGGGGTCAGGGATTGGAGACGTCCAAACCTTCCCTCCGCCGGTACTAGCCGGTTCAGGTTCTACGGGTTCGCTTTCGCATCTCAGCCCATAAGGGCGCCCCGAGGTAGGTACTGGATAGTCTTGACGAAAGGATTTTACAATCCCTTCCAATGCAAAAGCCCCCCGACAATCACACAGTTGTCGAGGAGCATTCACGTCAGTTGGAGAATTTTTAGTCTATTTCTTCATCCGCCGTTCACCCTCGGCGCGGCAAAGCGCATCGGCCTCTGCAACATGCATAGCATGCGGCATATGAATTGCGCGATCGAGAATAACAGAGCTATGAGTGTATAATTGGCAAATGACTTCACCTTCGTCCGTTTCCAACGTGACCGGCTCCGTTTCATAAGCGGTAGGTGAACAGGCTGTTACAATTGCCAGAGTTGCCCCCAGTAAGCTCAAACTCAAAAATTTATTCATTATAATTCTCTCTCATCTAATGTTACGGTCGTCTCATTTGGAACCAACCAAACCACCAACCGTTATAAAATTTCTTAAAATCACAAAAATGCACTCGATAACTTTAACTAAGTTTTATCTGCCCTAAGTGTGCACTCGTTACATTTGAGATCACCAAACCTGACGCTTTGTAGAAAATTTTAACCGCATTTTAATCTCCTACGGAATGCTATTCCACCAAAGATCACTCATAGTGTTGCAAATTTCCGACATATATCTCCCGCTACGCAAGAGTTTTTCTCGTTCAGCGGGAAAAAAATCGCTTCATTCCAGAACCATGAAATTCATAAACGCATTAATTAACTGATTATTCTATATTATTTACAGTATTTGCTCAACTAAAAGTAAATATTTGGCATTTGTCGAACCATTTTGGTAATATCCGACATCCATCGTCTCCGAAATCACGTCAAAGTTGTTCAAAATACCGCAACTTAAACGTGCCGGTTGTATGGGTGAGCCCGCGCTATAGGCCTTGCTCCAGGGTGCACGCAGCGATATTGCAAGGACAAAGGAGATGCACCATGAGCTTAAACAGTTTTGGACATTTATTTCGTGTCACGACTTGGGGTGAAAGCCATGGCCCTGCCCTTGGTGCGACGGTGGATGGCTGCCCTCCGGGCGTCACGATTAACGAAGCTATGATCCAGCAGTGGCTCGACAAGCGCAAGCCGGGACAGAACAAATACACCACGCAGCGGCGAGAAGCCGATCAGGTGAAAATTCTTTCTGGCGTATTTGAAGGCAAAACGACCGGCACGCCCGTGCAATTGATGATCGAAAACACCGATCAGCGCTCCAAAGACTACAGCGATATCATGGATAAATTTCGCCCAGGTCATGCCGATATCACCTATTGGCAGAAATACGGTATTCGCGATTACCGCGGCGGTGGACGTAGTTCCGCACGTGAAACCGCAGCACGTGTGGCCGCAGGCGGATTGGCGCGGGAAGCACTTAAATTGCTCGCGCCATCGCTTAAAATTACCGGCTTCATGTGTCAGATGGGCCCCCATAAAATCAACCGTGACCAGTTTGACTTGTCGCAGATTGACCAAAATCCCTTCTGGACTCCGGATCCGCAGGCCGCTCAAGATTGGGCGACCTATCTAGACGCGTTGCGCAAATCCGGCAGTTCTGTCGGCGCAGTTATCGAGGTGATCGCCTCAGGAGTGCCAGCGGGGCTCGGCGCGCCAATTTATGCTAAGCTCGACACAGATTTGGCCGCGGCCATGATGAGCATCAACGCTGTCAAAGCTGTAGAAATTGGCGATGGAATGGCCGCAGCGGAACTGACCGGTGAAGCCAATGCCGATGAAATTTCAATGGGGCCGGACGGGCCAATTTACAGCTCGAACCATGCGGGCGGTATCTTGGGCGGCATTAGCACGGGTCAAGATGTGGTGGTGCGATTCGCGGTGAAACCCACGTCGTCTATCCTTACAACTCGAAAAACCATCACAAAATCTGGTGAAAACACAGAAATCATCACCAAGGGCCGTCATGATCCCTGTGTGGGGATTAGAGCGGTGCCTGTTGGTGAGGCAATGATGGCCTGCGTGCTCTTGGATCACCTCTTGTTGCACCGAGGCCAGGTTGGCGCCAATCAGGGCAAAATCGGCAAGTAGCAGCGGTCTTACGGACGCTCGATCACTTTGAAAGTCACATCTAGGCTGCCAGACGTCTCAAAAATCAAAGTGGCCTTGATATCGTCGCCGACGCCCCACCCCTCTTTGAGCCCCATGAACATGACATGATAACCGCCAGGAGCGAATTCTATTTGGCCCTGCGTCGGAACCACCACGCGCATCTGGTGTTCCATTGTCATGACGCCATCTTTCATCATGGACTTGTGGAGCATAACCTTTGGGTAATCTGCTTCAACGCCCAAAAGCGCATCCGCTGCACCTTCATTGCTCAAGGTGAAATATCCGGCGCCGCTGCGTCCGGTGGTCGGATATGAAAAGGCATCTGTTATGGTCAAATCACCCAATTGGTAACTCTGTGCGGAAACAGATCCGCAGATCAAAATAAAGGCAGCTACCAAGTGTTTCATTTCTTATCTCCGTTTCATCTGCCTTCTTTTGAAATATTCCCGCACACAACCCAAGGGTTTAGAATGTCGCAGCCGCGTGGTATCGGGCTGTCATGGCTCAAATTCCTTCACAGGCGGACATTCTCGAATGGATCCGCGCGCACCCCGAAAAATCCTCGAAACGAGATATTGCCAAAGCCTTTGGCATAAAAGGTGCTGCACGCATCGATCTCAAACAGATGCTGAAAGAGCTTGAGGCCGAGGGCCACCTCATGCAAAGGCGGCGGCGGTTCAATGATCCCAATAGCTTACCCCCCGTTTCCGTTCTGCAAATGCTGGGCCCGGACTCGCAAGGCGATATGTTCGCCGTGCCACTGGAATGGGAAGGCACGGGCCATTTGCCCAAAATACTCATGCGCAGCCGTCAAGGTGATCCAGCTTTGGGACAGGGTGACCGGCTTTTGGCGCGACTCACCCCCGTACCCGATGAAGATAGCCATCAATATACTGGCCAATTGATTCGCGCGATTGGGACCAATCCAAAACGCCTCTTAGGTATTTTCCGCCTCACCGCGGAAGGCGGACGCATTGTCGCGATTGATAAGGGCGAAGGCAAAGAGTGGCTTGTTGCTGCGGATGCAGCGGGTGAAGCCAAAGACGGAGAATTGGTCGAAGCCGAACAATCCGGTCCGAAAGGCCGCCTTGGCCTGCCCCGCGCGCGTGTGGTGGAGCGGCTAGGAGATCCTTCTGCACCCAAAGCCGTATCGCTAATTGCCATTCATCAACATGGAATTCCCGACGCCTTTCCCGATGCGGTGATGGCGCAAGCGGATGCAGCCAAACCGGCAACATCAAAAGGCCGCGTTGATCTGACAGACCTACCTTTGATCACCATCGACCCAGCCGATGCACGAGACCATGATGATGCCTGCTGCGCTCTTCTGGATGAAGATCCCAAGAACCCCGGAGGCTTTTTGCTTTGGGTCGCCATCGCCGATGTCGCCCATTATGTGACAGCCGGATCGGCTTTGGATGCAGAAGCACGCAAGCGCGGAAATTCCACCTACTTCCCAGACCGCGTTGTCCCCATGTTGCCTGACCGCCTATCAGGCGATCTTTGCTCGCTGCATGAAGGGGTCACAAGACCCTGCATCGCGGTCGAAATGAAACTCTCATCAACAGGCGAAAAACTGTCGCATCGGTTTGTGCGGGGGCTGATGCGCTCGCCGGCCTCGCTGTCCTATGAGGAGGCCCAAGCGGCCGTGGATGGGGATCCCTCCGAACGCGCCGCACCTTTGGTTGACACTGTGCTCTCGCCCCTATTTGGTGCCTACGCTGCCCTGAAACAGGCACGCGAAGCCCGGCAGCCGTTGGAACTGGACCTGCCTGAACGCAAAATAATTCTATCAGACAGCGGCAAGGTCGCTTCGGTCAATTTTTCAGAACGCTTGGACGCCCATCGCTTGATCGAAGAATGTATGGTGCTGGCGAATGTGGCGGCAGCAGAAACTTTGATCGCCAAGCAACAGCCGCTATTGTTCCGTGTTCACGAAGAACCAAGCCCCGAAAAGCTAGACTCTCTGCGCGAAACGGCAAAATCTGTGGGGCTGGTCCTGGCAAAAGGTCAGGTATTGCAAACGCGGCATCTTAATCAATTATTAAAGGCTGCCGCCGGAAAAGATGAAGCAGAATTAATCAATCTTTCAACATTACGTTCCATGACTCAAGCCTACTATAGTTCTCAAAACATGTCGCACTTCGGATTGGCACTTCAGAATTATGCACATTTTACATCGCCCATACGGCGCTATGCGGATCTTTTGCTGCACCGTGCCTTGGTTTCAGCCCATGGGTGGGCAACCGATGGCCTGTCACCGCAGGATATCGAAATGCTAGACGAAACCGCCAAACATATCAGCGAGACAGAGCGACGCTCGATGCTGGCAGAGCGCGACACAACCGACCGTTATCTTGCCAGTTTCATGTCAGAACGCGTGGGAAATGAATTCAGCGGGCGCATTTCAGGCGTTGCGCGGTTTGGCATATTTGTGAAACTGGATGAAACAGCTGCAGATGGGTTGGTGCCTATTCGCTCCTTAGGACGGGAGTATTTCGAACATGATGCTGACAGCCAAACCCTACGCGGTACGGACAGCGGCACGGTCATCAGCCTTGGTCAACGTGTGGTTGTGCGATTGGCAGAAACCACCCCAACCACAGGGGGTATCTTGCTCGACTTGTTAGAGCTTGAAGATTCAAAGTTGCAAACACGGCCGCGACAACGCAAAATTGCGTCAGCAAGCAACCGGCGGGGGCCCAAGAAGGGCAAATCCAGAAAGGTTACCAGAAAACGGCAATGACGTTTGAAAGCTGGAAATCTGACTTTTTGAGTCGCGCCGCAGCTTATGGTGTTTCACCTGCAATATTGACTGAGGTTTCGCCCTATTTGACCACTGCGCAGAATAGCGCACAGGCTGATATGCGCCAACCCGAAGCCCGCAAAACCCTGCAAAGCTATATCGAATTAACCGTCAGCCCGGCGCGCATTGCACAGGGCCAAGCAGCCTTGCAAAAACATGTAGAGGTTTTTGACCAAATTGAGGCGGACTATCAGGTGGATCGCCATGTGGTTGCCGCAATTTGGGGATTAGAAAGCAATTACGGCAGCATTCGCGGAGATGTGCCCGTCATTTCAGCCTTGGCAACTTTGGCGGCACAAGGCCGCCGAGCCGCCATGTTCGAAGCACAGCTTTTGGCCGCCTTCGAAATTGTCACCCGGGGCATAAAATCACCCGATCAAATGCTGGGCAGCTGGGCCGGAGCCATGGGCCACACGCAATTCATGCCCAAATCTTACATTGATTTCGCCGTTTCTGCCAGAAATGGCCGGCCAGATATTTGGGCAGAAGATCCTGCAGATGCGCTGGTCTCAACGGCGCATTTCCTCGTCTGCCACGGCTGGAAGGCAGATGTGCCTTGGGGTACGGTTGTCCAGCTGCCAGAGCCGGCGGATTTGCACATGCTGCGCCATCTGCCGCCGCGCTCACGAGACGCCTGGGCGCGCCTAGGTGTGCGCTTTATGAACGAAGACCAGCGCACCTATGACTCCAAGCTGATTTTGCCCGGCGGGGTTAACAGTCTTGCTTTTGTGGTTTCAGAGAATTTCAATGCCTTTCTGGGCTATAACAATGCACAAAGCTACGCGATTGCTCTCGGGCATTTGTCAGACCGCCTTCAGGGCGCGCCGGCGTTGCAGTTTCCGCCCGGCGGCGATGCCCGCGGCCTCACGCAAGCCGAGATGAAATTCATCCAATCCCGCTTGACGACATTGGGATTTGATACCATCGGCGCAGATGGTTTCACCGGACCAAATACGGAAATCGCCATTGAGGCCTATCAAGCCTCACAACATCTGCCAGTGGACGGGTTTGCTGGCCTATCGCTGCTCAAGCGCCTGCAATCAGCCTAGCAAGGCAATCTTATTTTGTTAACTGCACCTGCTCCGGCCAGACAGCCATCCGCGTTTTTTGCCCCATAAACTCCATCAGCAACCAAATGCGCTGTTCGGCATCAATCGTTTCAATGGTCGCAACATATTCTGCGAAGGGTCCACTCATAACTTGGAGCTCATCGCCCGGCGCAAATTGATCTGGCGGCAAGACTCTGCCCTGAGTGTCACAGCGCGCCATGAGGCCAGCGATAAGATCTGGCGGCAGGGCCTTAGGCTGGCCATCGAAGCTAACCAACCGCGCTACACCGACAGTTGAATTAATCTTACGCCATGGCGCGGTGTCCAAGGCAAAAGACACAAACATATAGCCGGGAAAAAGAGGGCGCCTCTGCTGAACAAATTTTGTTGAATGCCGTTGGGTGACATCTTGCATCGGCAGAAAGGTTTCAAACCCCTGACGATGTAGATTGCGCAAAGCTAGGCGATGAGAATTTGGTTTATATTGTAATAAGAACCAATGTTTAGTGCTCATATAAGGCACTCCAAATATATCGTTCGTTAAAATAAATTATCAAATGCCTTAAGGCCAAAAATGACCCTGTCACAGGGAAGGTAAATCCATCGACCCACACCCGCAACACATATTTTCTATTTCAGATACCTATCTGACTAACCGGAGATGAGAGTCTGAATGGGCGGGCCTGTGCTTCACAATCAGATCTGGCTTTTGATCTTCCGACGCGCCCAAGACGGTTGGTGCCGCCGGACTTTGTCCCATGCCAGGCGTCAGGCGGTGGCGGATTAAGGCCACGGGATGCGCGCGCAGGGTCAGGCGCGTAGAAACATAATCTTCCACCACCTCCTCCCCCTCTGTCATCTGCGGCAGATAGGCTGGATCCTCTGCAATGCTTTCCCCTTCAAGGTCTTGCGCAAAGAGCGGTAAAGGGCGCTCTGCGGTGAGGGCCTTGGCGGCCCAAAGCGCCTCGCGGCGCGACAACCCAAGGCTGTGAAACGCGTCCGCTTCCGCCAAGGCTTGGATCATTTTAGGACTCACACCGGCTTTACGCCAAACCGCTTCTACGTCCTGATATCCATTGCCGCGCGCGGCCGTCAGCCATGCAACATCTTCCTCACGCATCGCTTGAATTTGCCGAAACCCAAGCCGCAGGGCCAAGCCGCCAGTGCCATCGGGCTCCATCACATTGTCCCAATAGCTGGCGTTGACGCAAATGGGGCGCAGCTGCACCCCATGGGCGCGGGCATCACGGACAATCTGTGCCGGCGCATAAAACCCCATGGGCTGCGCATTCAACAAAGCACAGGCAAAAATGCCTGGATGATGATATTTAAGCCAACTGGACGCATAGACCAAAAGCGCAAAACTGGCGGCATGGCTTTCAGGAAACCCATAGGCGCCAAAGCCTTCAATTTGCGAAAAACAGCGTGCGGCAAAATCCTCGTCATAGCCATTGCGCTGCATGCCGTTCATGAAGAGTGTTTTAAATTCACTGACATTGCCATGCTTTTTAAACGTCGCCAAAGATCGCCGCAGCCGATCGGCTTGCTCTGGCGTGAAGCCCGCTCCCACGATTGCAATTTGCATGGCCTGTTCTTGAAATAAAGGCACGCCGAGAGTTTTGCCCAAAACCGCGCCCAAGGCATCAGAGGGAAAGCTCACCGGTTCCTCACCATTGCGGCGGCGAATATAGGGATGCACCATGTCCCCTTGAATGGGGCCCGGACGAATGATCGCCACCTCTATAACCAGATCATAAAAACAGCGCGGGCGCATGCGCGGTAAGAAATTCATCTGCGCCCGGCTTTCCACTTGAAATACGCCCAGGCTGTCCGCTCGGCATAGCATATCATAGACCGCTGGATCCTCAGGAGGCAGGGTGGCCAATGTGTATTCCACACCGTAATGCGCCGAAATCAAATCAAAGGCCTTACGAATGCAAGTCAACATGCCCAAGGCAAGAACATCCACCTTTAAGATGCCCAGACTGTCGATATCATCCTTGTCCCAGCAAATGACCGTACGCCCTTCCATACTGGCGTTCTCAATCGGCACCAACTCATCCAGCCGGCCATCTGTGATGACAAAGCCCCCGACATGTTGAGACAAATGCCGTGGGAAGCCAATCACCTCATAGATCAAAGCCATCGTTTGGCGCAAACGCGGATCGCTGGCATCCAGACCGATCTCAGCCATACGCTCCGCCTCCAAGCCTTTGGTAGAGAAAAACCCCCAAAGCTGCGAAGATAAGGCGCCGATGGTATCTTCCGATAGGCCCATAGCGCGCCCCACCTCACGGATCGCCCGCTTGCCCCGGTAATGCACCACCGTGGCACAAAGGCCTGCGCGGTGACGACCATAGCGCTCATAAATATGTTGGATCACCTCTTCGCGGCGCTCATGCTCAAAATCCACGTCGATATCGGGTGGCTCATTGCGCGCCTCTGAGACAAAACGCTCAAACACCATCGTCCCAATCTCCGGGCTGACCGAGGTGACACCTAAGCAATAGCACACGACCGAGTTGGCCGCCGATCCACGCCCTTGGCACAAAATACCCCGGCTGCGGGCAAAGGCGACTATGTCATGTACAGTCAAGAAATAAGGTTCATAATTGAGCTTGGCGATCAGCTGCAACTCATGTTCGATGATCTTTTTTACCCGCGCAGTGGCACCACTTGGGTAGCGCCATGCGAGCCCCTCATAGGCCAAACGGCGCAACCGATCACTGGGGTTTTCTCCTGCGTTTAATTCCGAAGGATATTCATACCGCAACGCATCCAAAGAAAATGTAAGCTGCTCTAGAACCTCTGCCGTTTTGTGCAATGCCTCTGGATAGGCTTGAAACAGGATGGCGGCCTCCTCAGGAGAGCGCAGCCGTTGCTCTGCATTGACCTGCGCCGACCGACCCAAAGCATCCACCCGCACCCCAAGACGAATGGCGGTGAGCGTATCGGTCAAGCGGCGTCGCGCGCCATGATGCATGATGGGGGCGGCAGAGGCCACCAGTGGTAAGGAGTATCGCTGCGCCAGTGCGGCGATGCGGGCAAAATTCACCTCATCTTGCCCATCATAACAAGGGTATAAGAGCAGCATCACATCTGCAGCAAAGCGGCGCGTCAACCTCCGAAGATGTGACACCCATGAGGGCGCGCCGGGCTGCACCTTTGAGGTAGGTGGCGCGTGCAGCAAAATCAGCTGATCACTGCCAAATTCCAACAGGTCATCAAATTCTAAGTCGCAACCGCCTTTGTCCGCCCGCAAACGCCCACGGGAAATCAAACGACACAGCTGGCCCCAGCCCACACGCGTTTTGGGCAAAAGCGTTGCGGACAGACCATCCCGTAGGACAATCTTAGCCGCCGGCAGCAAACGTGGTGTATTGTAAATATGCGCCGAAGCGCTGCGCCGGAAGCCTGGCGGCGCAGGCGGGCCAATCAACCCAATGGTGCGGTCAAACTCTTGCCGCTCAGCCACCTGCCGAGCAATCTCCCGCGCTCGAGTATGTGCCCGCACGATGCCCGCCACAGAATTTACATCTGCGATAGCCACCGCCGACAACCCCAAGAGCGCCGCACGATCCATATATTCCTCCGGGTGCGAGCCTCCGGTCAAAAAGGTGAAATTCGAACAGGCTTGCAGCTCCGCCCAAGCCAGACGGCGATGTGGAAAAGGAAGGACATCAGAACAGGGCATAAGATCAGACTCAGCAACAGACTCCCATATGTTCACATTTTGTTCTCACTTGCAATTCCTATGCTCCCAGCCAAGCAGTCAAAGTTCTTTACGCGGCGGCACGTCCAAAAAAGCCTCTCTACTTTCACCAGATTTACTTTAGACTGGATGAAACGGAGGACAAAATGACAGATATCGTAATTCTTGGTGGCGCACGCACAGCTATTGGCACTTTTGGCGGCAGCCTCGCGGGTGTCAGCCCAATTGATCTAGGGGCAATCGCGGCCAAAGCCGCGCTCACCCGCGCGGAGGTTGCAGCCGAGCAAATCGGCCATGTCGCCTTTGGTCATGTCATCAACACCGAACCGCGCGATATGTATCTGTCCCGGGTCGCCGCCATGGAGGCTGGCATCTCTGACCAAACGCCGGCCATGAACGTCAATCGCCTTTGCGGATCGGGTCTGCAGGCCATCGTCTCTGTGGCGCAATCCTTGATGCTTGGCGATGCAGATTTTGGACTGGCTGGCGGCGCAGAGAATATGAGCCGCGCACCCTATATCATGCAGGCACAGCGTTGGGGCCAGAAGATGGGGGATGTCAAAACACTCGACATGATGCTTGGCGCATTGCACTGCCCCTTTGGCACGGGCCATATGGGAATCACCGCCGAAAATGTTGCACAAGAACATGCCATCACCCGCGCTGATCAAGATGCCTTTGCTTTGGAAAGCCAGAACCGCGCCGCAGCGGCGATTGCAGACGGGCGCTTTGTCGACCAAATCACCCCCGTGCCGATCAAAGTCAAACGCGATATGGTGGATTTCATCACCGATGAACATCCCAAAGCCACCAGCGCAGAGGTTTTAGCCGGACTGCGGACGGTCTTCCAAAAGGAGGGAACCGTCACTGCTGGAAATGCCTCGGGCATAAATGACGGAGCTGCCGCAATTGTCTTGGCGCGCGCTGACGCAGCCGAACGCGCCGGCCTCACTCCAAAATTCCGCCTGCTCGGCTATGGTCACGCCGGTGTGCGGCCCGAAGTGATGGGCATTGGGCCGGTGCCTGCGGTGGAAAACCTGATGGCGAAAACCGGATTGACCATCCATGATTTTGACGTTGTTGAGAGCAATGAAGCCTTCGCGGCACAGGCTGTCGCGGTTAATCGTGGCCTTGGCTTGGACCCTGCACGGGTCAACCCGAACGGCGGTGCAATTGCTCTGGGTCACCCAGTGGGGGCGACAGGCGCCATCATCATGGTGAAGCTCATGGCCGAATTGGAACGCAGCGGCGGCTCAAAGGGCCTCGCCACGATGTGCATCGGCGGTGGCCAAGGGATCGCCGTGGCAATTGAGCGGATTTAGAACCCAACACGGGGTGCCCCTGACAACAGCGGCGCCCCTCAAAAATCGAAACGTAGAACTGCTACTTGCTGCCGATACTATACAAATAAGCGTAAATATTGCGCGCGTCTTCTTCCTTCCGCACTTTAAAGCTCATTTTCGCCCGAGCTTTTTTATCGTCGAGAAATACCTTTAAAAAATCCTTTGGATCTTGGACATAGGCCGAAAATGTCTCTTCTGTCCAAATCAAACCCAGCTCTGCGCCGGCCTTCACCAAAGATTTTCCGTAACGGTAGCCCGGTACGGCACCCGCTGTTGCACCGGCGATATTATACAGATTTGGGCCAGATTTACTGTTGCGCCCCGCCAGCTTTTCGCCGGCATCCGTCACAACCACATGACAGGCAACACATTGCTTGTTAAAGGCCACCTCGCCTGCGGATGCGTCACCAGAGGCGCTGTGACCATCCGCCAAAGCCCCAGAGGCCAGAACCCCTGCGAATAATGCAAAAATAAACCTGTTCATATCATTCTCCCTTAAATTTCATGACGATCAAAACGGCGATTTAAAAACGGCGCTTTAGGCGGCCACATGGGACACAGCACATTGTTTCCACAGCTCAGACAGGGCCGCGACCAAGTGATCCACATCAGCATCACTGTGCAAAGGCGAGGGTGTAAACCGCAGACGCTCAGTGCCTCTTGGAACGGTCGGGTAATTAATAGGCTGAACATAGATGCCAAAGCTGTCCATCAAATAATCGGCCAGCATTTTGGTTTTTACAGCATCTTTGATCATCACCGGCACGATATGGCTGTCATTTGCCAAATGTGGAATCCCGGCTTTATCGAGCCCAGCGCGCAGGCGCGCCACCTGTGCCCGTTGACCCATCCGCTCTACGGAGCTGGTTTTGAGATGCGCAATAGAGGTGCGCGCCGCGGCTGCGACCGCAGGAGGCAGGGCCGTGGTAAAAATGAATCCCGAGCCAAAAGACCGGATAAAATCGCACATCGCTTCTGAGCCGGTGATATAGCCACCCACACAGCCAAAGGCTTTGCCTAGGGTGCCCTCAATGATGTCGATACGATGCGCCAAACCTTCACGCTCACTGATGCCACCGCCACGCGGGCCATACATGCCAACCGCATGAACCTCATCAAGATAGGTGAGCGCCCCGTGTTTTTCACAAACATCCAATATCGCAGCAATCGGTGCAATATCCCCATCCATAGAGTAGACGCTTTCAAAAGCGACAATCTTCGGCCGGTCTGCGCAAGCGGTCAACTTACGGTCGAGGTCTTCTACATCATTATGTGCCCAAATCATTTTTTCGGCTTTAGAATGACGAATGCCTTCAATCATCGACGCGTGGTTTTCGCTGTCTGACAAAATCACCGCATTGGGGATTTTTGCTCCCAGCGTGGCCAATGTTGTCCAGTTGGACACATAGCCAGAGGTGAACAAAAGCGCGGCCTCTTTGCCGTGCAAATCCGCCAGCTCAGCCTCAAGCAGCAAGTGGTCGTGATTGGTTCCGCTTATATTGCGCGTGCCACCCGCGCCTGTACCGCAGCGCCCGACAGCCTCTTGCATCGCGGCAATCACCGCAGGATGCTGGCCCATGCCCAAGTAATCGTTGGAACACCAAACCGTAACATCCCGAGTACCGCCCTCAAAATGATTGGTGGCCTGAGGAAACTTACCGGTTTTCCGTTCAAGATCGGCGAAATACCGATAATTGCCATCCTGTTTCAACTGCTCAAGTTGGTTTTTGAAAAAGTGATCAAACGACATGGCGTATTCTTTCTGCTGGTCCAGTTGATGCAAAGGCGAATGACAAGGCTGCTGGCTCTGCTCCCTGTGGTATATAGGCTCGGTGCTTCATATTTCTGCACCTATAGGCAAGTTTTGATCGAATTGCCCGCGACATTTCCGCCCCCGTGATATGAAATTCAGAGCTTTTGAACACCATAGGCAACAAAGCCGCCCTGTCACCGCTTTTGCAGAGGGATATTTCGCCCTATAGGAGGCGCAACACCTAAGGGCAGAATGAATGAACATAATGATTCCCGCATGGATAGACGGTCAGTTGCAGCCAGTTGAAAAGCTGCAAACCCATCTGCGCGGATTGAAGCATAAAGCAGTGTCTGTTTTTGTGATGCGGGGTGCGGAGACATTGTTGCAACGCCGCGCCATGAGCAAATATCACACCCCCGGCCTTTGGGCCAATGCCTGCTGCACACATCCGCAATGGGGCGAAGCTGGTTTTGACTGCGCCCAGCGCCGGCTTGAGGAAGAATTAGGGCTGGCGGACCAAATCCCTGTGTACCGCGGCACGGTAGAATATCGCGCTGATGTGGGCGGCGGTATGATTGAGCATGAGGTGGTGGAAATTTTTACGCTGCAAGTCACCCAGATCACCATTCGCCCCAATCCCGAAGAGGTGATGGATCATCGCTGGCAAAATCTAAAGGATCTCACCCATGAGATTGCAGCGCAGCCAGAGGTTTTTACCCCATGGCTAAAAATCTACCTCAGCCAACATGCGAAAGCCATATTTGGCGCCTAGGCGGGATAATCACGCAGGAAGACCGGTTTTTCTGGCGTGGATTGCTCAGGTTGATAGGCATATCCACCCAAATCAAACTCCACGATTTGCGCAGGATCTGACAATCGGTTCTGGACAATAAATCGCGCCATCGCCCCGCGGGCTTTCTTGGCGTAGAAGCTCACAATCTTCGCCTGACCCTCTTTCAGCTCCAGAAATTGCGGCGTGATGATCGGCAGATGCAGCGCCGAGACATCCACAGCACCGAAGTATTCTTGGCTGGCACAGTTGACCAGCGCCTGCGCACCGGTCGCCTTGGCCTGTGCGTTTAACGCCTTTGACAACTCCTGCCCCCAATAGGCATAAAGAGATCCGCCGCGATCCGTTTTCAGGCGGCTGCCCATTTCAAGCCGGTAGGCTTGGATTTGATCCAAAGGCCGCAAAACACCGTAAAGCCCAGAGAGAATGCGCAGATGCTCCTGTGCCCAGCGCATATCATCCTCGCTGAAGCTCGCCGCTTCCAGGCCTTGGTAAGTGTCTCCCGCAAAGGCCAAAGCGGCAGGACGCAAAGCTTCATCCGCTGGCTTGTCCGCAAAGGCCACGAAGCGCTCGTGGTTCAGCCGCGCAAGATTTTCGCTGATCGACATCAGCTTTTGCAACTGTGGCACCGAAAGATCCCGCGCCGTTTTCGCCAAGTTCAAGGCATCCGCAGAAAAATCTGGTGTGGTGACATCTGAGCGCGGCGCCTCTGACCAGTCCAGCTTTTTCGCCGGTGAAATACAAACCAACATCGTGTGTCTCTCCTCTGAACCCTTAACCTAGAGCAGTCTAGGCAGACTGCAAGATTTCTAAAAAGGCCAAGCCAAAACGTTCAGTTCGGGCGGGCGTCATTCCGGAAATTTGCGCCAATTGTTCTAATGAGCTTGGTCGCCTTTGTGCGATCATACGCAGGGTTGCGGTCGAACAGCTCAACGGTTTTTCCCCATCAAAGGCCCCACGGGCCAATTGCAATTGCCGCTCTAGAAGCTGATCAAAAAGCTCCCCCTCTGGGCGCCCGGCCATTTTGCGCCGTGCCGGGTGGACCGGGGGCTGCTCTCCTGTGATCACCGATAGAAAGGCCTGCCCATAGCTTTCCAATTTCTTCGCCCCCACACCACCAATTGAGGCCATTTGATCCAAGTTCTGCGGGCGGCGTTCTGCCATTTCAATGAGGGTTTTGTCATTGAAAACAATATAGGCCGGGACTTTTTGTTGTTCGGCCAAAGCGCGCCTCTTGGCTTTAAGCGCGGATAAAAGTGGCGCATCTTCCTCTGACACCAAGGATTTGACCGCGGGACGCCGTTCTTGACCTGCGGCGGTGATGCTGTCCTTGCGCAACTGAATTTGAGCCTCCCCCTTCAATAGGGGCCGGGCGTTCTGGGTGAACCGCAGACCCCCATGGCGCTCTGGGTCTGGGCGGATAAGATCAAACCCCATCATCTGCCGAAAAATCGCCTGCCATTGCGCCTTGCTGATGGCCTTTCCAACCCCAAAGGTCGGCAATTCATGATGGGCGCGTTGCCGTACTTTATCAGTGGCATTGCCGCGCAATATATCAATCAAATGACCTGTCCCAAACCATTCCCCGGTGCGCAAAATGGCCGATAGCGCCATGCGCACTGGTTCTGTTCCGTCAAAAACTTCAGGCGGCGTATCACAAAGATCACAATTGCCGCAGTTCGATGCTGTTTCGCCAAAATAGGTCAGCAATGCAGATCGGCGGCAACTCAACGCCTCTGCCAAACCCAACAAAGCATTAAGCCGCGCATGATCTGCCATTTTGCGATCCGCAGGTGCCAGCCCTTCATCGATTTGCGCACGGCGCAGGCGAATGTCATCTGCGCCAAAGAGGGTCAAAGTCTCAGCCGGCGCGCCATCACGCCCGCCTCGGCCAATTTCTTGATAATAGGACTCAATAGATTTGGGCAAATCCGCATGGGCCACCCAACGGATATCCGGCTTATCGACCCCCATACCAAAGGCGACAGTGGCCACAACGATGAGGCCATCTTCTTGCTGAAACCGTGTTTCGACAATTCGGCGATCTTCGGCATCCATACCGCCGTGATAAAAACAGGCCGAATGCCCCGCCTCGCGCAGCGCTTGTGCCAGGGTTTCCGTCTTGGCCCGCGTGCCGCAATAGACAATGCCTGACTGCCCCTTTCGGGCCGCTGCAAAGGCAAGAATTTGTTTGCGCGGTTGATCCTTAGCGGCGAAAGCCAAATGGATATTGGGGCGATCAAACCCGTGTAAAAAGCTTGCCGGGGCCTGCCCATCAAACAGCTTGTTGATAATTTCTGCTTGGGTTTCTTCATCGGCTGTAGCGGTGAAGGCGGCGAGCGGGACATTCAGTGCCCGGCGCAACTCGCCAATCCGCAGATAATCCGGGCGAAAATCATGGCCCCATTGCGAGACACAATGCGCCTCATCCACCGCGATCATCGACACGCCAACCCGCCGCAACATCCCCAAAGACGATCCGGCCGCCAGCCGCTCGGGTGCAATATACAAAAGTTTGAGGGTGCCTTGCTCCAACCCTTCCCAAACCGCATCTGTCTCCTCGGGCGTATTACCAGAGGTTAGAGCCCCCGCTCCGACCCCGGCGGCCTGCAAAGCGCGGACTTGGTCGCGCATCAAAGCAATCAGTGGCGAGATCACCACCGTCACCCCATCGCGCATCAAGGCGGGCAACTGAAAACACAGGGACTTCCCACCCCCAGTGGGCATTATGGCCAGTACATTTTGCCCTTCCGTCACCGCACGCACAATCTCCTCCTGACCGGGACGAAAGGCATCGAATCCGAAGACATCCCTCAGAAGGGTGGTATAGGGCATAACAGGTCCGATGGGTCAGCGGCCGTAATAGGCCAAAGTATATTGCAAAGCGGCCACGATCAGCAGCGCGATCAAAGGCGTCAAATCAAGCCCGCCCATATTTGGCAGGAACTGCCGAATGCGGCCATAGATCGGATCTAAAAGACGGTTCAACCCCGACCAAATCTGCGCAACAATGGGCTGATACAGGTTCAAAACATTGAAAGCGATCAACCAACTCATGATCAAATGGGCAATGATAAAGAACCAAATGACGTTCAAAACCATGTAAGGTATCGCGAAAATAGGAGCCATGTGAAACCTCGACAGAATACGTTTGCTTTTACCTAAGCGCTTCGGCCCCCATCGGCAAGTCGCTTGACAGATCGGGTTCAAAATCATGGGTTGACCTGCGGGCCTGCGCGCTCTTTTGTGACCAAAATTTGGAGAGCCTTCTATGTACCCTTTCGTCCGTCTCGCTTGGCAATTTTTCATTCACCGCAAGACGGGCTCGCTTGCCATTGGACAAACCCACTATAGCACGCATTACTGCCTGCCTTGGGACTTGGATCTTTGGCGCGAACTCAACAATGGCCGCACCCTGTCGATCTATGACATGGGCCGCCTGCCCATGGCGCGTCGCTCTGGCTTATTGGCGATTTTGAAACGCAAGGGCTGGGGCCTCACCATAGCCGGCAGCTCCGTACGCTACCGCAAGCGCATCCGTGTGTTTGACAAAATCGAAATGCGCAGCCGCGCCCTTTGTGCCGATGCGCGGTTTATGTATCTGGAGCAAAGCATGTGGGTGAAGGGAACCTGCGCCGGGCACGCGCTTTATCGCACCGCGGTGACCAATGCCGATGGACTCGTGCCTATTGAAAACCTGCGGGCAGAACTGAACCCAAACACGCCCCTGCCTCCAATTCCCGAATGGGTCGCCGCATGGATCACGGCAGAGGACCTACGCCCCTGGCCACCGATGCAGGACACCCCTTAGGAAACCCTTGCTTTGGCCATTTCTCTCAGCCAAACTTGAAGTATTACTAGGGGCGCCATATGTCGAAATCAACAACAGAGCAGGCCATTTTAGTCAAACGCGTGCGCGGCTGGATGATGTTCGACTGGGCCACGCAACCCTTTTACACCCTTGGTTTGACATTCATCTTTGGGCCCTATTTTGCCGGTGTTGCCGCAGAGCATTACCTGTCCAGCGGATTGGACCCCACCAGCGCCAAAGCCAACGCGCAATCGATATGGTCTTGGGGTCAGGCTATGGCCGGCTTTATCGTTGCGATCATAGGCATTCTTGCCGGTGCCTATGCCGACAGTACCGGTCGGCGAATGCCTTGGATTTGGGCCTCCTCATTGGTCTTTGTGATCTGCTCTTGGATGCTCTGGTACATGGTGCCAGATGGATCTGCGATGTGGTCCTCTTTGATCTTCTTCTCCATCGCCTTCATCGCCGCTGAGCTCGCGCTTGTATTCACCAATGCCATTCTCCCCAGCCTGGGAGACCGGCGGGAGGTTGGAAAAATCTCAGGCAGTGGCGCCGCACTGGGCTATGCCGGCGGTATCATCAGCCTATTTATCATGCTGTTTTTCTTTTTTGACGAAGGCGGCAAGACCTTTCTGGTCGGATTGGAGCCCGGCTTCGGGTGGTTGGAGGCCCAAAGCCGCGAAGGCACGCGGGCGGTCGGCCCCTTGATCGCGATTTGGTTCGTCATTTTTATGCTGCCATTTTTCCTTTGGGTGCAAGAAAGCAAGACCCCCAATCGTCAGGGCGGGTTGCAACGATCGCTTGCGGACTTAACAGACACGCTCAAGAGCATGGTTAAACGGCCGAGCCTCTTTGCCTTCATGGGCGCGCAAATGTTCTATCGCGACGCCCTCAACGGGCTTTATGCCTTTGGTGGGGTTTATGCGGTTTTGGTCCTGGGCTGGGGGCAAACGCAGCTTGGTGTTTTTGGAATACTCGGGGGATTATCTGCTGCAATTGTCACCTGGATTTCAGGAAAATTTGATCGGAAGCTGGGGCCGCTGCCCGTGATTTACTTTCACATCTATGTGCTGATCTTTGTCTCGCTTTGCATCATTGGCATGTCCAGAGACAGCTTTTTTGGTCTCGCCTTGCCGGAAGGCTCCGCACTGCCCGATATCATTTTCTACATCTGCGGTGCGGCCATTGGTGGCTCCGGCGGAGGGATCTATGCCGCCAGCCGCTCCATGATGGTGCGCCACACCAATCCTAACCGTCCAACCGAAGCCTTTGGCCTATTTGCCCTCGCCGGAAAGGCCACCGCCTTTTTGGCACCGCTTCTTATCGGTTTATTTACCTACTTGCTGAACGATGCCCGCCTAGGCTTTGCTCCCGTTGTGGGACTGTTCGTCTTAGGGATGCTTTTGCTGCGCTGGGTGAACCCAAATGGAGATCAAGAGACGTGAGACCGATTGTCGTCAGATATTTTTTTGCACTGGTGCTCTTCGCAGCCTGCCTGCCCTTTGCGCTTCAAGCACAAACGCAATCAGACCGTCCGCAAGCGCGGACAGATCGGGCTATGACCGTGGCTGCAAAAACCCTTTTCGGTGCGGCTGAGATCGGATCAAAACATGCATCCGAATCCTTTGGAAGCTACGCTAAGGGCTGTTTGGCCGGCGGGGCCGCTCTGCCAGAAACTGGCCCCACATGGCAGGCCATGCGCCTGTCACGAAACCGAAATTGGGGACAGCCCATCACGATTGACTACCTAAAAGATCTCTCGCGCAAAGTGGCCCAAAACACGTCTTGGTCGGGTCTTTACATTGGAGATATTTCTCAACCACGCGGTGGGCCGATGCTGTCAGGCCATGCCAGTCACCAAATTGGCCTAGACGCGGATATATGGCTACGACCAAAAACGGATCGCGTTTTAACCCGGGCAGAACGGGAAGAGATTTCCTCTATATCCATGCGGCGGGCCTCTGGCGCTTATACCAATGACCGCTGGACAAAAGACCATGAAACGGTTCTCAAATTGGCCGCCTCAGATCCACGGGTGGCACGCATATTTATTTTCCCAGGCGCCAAGGTCGCCATGTGCAAATCAGCGACAGGCGACCGCAGCTGGCTGCGCAAAATTCGTCCTTGGTACGGGCATCACTATCATTTCCACGTCCGCCTAAAATGCCCAGAAGGCCAAGAGGATTGCATCAACCAGGCCCCGCCACCGCCCGGCGATGGCTGCAAGGAGGCGGCCGGATGGGTCAAACGCATCTTGAATCCCCCCCCACCTAACCCGAATGCCAAGCCGCGCAAACCTAAGCCGCCGATCACCTTGGCCAAATTGCCCCAACAATGCAGCGCGGTTTTGTCAAACCTCTGAGGGCCCGCTGTACGGAAATCGCTTGCAATATGTCCTATGGGCTCGTATCCGAGCACGTCAAATCTGACCAAGTCGCCGCTACCTTGGCTAAAAAACGGAATAAAACATGAAAACTCTCTATCTCCCTGGCATTCTTGCCATGGCTGCCGTCGTTGTGGCCTCCAACATCCTGGTTCAGTTCCTTCTTGGAGACTGGCTGACCTGGGGTGCATTCACCTATCCCATCGCCTTTCTCGTCACCGATGTGATGAACCGCGTCTATGGTGTTGCTGCCGCGCGCCGTGTGGTCTTTGCCGGCTTTGCCGCTGGTGTTCTTTGTTCACTCATTGGCACGCAAGTCATGCTGCAAGGGGATGGCTATAGTTTCCCAGCGGTCACACTGCGCGTGGCTTTGGGATCTGGCACCGCCTTTCTGGTGGCTCAGTTGCTGGATGTTCAAATCTTCGACCGCTTGCGGCATGGCACATGGTGGCGGGCCCCTCTGGCCTCAACGCTGATCGGCAGTGCTGTGGACACCTTCCTCTTTTTCAGCATCGCTTTCTCTGCCCTCTTTAACGGACTGGAAACCAGCAATGTTCCAGACTGGGCACAGGGTGCTGTGCCGCTGCTCGGCGCGGGTATGGAGCTGCCACTTTGGGCCTCGCTGGCCGTTGCAGATTGGCTTGTGAAACTGTCCTTAGCTCTCATCGCTTTGGTGCCATTCCGATTCTTGGTGCTATATCTTGTGGGACGTACAGCAAAAAACCATTGACTTTGTGTCTCTCTCTGGCAAGCTGTGGATAAATGTAACAGCTGAAAGGAGGTGATCCAGTGTCGAGAAAGGTATTGGAGAATGGAGTCGTAACAGGTTTGGAGGCGAATTTCTGAGGCAACCCTTGGAGTTTTAACGCCAAGCTTGGGCAAACGGTCCTAAACGACCCGCCCTCCGCACAACTTTCGAAGGGCCGTCCTCTCTGGGCGGCCCTTTTCCTTTGTGGCATAGTAGCCCCATGTTGCAAATCAATGATGAAATAATGATTCACGATTGGGAGCTGACCGAAAGTTTCACCCGTGCGCAGGGACCTGGAGGACAGAACGTCAATAAAGTGTCGACCGCCGTCGAATTGCGCTTCGAAGCGGCCCGCAGCCCAAACCTCCCGGGCCCGGTAAAAACCCGACTCAAAAAATTGGCCGGCCGCAAGTGGACCTCCGATGGCGCCATAATTTTTCGCGTCGAAGACACCCGCTCACAGGCACGCAACCGAGAGATTGCAAAAGAGCGCTTGAAAGAGCTGATCCTTCAGGCTTTGATACGGCCAAAGCGCCGGATCGCCACACGCCCCACACTCGGATCGCAAAAACGCCGCCTGGCAGGAAAAGTTCAGCGCGGCGTGGTCAAATCTCTGCGCGGAAAGGTGAAAGATGTCGAGTGATCTCGCGGCGCGGCGTGCCGCAGTTTTGGGGCCAAATGTGCCCACATTTTATGAAACCCCAGTGCATTTGGTCAAAGGTGACGGTGTTTGGGTGTGGGATGCAGACGGGCGTAAATATCTCGATTGTTATAACAACGTGCCGCATGTCGGCCACTGTCACCCCCATGTCGTCTCAGCCATCGCCGCACAGGCCGCACAGTTGAACACCCATACCCGCTATTTGCACGCGGGAATTGTGGAGTATTGCGAGCGGCTCACCGCCAAATTTCAAACGCAATTGGATCAGGTCATCATGGTGTGCAGCGGATCAGAGGCCAATGACATTGCCCTGCGCATGGCCCAAGCTGTGACCGGGAAAACTGGCATCATCGCCACAGATAATACCTACCACGGCAATACGATGGCCGTGTCACAGCTCTCGTCGCGCAAGCCCCCCATCGGCGGCTATGCCGACCATATCCGCCGCATCCCTGCGCCGGACACCCTGCGCCCGGTTGGTGGCACTGCCGACGATCAGGCCGCGGCTTTTGCACGGGAGCTGCAAACTGCCATTGATGATCTTGAGGCCTCAGGCCACGGGTTTTCGGGTTTTCTATTTTGCCCGACCTTCGCCAATGAAGGCCTGCCAGATTTGCCGCAGAATTTTATGAAGCCCGCCGAGCAAGTGGTCAAAGCCGCCGGAGGGCTGTTGATCGCAGATGAGGTTCAGCCCGGGTTTGGCAGAGGCGGCGAGACTTGGTGGGGCCATGAATGGCTTGGCCTGTCACCTGATGTTGTGACATTGGGCAAACCAATGGCCAATGGGCATCCGGTTGCAGCAGTGGTCGCACGCCGGGCCGTCATGGCTGAATTTCGCAACGCCTTTGGCTATTTCAACACCTTTGGTGGCAATCCAGTAAGCTGCGCCGCGGCTGCGGCCACTTTGGACGTCATTGAACAGGACAATTTGGTAGATCACGCCAAAAACGTCGGTGCTGTATTTTTGCGCGAGCTGCACTCTATGGACCACCCCAGCATCGCCAGCCGGCGCGGACGTGGTTTGTTTTTCGCTTTGGAATTGGAAACGGATGGTGCTGCCGATGAAGCCTTGGCCGCCCATGTCGTCGAATACGCACGCAATCATGGCCTGCTGATGGGGCGCTCGGGGCGCAATCGCAATATTTTGAAACTGCGCCCGCCCATGCCCTTTTCCAATGAGAATGTCGCCATGGCCTGTGACATCCTACAGGCCGCCTTCAAAGCATGAATGAGCTTTCAGAAATCGCCGCCAAATGGGGCGCGAATGGTCAGATAGAGTTGATCGCTGAGCGGGAAAACGCCGTGTATAAGATCCTGCGCGACGGCACACCGATGGCGCTGCGCCTGCATCGGGCGGGATATCAAAGTGAAGCGGCAATCTTGTCAGAATTGCGCTGGACGCTGCGGCTGGCGGAGGCGGGTTTTGCCTGCCCCAAACCCCTCGCGCAGGCAGATGGATCCTTATTGGCAAAGTTGGCCGATGGACGCTTTGTCTCTGTGATCACCTGGGTGGAGGGCGCGCCAATTGGGGCTATGGACACCCCCGTTGGTACGGATGTCACCGCCCATTGTGATCTTTATCACCAATTGGGCCGTCTCTTAGCTCAGCTGCATGAGACCAGCGATCGCATAAAAACCGACGATCTCACACGCGCCGCCTGGGATCTGCCGGGCCTGCTGGGAAAATCTCCCTTTTGGGGGCGATTTTGGGACAATCCATCGCTGTCGGCCAGTGAAAAAAAACTCATGGTTTATACCCGACAGACCGCTCACGCCCATTTAAGCGCCATGAAGGGCGCGGATTTTGGCTTGATACATGCGGATGCCTTGCAAGAAAATGTCTTTCAAACAAAGTCAGGGCTAACGCTGATTGATTTTGACGACGCGGGATTTGGCTATCGCGGTTACGATCTTGGGGTCTGTGTGTCGCAACATTACGCCGCAGGGCATTTGAACGATCTGATCGCCGCGGTTGCAGAGGGCTATGGAACACTCCGCAAAGCCCCATCGATAGATGATATCAAATTTTTCCTTATGTTGCGTGGGCTTGCCTCTTGCGGATGGGTGATTGCGCGGCAGCCTAAAAAAAGCCCTGTCCAAAGGCGCTATGCAGAACGCGCGCTGCATTTGGCACATCAATGGCTGACAACCGCTTAAACGATGACGCTTTGCGGGTTTTGGCGTCCAACTTCGAACACCCGTTTGTAGCGCGCAATTTCATCTGCTGGACCCATCGCCTTGTTGGGATTGTCGGACAATTTGACCGTGGGTTTGCCATTGGCTGACACGGCTTTGCAGACCAAAGAGAAGGGCTTCAACCCATCATTTGGCACCAAACCACGGAAGTCATTGGTCAGCAGCGTGCCCCAACCAAAAGAGACTCTGACCCGTCCAGCGAACAATCGATGCAGCTCGGCGATCTTCTCCACGTCCAAACCATCAGAAAAAATCAGCAGTTTTTGACTGGGATCTTCATTGCGGCTTTTCCACCATTTAATCGCATGTTCTGCCCCTTGAATTGGATCACCAGAATCGATGCGCATGCCCGTCCATGTGGCAAGCCAATCAGGCGCATTGTCTAAAAACCCTTCTGTGCCATAGGTATCTGGCAAGATGATCCGCAGGTTTCCATCGTGCTCCTCATGCCAATCAGATAGAACGTCATAGGGGGCCTGGCGCAAGGCTTGATCATCGGAGGCCAGCGCAGAATAGATCATAGGCAACTCATGCGCATTGGTCCCAATCGCCGCCAAGTCCCGATTTTTCGCAATCAAACAATTGGATGTACCAATAAATTTGTCTCCCAATCCTTCGGTCATGGCCTGCACAGCCCAATCTTGCCACAAAAAGGAATGGCGCCTGCGCGTGCCAAAATCCGCAAGGCGCAAGTCCTCAATGTCGCGCAGTGTCTCAATTTTTTCCCAGAGCTTGGCCATGGCCCGCGCATAGAGAATTTGAAGCTCAAAGCGGCGCATGTCTCGCAGCACCGCGCGGCCGCGCAGCTCCATAAGAACCGCCAAAGCCGGAATTTCCCACAGCATCACCTCGGGCCAACTGCCTTGAAACGTCAGCTCATATTGCCCATCACGTTTCTCAAGGTGATAGTCAGGTAATCTAAGCGCCTCGAACCAATCCATAAACTCGGGCGTAAACATCTGGCGTTTGCCATAGAATGTATTTCCGCGCATCCATGTGCTTTCGCCACGCGACAGGGACAAAGAGCGCACATGATCCAACTGTTCGCGCAGCTCTCCCTCATCAATCAATTCTGCCAAGCGAATATCGCTTGACCGATTGATCAAACTAAAGGTCACCTCCGTTTTTGGGTGATTGCGGAGCACCGATTGGCACATCAACAATTTATAGAAATCATTGTCGATTAACGACCGCACGATAGGGTCGATTTTCCATTTGTGATTCCACACTCGGGTGGCAATATCTACCATTACAAAAGGCTCACTTTCGCTGCCACCATGTCGCGCCGTGCTTGGTCCAGCGATCCGCCCATATCAATGGCGCGGCATAGGGCGGTGTCGACGCTGACCACAAAGCCCAGCCGCGCCGCATCCAGCGCTGAATAAGCAACGCAATAATCCGTCGCCAATCCAACGAAGGTCACATCCCGAACCCCGCGGGTCTTCAAATATCCTTCAAGCCCGGTCGCTGTGCTATGGTCGTTTTCAAAGAAAGCAGAATAGCTGTCGATGCCTCGCCGATAGCCCTTGCGCAGAATCAAATCTGCCCGATCCGTGGCCAGATCTTTGTGAAAGGCTGCACCAAAACTGCCCTGCACGCAGTGATCTGGCCAAAGCACTTGGGGACCATAGGGCATTTCAATGCTGGAAAACGCATCGGCCTTATGGGAGCTGGCAAAGGAGGAATGGCCCCCAGGGTGCCAATCTTGAGTGAGGATCACCGCGTCAAAATCAGCCATGCGGTTGTTAATCTGTTCTACAATCTCATCACCGCCGGCAACCGCCAAAGCGCCGCCCGGACAAAAGTCGTTTTGAACATCAACCACAATCAGAGCACGCATTTGGATCCCCTATCCAAGCTTCGCGCACAGAGGTAATGATCCGCGCCCATAAGGTCAATGTTATCAAAGCACCCATAAAGCGCTAGCGGAGCTTTAGCTATGTATCTTGCAGCAAAGATAACTTCAGATTATGACGCAGATCATGTTTACAGTCTCCGCTCTTTATCACTTCACCCGCTTTGACGATCCGGGCGCTCTGCGCGCTCCGATGGTGTCGCTTTGTGAGCATGAGGGCATCAAAGGCACAATTTTGCTCGCCAAAGAAGGAATCAACGGCACAGTCGCAGGCCCGAAACAGGGAATTGCCCGGCTTTGGGCGCATATCGCCGCGCTGCCTGGCTGTTCGGACTTTGAACATAAAGAGAGCACGGCCAGCATCATGCCCTTCAAACGCATGAAAGTTCGCTTGAAGAAAGAGATTGTCACAATGGGCCAACCCAATGTCGATCCGCGCGCGGGCACAGGCCACTATGTCGATCCCCATGAATGGAACGCGCTGATTGCAGCTCCGGATGTCGCGGTGATTGATACGCGCAACGATTACGAGGTGGGCATCGGCACGTTTGAAGGGGCGATTGATCCCAAGACCAAAACCTTCCGCGAATTTCCCCAGTGGTGGGCTGAAAACAAACATCGTTTTCACAACAAAAAGATTGCCATGTTTTGCACCGGCGGCATTCGATGTGAAAAATCTACTAATTTTCTGCTCGGTGAAGGGGTTGAGGAAGTCTATCACCTTAAGGGTGGAATCTTAAAATACCTTGAAGAGATGCCGCAAGAAGAGAGCACCTGGCGCGGTGAATGTTTCGTCTTCGACAATCGCGTGTCCGTCGGTCACGGCTTGGTCGAGGGCAGTTTTGATCAATGCTATGCCTGTCGCAGACCGATCACAGAGTCGGATAAAAATCGTGTCGACTATATCAAAGGCGTGCAGTGCCACCAATGTGTAGACGAATATTCTGATGAGGACCGTGCACGTTTTGGTGAGCGCCAAAGGCAAATCGACGCCGCCGCAAAATAGGGCCGCCTCACTGAGATTTGATCCAAGCTCCAAGCCGCGCAAGATGCGGTGCATGGGCTTTGCCATTGGCTTCTGCCCGATCTGCGGCTTTTAACATCGCGTATAGACCGCGCACCGCCATCCACCGCAAAGGCTCACGCTCCCAAGCACGAACCGCGCGGTTGACCCAAGGCAATTCGGTCAAAGCCGTAGGCTCTGATAGCACCAAGTCACGCAGCGTGCGCCCAGCGAGATTCGCCGAGGTCAAACCGACCCCCACATATCCGCCCGCCCAACCAATCTTGGTCTCAGGATCCAAGCCAACAGTGGCGCACCAATCGCGTGGAACCCCCAAGACCCCCTGCCAAGCATGGGCCAAGGGGACATGGGTCGCCGCAGGAAACAGACGCGCAAGAATCCCCCGCAATTGGGAAATTGTGCCCGCGGTGGGTCGGCCATCGGGCCTAATTTTGGAATTCAAAAGATAGGGCAGCCCACGGCCTCCAACCGCAATGCGCCCATCTGCTGTGCGCTGGCAGTAGCAATAGGCATGCGCCATATCTCCAATCAGCTCCGCACCCGACCAACCGATGTCCCGCCACAGCTCTAAGGGCAAAGGTTCCGTCACAATTTGAGCGGAGTTGAGAGGCAGCCAATCCCGCTCATATCCGGGCAATTGGGCGCTATAGCCTTCGGTTGCTTTCAAGACCACCGCGCAGGCCACTCGGCCCTTATGGGTTATGACCTGACCTTTGGAAATTTCATGGGCCCGGGTCGCTTCGTAAATCGTAACTCCTAATCGCGCCACTGCATCAGCCAATCCGCGTACCAATTTGGCCGGCTGCACCCGTGCCACACCAGAGGTCACAAGCGCGCCCTTGGCGCTTGGAATGGCAATCCGCGCACGCAATTGCGCTTCACTTTCAAGCCGGCTGCGGTGATCACCCCAGTGGTGCAACCGCTTCAGCTCAGGGGCAAGGCGCTGAAATTGATACGCATTCGTGGCAATGGCCAATTCCTGTGTGCGGTGGATATCAGCATTGATGCCTTCCATCTCAGCCGCGGCAATGACCTCATCAACAGTTCCATGAAACGCCTCTACCATGGCCTTGACCTGCTCGGCCGTACCGCTGCTCAGATATTTTTCATGCTCCCAAGCAAAATTACCCGACAGCCAGCCGCCATTACGACCAGATGCGCCAAAACCGGCGAAATGCTCTTCAACAATAACAATGTTCAAAGATGGGTCGGCTTTTTTAAGATAATAGGCGGCCCAAAGCCCGGTATAGCCCGCCCCAATGATGCAAATATCAGCGCTTACAGAGCGGTCCAACGCCGGGCGCGGCTTTGGCAACCCGCCCAGCTCTTGATACCAAAAGGAAACGCCACCGCGTTGCATTGCCCCATGCACCCCCTGTTTGGTCAGTTTTAGAAATCCAAGTTGGACACATTGAGCGCGTTATTTTGGATGAATTCCCGACGCGGCTCCACCACATCGCCCATCAGCTTGGTAAACAGATCATCCGCTTCCGCGACATCATCAACCCGCACTTGCAACAATGTCCGCGCATCTGGATCCAATGTGGTTTCCCAAAGCTGATCGGGGTTCATTTCACCCAAGCCTTTGTAGCGTTGCAGCGACAGCCCCTTCTCACCCTCTTCCAAAATCGCGCTCAGCAGCGTGAGGGGGCCATTGACCACCTGCACCCGATCTTTGCGCACCAATGTGCACGGGCCGCTGTAGGTATCTTGCAAACTTTGGGTCAACATCCCTGTGCGACGCGCTTCGCCGGACCGCAGCATTGCCCCATCGAGATTGCGCACCTCTTCCACGCCGCGCAAAATCCGCGCCAAGCGCATGCCGCGGTCCTGGGTTGGGCGACCTTGCCAACCCCGTTCATACTCCAAAGCAATGAGATCGAGCCGGCGCGCCACGGCATCCGCCATGCCCTGCAAGTCACGATCAACCGCCCCAGGCACGAAGGCCCCAGCGATTGCCGCTTGCTCCAAAATATGACGTGGGTAATGGGTGGGGAATGCGTCAACAATGCGCTTCAGCTGACGCGCCTCTTCCACAACACGCATCAAATCGGCGCCAGTAATTTCTTCGCCGTTGCTCAAGCGCAGCAAAGCGCCCTCAATGCCTTGTTCGATCAAGTATTCATCCAAGGCTGGCTGATCCTTGAGATAAACTTCAGAACGCCCCCGGCTCACCTTAAACAAGGGGGGTTGCGCGATATAGAGATAACCACCTTCAATCAATTCTGGCATTTGACGGAAAAAGAACGTCAGCAAGAGCGTGCGGATATGCGCACCATCCACATCGGCATCGGTCATGATCACGATTTTATGATAGCGTAGCTTTTTGATATCAAATTCATCGCGCCCAATGCCAGTGCCCAGCGCCATAACCAAGTTGCCAATTTCTTGGCTGCCCAGCATCCGGTCAAACCGCGCGCGCTCCACGTTCAAAATTTTCCCGCGCAATGGCAAAACCGCTTGGGTCATGCGGTCACGTCCAGTTTGGGCAGAACCGCCGGCGCTATCGCCTTCGACCAAAAATACTTCAGTTTTTGAGGGGTCTTTTTCCGAACAATCCTTGAGCTTTCCTGCCAAGAAGTTCACATCCATCGCTGTCTTGCGCCGGGTGAGGTCGCGGGCCTTGCGCGCCGCTTCACGCGCCATAGCAGCCTCAACAATCTTGCCAACAATAACCTTTGCCTGCGCAGGGTTTTCCTCGAACCACTCGGCCAATTTCTCACCCACCAAACCCTCAACCGCCGGGCGCACCTCTGAGCTGACCAATTTATCTTTGGTCTGGCTGGAGAATTTGGGATCAGGAACTTTGACGGATAACACGCAGGTCAAACCCTCGCGTGCGTCATCGCCTGTGAAGCTGATTTTCTCTTTTTTGGCGATGCCGCTGGATTGCGCATAGTTATTGATCGTTCGGGTCAAGGCCCCTCGAAAGCCCGCCATATGGGTGCCGCCATCACGCTGTGGGATGTTATTGGTGAAGGGCAGGACATTTTCGTGATAGGTGTCATTCCACCACATCGCCACTTCAACACCGATATCATCACGGGTGCCTTTGACATAAATCGGCTCTTCCATGATTGAGGATTTGGAGCGGTCGAGATATTTCACAAATTCACGCACACCGCCGTCGTAGTACAGCTCACTGCGCAAAGGCTCTGCCGGGCGCAGGTCTTCAAGAATAATCCGCACCCCAGAATTCAAGAATGCCAATTCGCGCAGGCGCTTTTCCAATATTTCAAATTTATACTCAAGATTTGAAAAGGTCTCTGTCGACGCCAAGAAACGGACTTCCGTGCCGGTGCGATCGCCACACTCGCTCACAACTTTTAGGTGCTCTGCTGTGTCACCATGTTCGAACCGTGCGACATGCTCTTTGCCTTCGCGCCAGATGCGCAGTTCCAGCCATACCGACAAGGCATTCACAACCGAAACCCCAACCCCGTGCAAACCGCCAGAAACCTTGTAGGAATTGCTGTCAAACTTACCACCCGCATGCAGCTGGGTCATAATCACCTCAGCGGCAGACACGCCCTCTTCTTCGTGAATTCCAACTGGAATGCCGCGACCATTATCCGCGACCGAAACCGAGCTGTCGGCATTGATCCGCACCAAAACATGATCCGCATGGCCAGCCAGCGCCTCATCGATGCCATTGTCCACAACCTCATAAACCATATGATGCAAACCGGAGCCATCATCCGTGTCACCGATATACATCCCCGGCCGTTTGCGAACAGCCTCTAAGCCCCTAAGAACCTTAATGGAATCTGCGCCATATTCTTCAACATCCACAGTTTGCTCAGACATCCCGATACCCTTTTTTGAGTTACACAACAAATAGCGGAATTCGAGATGAATGTCACGCAAATGGCACAATAGATTGTGGTTCAGGCTACGATTTTTTAAAGCAACAAACGCGATATCATCTTTCGCAAAAAAATGCTTTTTCCAAGGGACTATGCAAAGGGAATAATGATCCCAACAGCGATCAAAAGACCTCCGGAAATGCGGTTGATTCGCCGCACCGCCGCCGGTGTTTGCAACAGCTCACGCGCGCGATTCACAAAGCCAGCAATGGTCAAATTCCCCAAAAGCGGGGTGAGGATGGAGACCACGACAATGGCCAAAACATCCCAGGCCGTGACCTGCGTCAGGTCAAAAAAGCCCGGCAGAACGCCCATGTAAAACAAAATGGCCTTTGGGTTGCCTAATATCACCACCACGCCTGCGATAAAGCCCGCCCACATGCCCGGTCGCGTTAGGCGCCGGTCACTGTTCAAAGCGACATCGGCCTTGAGGATCAACAATGCTCCCATGGTAAGGAAGACCACGGCCGCGACATAGCGCAAGATGATCATGATGCCGGCAATTTCATTGACCACCCAACTCACACCTAGGACGGCCAAAACCGGCCAAACCGCATCGCCAATCGCCACACCCAATGCCAAAGGCCAAGCCGCCTGAAAGCCGCCCGACATAGCACGCGCCAAAAGTGCGACCCAAACCGGGCCGGGCGTAATGAATAAAATAAAAACAGCTATGGCATAAAGCGCCAAATCAGAAAAAGCCAAAGTCATTGTAGATCCACTTTTGATTTCCCCTCAACCTCTGTCACCAAAAGATGCTGCGCCCTATCGCCAAGTTCTTCAAACAATTCAGGCCCTGTGCCACTCATCCAGGCCTGAGCACCCAGCGCGCAAATTTCGTCATAGAGCGCCGCTCTGCGGGCAGCATCCAAATGCGCTGCCACCTCATCCAAAAGTAAAATCGGCGGCAGGCCGGTTTGTTCTTTCAGGGCACGACCGTTGGCAAGGATGAGCGAAATCAAAAGCGCCTTTTGCTCGCCGGTGGAGCTGTCTTTGGCTGGAACATCTTTTGCCGCAAAAACACCGAAAACATCATCGCGATGCGGACCGGCAAGGGTACGACCTGCGGCCAAATCGCGACTGCGATAATCGGCTAGAAGTTCCGCGAGATCATCGCTATTGGCTGAAAATTCTATGTTTTCCGGATTGGTCAGGGTCAAATGCGCAGTTGGAAAGGCTGTTTCTGCCTGATCTTGCGCCGCGTGGATATACTCCAAAGCCTCCTCCCGAGCTTTTCGGATCTTCACGCCTGTAGCGGCCATTTGCCCCTCAATAGCCCGATACCAATGGGCATCGGTCACCTGGTTTTTCAACAGACGATTGCGCTCGCGCATGGCTTTTTCATAGATGAGCACCTGCTCACCGTGGTTTGGATCAAATGAGAGCGTCATGCGATCCAGAAACCGCCGGCGCCCCTCCGCGCCTTCAATCCAGAGACGGTCCATCGCAGGGATCAACCACAGGACACGGGCAATGCGCCCCAACATGACTTGAGTGGCCGCTTTGCCATCAATCCGCAACTGACGCGCCGCACCATTTTGCGACCAGGTTTCTATCTCATGCAGCCGATCTTGCGTGCGCAGAACAGCCGAGACCTTCCAGCCCAGCGCCTCGGGACGGCGGGTCATTTCTTCCGCACTCGACCGCCGCACGCCGCGACCAGGCGAAAGCAAGGATATTGCCTCTAAAATATTGGTCTTGCCAGCCCCATTGGCACCATAAATCGCCACAGGTCGCGGGTCACACGCGATCTGCACCATATGATGCGACCGAAAGTGCGAAAGGTTTAAAGATTCAACAGCAAGATTGGGCATCTGCGCCCTTCACATTCACGCCAGCTTAAACGCGCATGGGCATGACGACATAAATGGCCGATGTATCATTGCCCTCACGCATCAAGGTTGGGTCCCCTGACGTGTTGAATAAGAACACCGCATTTTCCCGATCAACCTGACTGGCAATTTCGAGCAGATATTTCGCGTTAAAGCCAATTTCCAATTTTTCATCACCATAGGCAACGGCCAATTCTTCTTCGGCAGCGCCACTGTCTGGTGCATTCACCGACAGGATCAAGCGATCTTCATCCAATGCCAGCTTCACAGCTCGCGACCGCTCTGAGGACACCGTGGCCACGCGGTCAACTGCCTTGGCAAATTCGGCCGCATCCACTTCCAACTTGCGCGTATTGCCCGAAGGAATGACGCGCGTGTAATCTGGGAAGGTGCCATCAATCACTTTTGAGGTCAGCGTAACATTTGGCGTGGCGAAGCGCACTTTGGTTTCTGAGACTGAAACGGCAATTTGCGCGTCATCGTCATCAAGCAATTTGCGCATTTCACCAACAGTTTTACGCGGCACAATCACGCCGGGCATATCTCCGGCATCTGTTGGCAGATCCGCATCAATCCGCGCCAATCGGTGACCGTCGGTGGCGACACAGCGCAATTTTTGACCCCCATCACCCTCAGCCACATGCATATAGACACCGTTCAAATAATAACGGGTCTCTTCGGTGGAAATGGCAAACTTCGATTTATCAAAGAGCCGGCGCAAGGTCATCGCAGAAGCGGTGAAATTAGAGGTATATTCCGAGGTCGCCATAACCGGGAAATCTTCCTTCGGCAGCGTCGTCAAAGAGAAATTTGACCGGCCGGCCTCAACGGTCAAACGGCCAGAGGCGCCGTCATCTGTCAAGGTCACCAAAGCCCCATCTGGCAATTTACGCACAATCTCATGCAAGGTCACCGCAGATACCGTGCTGGCTCCTGCGCGCTCCACCATTGCTGTCACACGATCCACAACCTCGATGTCCAAATCTGTCGCACGAAAAGACGCATGATCGCCGCTCGCCTCAATCAATACATTTGCCAAAATTGGAATTGTATTCCGACGCTCCACAACAGACTGCGCTTGGGACACAGCCTTCAACAAAGTTGCGCGTTCAATAGACAGTTTCATTGCCGTTCTCCGTCACGTATTTGAAGACAAACCGTAAAGAGTTTTCCACAGGACACAAGAGTGTGTTAACGGGTTTTAACCCTTAATGGCTTTGAAAGGCCACTAAGCCTCCAATGAACGCCGCAAGAGATCCAGGTCGTCGGACATTTGACTGTCTTTATTCCGTAAATCCTCAATTTTCCGCACGCCATGCATCACCGTCGTATGGTCTCGACCGCCGAACCTACGGCCAATTTCCGGCAATGAGCGGCTGGTCAATTGCTTGCACAGATACATCGCAATCTGGCGCGGCCGTGCAAAACTGCGCAGGCGCTTTGGTCCCAGCATATCTGACAGGCGAATATTATAGTGATCGCTCACTTTACGCTGAATTTCCTCAACCGTAACCTTACGATCCGAGGCACGCAAAATATCAGAGAGACAGTCTTGGGTCAGCTCAACGGTAATTTCACGCCCCACCAGTGAGGCAAAGGCAAAGAGCCGGGTCAAAGCGCCCTCGAGCACACGCACATTGGTTGAAATGCGATGTGCTAAAAATTCAACAACTTCCTGACGCACGTCAATGCCCGGGTAGCTGGACTGATACAGCTCAATTTTAGACTGCAAAATACCAAGACGCAGCTCATAGGTGGTGGGATGCAAATCCACCACCAAACCGCATTGCAAGCGGCTCGCGATGCGATCTTCTAATTGCTTTATTTCCCCCGGGGCACGATCAGCCGAGATGATAATTTGCTTGTTTTGATCAACCAAGGCATTGAATGTATGGAAAAATTCTTCTTGGGTGCTGTCTTTTCCACCGATGAATTGCACATCATCCACCATTAGGACATCGACCGAGCGGAACAGCTCTTTAAAATCCATCATCTTGCGCTCACGCAAGGCCTGAACGAACCGATACATGAATTGTTCAGCAGAGAGATACATCACATTGATATCGGGACGATTTGATTGCAGCTCCCAAGCGATGGAATGCATCAAATGGGTTTTTCCCAAGCCAACGCCACCGTATAAAAAGAGGGGATTAAAAGTGACTGGCCCCGCTTCCGCAACACGTTTCGCCGCCGCATGAGCCAACTCATTGGGTTTGCCCACAACGAAATTGTCGAACACGAAGCGCTTGTCGAGCTTTGCCCCTTGGATTTCGCGCGGCTTTACGGGCGCGACCACAGCGGGGGAAGACGGGCGCGCGACAGGTTCTTGATCCAAGCGCCCTACGGAAAATGTCACACGGGTCACTTCAAACCCAGATTCGCGCATTTGATAGAGGATTTGATCTTCGAAATGCTGGCGTACGTAATTTCCAAAAAAACTGGTCGGCACGAAAAACTCTGCCGTACCGGCCGATTCTCCCACAAATTGCAGGGGTTCGATCCATGACTTGTAGTTGTTGTTCCCGAGAGACTTGCGCAAGCGATCCGCGGCGATATCCCAAAACTCTAGTGCCATACGTTTCACTTAATCCCAATACAAACGACCATTCATCCGGCCCGACTTCAACGCGGCCCCATGACAACGTCGCTCAAATTTTAATGCCACTGCCCACCGAGCAGGCAGACTAAATTCCCGGAAAATAGCACCCATGATCCATAAAATGGATTTATCATGTTTTGTGAACCCAAGATCATGTCGCCGTGCAGCAGTGGCAATCTCTTGGAGCAATTATCCCCCGGAGCACTCAAAGTGACTCGCTGACACTTTTTTATCCCTCGGCCAAGTGACTCTGCAACAGATCTTAATTCTTGACTCGGTGTTTTTTGAAAAAGAATCTCTTTCCACCTGTGGTTGAGACATTCGCGCTTTAAAAAAATAACTCTTTTACTGTTGCTTAAACGAAAAAGGGCGCGGGAAATATCCCACGCCCAATATTCATAAATTTGTAACAATTATTAAGACAGAGCTTTAACCCGTGAGGCCAAACGCGAAACTTTGCGTGACGCCGTGTTTTTGTGGAAGATGCCTTTTGTAACTCCGCGCATCAGCTCTGGCTGTGCGGCGCGAAGAGCTGCGGTTGCTGCGGCTTTGTCGCCGGAAGCGATGGCCTCTTCAACAGCGCGCAGAAATGTGCGGATACGGGATTTGCGGGCTTTGTTGACCGCTGTGCGGCGCTCAATTTGACGTGCGCGCTTCTTTGCTTGTGGTGAATTTGCCATGTTATCAGGTCCTAACTTAATCTTGTGCCACACGTATCACCGCTAGGCCCATACCGTTGGACCGGATTATCTAAAGCCAAGCGGGCCACACGCGCATTTTCTGAAGCTGCCTATAGCTGCTTTCTATGGAGATGCAAAGCAATTCTGCTTATTTATCGCGAAATTGTGGCTCTCTTTTCTCGACAAAGGCCGCCATACCCTCTTTTTGGTCTTCTGTTGCAAACATCGAATGAAACACACGCCGTTCAAACAAAAGGCCTTCCGCCAAAGTGGTCTCATAGGATCTGTTCACAGCATCCTTCGCGGCTTTGATGGAGATTTGCGATTTCTCAGCAATTTTTCCAGCAACCTCTAGGGCAACTTCCATCAATTTTTTAACCGGCACCACACGGCTGACCAGACCAGAGCGCTCCGCTTCCTCCGCATCCATAAAGCGCCCGGTCAAATGCATATCCATGGCTTTGGATTTTCCGACGAATCGGGTCAAACGCTGCGTGCCGCCAATGCCAGCGATGACGCCAAGATTGATCTCTGGCTGTCCAAACTTCGCGTTATCAGCGCAAATGATAAAATCACAGAGCATCGCCAACTCGCAACCACCGCCCAATGCATAGCCTGCAACCGCTGCTATTGTTGGCTTCCTAGCCTCTTGCAAAGGGCTCATACTCGCGCCGAATAAATCGTCAGACACTACGTCCACAAAGCTCTTGTCCGCCATCTCAGTGATATCGGCACCGGCGGCAAAGGCTTTCTCCGATCCGGTAATCACCATGCAACGGACTTTATCGTTCGCTTCCGCCTGGCGCACCGCATCGCCGAGCTCCGCCACCAACTGGCTATTTAGCGCATTCAGCGCCGATGGGCGGTTCAATTTGATGACGCAGATATGATCTGCAATCTCTACGATGATGGTCTCATAAGCCATGTTGGTCCCAGCATTGCCTCTGTCAGGCGTTTAGGCCTATCACGTTCGCCACCTATTTCAAGCTATCTCTGACAGGTTGGACAATAGAAGCTGGAGCGTCCCGATTGGCTCACCCGCGCAATTGTGCCGCCACATCCCGCATGTTTGCAGGGCTGCGATTCTCGATCATAAACCTGAAAACTATGTTGAAAATAGCCGAGCTCCCCGCCCGTTTGACGGTAATCTTTAAGACTAGATCCACCGGCTTCAATCGCCTCTTCCAGCACGGTCCGAATGATCGGCACCAAAGCGCCCACTTGGCGTTTTGACAGGTCCTTCGCCTTGCACATAGGTGAAATTTTCGCACGGAAGAGCACTTCACAGACATAAATATTGCCCAGGCCCGCAATGAGTCGTTGGTCCAAAAGCGCCGTCTTTATCGGCGTATTGCGCCCCGCCAAAGCTGCGAACAAATAGCTGTCGTCTAAGTAATTGCTCAATGGCTCCGGTCCAAGGCTGGAGAGCATCTTATGCGTTTCGACGTCGGCGGTCGGCGCAAGATCCATCGCGCCAAACCGTCTGGCGTCGTTGAAGGTCACCCGTGTGTCATTTTCCATGTGAAACACCACATGATCGTGTTTTTCTGGCGCGGGATGGTCTTGGTAAAACTCCCCAAGTTGCTGGCCCGAAATCAACATTCGGCCAGACATGCCGAGATGCACAATCAAAGTTTCCTGAGTATCCAAGTCCAACAGAATATATTTTGAACGCCGCCAAAGCCGCAAAACCCGCGCCCCAGTTAAACGCTGCGCCATATCCGGCGGAAAGGGCCAGCGCAAATCGGGCCGGTTCACCTCTGCACGCATGATTTTCTGGTCCTGCATCGCCGGCTGCAAGCCGCGGCGGACTGTCTCAACCTCTGGTAATTCGGGCATCTCGTGCTTCCTTCTGGTACATCACATTGTATCAGCCGTCCTGCGTATTATAAGGGGGGTGAAGTCACAAAAGGCCTGTTCCATGCAAGACACTGGTGAAGACACAACCCATTTTGGTTTTGAAACCGTTCCAGAGGCTGAAAAAGCCGGCAAGGTACAGGGTGTTTTCACCTCCGTAGCCAGCAAATATGACGTTATGAATGACGTCATGAGCGTTGGCATCCACCGCATTTGGAAAGAAGCGATGATGGATTGGCTGGCCCCAAGACCTGGGCAAAAGCTTCTCGATGTCGCTGGCGGCACTGGCGACATCAGCTTTAAGTTCCTCAAGCGCGCGGGGTCTGGCCATTCCACAGTGCTTGATATCACTGAAAATATGCTCATCGAAGGGCGGAAACGCGCTGAAGCTGCGCAGATGGTGGATAACTTGGATTGGGTTGTCGGCGATGCAATGGCCCTGCCCTTTGCCGACAACAGCTTTGATGTCTACACCATAAGCTTTGGCATTCGGAATGTAACACGGCCGCAAGAAGCCTTAAATGAGGCCTTCCGCGTCCTGCGCCCCGGGGGGCGGTTGATGGTTTTGGAATTCAGTCAAATACCCGTGCCTTTGGCGCAAAAGGCCTATGATCTCTATTCCTTCAATGTGATTCCACGCATGGGCCAGATGATCGCCAATGACCGCGACAGCTATCAATATCTTGTCGAATCGATTCGCAAGTTTCCCGATCAAGAGACATTTTTAAGCATGGTGCAGCAGGCAGGGTTTGAGAATACCAGCTATCGAAACCTATCGCTCGGGATCGCAGCCTTGCATTCGGGATGGAAAATTTAGATGCGTGGTCCGCATAACATTTTTCGCCTGATCCGCACCGGCGCAACATTTGAGCGCACGGGGGCGATGAATGTAATCCTCAACGCCTATCAAGCGCCCGTTGGCCTGCGCCTAGCCGCGAAAATTCTGGGATGGCCATTTCAATGGTTGGGCTACAAAGGTGATCCGGCAATGCCACCCGTCACCCGGGCGCTGACCGCTTTGGGCCCGGCCTATATCAAATTTGGACAAATCCTATCGACCCGCCCCGATGTGGTCGGCGATGAGCTGGCCGTACAATTGCGGGTGCTGCAAGATAAATTACCGCCCTTTCCGATCGAAGAGGCGCAAAAAATGATCGAGGCAGAGCTCGAGCGACCTTTGGCATCCATGTTTCAAGACTTTAGCGCGCCCGTTGCCGCCGCCTCTATTGCTCAGGTCCACCGCGCAAAATTAGCCTCCGATGGTGCAGATGTCGCCGTGAAAGTCTTGCGCCCCGGCATTGAACGCGCCTTTCGCAGAGATATTGATGCGTTTTACTTTGCAGCCCGGATGGTTGAGGTTTTGGCCCCCGGCGCGCGCCGTCTACGTCCACTCGATGTGATCGCGCATTTCGAAGGCGTGGTGCTCGGCGAATTGGATCTTCGGCTGGAAAGCAGCGCGGCAGGAGAATTTGCCGCCAACACCGAATCCGATGAAGGATTTCAATTGCCTCAGATCAATTGGAGCCTGTCTGGCAAAAACGTCATGACCATGGATTGGGCCGAGGGAATCTCTGCAGGGGACAATGCCGCCCTTGATGCGGCCGGACATGACAGACGGCGAATTGGTGAGCGGATTTTACAATTGTTTCTGTCTCACGCATTGCGCGACGGCTTTTTTCATGCGGATTTACATCAAGGAAATATCAAAATCGCGGCCAATGGAGATGTGATTGCCTATGATTTTGGCATTATGGGCCGAATTGATGAATATACCCGGCGGGTCTATGCGGAAATTCTCTTCGGCTTTATTCGCCGTGATTACAAGCGCGTGGCGGAGGTGCATTTTGAGGCTGGATATGTGCCGGCTGACAAAGATGTCGATGAATTTGCCCGCGCCCTCCGGGCGGTCGGGGAACCTATTTTTGGCATGGATGCCACACAGATCAGCATGGGACGGGTGTTAACCTATTTATTTGATGTCACAGAACAATTTGGCATGGAGACCAGAACGGAGCTCATCTTGCTGCAACGCACGATGGTTGTGGTTGAGGGGGTTGCACGCAGCTTGCATCCTCAGATTAACATCTGGGAGGTCGCCAAACCCATTGTGGAAGACTACATCAAGCAAAGTATTGGGCCGAAAGCCTTGTTGAAAGATCTGCTGAAAACAGCCCGCGTGCTGTCACGTTTCGGGCCAAAGCTTCCCCAGCTTGCGGAAGCGGCCTTGATCCGCACCTACAACACCGCGCAACCCAGCGCGCAAAAATATGGGATCAAAAAGCGGTGGCTTTTGCTCGCCTTGCTTGTTGGAGGTGGAGGCGGTTGGCTTGCAGCACATTTGATTTAAGTTTTATGACATTTAGACTAAACATCTTTTAACCAATAATTCGGCAAGGTTGCACCAAGACTGATAGCCGCTTTGATTCAATCTAAGATCAAAGCGATTTGAGAGGAAACTTTATGACACGACACCTATTTGGAACGGATGGCGTCCGCGGCACGGCGAATACTTATCCCATGACCGCTGAAACCGCGCTGCGGCTTGCAGCGGCGGCGGGCCGGTTTTTTCGGCGTGACGCCTCCCCCGGCCACCGTGTCGTGATCGGTAAGGACACACGCAGATCGGGCTATATGATTGAAAACGCTCTCACCGCTGGTTTTTTGTCAACCGGCATGGATGTCGTCCTCTTAGGGCCAGTTCCAACACCTGCCGTCGGAATGCTCACCCATTCCATGCGCGCAGATGTCGGTGTCATGGTCACTGCCAGTCACAATCCGCATCACGACAATGGCATCAAGTTTTTCGGTCCAGATGGTTATAAGCTGTCAGACGCCGCCGAGATGGAGATCGAAGCTCTGTTTGCCGGAGATGTGGATCTCTGCTTGCCAGAAAATATTGGACGCGCCAATCGCATTGAAAGCGCGATCGGTCGCTATGTCGAAGCTGCAAAGGCAACCTTTCCAACAGGAAAGCGCTTGGATGGGTTAAAGGTTGTTATTGATTGCGCCAATGGCGCCGCATATCGCACCGCCCCAGAGGTTCTTTGGGAACTTGGGGCTGAGGTCATTGCCATTGGCGTGCAACCCAACGGCTATAACATCAACAAAGGTGTAGGGTCCACCGCACCACAAGCAGCCGTTGATGCGGTGCTACAGCATGGTGCCGACATTGGGATCTGTCTGGACGGTGATGCAGACCGGATCGCCATTATTGACGAGAAAGGCCATATCGCCGACGGGGATCAACTCATGGGGTTGATCGCTGCGCGCTGGGCTAAGAGCGGAGAGCTCCGGGGCGGCGCATTGGTGGCCACGGTTATGTCCAATCTAGGCCTTGAGCGCTGGCTAGGTGGACAGGGAATTGATCTACACCGCACCGATGTCGGCGACCGTTATGTGGTGGATGCCATGCGTCAAGGCGGGTTCAATCTGGGTGGTGAGCAATCTGGCCATATCGTGATGAGTGATTACGCCACAACCGGCGATGGGCTTCTGGCTGGATTACAATTTCTTGCCGCTATGGTCGAAACGGGCCGGCGGGCCAGCGAATTGTCCAATGTCTTTTCACCCTGTCCACAAGTGCTGAAGAACGTAAGATTTTCCGAGGGTATGGCGCCGCTGGAGGTGGCTTCTGTGCAATCGGCTATCCAAGATGCAGAGGCCTCTTTGCTGGGCAAGGGACGTCTGCTCATTCGCAAGTCGGGCACCGAGCCGCTGATCCGCGTGATGGTGGAGGCTGAGGATGAAACCCTGCTCAACGAGGTTGCAGAAACTGTATCGCAAGCGGTGAAAGACGCCGCCTAAGGCCAAACCCGCATCCAGCGCGAAAAGTTTAACATTTGTTATCGCGCCCGCCCTCTCTGGATAGAATTCCATTAACTCTTTGCGAGATGATCGCCGAAACGTCATCTTGCAAAGGGTCTTGAACCATGTCCACTGTCTCGCCCAATCTCTCCCTGCCCTATATTCAACAAAACCAAGCGCAAAAACATGTCACCCATAATGAGGGTATGCGCCTGCTGGATGGTGTGGTGCAGCTCAGTGTTCTCAGCCGGGCCCAGACTGCGCCCCCCGCAAACCCTGTTGCCGGAGATCGCTATATTCTGCCCAGCGGCGCGACCGGCGCTTGGGCCGGGTTTGACGATTCGCTGGCCCATTGGGAAGAAAATGCCTGGCGGATTATCCCGCCAAAAGAGGGTTGGGTGGCATGGGATCAAAACGGGCTGGCCTTGCTGGTCTTTTCCCAGGGTCAGTGGACCGAAGCCACCGCTGCGGATGTCGAGCGCTTGGACAAGCTTGGACTCAACACATCCGCCGATTTGACAAACCGATTGGCGGTTTCCTCGGACGCAACATTGCTGACCCACGACACAACAGGCGGGCATCAACTGAAAATCAACAAGGATCAGCCCGGGGACACCGGCAGCCTGTTGTTTCAAACCGGCTGGTCGGGTCGCGCCGAAATGGGCCTCACCGGGTCAGATAACTTCGAAATCAAAGTCAGTCCGGATGGCAGCAATTTTCATCAAGCCCTGACCGTTGACCGGGCAACGGGTGCAGTCACCCTGCCCAATACAACCCTTTCTCAGGCGGAGTTTGGAACAAGCCCGATTGTCACGGTCGATTATACCAATTCGAAAACGGGCAATTTGGTCAGCAATGGCAATGGCGCTTTGGGCAATTCCTATAATATGCCCAGCGCTCTAAGCTATGATGCCAGCGACACCCCAGGCTTGCCTGGCAGCTTTCTGTTCACAGGATACCATGGTTTAGATCTTACAACATCGGAATTTATCGCAGTGGACGCGCAGAAAACCTACCGCTTGGAGAGCTATATCAAACAAGCCACGGGCGATCGCCACGCCCAGGTTATGGGTATAATGGCCTTTGATGCCGATTTTCAACAGATCACCTCCACTTGTCACATGCGCTATGCATCAGGTGGTGTCGACAGTTTGACCACTCTATCAGCGCCTTTGGCTCCGGGGGACACCACTGTATCGGTGACCAATGCGTCGGGGTGGAACGATGCAGACAGCTCTTCGGACAAATGTGGTTTGATCTTTTTCACCTATCGCACCCAGGGCGGCAACGCCCAAGACTTTTACAGCAGGCATTTTAGAACGGGTCTCTTCTCGCCGGCACAGGTGGATAAAACCAACCACAGCATTACACTCTTGGCGCCTTTGGCACAGTCCGATGGCAACCCCGATGATCCCAGTGGTATTTGGCCAGCCGGCACGCCTTTGGCCAATACGGACAGCGGTTGGAATCTCAAACCGGCTCTTTTAGATCAAACCGTTCTACCAACCGCGGGTGACTGGTATCACGCCTGCAACCATATCGGCGGGGTAGATACCTCCGGCCGCAATGAGGTGAAAAATTTCCCACCCGGCACGGCCTTTGTCAAAATTCTTATGCTGCCAAATTTCAGCAACCGCCCGGGGGGCTATAGCGGATTTGCCGATTCTGGCGCGGCCCATGGGCTGCATCTGTCTGGCATTTCAATGGCGCCCGAGCCCTATGCTGCCATGCAGGCTGCGGCCTCTGGCGGCGTGGATATAAAGGTCCCAGACCCAGATTTCACCACTGGATCTCTCTCTTTGATCACCTCAAGCCTGCGACTCAAGGCCGTGTAAGTCTTCGGCCTCCAGCTCTGCTTTATAAGACTTAAACCAAGTTACGAACTGATCGACGCCCGCGCGAAAATCTGTTTGTGGGCGATAGTTGGTGAGTTTTTGCAAAAGTGACGTGTCGGCCCATGTGGCCGGCACATCTCCAGGCTGCATCGGCATATAGTTGCGAATGGCCTTGACGCCCAAAGATTGCTCAATGGCATCAATAAAATCCATCAACCGCACCTTGTCAGAATTACCAATATTGACCACACGATGCGGCGCAACGGGAGAGAGGCTGTCTCCCTCCATAATATCGGATGCACAGGTGGGACGCACCGGCGGCACATCCATCAATAAACGAATACCGCGCACCAAATCCTTTACATGGGTGAAGTCACGATACATGTCGCCATTGTTGTAAATGTCGATAGGCCGCCCTTCGAGCATGGCATCAACAAACTTATAAAGCGCCAGATCAGGACGCCCCCAAGCACCGTAGACCGTAAAGAAGCGAAACATCGTTGTCGGGATATCCCACAAATGCGCATAGGAATGAGCCATTGCTTCATTGGCTTTTTTCGAAGCGGCATAGATGGTCAAGGGCGTGTCAGCCTTATCATTTTCGTGAAAAGGCATCCGCGTATTGGCGCCATATACCGAAGAGGTCGACGCCATCATCAAATGCGTCACCCCATGCACCCGGGCCGCTTCCATCACGTTGAAGGTGCCAAGCACATTGCTTTCAATATAGGCCCGCGGGTTTTCCAGGCTGTATCTCACACCCGCTTGCGCCGCCAGATGCACAATGACATCCGGTTTTGCCTGCGCAACGGAATCCATGACGGCAGTCTCATCTTCCAGCATTGCAGTGATGGAATGAAAATTTTTGTGTTGGCCAAGCATTTGCAGCCGCCGATGCTTGAGCCGCACATCATAATAGTCCGTTAGACCGTCTAACCCTGTGACACTCCAACCCTCTTGCAACAGCAATTCCGCCAGATAAAATCCAATGAAACCAGCAGAACCAGTGATAAATGCGTGGCGCATGAAAGCCCCTTAATCATAAAAAAATATGGTGCAGGGCGAAGACCCCAAAAATTAACAATTTCAAATACCGCCCATCCGGGCCGTGCTTTAACGCAGCACTTAATCGGTTGCAGCCACCCGCGTCAATGTTGGCGATCAAACTGATCGCGGGCCTTTAGGATGTCTGGCTGTTTATCAATCGCCCATTGCGCCATTGCCCCAATGGGTTCAAACAGCGACTGGCCCAGTGCGGTGATGGCATAATCCACCCGCGGTGGCGTGCTGGGGGTGACTTTTCGACTGACAAGCCCGTCCCGCTCCAATTTGCGTAGGGTTTGCGTGAGCATTCTTTGCGAAATATCGGGAATGGCGCGCTGTAATTGCGAAAATCGCTGCCCGCCTGCGCGGAGTTGCAATATCACCAATAGGCTCCATTTATCCCCAATTTGCGCCAGGACCGTACGAATGGGGCAAAGATTAAGCCCCAGTTTTTTCTCAATTTCTTCTCTCTTTTTCATTTTTTATCCGGTTACTAAAAAGTGCCTACTTACGAATAGTGCCTAATATTTCTATATCTATTTCATCTGCTGATGCAGCGTAACCCTTTTTTTCAAATTATTCTCAAGGAGACATAAAATGTCCAAATCACTCACCGGATTAACACTCGCGACAACCCTCTCTCTCACCGGCGTTGCAGTCGCGGCGGAAGGCCTCAGCCAAAAAGATCTCGCACGCGGTCTGCTGGAGCAAGGCCTAGCGCAGGGTGATCGCGGTTTTATCATGGATCATGTGGCCGAAGGATATATCCAACACAACCCACAGGCTGCCGATCGTCGGCAAGGGCTGCTGGATTTTGTCGACTTCATTCAAACCATGGATCCGCCCATGAAAGTCACACCGCTTCGGATGATCACAGATGGGGCCTATACTGTGGTGCACCAAGAATCCGAGTTCTTTGGCCCGAAAGTTATCATCGATGTGTTCCGCTTCGAAGATGGGAAAATCGCAGAACATTGGGATAGTATCCAAGACCGGGTCACTGAAACCGCAAATGGTCGCACGATGACAGATGGGGCGACAGAAATTGCAGATTTGGATAAAACTGAGGCAAACAAAGCCTTGGTCCAAGCCTTAGTTGCGGATGTTTTGATCGGTGGCAATATCGAGAAAATCGACACCTATATCAGACCTGACTATCGCCAGCACAATCCATATGTTGCCGATACCAGAGATGGGCTAAAGCAATTCATCACCTATTTGGCCGACAGCAACATAGCCTTTGGCTATGAGAAAGTGCACCTAACTTTAGGCGAAGGCAATTTCGTATTCACCCAATCTGAAGGCATATACGACGGCGCCGCCACTGCATTTTATGATCTGTGGCGGGTTGAAGATGGGAAAATTGCCGAGCATTGGGATGTTGTTCAAACAATTCCAGAAGAATTTGCCCACGACAACGGCATGTTCTAACATCACCACCCGCTTACCTGCGATCAAAAGCAGGTAAGCGGGATCACTCAAGCCTGTGCTGCATTTTCTCGCACAGTTAAAAAGTTAGATTTGCCATATGGTGATGTTCTACGCATCATACTTAGACACAAAACCAAACGCGTGTTTCCCTGCAGAGCCTTGCGCTGAGATACGGTTTAGTGGCGTAAGCATTTGAGCTCTGCGTTCTGCCAAACGAAGATGCGCTGCTCTCGAACGGCGACTTTGTTACACCTTAAGAACTCAATCGGCGCAATAATTTCATGATGGGAATTTCTATATAACGCAGCAGCAATTGTGCAAAAATTATAGAAAATATCGCAGTGAGCGTGAATATCATCCAAGTTTGTGCAACTGAAATCGTGGCAAGCTGTGCCCTGTCTGTCGATCGTAAGACCATTACGGCTGCGAGCGCCAAAAATGGCATGTGGAATAAATAGATTCCAAAAATACATTGGGAAATAGTTTTGCAAGCCTGCCCCAATGGGCTCATCCATTTTGCTCCAAACACAAGTGAATTCCAAATCACCATTGATAATCCAACAGAAAATATCGTTATTGAAGATCCAAAATAAACTACAAGAACCGGTTCTGGTAACCTGTATAACCACGCGTCCTCAATATGTACGGGCGTATAACAGCAGATAATAATCATGAATAACCCAGCGAATCCTAGGCCACGCCACGAGTGCTTTACGGCGCTGCTTGACGCTCTGTAATACGCAATCGCTAATCCCATTCCAACGAGGAAGGGAGGCAAACGGAACCACGGGTGGTAATACAAATGTTTGGCAGCATCCGACGCCGGTAAGCTTTGGTACGTATCCAAAAACACGCGGCCGGCAGAAATGTCTGATATGTGCAAATAAGCCACCCGAGACCCTGTCGTAATCAGTATGGCCAATCCTAAAATAAGCAAGGGACGTGTGCATTTCAAAATGAGAGTTAATAACGCTGGCATAAGCAAAAAGAACAGCATCATCACTTCCATTGACCAACCAACCGGGATGACATTGCCAACACCTAGGGTGACGCCCAGAAATACAGCGGAGAGAGCAAACTGCAACGGATCAAATGGTGATCCTAGTTGAAACAGGAGAAGTGCTAAGTAGTAGAGTGGTAAGATACGCGACAGACGCTTCAAAACAAAACTTCGCACGTCGATGCGCCCTAAACGTGTATGCTCATCCAGCAATGTCGAAGTTAACAAAAACGATGAGACAAGAAAGATCGCGTCTACGCCAAAGGGTTGCCAAGCGAATGTCATCCATGTTGGCAGTTGCTCAATGAGAGCAAGGGCTGCATCGCTTCCTCCATAGCTGAAGACACCAAATACAACATGAAATAGGACAACTTGCAAAATACCAATAGCGCGAACTAAATCCAGAAAATGGTAATGCTCAGTATGCGTTGACATCAGTCTGATTTTTCACATGTAAATGAATGTTTTAATCAAGACGATTTATCAGAGCGCGGATATTCTATCTTGTTGAAAATCAATTTCTTAACCACAGTCGCCTCCAGTTTGTGTCTTCCCAGCTTCATTTAGACACATTAGGACACTAAATTTGCCGTGAGCTCAAGAGACGTTACTGAGGCGCTATGGGCTTTGGGATGTAAAATCTGGCGCCTTTGTCTCGGCATCTTGCGTTGTCGGCGGTGGCAGCTGTTCTTGAGCAGATCTATATACGCCCATGGCAATGTTTGAATTTTTTACCAGACCCACACGGGCAGGCCTCGTTCCGGCCAGGATTGCCCCAGGTGGCGCGATCATTTTCGTTGAAAGCACCGGGTTCTGACGGGGTGTCATCCACTGATTGCGCCGCAGCTGCAATGGCCGCTTGTTGCCGGGCCATTTCTTCCATAATCGCCTTTTGCTCTTCGGCCGTGCGCATACGCACATGTGCCAAAAGCTGGGTCACCCGCTCGCGCAATCCATCGAGCAAATTCTGAAACAATTGGAAGGCTTCAGATTTATACTCATTGAGCGGATCACGTTGCGCATAGCTGCGAAACCCAACCACAGAGCGCAGATGCTCCAGAGTCAGCAAATGCTCGCGCCATTTGCTATCAATGGTTTCTAGCAAAATTTGCTTTTCAATCATCCGCATATTTTCAGGTCCAAACTCGACCGCCTTGCGGGCCATGAAATCATCACTAAGATCTTCGAGCTTTTCGCGGATCGTGTCATCATCGACACCCTCTTCCGCCGCCCAGTCCACCACCGGCGCATCAAGCCCTAAGTTCTCTGCAAGGGCTGCTTGTAGGCCCTCCACATCCCATTGATCGGCGTAGGATTTCGGCGGCATAAATTGCGTCACCAAGTCATCAATCACCTGATGGCGCATATCCTGTGTGATTTCTGCCAAATCATCGGCTTCCATGATCTCGCGACGTTGGCCGAAAATCACTTTCCGCTGATCATTCATCACATCATCGAATTTCAAAAGCTGTTTGCGGATGTCAAAGTTGCGACCTTCCACTTTGGCCTGCGCGCGTTCTAGGGATTTATTGACCCAAGGGTGCACAATCGCCTCGCCCTCTTTCATGCCCAAAGTGTTGAGCACTTTTTCCAAACGCTCCGAGCCGAAAATCCGCATCAAATCATCATCCAAAGACAGGAAAAAGGAGCTGCGACCAGGATCCCCTTGCCGGCCAGATCGACCACGCAATTGGTTATCAATGCGGCGCGACTCGTGCCGTTCGGTGGCCAAAACATAAAGCCCGCCAGCATCTTTGACCGCCTGCTCATCGCTGGCGTGCTCTTCTTCGATCCGGCTGCGAATATCATCTGGGTTCGCCTCAGGGTCCGCCGCAATGGCCTCCATAATGGAGAACTCAACATTGCCGCCCAATTTGATGTCCGTACCCCGCCCGGCCATATTGGTCGCAATCGTCACTGCACCCAGCTTACCTGCATCGGCAACGATTTTGGCCTCTTGCTCATGCTGGCGCGCGTTCAAAACATTGTGCGTGATGCCAGCAGCGGTCAACAATTCTGACAGAAACTCTGACTTCTCAATTGAGGTTGTGCCGACCAAAACAGGTTGCTTTTTCTCATGAGCCACTTTGATGGCGTCAACGACAGCGTTGTATTTTTCACCGGCGGTCCGATAAACTTGATCATCCTCATCCACACGCGCAACCACGCGATTGGTGGGCACTTCCACAACACCCAAGCCATAAATTTCATGAAATTCATCAGCTTCGGTCAAGGCTGTGCCCGTCATGCCGCCCAATTTATCGTATAGGCGGAAATAATTTTGAAAGGTGACCGAAGCCAAAGTGACATTTTCGGCCTGAATGGTGCAGCCTTCCTTAGCTTCAATGGCCTGATGCAACCCATCAGAGAGGCGCCGACCAGCCATCATCCGGCCCGTAAATTCGTCGATCAACACCACTTCGCCATCCCGCACGATATAGTCTTTATCCCGGGTGAAGAGCTTATGCGCCCGCAGACCTTGGTTGACGTGGTGCACAATGGTCGTGCTTTCTGGATCATAGAGCGATTGACCCTCCGGCAGAATGCCCTTGCCACTCAGCACCTCTTCCAACCATTCGTTGCCTTCATCGGTGAAGGTCACATTTTTGGTCTTTTCATCTAACGTATAATGGGCCTCCAGAACATCTGGGATCAGCTGATCAATGGTCTTGTACAGCTCCGAGCGATCTTGCGATGGGCCAGAAATAATCAGCGGGGTGCGCGCCTCATCAATCAAAATGGAATCCACCTCATCCACAATGGCGAAATTGTGGAATCGTTGATGCATTTGGCTCAACTCGGCCTTCATATTGTCGCGCAAATAATCAAACCCAAGCTCGTTATTCGTCGCATATGTGACATCACAGGCATAGGCTGCGGCTTTTTCATCATCGGGTTGCTGAGGGTAAACCACCCCAGTGGTCAGGCCCAAAGCCCCATAGACTTTCGACATCCAATCCGCATCGCGCCGCGCCAAATAGTCATTGACTGTTACAATATGCACACCCTTGCCGGTCAAAGCATTAAGATAGGCCGGAAAGGTCGCCACCAAGGTTTTACCCTCACCGGTTTTCATTTCTGCGATATTGCCTTCATGCAAGAATATGCCACCCATCAGCTGCACATCAAAGGCACGCAGGCCCAAGGCGCGCTTGGCGGCCTCGCGACAATTGGCAAAAGCCTCTGGCAGAAGGCTGTTTAAATCCTCACCAGATGTGGCGCGATCTCGCAGTTCAGCCGTCTTGGCCACCAGGCCCTCATCGCTCAGAGCTTCAAACTCAGGTTCAAGCGCGTTGATTTTCTCGATCAACGGCCGGGTCGCTTTGACCTTGCGATCATTTGGTGTGCCAAAAACTTTTTTAGCAAGTGTTCCTAGACCCAGCATATTCGCTCCGCATGGTTATTCAAATCAAATGAGGGATTTGCTTGCCCACCGCGCCACCGCAGCTTATGAAAAGCCAAAGGCATGTGCAGAGTTGAGCCGGCCCCCTCCGGGCCACCCAAACGATGTATGGGTCCCGCATTACAGTGTCAACGGCGCGGGCCAGTCCGTGCGCATCAAAGGATAAAACAATGGCAAAATCATCCACAATCTTCCGCAACATAGCCTTCACTTTGTTCTTATCCACACCCTTGGCCGCTCAAGAAGCTAATTTGACCACCGTGGTTGCCACCGTAAACGGCACAGAACTGACGCTCGCCCATGTGCTTGACATCAAACGGCAGCTCCCAGAGCAGTATAGAAACCTCGAGGATGCTGTGCTGTTTAATGGAATAGTCGATCAATTGGTTCAGCAACAACTCTTGGCCAGCTCCGTAGAAACCCCGCCAAGCTGGCTGCCCACAGCGATGGAAAATCAAGAGCGCAACCTGCTGTCTACAACTGTCATTGAGGACATTCGCGCAGGCGCGCTCAGTGACGCGGCGCTGCAATCTGCCTATGAGGCCAAATTCCCTGCCGGTGGCGGCGAAGAAGAATATCAAGCCTCACATATTTTGCTCGAAACCGAGGACAAAGCACGTGAGCTTTTGAAGCTTTTGGATGAGGGCGCAGATTTTGCAACGCTCGCCCAGGAACATTCAACTGGCCCCTCCGGCCCGCGCGGTGGTGATTTGGGCTGGTTTGGTAAGGGTCAAATGGTGAAACCCTTTGAAGATGCAGTTCTCAACATGGAGCCAGACACCTATACCGGCCCAGTGCAAACCCAATTTGGCTATCATCTCATCTTGTTGAGAGACCGCAGGGTAATGGCACCCCCCAGCTTTGAAGAGATTCGGGGCGAGCTGGAAGTTGAGCTGCAAAATGCCGCTGTCGAAGCACATTTGCGCGCCTTAATGGATGAGGCGGATGTCACCCTGCTGAGCGATGGCATTGATCCATCCGTGCTATCAACCTTGGATCAATAACATCATGACACAGATATCCCCTCTGGCCCCCGCAAATTTTCCAAATCTGCCCGCCATTGACGGGGTGCGCTTCGCCACGGCAGCCGCTGGGGTGAAATACCCCGGACGGACCGACGTCATGCTGGCCGCCATTGCGCCAGGAGCGGCCATCGCAGGCGTCTTCACCCGCTCCGCCACCCGCGCGGCCAGTGTCTTGGATTGTCAGGATAAAATTGGCGGTGATATGTCAAAAGGTGCGGCAATACTTGTCAATTCCGGCAATGCAAACGCCTTCACAGGCGCTGCGGGAAAGGCCTCGGTTGGCCGTATCTGTGCCGCTGTCGCCGCCCGGCTCAATATTCCCGCTGAAGCGGTTTTCACCTCCTCAACCGGGGTGATTGGTGAGGTCTTACCAGATCAAAGAATCACAGATTGCCTCGACCAACTGACAGCCTCCCTAAACCCCGCGGCGCAGGAAGAGGCCGCACGGGCCATCATGACGACCGACACCTTTCCCAAAGGTGCGTCAAAACTACTGGAAATAGATGGACAGCCCGTGACCATCAGCGGCTTTGCCAAAGGATCCGGCATGATCGCCCCGGATATGGCGACTATGTTGGTCTATATCTTCACAGATGCAAAAATTTCACAGCCAGATCTGCAAGCTCTGCTCGGGGATTTGACCGATCAAACCTTCAATTGCATCACCGTCGACAGCGACACCTCAACCTCTGACGCGCTCATCTGTGCTGCAACAGGAGCCTCAGGTGTAGATGTAACGGACAGCCGTGAGTTCGCAGGGGCGTTGAAAGAGGTCATGCTTGACCTGGCCCATCAAGTGGTCAAAGACGGCGAAGGCGCAACAAAATTTGTCACGGTTGAAGTGACCGGTGCCAAAAATGATGCCGACGCTCGCAAAGTGGCGATGTCTATCGCCAACTCTCCCTTGGTCAAAACGGCGATTGCTGGTGAAGATCCCAACTGGGGTCGCATTGTCATGGCCGTTGGAAAATCCGGCGCCGAGGCAGATCGCGACCGGCTTTCCATTTGGTTTGGACCGCATCTGGTGGCCGAAAATGGCTGGGTTGCCCCAAGCTATACAGAGGAAGCGGGCGCGAGCTATATGCAGCAGGCTGAGTTGATTATTCGCACAGATCTCGGTGTCGGCACGGCGCAAACCACGGTTTGGACATGTGATTTGACGCATGGCTATATTGAAATTAACGCGGATTACCGCTCGTGAAAACGATCCTGGTCTCTGCAGTTGCCCTAATCGATCCAGATGGTCGTGTGCTTTTGGCACAGCGTCCCGAAGGAAAATCCATGGCCGGCCTTTGGGAATTTCCCGGCGGCAAGGTCGAAGCGGGAGAAACCCCAGAGGCCGCCTTAATTCGCGAATTAGAAGAAGAATTGGGCATTAACACTTGGCAAAGCTGCCTTGCCCCGCTGACATTTGCCAGCCATGCCTATGAGGATTTTCACCTTTTAATGCCGCTCTTCGCCTGCCGGAAGTGGCAAGGTATTCCGCAGCCTCAGGAAGGGCAGTCCCTAAAATGGGTTCGAAAACAGGATCTTAGATCTTATCCCATGCCTGCCGCAGATCTACCTTTGATTCCCATCCTATACGATTGGCTCTAATTCTATCCATAGTCTTAGTAACTTTTACATAATTTCAATGTAACTTGTCCCCAATAGGTTTGGGAAAAAGTGCAATGGATCAAAAAGACAGCGCAAACAATCAATCAATCGTGAAAACGATTATGATCGGATCGCGGATTTTAGCTCAGGGGATTTACAAAGGCGAAGCCGCCAAAGGGGCAATCCAAATCAAGATCGGGCAAAAACTCTATGTGGGACAACCCGTTTCATAGGACACAAAAAATGGCGCCCGATCGGAGCGCCATTTTTTATCTTTAAAAATTAAGTCAGCTTGCGTTCGACTTCTTCGCGCTCAAAAATTTCGATCACATCATTTGGTCTGATATCATCATAATTTTCAAAGGCCATGCCACATTCTTGGCCCGATTGCACCTCAGGCACCTCGTCTTTGAAGCGCTTCAGTGTTTTCAGTGTGCCTTCATGAATAACAACGTTATCGCGCAGCAAGCGTACCCCAGCGGAGCGCCGAGCCACGCCTTCGGTCACCAAGCAACCAGCCACTTTGCCAACGCCCGACACTTTGAACACTTCTTTGATATTGGCGTAACCAATGAATGTTTCGCGAATTTCGGCGCTCAATAGACCAGAGGCCGCCGCTTTCACATCATCAACCAAATCATAAATCACTGAATAATAGCGAATCTCAACGCCTTTTTGGTTGGCTGTGTTCCGCGCGGAGGTATTTGCCCGCACGTTAAAGCCAAACACCGGCGCCCCAGAGGCTTCGGCCAATCCGATATCTGTTTCTGTGATCGCACCGACACCAGAGTGCAAAACCCGCACCCGAACTTCGTCATTGCCGATTTTCGCCATGGCCTGCACGATCGCTTCCGCAGAGCCCTGAACGTCGGCTTTCAAAAGAATTGGCAGCTCGCTGATATCTTCATTGGCCTTCGCATTGGCCATGAGCTGTTCCAAAGTTGTCGCGGCACCTAGGGCGGCGCGTTTATCTTTGGCCGCTTGCGCACGATATTCTGCAATTTCGCGCGCCTGGGCTTCGGTTTCCACCACATTTAGAACATCGCCCGCTTCCGGTGTGCCGTTCAGGCCCAGAACTTCAACAGGCGTTGACGGCCCAGCGGTCTTAATCCGTTCCCCGGAGTCGCTGATCAAGGCGCGCACTTTGCCCCATTGTTCCCCAACCACGAAAATATCGCCAAGTTTCAGCGTCCCGTTTTGCACCAAAACAGTGGCCACAGGTCCACGCCCGACATCCAACTGCGCTTCAATGACAGCGCCGGAGGCTGCACGGTTTGGATTGGCTTTCAGCTCCAAAATTTCAGACTGCAAAGAAATCGCTTCCAGCAATTGATCCAAGCCTTGGCCCGTTGTCGCAGAGACTTCCACGTCTTGGACCTCACCTGACATTTGCTCCACGATCACCTCATGTTGCAACAAATCGGTCCGCACTTTTTGCGGATCAGCTGCAGGGCGGTCAATTTTGTTGATGGCCACAATCATCGGCACATTGGCCGCCTTTGCGTGGGCAATCGCCTCAATTGTTTGTGGCATCACCGCATCATCTGCAGCAACAACCAAGATAACAATATCTGTGACCTGCGCACCGCGTGAGCGCATCGAGGTAAAGGCCGCGTGGCCCGGGGTGTCGAGGAAGGTCAAAAGATCGCCATTCTGCTCAACCTGATAGGCGCCGATATGCTGGGTAATGCCGCCGGCTTCACCGGAGACCACCCGCGCATTACGGATCGCATCCAAAAGCGAGGTTTTCCCGTGATCAACATGGCCCATAACCGTGATGATTGGCGCACGAGGCTTAAGATCTTCAGGACTATCAACCACTTGGTCAATCACATCCTCAACATCCGCATCAGAAACGCGCACAATTTTGTGACCAAACTCTTCTACGATCAACTCAGCTGTATCTTGGTCGATGGTTTGGTTCTGTGTCACCATCATGCCCATTTGCATCAAAGATTTCACAACATCAGCGACCCGCTCAGCCATACGATTGGCCAGCTCTTGCACCATGATCGCGTCCGGCACTTGCACGTCGCGGATAATCTTTTCTCGCTCAACAGTCCCGCCCATCGCTTTTTGACGGGCGCGCTCTTGCTTGCGCTTCATCGACGCCATTGAGCGATGCCGCCCATCATTTCCAGCGCTGGCCTGATTAACAGTCAGCTTGCCAGAGCGACGGTTGTCTTCCCGGCCTTTGTTGCGGCTTGGACGCGCAGGTTCCTCACGGCGCACAGGCTCAGCAACTTTGTTACGCACAACGCCGGTTTTGGCAGCCCGCTCTTCGGGTGTCGGTGGCGGTGCGGCTGCAAGCAGTGCTGCGGCCTCCGCTTCGCGCTTCTTTTGCTCTTCAGCAGCGACTTTTGCCTGCGTCCGCTCTTCGCGTTCGCGCAGTTCGCGCTCTTTTGCTTCCTGTTCTTCGCGGCGACGGTTGCGTTCAGCCTCCCGCTCGAGATCTTCTTGCGCGCGCCGTGCTGCGTCTTCTGTCTCGCGCGCTTTTGCGGCTTGAACAGCTTTTAAACGACGCTCCATTTCCGCGTCAGAAATTCCGGCCGGCCGGCGTGCAGGATCGCCGCCCCGCACAGCTCCAGGAGCGGCAGGTTTCGCGGCACCGGGCTTGGGTACGACAACGCGTTTACGCTTGGTTTCCACCACAACATTCTTGGTCCGGCCGTGGCTGAAACTTTGTTTCACATTTCCCGAACGTGACCCGCCCATCAAACCCAGTGTTTTTTTTCCGTCGTCGCTCATAAAGCTCTATTGTCCTTTTCAGAGGGCCATTGCCCTATGCCACCTTTGTGGCTTCTCGTAATCCGCGCAGTCTTGCGGCCTCATGTACTACACGTTCGCTAAGTTTGCCACCGGAGAGTGCGCAGTGTATCGCATGCCCGCGCCCAAATGCCAAACCCAATTCCTGCGCCGTTAAACACCCAAAAAATCGTCCACCCTCTGGGGTCCATAGTTTGTCTTTACCACGGGCAGATCCATCGCTGGCTTGCAGCAAGACTTTGGCCCGGCCCTCGGCCAACCACCCTTTGACCTTCTCAAAGCCTGTTACAGCTTTGCCGGCTTTGCGGGCAATTGATACAAGGTCAACCACCCGGCGCGCCAGCTGCCGGTCAATCTGAGCAATCAGATCGTCTGGCACGCTCACCTGCGTTTTCGCACCACGGGCAAAAACTTTGCGCTTTACCGCGTCTTCCAAAATATGCAGGTCAGCAGTGACATAATACCCCCTACCGGGCAATTTTTCCAGTATATCCGGCACGACCACCCCATCAGGGCTGGTCACAAAGCGGATTAACCCCGCTTTTGGACCAGACTCCTGGCTGACCAAGCATTTACGCTCGGTCAGATTTTCCGCAATGTGGGCGCCGCTGTGGCTCATTTAGCTCACCTGTTCCGCATCATCTTCTGAGACTTCCGCCTCTTCATCGAGCAATTCTTCAGGGTCCACCCAGCCCAGCATGATCCGAGCCGTCATCACCATGTTTTGCGCTTCTGCCAAATCCACGTCGAATTTTTCAAGCACGCCGTCATCTTTGACCCGCTCACCCTCCACAGTGGTCCAACCACCGGCCAATTCCCAATCGGCACAAGTGGCGAAATCTTCCAAGGTTTTCACGCCATCATCAGCCAAAGCTTCAATCATCTGTGGCGTTAAGCCTTCGAAATTCACCAGGCTATCTTCGACACCCAACTCACGAGCGCGGGCCATTGCACGGGTGTTTTCGGCTTCAATCACATCACGCGCACGTGCTTGCAGCTCACCTGCCGTGGCTTCATCCACCCCGTCGATGACCAAAAGCTCATCAAGCTCCACATAGGCCACCTCTTCAAGGCTGGTAAATCCTTCAGACACCAAGAGCTGTGCAAAGAATTCGTCTAGATCCAAGCTGTCGATAAAGAGCTTGGTGCGCACTTCAAATTCGGCCTGACGACGTTTGGATTCTTCTTCCTCTGTCATGATGTCGATGTCGAGGCTGGTCAGCTGGCTCGCCAAACGCACGTTTTGACCGCGACGTCCAATGGCCAGGCTAAGCTGCTCATCTGGTACAACAACAACAATCTTGCCGGCTTCTTCATCCAGAACCACCTTGGTCACTTCCGCAGGTTGCAAAGCGTTCACCAAGAAAGTTGGTTGATCTTCATTCCAGGGGATAATGTCGATTTTTTCGCCTTGAAGCTCATTCACAACCGCTTGCACCCGGCTGCCGCGCATCCCAACGCAGGCACCAACAGGATCAATGGAGCCGTCATAAGAGATCACGGCGATCTTCGCGCGCGATCCAGGATCACGAGCCACGGCTTTGATCTCAATGATGCCATCATAGATTTCTGGCACTTCCATTTTGAACAATTCCGCCATGAATTCTGGCGCCGTCCGCGACAGGAAGATCTGCGGGCCGCGTTGCTCACGGCGCACTTCCTTGATGTAGACGCGAATACGGTCGTTGGGGCGATAGCTTTCACGGCCAATTTTTTCATTGCGGCGCAACACAGCTTCACCGCGGCCAATATCGACAATGACATTGCCATATTCTTCGCGCTTCACCAGACCATTGATAATCGTGCCAGCACGGTCCTTGAATTCTTCATATTGACGATCCCGCTCGGCTTCGCGGACTTTTTGCAAAATGACCTGCTTGGCAGATTGCGCGGCGATGCGGCCCATTTCAACCGGAGGAACCTCTTCAATATACTGCTGACCCACTTCTGGGTTCTCCATATATTGCTTGGCTTGCTCAACGGTGAATTCCGCTTGGTAATTTTCCAGCAACTCTTCTTCCACAACAGTGCGCACGCGGGTGAAAGTCGCTCGGCCAGTTTTCCGGTCAATAGAAACTCGGATATCCATTTCTGCGCCATAGCGAGACTTTGCCGCCCGCGCTAAGGATTCTTCCATCGCCTCAATCACCAGACCGGGATCAATCATTTTTTCACGAGCAACAGCTTCGGCGGTTTGTAGCAACTCAAGCTGGTTTGCAGATGTAATGGCCATTAGTCTTCCTCTCCATCAACGATGGTTTGCACTTCATCATATTGTGTTTCATCAATTTGACCCGCGTCTTTGCGACCTTTGAGAACCGCGCGTATCAAATCATCCGTCAAGATCAGCTTGGCATCTGCCAGCCAGTCAAATTTGAGACCAATCGTCCCCTCTTCGATGGTGATCAAAACCTCATCTCCATCCGTGCCTGCCAAGTCTCCCTTGAAGCGGCGGCGGCCGTCGATCAGCTGTTCGGTTTCAATCTTGGCCACATAGCCAATCCATTGGTCAAAATCTTTCAATCGAGTCAAAGGTCGATCGATTCCAGGGCTTGAAACTTCAAGCGTGTAGGCTTCAATAATCGGATCTTCCACATCCATCAAAGCGGAAACCGCTGTGCTGATCTCAGCACAGCCATCCACCTCCATCGTGCCATCAGGCTTTTGTGCCATGATTTGCAGCGTCGGGGTGTTGCCGCTCATCAAACGCAAACGCACCACCTCATAGCCCAAACCCTCAATCATCGGGTTCAGGATCTTGAGCAGTCGCTGGTCCATTGCAGCCTTGGCAATCAGATCTGTCATAGGCACCTTTCAGGCACAAAAAAACGGGCGCGCGGCCCGTGATATTTTCCGGTGGAATTTCGGGGGTGGAAGCCGAAACGCCGCTATTAAGTACCCATTACAGAGTTTGCCCAGCGGTTTCAATCCCAGAACGGCGATTCTTTCAAAAGGTTATTGAACAGGGCAGGCCGTGGAAGTGGTGCAAACGAGACAACCGGCTTAAGACCCCTGCATAACCCAGCCGCCAAGCCAACACACTTTGCCCGGTGGCAACACCGGGCTGCGCCTGCCTGCCCCCCGGCAGGCGCATTCACCATCTCAATATACGGGTATGTATGGTTATTGCTCCAGTGTTCCGGTGATTTCACCACCGGATTTATGCGCCCGCCCAGGCCGGCGCTGCCCTCATTTCATGTTAAAATGGCGTTATTCAGAGGTCTTAAGTTGGCAATCACAGATGACACAAAAAGGCCCCGGAAAATCCGAGGCCTTTGATCTTTAAAACCCAAAGGTCTTACGCAAACCACCAGCGCTCAGTCAAACGGCTCGAGTCCATTTGCCAAATGTTGCCGATGTCTGGACCGTGGGCCAGTTTTGTGGAGGCCGCATCCACCGTGTTTGCAAACATTGGAATGATCGTTCCACCTTCTTGCGACAGGAGCATTTGCATTTCAGCATATTGCGCCCGGCGCTTATTGCTATCCAGCTCCGCACGGGCTGTCAGCAACAGCTCTTGGAAACGGGCGTTCTCCCAATGGGTATCGTTCCAAGGCACACCGCTCTCATAGGCCGTTGAGAACATCCAGTCTTCCGTTGCCCGGCCAGACCAGTAGCAAGCGCACCAACCCTTTTTGAGCCAAACGTTGGACCAATAGCCATCTGCTGGTTCTTGCACCACGTTAATATTAATCCCGGCACTTTTAGCAGAGGCTTGATACAGTTGCGAGGCATCAACCGCCCCGTTGAAGGCCGCGTCTGAGGCGGAAAGATCTACATTCAGCTCTGTTAATCCAGCCGCCTTCATATGGAATTTCGCCTTATCCGCATCAAATTCAATCTGCGGAATATCGGTGGCAAGGTATTGGTTTGCCGGGCCGATCGGGTGATCGTTGCCAACCATGCCGTGACCTTGCAGGATTTTATCGACCATTTCCTGACGGTTCAGGCCATATTTCAAAGCCTTACGCACATTGACATCGTCGAACGGTGCCTGGTTTGTCAACATTGGGAATGTGTAGTGCATGTTGCCAGTCACTTCAAAAATCTCAACATTTGGATTGGCCCGCAGCAATGGCTCGGTCTTAAAGTCAACGCGGTTCACCGCATCCACCTGACCCGTCATCAAAGCGTTCATCCGCGCAGAGGAATCATTGATCGCGATACATTCAATCTCATCAAACCAACCGGCGCGGCCGTCTTTATAGTGGCTGTCCACACGGGTGAGCACGCAGCGCACGCCTGGATCAAAGCTAACAACTTTGTAAAGCCCTGTGCCAATGCCTTTGGCAATGGCTTCGTCGATCATTCCGGCGGGATACATCAAGATGTGATAGTCAGACAGCAGGAATGGGAAATCAGCGTTACCCGCTGCCAAAGTGAACTGGATCTGGTGATCGTTCATCTTTTTCATGGTGGTGATGGCAGCCACGATGGGTTGCGCTGCAGATTTCGCACCTTCCTCAGTGTGCATATTCAAAGATGCGATAACATCATCCGCACCAAAGGATTTGCCGTTGTGGAACGTCACACCTTTGCGCAGGTTAAACGTCCATGTTTTGGCATCCGAACTGGCTTCCCAGCTTTCAGCCAATTCGCCCACGAGCTCACCGGCGGCCGTGACCTCTGTCAGGCAGTCAAACACGGTCCCATGCCCCATGTGGATCATGAATTGATCCGAATGCGTCCGGCCGTCGAAGCTGTCAGATGTGTTCGCACCATTCAAGCCCATGCGCAGCTTGCCACCGCGTTTTGCGGCAGATTTCGCTGGCAGACCCGTCGCGGCGATCACACCGGCGGCGGCCCCTGTTTTTAAAAGTCCACGTCTACTGAATTGAGACATTCATTTTCTCCCTGGTTACTTTCATTTTTGGCGGGTCGCCCCGCGCCCCCTATTTAGCAGGGGGGGTGATTCGATCCTACATCTTCCCAACCGCTGCGTCACCGATGTTATCCACTCCACGCCCATTTAACAGGTTTGTAAGCCAATCTGGGTCCATTTCAGGCACCGATGAGAGCAAAAGATCCGTATAGGGATGGTGTGGCGGTTGGAACATCTCGGCTTTTGGCCCTTGCTCAACCACCCTGCCATCTTTCATGACCACAACCTCATCACTGATCGCACGCACAGTCGCGAGGTCATGGGTGATGAACATATAAGACAGGCCCAAGTCGTCTTGCAGCTGCGCAAGAAGCTTCAAAATTCCCTCCGCCACAAGTTGATCCAGCGCTGAGGTCACCTCATCACAGATAATAAACTGCGGTTCGGCGGCCAAAGCACGGGCAATGCCAATGCGCTGCTTTTGCCCGCCAGAGAGTTCACTGGGCAGGCGGTCAATATATTGTTCCGGCTCCAGCTCAATCTGCGCCAAGAGCTCCTCAACCCGTTTGCGTTTTGCAGAGCCGGTGAGGCCAGAATAAAACTGCACCGGCCGGCCGATAATATCACCAATCGAGCTGCGCGGATTGAGCGCTGTATCGGCCATTTGGTAAATCATTTGCACCTGACGCAATTGATCCTTGCTGCGCTTGCGATAATCCAACGGCAAGGCTTCGCCGTTAAACTCAATATGCCCCTGACTGGGCGGTAATAGCCCGGTGATACAACGGGCTGTCGTCGATTTTCCAGATCCAGATTCGCCCACAACCGCCACCGTGCGGCCCGCATGGATATCAAAGGCGACATCAAATAAAACAGGGGATTTCCCATAAGCCGCTGAGACGTTTTTCAAAGACACAATCGGCGTTACCCCAGTTGAAACCGCCGGTTTTGCAGGTCTTTGGAACGACCGCACGGCCCAAAGGGACTTGGTATAATCTTCGCGCGGCGCCGAGAGCATGGCGCGGGTCTCCGCCTCTTCCACCTCATCACCGCGCAGCAATACTTTAATCCGATCCGCCATTTGGGCCACGACTGCAAGGTCATGGGTAATGTAAATGGCGGCCGTATCAAACTGCTCCACAATGTCGCGAATGGCGGCCAGAACTTCGATCTGAGTGGTCACATCCAGCGCCGTGGTGGGTTCATCAAAGATGATCAAATCAGGCCGGCACGACATAGCCATCGCGGTCATCGCCCGCTGCAACTGCCCACCGGACACTTGGTGCGGATAGCGAAAGCCAATGCGATCGGGATCTGGCAGGCGTAGACGGCGGTAGAGCTCCATACCATCTAACTCGCTTTCAGCCTTGGGCCGCAGCCTATGTTGCGTCGGCGCTTCGGTATGTTGGTCAATCAAACGATGCGCCGGGTTGAAGCTGGCCGCCGCAGATTGCGCCACATAGGCAATTCTCTTGCCCAGCATGTTGCGCTTCACCGCAGCAGAGGCGGTCACCAAATCCACCCCGTCGAAATCCACAGTTCCGCCGGAAATGCGGCAGCCGTCGCGGGTAAATCCCATGGCAGCCAGACCGACCGTCGATTTTCCAGCGCCCGATTCACCAATCAATCCGAGAACTTCACCCTTTTTCAGATCAAGATCTATCCCGTTCACAATTGGGTTCCAAACCTCATCGGATTTGCCTTCGATTTTCAACCCGCGTATTTTGAGGAGCTGCTGTGTCATGACCTTAATCCTTCAAGCCCGAAGATTTGTGCAGCATCCAATCCACCACGAAATTCACCGCCACAGTGAGCAAAGCAATTGCTCCAGCCGCCAAGAGGGGTGCGGTGGCGACATTTGGCGCAAAAGCAGCAAAATTTATGAATTGCGACAGATCTTTGACCATTGTTCCCCAATCCGCGAGGGGCGGTTGAATGCCCACACCCAAGAAGGACAGTGACGCAATCGTGAGAAACACAAAACAAAACCGCAAGCCGAATTCAGCCAAAAGCGGCGCTGTGGCGTTGGGCAGTATCTCTTTAAAAATGAGATATCCCATACCCTCTCCGCGCAGCTTGGCCGCTTCGATATAGTCCATCACGACAATATTTTGCCCCACCGCGCGCGCCAAACGATAGACCCGCGTGCTGTCAATCATCGCAATGATCAAGATCATAAAGATGGTGCGATCAATCCCAAGCTGGTTGGACCAGACGCTCGCGATTGTCATCAAAAGCAGGGCAAAAATAAGAGCCGGGATGGCCATCAAAACATCAACTGCGCGCGATAGGATTTGATCCAACCATCCCCCAACAATTGCAGCCAGAAACCCAAGCGAGCCGCCTACGAAAAACGCCAGGCATGTGGTGGCAAAAGCAATGCCCACAGTGTTTTGCGCGCCATAGATCAGACGGCTATAAATATCACGGCCGATTTGATCCGTCCCAAGCGGAAAATTTGGATCGCCCCCCATCATCGGGTTGCCCCCTGGCACAATATTGGCGTTGGCAAAAATCTCTTCCTGCCCATAGGGCGCAATCGATCCAGCAAAAATAGATACAAGCGCGTAAATCAAAATGACCAAAACACCAAAAGCAGCCGTCAGCGGCATGGCGCGAAACAATTTTCGTGTCCCAGAGGTTCCAACGGTCCGGCCAAACAGGCGGAACAAATAGGCCGCAATCGCAAAGCCAATAAAGCCCTGCACCGCCCAGCGGAAGAAAATCACCCCAGCAGCAGGCACGCCGTTGACCTCAACAGGTCGGAAGTAATAGCTCACGGCTCCAATCAACACCAACAGACCGGCAACATAGCCAAAGGCCACCGCAAAGGGCATGTCCCGGAAGAAGGGTTTATTGCCGGTGATTTTTTGACCGGCAAAACGAAACACCCAGGCGACAACCGCCGCCGCAATCAGGAGAAAAATCAGATTCATCAACCAACTCATTTCGGGTGCCTCAATCTTGGGTTGGAGAGAATGGATAGAATATCCGCCATCAAATTCAGCAAAATATAGGCGGCAGCAAAGATGAGGCAACAGGCCTGCACCACCGGAATATCGCGAATTTTCACGCTATCGACAAACAGCTGTCCGATACCAGGATATACAAACACCACCTCAACCACCACAACACCGGTGATGAGATAGGCGAGGTTGAGCGCAATCACATTGATAATCGGGGCCAAAGCATTTGGCAGCGCATGGCGCACAATCACGCGCATGGGGCTGACGCCTTTGAGGCGGGCCATTTCAATATAGGGACTGGCCAAAAGGTTGATAATCGCCGCGCGGGTCATCCGCATCATATGGGCTGTCACCACTAAGGTCAGGGTCAAGGCCGGGAGCATAGTTCGGTTGAGTTTTTCGCCCAATGCCATGCCCTCATAGACATTCGACAGCGACGGAAAGATCGGGTTGAGCACCGCTAGGACCAAAATCAGAATGTAGGCGAGGAAAAATTCCGGACTAGAAATAGACGACAGAGTCGTAATATTCACAGCCCGATCAAAAATAGAGTTGCGATAAAGCGCCGCCAGAACACCCAATGTGATCGAAATTGGCACCGCGAACATCGCGGTGACGCCAGCCAGAAACATTGTCGCTTTAAACCGCGGGGCGATTTGCTCCACCACGCCCACCAATTGATCCCCGCCCATATTCGACGCAAAATTCATCTGCGCAAAGCTGATCCCCAAATTACCGGTCACAACATTGCCCAGCCAAGAGAAATATCTCATAAAATAGTTTTGGTCCAAGCCCAAGTCAGCGCGGATTTGCGCCACGGCCTCATCTGTTGCGCCCTGCCCTAGAATCGCCTGGGCAAAATCACCCGGCAAGGCATTCACAGCAACAAAAATAACCATCGAAACGATCAGTAGTGTTATTACACCCAGTGCCAAACGCTGAAGAATGATCTGAAAGATAGACCCCACCAGACATCTCCTAATTCAATTAATTGTTTCTGCGAGGTTAACGCCTGAAGGGCATATGTAAAGCCTCTTCTCAGAGCTTCCCGCTAAGGGCGCAGAGCATCCATGATTTTCACCAATTGCGCGCTAATGGGCGCATCAGACAATGCGTGTCCAGCCTTGCCCACCATTTGCAATCTTGCTTTTGGCCATGCCTTCGCCAATTGCCAGGCGGTTTGTGGCGGGCAAATCATGTCATAGCGACCTTGCACAATGTCGCCAGGGATCTCAGCCAGGCGGTCCATATTGTTCAACACCGCCTGATCCGCACTCAAAAACAACTGGTTTGAAAAATAGTGGTTTTCAAGCCGCGCGAAGGCGCGGGCATATTGCGATGGGGATTCTCCAGAGATTCCCGTTGAGTCAATCGACGCCAAGGCATTCTCCCAACCTGCCCAAGCACGAGCGTAGCGGGTCTCTTGCATCAAATCACCACTGAACAGACGAGCGCCATAGGCCGCGATCAGATCATCTTGCTCCTGCTCGGGGATTAAGTCGGCAAATCGCGCCCAGGCTTCTGGCCAAAACCGCCCAGCGCCACCTCCATAAAACCAATCTAGCTCAGATTTCTGGCCCAGAAACACGCCACGCAATATTAAATGCCGCACGGAAGAGCCATGGGCTTGCGCATAAATCAAAGCCAAGGTCGCGCCCCAACTGCCGCCGAAGACCATCCAGCGCTCAATGCCCAAAGCCTCCCGAATTTTCTCAATATCTGACACCAGGTGCCAAGTGGTGTTATGCGCCACCTCCGCATGAGGCCGCGACCGCCCGCAGCCGCGCTGATCGAAAAGAATAACCCGGTAAACTGCGGGATCAAAATATCGGCGCATCGACGGGCTGCACCCGCCACCGGGACCGCCATGCAAAACGACCACAGGCACACCATCGGGCTTGCCGCATTGCTCCACATATATGTGATGCCCATCGCCCACACTCAAAATTCGTTGATCGAAAGGCTCAATCGACGGATAAAGAAGTTGCACTGCGCGTTTTTGACCTGCGACTTTGTCCATAACTGTCCTATATAAAGCAAAGGCCGGGTGCTGCCCTGCCTGATAAGTTAAATCCATATGGAGATGGGAATGCAAGGCAACCAATCGACCGTCGATCCCGCAGAAGTCGCAAAATTTGAAGCGATGGCCGCGGAGTGGTGGGATTTAGAAGGCAAATTCAAACCCTTGCACATGCTCAATCCTTGCCGCTTGGATTACATCACCCAGCAAATTTCCATGGAGTTTGACCGCGATTTGTCCGCAGATCTTCCATTTAAGGGCTTGCGGATCTTGGACATTGGTTGTGGCGGTGGGTTGCTCTGTGAACCTATGGCCCGTCTTGGCGCAACCGTTGTGGGTGCAGATGCAGCCGCAGGCAATATCCCCGTGGCAAAATTGCACGCAGAACAATCAGGCCTCGAGATTGATTACCGCCACATCACCGCCGAAGCCTTGGCCGAAGCCAATGAGCAATTTGACGTGGTGTTAAACATGGAGGTGGTCGAACATGTGGCCAGCCCACCGGCCTATCTCTTCGCCTGCCAACAGCTTTTGCGCCCGGGCGGCCTGCATATTTGCTCCACGCTGAACCGCAACCCCAAGAGCTTTCTCTTCGCCATCATCGGAGCAGAATGGGTCATGCGGTGGTTGCCCAAGGGTACCCATGATTGGAATAAATTTATCACCCCAGATGAACTCTTCGGCCTACTGGAGGAAGCTGGGCTCAAACCCGTAGACCGCAAAGGTTTTGTCTTTAATAAAGTGGCTTGGAGCTGGTCCATCTCAGCGCAGGATCTCAGCGTCAACTATGTCACCGCAAGCACCAAGCCCACCTAGACATCACTGGATAAGCTCAAACGCAGCTCGCGCAAAATGGGTAGAATGCTCTTGATATTATCCTCCCCCGAAACGCCTGTTGCGGCGGTCAAAATTGGCGCAATCTGAGCAAAGGCGTGATCACGCGCCGCGCGACCAGAGGGGCTGATCACGACCTGTTTGCGCCGAGCGTCATCCCAATCGGGCCGAATATGAACATAGCCGGCCCATTCCAACTTATTGAGCGTATTGGTCATCGCGCCGCGCGTCAGGTTAAAGGTTTTTGCCAATTGCGCCGGGGTGCGCTCGCCACCCACATGCGCCAAATGGTTGAGCACCGAAAAATGCGACAGCTCCATACCTTTCGGCAAGCCCTTTGAAATTCGACTGCGCAACAATTGCTCCAAAGCCAGAATTTCCGAAAACAAGCTGACAGATAGAGTTTCAATCGATTTTGTCATGACTTAGATACCGTTTCAAAGCAAATGGGCGATCATGCTGCAAGGATGCCACACGCGCACGCGCCCTGTCCACGTCATCTAGGTCTAGTGTCGCAAAATGCAATCCAATGTCCGGCCCTGCGTCCAAAATTACCTCACCCCAAGGCCCGATAATCAAACTATGCCCGAATGTTTTGCGTCCAGATCCTTGATGCACACCCGTTTGCGCCGCAGCAATCACAAAACACCCAGTCTCAATCGCCCGCGCCCGCAGCAATACATGCCAATGCGCCTCCCCCGTCGGCCGGGCAAAGGCAGATGGCACCGCCAACACCTGGGCCCCATCCTGCGCCAGGGCACGATGCAATGCTGCAAACCGCAGATCATAGCAAATGCTGAGCCCCAACTCAGCCCAAGGCGTCTGCACAACCGCCGCCTCTGTGCCGGGGCGATATCCCTTGGACTCGTGATACCGCTCTGTATCAGACAGGGTGACGTCAAACATATGAATTTTATCATAAAATGCGACAATTTCCCCCTTTGCATTGATCATAACAGAGCGATTGGCAAAGCGGCCGTCATCGCCCTCGGTTTTGACCGTCACCGAGCCAAGCGCAACCCAAAGCCCCAAGCGCCGCGCCCGTTCACAGATGGCCCCAATAAAACTGTTCCCCTCATAGGGCTCCAGCACCTGCAATTGGTGTGCACGGTCCAGCGAGATGCAATTTGTCACCTCCGGTAGGAACAAAATATCCTGCCCAGCCGATTGATCCATAAGGTTCAAGACGGTTGCAAGATTCTCAGCTGGCTGATCGCTGGAAGTTATTTGCGCAATTGCAACTTTCACGGCACCAACATCGGGGCCAATTTGCCAGACCGATCCAGAGCATAAAGCTCATCACAACCGCCAATATGCACGTCATCTATAAAAATCTGCGGGACCGTATGCCGACCATTGGCCCGCGTTTGCATTTCAGAGCGGCGCTCCGGGCTACGCGAAAGATCCACTTCGACAAAGGTCGCGCCTTTAGCATCCAAGAGCCGTTTGGCGGCGTGGCAATATCCGCAAAGCGGTGAGGTATATAGTTCGATAATCGCCATTCACTAAACTCCATTGGCTCCGTTGCCATTACAGCACTTCAGGTTCACACCGAATTCATCACAGGCCTATCGCGCGCTGGACGCCCTGGGGGCTGTGGTGATGCCTATAAGTCATCGGTCATTGACTGGTCTGTAAATGATCCAGACGCTGTATAGCAATTTTTTTCTCTCTTCACCACGCGCACCATGCCGCGGGGCTATGGAGCATAGATCACGACGGTTTTGCAGCGCGGGCCAATGCAATGACAGAAACAGTTTTCGCACCAGCGTCCAAACACACCCGCGCAGCTTCCGAAAAAGTCGCCCCAGATGTAAAAACATCGTCCACCAAAACCACCGCACGACCAGCCACACACCCAGCCCGCGCCGGGTTTATCGCCATAGAAGCATGCAACAATTTCCGGCGTTCCTCAGCAGTGTGATCCTTAAGCTCCGGTGTGCGGCGGCACTTCTTCAACCCATCCAAACAGCACTCAAGTCCCGCCATCTGCGCCATCTTCTGCGCAATGAGCGCAGATTGATTAAACCGCCGGCGCCACTGCCGTTGCCAATGCAAAGGAATTGGAATGAGCACAGGGGAGGGTGGAAAAATATCCGCGCCCCGGCGCAACATCCAATGGGCAAAGGGCGCGATGAGATCATGCCGATCGTGGCGCTTCAGGGCCAAAATCATACTGCGGGCTTTGGCATTATACGAAAACACCGCGCGCCCACTGGTCCAGGGACGCGGGTTGTTTAAGCAATCGTCACAAAGAATATTTGCATCATTGTGATCCCCTAACATTTGCCCACCACATTTCGGACAGGCACAGCCCGCAATAAAATGCGCCTCGCGCCAACATTCTGGGCAAAGATGCAAATGATTTTGCACCAAGACCCGACAACCGGGACATTGATGAGGATAAATCGCTTGCAACACACCTTGCAAACCACACGGCTCCCTTCTACCTCAGAGCAATGACAGCGCCTGCACTCTTCGATCCCATAACTCAAGCCGAAGCACGCGCGCGTGCCTGCGCTTCAGGCATGTTTTTGCAAGAGCTGGCCTGCACTGAAATTCTAGAAAGACTGAAAGCGGTTAACAGGCAGTTTAAATCCGTCGCCATCGTCACCGGTTTTCCACAGGTTTGGTCGGGTGCCTTTCCCAACGCAAAACTGGTGCGCGATGAGGATCTGCTGGAATTGAGCCCCGGGCAGCATGATCTCGTCGTCCACGCAATGGCGCTGCATCATTGCAATGACCCCATAGGCCAAGTGGTGCAATGCGGCCGCGCGCTGCAAGCCGACGGGCTGTTTATGGGGGTATGTTTCGGAGGTCAGACCCTCACAGAACTGCGCAGTGCCCTATCAACGGCAGAAGCGGATTTGCGCGGCGGTCTGTCACCGCGGGTCACCCCTATGGCGGAAATTCGAGAGCTTGGCTCCCTCTTGCAGCGGGCCGGCCTCGCCTTGCCCGTGGCAGATTCGCTAAAAATACCGGCGGCCTATAGCGATATTTATCACCTCATGCGCGATTTGCGCGACATGGGTGAAACCAATATCATGACGGCGCGTCCAAAAACCTTCACCCCCAAATCACTATTTGACCGGGCCCAAGAGATCTTTGCCACAGAATTCCCAGCAGATGACAGCCGCATTACTTGCACCTTCGATTTGGTTTTCCTTTCAGGTTGGGCGCCGCATGCGAGCCAACCCAAAGCATTAAAGCCCGGATCCGTGACGAAATCGCTCCAACAAGCGTTAGAAGAGGCAAAAAGCTCCTTGGGCAATTGACGAGACCCATTTTCCAGTTATTTGCAAGGGAACAGATTCAGGAGCACGCCGTGACAGATCAAGACACCACCTATTTGCCCTTATCCGCTGCACCAGCAGATCACCCAAAGGTGAAGGCACCAAAGATTGGGGTTTTGCTGTCCAATCTGGGCACACCGGACAATTATGATTATTGGTCGATGCGCCGGTATCTGGGTGAATTTTTATCGGATCGGCGGGTGATTGATTATAGCCCCTGGCTTTGGCAACCTTTGCTCCAGCTCATCATCTTAACAAAACGACCATTTTCTTCCGGCGCGGCTTATAAGTCGATTTGGAACATGGAAGCCAATGAAAGCCCTTTGGCCACCATTACAAAAGCACAAACCGAAGCTGTGCGCACAGAAATCTCGAAACGCTATGACGGCGGTGTTATGGTTGAGTATTGTATGCGCTACGGCAACCCGTCCACCCAGTCCGTTGTGCAAAAGATGGTGGATGCCGGCTGCCAGAAAATTCTGTTCTTTCCACTCTATCCGCAATTCGCCGGGGCCACCTCCGCCACAGCCAATGATGAGTTTTTCCGAAGCTTGATCAAACAAACTTGGCAACCTGCCGCACGGACTGTTAGCCCATATTTTGATCGTCCAGATTATATCAACGCGCTGGCGACCTCGATTGAGAAGGCGTATGAAACCGCCGAGCTGCGCCCAGAGGTTTTGGTGTGTTCCTATCATGGAGTGCCAAAACGCTATTTGATGCAGGGTGATCCCTACCATTGCCAGTGCCAAAAAACCACGCGCCTATTGAAAGAGCGTTTGGGTTGGGATGACACAGAAATCGTAACCACCTTCCAATCGAAATTCGGTCCAGAGGAATGGTTGCAACCCTATACGGTCGAAGAAGTGGCCCGTATGGCCGAGAAGGGCCAGAAAAATATTGCGGTCTGCGCCCCGGCTTTTTCAGCCGACTGTATCGAAACGCTGGAAGAAATTAACGAAGAGATCAAGGAAAGCTTTGAGCACGCCGGCGGCGAACATTTCACATATATCCCCTGCTTGAATGACAGCAAGGAACATATTGAAACCTTGAGCAATGTGATTTCAGAAAATCTGCAAGGCTGGATTTAATCAAAAAAAGGGCCACTGAAACAGCGGCCCTTTTTTCAATTGATACTTGCAAGCAAGTGATTATTTAGTTGCCAATGCCACGATTGCGATCAACGCCAGTGGGATCAACAGCGAACTTGCAGAACCAGCTGCTTCGTCCATTGTGGACGCAACAACAGGTGCTTCCATGACCGGTTCGCTCATACCGCCTGCGAAAGCGGTCGTTGTCGCTGCTGCAAAGACAGTCGCCAAAATTAGTTTTTTCATTTTATTCTCCATTCGTTTTGGTTCTCACGCATCATGTGCTGAACCGAAAAGTTAACCCACCCAGATTACGCTCCGGATAAAGCAAATTAAATTTGTTTTTGCAAATGCGGATTCGGCGTATCTTCGCCCAAACCCGCGACACTCGTCAAATTAGCAACACCTGTGTGCCAACCTTGGTGAGTTCATATAATTCGGCAATTTGCTCGTTGTAAAGTCCGATGCAGCCATTCGAGGATCTGCGGCCAATCTTTCGCGTGTCATGGGTGCCGTGAATACGGTAATAGGTCCAAGAAAGATATAGCGCGTGGCTTCCCAATGGATTGTCCGGCCCTGGCCCTACGAATTCAGGCCATTCCGGGTTGCGTTTGCGCATCTCTGGGGTTGGTCGCCAGGATGGGCCCACAACTTTGCGCACAACTTTCGTCCGGCCTTTGCGTGTTAAATCCGCGGTCATCGGAACAGATGTTGGGTATAACTTGTAGATCGACTCGTCTTCAGACCAGTAATGCAGCGCGCGCGAGTCAATGTCGGACAAAATCGCCCCATTCTTAAGCGTGTCAAAATAGGGGCGCCAATCCAACATTCTAAAACTGCTGATATTGCGCAGAGCCGTCTCGCTGGACTCTGTTTCTGCCTCCACAGCATCAAACACGCCTGTCTCCTGCGACAGGGCAAGCGTCCCCGACAAGGATGCCGCCCCCGTCAAAAATGCCCGTCTTGGCAAATGGTTTTCTGCTCCGCCCATGGTATTCACTCCACATATGTTGAGGATGCTTACAAAGAAAATCGACAACACACAAATCAAACACGCCTGATGTACAGCATTTGTCTTAATATTGGGTTTGATTGGCAACGCTTTGCCGCTATGTACGCTGCAGAGGATTGAGGGTTCAAGATGATTTATCGGGTCGTTCTAGCGTTTGGCTTGCTCCTATTGATGGGATGCACACAAAATACCGGCTCCAACCTAGAGCCGGGAGATCGCCCGTTGCGTCCAGTATATGTCATCAAAGCATCTGACGGCGCGCGCATTCAATACAGCATCTTAGATGGCATAAACAGCCTTCGGCGCGCAGCTGGCCTGCAAACATTGATCTTTAATGCCAAGCTCAACGCCGCAGCCGCCACGCATGCGCGCGATATGTCGGTGCAAAACCGCGCCTGGCATTTCGGCTCTGACGGATCTTCTCCGCTCGACCGTATGGAACGCGTCGGATATGAGGGCACGCTTCTTGGAGAAAATATTTCCGAGACCTTTGAGTCAGAGCTTGAAACCCTCGCGGCCTGGATGGAGACCCCAGCCACGCGCACAATCATCCTCGCCCCAGAGGCGCAAGAAATGGGTTTCAGCTGGTATCAAGAACCGGGCGGCAAAATTTGGTGGACTTTGGTCACCGGCATCGAGGCGCAACAGTAAGACCGCTAAAGCCCCCCGAACAGGCTCTAGGGGTAAATCCAAATCGGCGTGCCGATGTCAACCATCGCATAAATCTCTTCAATTTCACGATTGCTCACCGCAATACAGCCCCAGGTCCAATCTTTGAAAAAGAAGCGATAGGGCCGGGGCGTTCCATGTATGAAAATGTCACCTCCCGGACTTCGCGTCCCAGCGGCCCGTCGATCCGCCGCATTGGGGTATGATATGCCGACAGATAGGTGAAATTGGCTGTTGGGGTTTTTGCGATCAATGAAATACTGCCCCTCTGGGGTTTTGCCATCGCCTTCAAATTTCTTATGTCCAATGGGTGCGAAACCCAATTTAAAGTCGTATTCTTTGATAACCGTGTTACCTTGAAACAAGTACATGCGGCGTTCAGCCTTGTATAAAACCAAGGCTGTTGCTTTCGGAAGATCGGTCCGCAAAATAGGCTTGGGATCGGAACAGGCGGCCAAGACCAAAGCGATGCAAAACATCGCGACGATATTAAAAACTCTCATTGTCCTCACCCTAAGTCACCTAGCCCATCTCTACCTCAGGATGATTAAAATACAACTCATCAATCTTGGATTAAACGCTCCTCAATGGCTTTAAGTCGCGCCAATACCTCGTCACGATAGGTATCGGTTTTTTGATCTGCTTCTTCAGAATGCGCATCCTGCATGGAGTTTACAATCAAACCCACCAGCAGGTTCACCACAGCAAAGGTGGTGACCATGATAAAGGGTACAAAAAACACCCAAGCATAGGGATATACTTCCATCACTGGGCGCACGATCCCCATCGACCAGCTTTCCAATGTCATGATCTGGAATAGAGAATAAGCCGACTGCCCGAGTGACCCAAACCATTGCGGAAAATCAGCGCCAAAGAGTTTTGTTGAGATTACCGATCCAATATAAAAAATGATCCCCATCAACAAAAAGACGGACGCCATACCCGGCAAGGCGGTGATGAACCCCTCCACCACCCGGCGCAGGCGCGGCGCCACAGACACCACGCGCAATATACGCAAAATGCGCAAAGACCGCAGGACTGACAAGCTCTGAGCCGCAGGAACAAGTGACACTGCAACAATTGCAAAATCAAAAATATTCCAACCATCGCGGAAAAACCTAAAGCGATAGGCCAACAGCTTCAGCGCCAGTTCCACCACAAATATTGCCAGACAAATGCGATCCAAAATTCCAATAAACGTACCGACGCGCGCCATGACCATCGCGGACGTCTCTAACCCAAGAATAACCGCATTAAATAAAATCACCGCGGTGATGAATTTACGAACTCCGGCGGACTCAAGAGTTGTTTGAAGATATGTCATCGATTTTTAAACCTTGCTGAAATGGGCAACGATCTCGATATGCGGCGACCATCTAAATTGATCAACCACTTCAATCCATTTTAGCAAATAACCGCCGTTACAAAGCAAGGCCGCATCACGCGCGAAACTGACAGGATTGCATGACACCATAGCAATATCGCGCAAATCGCTTTGCGCCAATTGCCCCACTTGCTGCTCTGCGCCGGCGCGAGGTGGGTCGATGATGGCGGCGTTGAACGGTTTCAAGTCCGTATGGTCAACAGGATTGCGAAACAAATCACGGGTGGAGGTTGTGACACTCTTGATCCCCTGCGTGTGACGCACGCCATGGGCCAAAGCCTCAAGCAAACCGGCATCGTTCTCAAAACAATGCAGCGTCGCCCTATCCGCCAGCGGCAATCCCAATGTGCCAGCGCCAGAGAACAAATCAACCACCCGATCCGCTCCCGCCAATGCACGCGCCACCGCCGCTTGGAGCGCGCGCTCGCCCGCAGAGGTGGCTTGGGTGAATGCCCTGGGTGGCGGAGAGACTTTTACCCTGCCAAAGGTCATTTGCGGCGCCTGATGCTGGCAAATGATTTCATTTCCCACGGACAGCCGCGCAATTCCATTGGATCCAGCCCATTGGGCAAATGGGCCAAAATCTGTATCTGCGAGATGATCCAATCCCTCAACAGAGACATCAATCCCCCGATCTGTTGCCAGGACCCAAAAGCCCAGCTGCCCCTTGCGAGATCCAAATTGGACCGTGAATTGTTCAAGCGCCGGTATGATACGCATGATCTCAGGCACCAGAACCTTGCAGGGCTCAATCGGCTGAATTGTGTCGCTGGCCTTGCCAAAGAAACCCACCGTTGCACCCTTCTTTGTGCGTCGGCCTGTGAGTTTGGCGCGGCGACGGGAATTTTCTGGCGATGTGTGAAGCGCTTGAATTTCCGCTGTGATTCCCTGCGCCGCCAAGGCCCGCACCACAACCTCTTGTTTCCACTGAGCCACAAAATCAGGATGTGCATGATGTAACGCGCAGCCCCCACAGCGCTTAAATGCGCTGCACAGAGGGGTGATACGATGCTTGGAGGGCGTGACAATTCGTGTATTTTGCAACCGATCGCCCAGCAAATCCCCAGAGAACACCTCTCCAGGCAGGGCGCGATCAACAAAAATTGGCCCCGCGGCCAAACCATCGCCCAGGTGCCCTAAACGTTCGATTGTGAGTTCCATCAGGTCTCTTCCATTGCCAAAAAGCCACCAGATTGGTGCTTCCAAAATCCAGCATAGGCCCCATTGGCTTCTAACAGGCTGGCATGGGTTCCCTCTTCTACAATGCGTCCCTCGTCAAGCACCACAATGCGATCCATACGCGCAATGGTTGACAGACGATGCGCAATTGCAATCACGGTTTTGCCGCGCATGACACGGTACAGCGTCTCCAGAATGTCTGCCTCTACCGCACTGTCCAGTGCCGAGGTGGCCTCATCCAGCACTAAAATCGGCGCATCTTTTAAGATCACCCGGGCCAAAGCCACCCTTTGTCTCTGACCGCCTGAAAGTTTCACACCCCGTTCACCGACCTGTGCATCATAGCCTGTGCGCCCCTCCGGATCTTCGAGCTGCAAGATAAAATCATGCGCTTCGGCCTTTTTCGCCGCCTCGATCATGTCTTCCTCAGTCGCTCCGGGTTTGCCGTAAAGAATATTGTCGCGCACAGAACGATGCAGCAGCGCGCTGTCTTGCTGCACCACACCAATTTGCGCCCGCAAACTGTCCTGTGTGACGTGAGAAATATTTTGCCCATCAAAATAAATCGCCCCAGATTCCACATCATAAAACCGAAGTAATAGCTTTATGAGGGTTGATTTCCCCGCGCCGCTCGCCCCTACCAACCCCAGGCTCTCACCAGGCTTAATCTCAAGCGAGATATTCTCAAGCCCACCAAACTCCTTGCCATAGCGATGCGTCAGACCGGCAATTGAGATATGCGCTGCCTTCATCTGCAACTCCTGAGCACCTGGCGCATCAACCAGCTCAATGGGAGCAGAAATGGTCTCCATCCCCTCGCGAATAACCCCCATTTCTCTGAAAAGCGTGGTCAGTGCCCACATGATCCAATGGGACATGCCACTCATCCGCAGGGTAAGGGCTGCACCAGCGGCCACCACGCCCACATCCGCGCTGCCGATGCTCCACAGGTAGGTGGCCCAACCCACAACACTGACGACCAAACAGCCATCCAACAAAATAAGACCAAATTCCATGGTCGTATAAAGCCGCATTTCCTTTTGAAAGGTCACACGCGCCTCTTCGATCGCCTCTACCCCATAGTTCAACTCTTGATCGTTCTGGGAAAACATTTTGACCGCATGAATATTGGTGTAGCTGTCCACCACCCGCCCGGTCACGGCACTGCGCGCATTCGACGCCGCCGCCGATGCCGGGCTAACGCGCCGCACAGTCCAAACGACCAAAGCGAAATAGAGCCCCGTCCACATCGCAAGGGGGATCATTAACCGAGGATCAGACTCGCCCAATAGGAAAAATGCCCCGATCAAATAAACAAACGAAAAGGTGACCGCATCAATCAGCTGATAGACAAATTCACCCGTCGCAGGCGGGGTTTGCATGATCCGATTGGCAATGCGCCCAGCAAAATCATTTTCAAACCAACCCACAGATTGCCGCAACACATGGCGATGCGCCCGATAGCGCACCAAAGTGCCCACATTCGGCAAAATCGTATTGTTGAGCAAAAGGGTCGAAACCGTATCAATCAGCGGTCGAATCACAAGAATAAACCCGGTGACCAAAGCCAATTCCACCCAATGATTGCCCCAAAACTCAGACGGCGTTGCCTCTGTCATCAACACAATCAGTCGCCCGAAATACCAGATCAGAAAAATCTGGACCGCGGCAACAAGCGTTTGAAAAAAGGCAGAAAAGCAAAATATCGTTTTGAACGGGCGCAGATAGTCACGCAAAAAGGCCAAAAGCGCGCGCGGTGGACGATTGCTGACTGGGTAGGGTTGATAGGGATCAACCAATCTTTCAAAAAATCTAAACATAGCAGAACAGAATACTGCGGCTATGCTTTTTTGCAAACAAAATAATGTGGTTAAACAAACAAACCCTTGAGACAGGGCAGGTCACCCAAGGCCGTCCAAATGCACCAATATTTCATCTTTGGTGATCTGCATATCCCGTGCAATCCAAATGTCTTGTGCACGCTTCAAAGCCTCCCCAAGCGCTGGGCCCTGGTGCTTTGGCATTAAATCAGCCGCCGAAACGGGGCAAATAGACTGGGCGCCGCGGCGCACCGCCTCTTGCTCTGTCTCTGTGACCCTGTTCTCCATCCAGGCCGCGCGCAGCAGCCAAGACGACCAGCCCTGCGCCGCGCCCAGCGCATATCCATGCGCCAAGGCTTTTGATGTGTTTTGCCCGTGATACCGCAGCGCTTCAACCTGGCGCGCCTGCACATTTGACAACCGCAAGCGCTCTTGCACCGCCTCACCACCAAGACAGGCCAGACGGCGTAGCGCATCGGGCGGATGCTCCCGCTCTAGGTCCACCAAAAGCGAAACCGAGCGCGCCGAAGCCCCTGGCAGCACGCGCCCCAAGATGCCAGCTGCCTCCATTGCGGCCAGCGCTGGGGCTGGGTCGGCGGCGGCCAATAGTTTGAGCAGCTCAGCGCCGATCCGTTCTTTAGAAATTCGCTCCAAACCCGATTGCAAAGCCGCACAGGCCGCGAGCGCCTGCGCATCAACACCTTCGAGGGGATCGCCATACCAAGCCCAAAACCGAAAAAACCGCAAGATACGCAGATAATCTTCCGCGATACGAGCTTGCGGCTCACCGATAAAACGCAACCGCCGCGCTTGCGCATCGGCCAGCCCGTCCAATGGGTCGATCACCTGGCCCGACGCCTCTGCATAGAGCGCATTCATGGTAAAATCGCGGCGCGCGGCGTCTTGTTCAAGCGATGTGCCAAAAACAACTTCAGCATGCCGACCGTCGGTCGTCACATCTTGGCGAAATGTGGTGATTTCATAAGATTTGCCACCGAGCAAAAACGTCAGTGTTCCATGATCTGCGCCGGTGTCGACAACCCGAATCCCATGGGCTTGCGCAATCCGCCGCATCTGATCTGGCACGGCGTCACTGGTCAAATCAATATCCGTTGCCGCACCCCCCATCACCGCATTACGAATACAACCGCCCACATATAAAAGCCGCGCGCCGGCCTCCTCGAAGGCCGTGAAAAGCGGTGCTAGGGTCTGGATATCAAGCGCGGTGGGATCAATCTTCATAGCGGACCCATCTGATCGGCCAAGCCGCGCAATATCCGCGCGGTCGCGCCCCAAATGTAATAGGGCCCGTAAGGGACGCAATAGTAAGAGCGTCTCTGTCCGCGCCAGATCCGCGACTGAACTTGAAAATTTTGCGCCGTCACCACATGAGACAAAGGCACTTCGAACACCTCCGCCACCTCGCCAGGATCTGCCTTAACCTCCCAGGGCGTGCTGATCCAACCGATGGTTGGAATAACGTTGAACCCCGTCACGGTTTCATGTGCCGGCAATTGCCCTAAGATTTCTACCAGGGATGGATCAAGCCCGGTTTCCTCATGCGCTTCACGCAGCGCTGTTGCAGAAATATCCGCGTCACCGGCATCCCGCTTGCCGCCGGGAAACGCAATCTGCCCAGGGTGGGATGACAAATGCGCCGCGCGTTTGGTCAAGACCACATGAACGCCTGAAGAGCGCTCAATCAAGGGCACCAAAACACCGGCATCTTTCTTCGCAGGCCCAGACCCAGACGTCCCCGGATTAAGATCAAAATCCGACGAGGCGCCGCCCGGCCGCGCCAATGCGCGGAGAATATCAGCGTGATGCGGAATCATTTTCAATGGGGGGATTGGCCTCAAACCCAAGCGTATCTGGATCAAAGCTGTAATGGGCGCCACAAAACTGGCAATCGGCGGTGACCTCATTGTCGTCTGTGGTCATATGCGCAATGTCTTTGGCCGAATAAATCGACAGGCTTTGGCGCACACGATCAGGCGAGCAGGTACAGCCGAAAGTCACCGGCTGGGTGTCGTAGACCCGCGGTTGCTCTTCATGAAACAAACGAAGCAGCAGTTGCGTCGGCGCAATGGATGGTCCGACCAGCTCAAGCTGATCGACGGTATCGAGCAAAATATTCGCCCGGTTCCAATTTTCATTCCCATCTGAATCCAATAGATCCGCTGCCGAGAGCAAACCATCTTCGCCCTGTGGCTCTTCAGAGGTCACATGCGAACCTGCCGCAGGCATATGTTGCAGCATCACGCCGCCCGCACGCCAACCATCTGAGCCATCCGCCTCCTGCGAGTAACCAAATGCCAGGGAAAAGCGGGTCGGTATTTGTTCAGACTGCGCAAAATAGGCCTCTGCACAGGCCGAAAGAGAGGTGCCGGCAATCGGGGTGATCCCTTGATAGGGCTGCATATCTTGACCTTGATCAATCAATATGGCGAAATACCCATTGCCAATTTGATCAAAGCCCGGTGCCTCGGTGTCCAGAGTCTCAGCATCATAGCTTGCATAGGCCCGGATGCGCCCGGGCGCTCCATCTTCTGTCGGGCCATAGTAGTCAGTTGCGATCAAACGCACCGCACCGCTGCCGCGCACTTGAAGCGAGAGCTTCCAGCGCAGCTTCATGGTTTGACCAATTAACGCAGTGAGCAAAGTCATCTCTGCCACAAGCGCCTCAACAACAGACGGATAATCATGCTGCGCAAGCACCTGATCCAACACACCATCGAGCCGCGCCACACGGCCACGGATATCGGATGCGTCCAATTGAAACGGCAAAACCGTATCATCCCAACTCATTTTTACAGTTTGCGTCATGATAACTTTCCATAGATTGGCCTTGCCTTAAACTGTCCATATAAGCGCGTCTAGGCTGACACCAAGTTTTGGAGAGAAGATTGCTACGTTTTGGCACCACACCAGATCCCAATCGCCGCTACACGCGGCGCCCCGGCGCCTATGCAATTTTGCCCCATAAAGGAGGGCTTTTAGCCACCTATCAAGGGGGACGAAATCAGGAATATCAATTGCCTGGCGGCGGCATAGATCCGGGCGAATCACCTCTCCAAGCGTTGCATCGTGAAGTATTTGAGGAAACCGGTTGGCGCATCACACAGCCTCGGGTGTTTTTTCGTTTTAAAGTTTTCAGCTTTATGCCGGACTACGATCTTTGGGCAGAAAAGATTTGCACCATCTATGTCGCGCACCCCGTGTATCAAAAATCGGCTCCCTCCGAACCAGACCATCATCCCGTGATTTTGCCCGCTGGCGCGGCCCTAAACCATCTGGCCAGCCCGGGCGATCGTCAGGCCGTGGCACAGTTTTTCGGCAAGAGGTAACCCAAGCCTTAGATAATCAAATCCACCATCGCCTCATCTCCAGTGATGTCCCGAATTGACATTCCAGCCGCTTCAAGCCGCTCCGATAAGAGCGCAAAATTCTCTGGCTTTGAGGTTTCAATTCCAAGCAAGACAGTTCCGAAGTTGCGCGCTGATTTCTTGAGATATTCAAAACGCGCAATATCATCATCCGGTCCCAAAAGACCCAAGAAATCCTTTAGCGCCCCAGGTCGTTGAGGCAGGCGCAAGATAAAATATTTCTTCACTCCGGCATAGCGCTGGGCGCGCTCTTTCACCTCTGGCAATCGTTCAAAATCAAAATTGCCCCCCGATGACACACAGACCACGGTTTTGCCTTTGATCTTGTCTTTTAGATCCTTTAGGGCGTCCAAAGCCAAAGCCCCCGCGGGCTCCAAAACAATGCCTTCTGTATTCAGCATATCCAAAATTGTGGTGCAAATTCGATCTTCGGGGATATCCAAAACATGATCCGCATCAATACCCTTTAACGCAGCAAAGGTATTCACGCCCATCTTGGCCACCGCCGCCCCATCAACAAACGTATCCACCTGCGCCAGCGCAATAGGGGCGCCGGCCTGAACCGCAGCGGCCAGGCTTTTGCCCCCACTCGGCTCAACATAAAAGATTTCAGTCTCAGGAGCGCGCTCTGACAGCAAACGCCGCGCAGAAGAAGACAGACCTCCGCCGCCCACAGGCACCACAAAAACATCTGGAGAGCGGCCCAATTGTTCGAGCATCTCATAGGTGACTGTCGCCTGCCCCTCAATCACATCGGGATCATCAAATGGCGACAGAAAATGCCCGCCAACTTCCGCGCAATAGGCTTGGCTGGCGCGAAGCGTGTCGTCAAAATAGTCACCCACCAATTGCACCTGCACCCACGCGCCCCCAAACAGTCGAGTCTTGCGAATTTTTTGTTCCGGTGTGGTCACTGGCATAAAAATTACGCCTTTTTTCTGCAAATGCCTGCAAACATAGGCGACGCCCTGCGCATGATTGCCGGCGCTGGCACAGACGAACACGTCTTTATCCGCCTGTTTGCCCATGGCATTAAATGCGCCGCGCAGTTTATAGGAGCGCACAGGCGATAGATCTTCTCGCTTCAGCCAAATATCCGCATCATAGACATTCGAAAGATGATCATTGCGCTGGAGCGGTGTTGCAGGAAACAACTGGCGCATGCGCTCGGTGGCCTCAGCGGCTTGGTTGCTAAAATCTGTCATGACAGATTAGTGGCTCAAACTGCGAAATTGCGCAAGTTATCTGGCCTGCGGCGGATTATGCAACGGGCTTTATAAAATTGCTCTGCACCAACTTGCCGTGCAAACAAAAACCATATACCTCCGCGCCGACCACACTTTGCCACATTTGGATTGGAAAACGCATGTCAGCCCCTAAGAAAGTTGTCCTGGCCTATTCGGGCGGACTAGACACCTCGATCATCCTCAAATGGTTGCAGACCGAATATGGCTGCGAAGTGGTGACATTCACGGCAGATTTGGGTCAGGGTGAAGAGCTCGAACCCGCCCGCGCCAAAGCCGAACTGATGGGCGCCTCCTCAATCTATATCGAGGATGTGCGTGAAGAATTTGTCCGCGATTTTGTGTTCCCTATGTTCCGAGCCAATGCGCTTTATGAGGGTCTGTACCTGCTGGGTACCTCCATTGCGCGCCCATTGATCTCCAAACGCCTGGTTGAGATTGCACAGCTCGAAGGGGCAGATGCTGTTGCCCATGGCGCGACCGGCAAAGGCAATGACCAAGTGCGGTTTGAGCTGGCCGCCTACGCATTGAACCCCGATATCAAAGTCATCGCCCCCTGGCGTGAATGGGATCTTTCAAGCCGTACCAAGCTGATCGATTTTGCCGAGAAAAACCAAATCCCAATCGCCAAAGACAAGCGCGGCGAAGCGCCGTTTAGTGTTGATGCCAACCTGCTGCACACCTCTTCGGAAGGTAAGGTCTTGGAAGACCCGGCCATTGAGGCACCCGATTACGTCTATCAACGCACCGTCAATCCCGAGGATGCACCCGACACGCCAGAATATGTTGAGATTGGCTTTCAAGCCGGGGATGCTGTCTCAATCAACGGCGTTGATATGTCCCCCGCAACGATTTTGACCGAGTTAAACCGGCTTGGCGGTCAACATGGCATCGGGCGGCTTGACCTGGTCGAGGGTCGCTTTGTGGGCATGAAATCCCGTGGCATTTACGAAACCCCTGGCGGCACATTGCTGCTGGAGGCCCATCGCGCCATTGAATCCATCACCTTGGACCGCGGCGCGGCCCATCTCAAAGACGAATTAATGCCAAAATATGCCGAGCTGATTTACAATGGCTTTTGGTTTAGCCCTGAGCGCGAAATGCTTCAGGCTTTGATTGATAAGTCCCAAGAGCATGTCACCGGAACTGTGCGTCTGAAGCTCTATAAAGGCTCCGCCCGCACGGTGGGCCGCTGGTCAGATTACAGCCTGTATTCTGAAGCGCATGTGACGTTTGAAGATGATGCGGGCGCCTACGATCAAAAAGATGCTGCTGGCTTTATCCAGCTCAATGCCCTGCGCCTCAAGCTCTTGGCTGCGCGTAAAAATCGGATCCGTTGATCCGCGGGAGCAGGCGGTTATTTGGCAGCCTGCAGCTGCTCATAGATCGCCTGCGCTTGGTGCCATAGCGCGTCATAATCGGCATCAACTCTTGGCGCGGGACCCGGTGCCGGTCCAAATCCAGTTGAGCGATGCACGGCGTCATACCAATGGGCCGCCCAAATACCATCCTGCGCCCGCGGCCCAGCAGGCCAGTGTAACATCGCAGGGTCAAAGGCAATTTCCAGCCGCAGGCAGAGCTCCATAAGCGCAGATTTTGGATCGGCTAAAATATCATCGCTGTCGATCACAATCGGGACCTGACCCAGCGCCACGCAATGATCAAAAATTTTCTTTTGTTGCACAAACCCGAGGTCGTATAGAGTCACATCCGCGCGCTTGCGGGCATAGCTGGCGATCACCCGCGCGGGATCACGAATGAGAAACACATTGCGCTGATTTACCAGCAGATCCATCGGGAAATGGTCCAGCATATGATGGGTCATGTGTTTTTGATACCAAATCGCCGCACCACCTGGCACAGGGCCGGACAGCTCGGCACTCACCTGCACAGGATCACAAGCCATACTTGCCATGATTTCAGCACGCATCGGATGGTCCGCATTGGAATGATGAAGATAGGCGCCATAAAACGGCTCATCTACAACCCGCGTATCCGCCCGATTGCCAAAGGCATACATCATCGCCGTCGACAGGTTGCGCGGACCTGACCACATGGCGATCTTCATGCGCAGACCTGGGCGATGAGGTCCTGATACAACCCCCGAATACGGCAGGTGATTGGCCCCATGTCGCCGTCACCAATGCGGCGGCCATCAATCTCGATCACAGGGGTTTGCGCACCGAAGGTTCCGGTCAAAAAGGCCTCCTGCGCGCCATAGGTATCCACCAAGCTGAAGTTGCGCTCAAAAACGGGGATGTCATGGGCGCGGCACAGATCAATGACCTTTTGCCGGGTGATGCCGTTCATGCAGTAATCTCCCGTACTGGTCCAAACCGCACCATCGCGCACAATAAAAAAGTTGCAGGCATTGGTGGTATTCACAAACCCATGCACGTCTAACATCAAAGCCTCATCCGCTCCGGCCTTTTGTGCCGCGATACAGGCCAAAATGCAGTTGAGTTTAGAATGCGAATTTAATTTTGGATCCTGCGTCATCGGCAGGCCCCGCATATGCGGTACAGTGGCGAGACGAATGCCACGGGGAAGGCTGGGCTTTGAATGTTCCATTATGATGGTAAATGTGGGGCCAGATTGTGACAGGTCTGGATGCTGAAACGGGCGGATCTTCACCCCGCGCGTGACCATAAGCCGAGCGTGCGCATCGCTCTGCATCCCATTGGCCGCTTGCGTATCGCGCAAGGCCCGCTCCACCCCATTGCGATCCATACCAATATCAATATCCACGGCCTTTGCCGCCTCAAACAAACGGTTCAGATGTTCATCCATGAAGGCCCATGTGCCGTTATAAAGACGCAACCCCTCCCAAACCCCGTCCCCAAGCATAAACCCGCTGTCATATACGCTGACCAAGGCACGCTCTTTGGGCAGCAATTGCCCATTGAGGTAAATCAAAATGTCTTCATTGCGGGCATCTTCCGCAGCTTGGTGAGTTGTTACATGATCTGTCATATCTCAAGCCTAGGCTGAGAGGCATTTCGAGCCAAGAGGGAAAACTCACAAGGACGGGTGAAACACAGCAAGAGGCTCAAGCCCATCACTCAGGGGGCGAATTCCATCACCTCTTGCAGGTTTGGAATAGCATCCGCTGTGCCGGATCGTGTAACCTTGAGGGCTGCGGCGCGGTTGGCACAGGTTAAGGCGGTTTGGGGGTCGTCTCCCAATGACAAACGCCCTATGAAATAACCACAGAAAGTGTCGCCTGCTCCGGTGGTGTCCACGGGAATGACAGGGATTCCAGCAACCTCAAACACCTGATCTGCTGAAAAATCATGATAGGCGGCACCTTTTGCGCCATAGGTAATGAGCATTCCATCGAGCCCAAGGCTGGCTAAACTGGAGATGCGCAGATCCTGTTGGAGCGCTTTCACCTCATGTTCATTCGCGCATAGGATATTCACAAATGGCAAAACCTCTGCCACAGCCTTCGCCTCGAAGGGTGCCGCTGAATAGACCACGCGCGCAGCTTGAGCGCGCGCCATTCGGGCGGCGTGGAGTTGATGCGCCGTTTCATTTTGCATCACCAGCCAATCCCCCGCACCGATCGGGGTCAACCATTGGGTGAGCTGTGCTTCACTCATCGCCGTATTGGCTCCGGAAAATAGGGTGATGGCGTTCTCACCATCAGCGGCCACCGTGATGATGGCGTGGCCGGAAGCGCAGGACAGGCGGGCAATTGAATCGCCTGCGACACCCAAAGCGCCAAGCCGATCGAGCAGCCAATCCCCATCGCGGCCCACGGCTCCTAAATGCACCACATCCGCACCGGCTTGAACCATAGCCACAGATTGATTGGCCCCCTTGCCGCCCAAGCCTTGATCCAAATCAGTCGCCGCAAGAGTCTCCCCAGGCGCCGGAATATGAGGCACCTGGTAGAAGTAATCGGCGTTGATCGAGCCGAAATTATAGACCGTCATCTGATATTGCAGGCGGCAATTGCCGCCATATTGAGGATGTCATTCACCGAAGACACGGTCGAGCAAATTTGAATTGGCTTATCGATGCCTGTCAAAATTGGACCGATGACAGTGGCACCCCCCATTTCCTGCATCAACTTCACTGAGATTGATGCCGAATGCCGCGCTGGAACCACCAAAACATTGGCCGGGCCAGTGAGGCGGCTGAACGGGTATTTCTTCATCTCATTGACGTTGAGCGCCACATCCACAGCCATCTCGCCCTCAAATTCAAAATCAACCCCACGCTTTAACAAGACATCCGGAGCAATGCGCATTTTTTCAGCGCGCTCTGAAATCGGATAGCCGAAGGTCGAAAAGCTTACAAAAGCCACCCGCGGATCCAAGCCCAAGGCACGCGCCACGCCAGCACCACGTTCGGCAATATCGGCAAGGTCGTTTTCATCAGGCCATTCATGAACCAAAGTATCGGAGATCAAAATGATTTTGCCTTTTGACAAAATAGCCGTCACCCCGACCGCACCATCATGTGGGCCCACGTCATAAACATGGTTGATCAATTCCAAAACATGCGCTGACTTGCGTGTAACACCCGTCACCAAACCGTCGCCATGTCCATGCGCAAGCATCAAAGATCCAAAAACGTGACGATCCCGGGCAGCAAGGCGATGCACATCGGTTGTATCAAAACCTTTGCGTTGCAGGCGCTGGTAGAGGTAGTTTTTGTAATCTTCCAAATGTTCTGTGTTGGCGGCATTCACCACTTCCAGCTCACCGGCCGCATCACCCAGCCCCGCTGCCTCTAATCTTTGACGCACATCGCTTTCCCGACCCACGACAATTGATTTTCCAAAGCCTTGGCGTTGATACAAGACAGCGGCGCGCAAGACCCGCTCATCATCACCTTCGGCAAAGATAATCCGAGCCTGCGACGACCGTGCGCGCGCATTGATGCCGCGCAAAATGCTCGCGGTGGGATCCATGCGGGTTTTCAAAGACAGCTCATAGCCATCCATATCCACAATCGGCCGGCGGGCCGCGCCTGTGTCCATACCGGCGCGCGCAACTGCGGGAGGAATGCGGTAGATTAAACGTGGATCAAAGGGGGTTGGGATAATGTAATCGCGGCCAAAACTCAACTTCGTGCCATAGGCCAAAGCCACCTCATCTGGCACCTCTTCACGCGCTAAATCCGCAAGCGCACGCGCACAAGCAATCTTCATTTCGTCATTAATCGCTCTGGCGTGAATATCTAATGCACCACGGAACAAATACGGGAAACCCAATACATTGTTGACCTGATTGGGATAATCCGACCGCCCTGTGGCCACGATCGCATCTGGACGCACGGCATGCGCCTCTTCGGGTGTGATCTCAGGGTCTGGATTTGCCATGGCAAAAATCACCGGATCAGGGGCCATGCTTTCCACCATTGCTGGGGTCACGGCGCCTTTGACGGAAACACCCAAAAACACATCTGCGCCCGCCATAGCGTCATCCAAGCTGCGCAACTCTGTTGAAATAGCATGGGCAGATTTCCATTGGTTCATACCCTCAGTACGTCCCTGATAAATCACGCCCTTAGTGTCGCACACAATGCAGTTGTTATGTTTGGCGCCCATAGATTTTAAAAGCTCAATACAGGCAATGCCAGCAGCACCAGCACCATTCAAAACAATTTTCACGTCCTGAATTTTCTTGCCAGACAGGTGCAAGGCATTGATCAGGCCTGCCGCGCAGATCACGGCCGTGCCGTGTTGGTCATCATGAAACACCGGAATATCCATGACCTCTTTCAAGGCTTGCTCGATGATAAAACACTCCGGTGCCTTAATGTCTTCGAGGTTGATGCCGCCAAAGGTCGGACCCATGAGCTTCACAGCATTGATAAATTCTTCGGGGTTTTCGGTGTCCAGCTCAATATCGATGGAGTTCACATCTGCGAAGCGCTTAAACAAAACCGCCTTGCCTTCCATGACCGGCTTGGAGCCCAAAGCCCCAAGATTACCAAGACCCAATACCGCTGTTCCGTTCGAAATCACCGCTACAAGGTTGCCTTTGTTGGTATAGTCATAGGCCAATTCAGGATTATCTGCGATGGCCAAACAGGGCACCGCAACACCTGGCGAATAGGCCAAGGAAAGATCACGCTGTGTTGTCATTGGCACAGAGGCGGTTATCTCAAACTTACCAGGCGTTGGTTCCAGGTGGTAGGCCAGCGCATCAGCGTCTGTGACTTTGTTATTGGGCATTGCAACACTCCGTTTAGAATTAGTTTAATATTAAACTATCTGTTTCGCTGGTGCAATTCAATTTTAGCAGAGCCCGTATATTGAGGATCTGCGCCGTCTAGGCCTTGAGCCATTGCCCATCGACCCTGCGCCACCTTCGCGCCAGAATGAACCACCGCCAACCAGAGGTCAAACCAATTCAAAATCCATCCCGATGATCGCTTTCTTTCGTCGCAAGTTTTGCCTAATACTTGCCACAAATGGAGATCAATCTGTGAGCAAGCCCGACCAATCCGTAACGCCCATGATGGCACAATTTCTTGAGATCAAGGAGGAATACCCCTCTGCCCTATTGTTCTACCGCATGGGGGATTTTTACGAGCTGTTTTTCGACGATGCCGTCGCGGCAGCGCAGGCGCTGGATATTACCCTGACGAAACGCGGCAAACATCAGGGCGCGGATATTCCCATGTGCGGTGTGCCGGTGCACGCGGCAGAGGGTTACTTGCTCAATCTCATTCGCAAAGGGTTTCGCGTTGCGGTCTGCGAACAGCTGGAAAATCCAAAAGAGGCAAAGAAACGCGGGGCTAAATCCGTTGTGAAACGGGGCGTGGTTCGGTTGGTCACCCCAGGGACCTTGACCGAAGACACGCTACTGCAGCCGCGACAAAGTAATTTTCTGGCCACGTTTGTTCAGGTGCGCAACCAAAGCTGTCTTGCTTGGGTGGATATTTCGACCGGAGATATGCGCTATAGTCCCTGCCCGCCCGTGCGATTGGGGCCAGAGCTGGCCCGGCTTGCCCCAGCTGAGGTGCTTGTGGCTGAGGGGGCGCTGGATGAAACTCTGGAAATCATAAATGAGGCCGGTGCGGCCGCGACCGAATTGCCACAGGAGGTTTTTGACAGCACCGCCGGCGTGGAGAAAATTTGCAAAGCCTATGGTGTTGGAGACCTGAGCGGTCTTGGAGAGTTCAGCCGTGCCGATGTCGCCGCCGTTTCTGGGCTTATTGAATATCTCTCCACCACCCAAAAAGGCCAACTCCCACTTCTACGCCGACCCGTTTGTGAAGCGCGGGATGATTTTGTTGCAATTGATGCCGCAACCCGAAAAAATCTTGAACTGACCCAAACGCTGGCAGGGGAAAGATCTGGCTCTTTGCTGTCGGTTGTGGATCGCTCTGTGACCGCTGCCGGAGCGCGGCTTTTGTCTCGCCGCATTACGACACCCTCTCAACGCCTAGCAACCATCGAAGAGCGCGCATCGGCGGTAGAGTTTTTCTGTGGCCAAAGCACTTTGCGCGGCGCGGTGCGCACCGCTTTGAAGCAATTGCCCGATGTTGAACGCGCCTTGGGGCGTGTGGCGCTTGAGCGCAGTGGTCCAAGAGATTTGCTGGCGCTTGGGAATGGCATCGCCCAAGCCGCGCAAGTGCATGCCCTTTTGGCAGAGCAAGAGTTACCGCCACTCCTGAAGAATGCGGCAGATGATCTGAAAGGGTTTGAGGCCCTGTCCGATGAATTGGATCGCGCCCTGGTCGCCGAACCGCCCCTTCTGGCGCGAGATGGTGGGTTTGTCGCCACTGGCTATTCGGCAGAGCTGGATGAGATGACGGCCCTGCGCGACGAAGCGCGGTCTGTGATTGCTAGGATGCAAGCCGATTATGCCGGCCAGTCTGAGATTTCCTCCCTGAAAATTAAGCACAATAATGTGCTGGGATATTTCATTGAAACCACCGCCACCCATGCCCAGCGCATGATGACGGCACCTTTGAGTGATGTTTTCATTCACCGACAAACCACCGCCAATGCGGTCCGCTTTACGACGGTCGAACTGGGTGAGCTGGAAACCAAAATCCTAAATGCTGCCGGCCGCGCCACAGGGTTAGAGCTTGAAGTTTTTGCCGGTCTCTGCGCTCAGGTGTTAGATCATGCCGCCGCACTACAGGCTTTGGCGGTCTCGATTGCAGAGATTGACGTCGCTGCCGCTCTTTCCGAGTTGGCCATGGCAGAGGGTTGGGTCCGCCCGGTGCTGAATGACAGCCGCGACTTTATAATTGAGCAAGGCCGCCATCCAGTGGTCGAAGCGGCAATCAAAGCGCAGGCGGAAACTGTTTTTGTCGCCAATGATTGCCAATTGACCAGCACAAACGACATGATTTGGCTGCTCACCGGGCCAAATATGGCCGGTAAATCAACGTTTTTACGTCAGAATGCTTTGATTGCCCTTTTGGCACAGGCCGGATCTTTTGTGCCGGCGGCTCGGGCTGAAATTGGCATTGTTTCACAGATTTTTAGCCGGGTTGGTGCGGCCGATGATTTGGCCCGCGGGCGATCGACTTTTATGGTGGAGATGGTTGAGACCGCCGCAATTTTGAACCAAGCAGATGATCGTGCTTTGGTTATTCTGGATGAAATTGGCCGCGGAACCTCGACCTATGACGGGCTATCCATCGCTTGGGCCACTCTGGAGCATTTGCATGATGTCAACCGATGCCGCGCATTATTTGCCACTCATTACCATGAGCTCACCCAGCTCACCGCGAAACTGACCCATGTGGACAATGCCACCGTCACTGTGCGGGAGTATCAGGGAGATGTGGTGTTCTTACATGAGGTGAAGAAAGGCGCAGCAGATCGGTCCTATGGGGTGCAAGTGGCCAAACTGGCCGGCCTGCCGCAATCGGTTTTGGAGCGGGCAAAGGTGGTTCTTGAGGCTTTGGAGCGGGGCGAGCGCGAGGGGCATAGCAAGCAAAAAGCCCTCATCGACGATTTGCCGCTGTTTTCCGCGGTGGCGATGTCGGCACCTGCGCCCTCAGCCCAGTCGGAGCTTGAAGAGGTCTTGAATGGGGTCCAGCCAGATAGTTTGAGCCCCAAAGAGGCGCTGGATCTCATTTATGAGCTGAAGTCGAAACTCAAGACATAAAAGGCGGCCCTTGAGCCGCCCTTGTCGCAGATATCGCTTTTTAGCCTCAGCCTGGAGTTGAAGAAACGCCCACTTGCGCAGGGCGCAAAAGGCGATCATGCAACATGAATCCTTCGGTCATCACCTGAATGATGTCCCCTGCTTTTGTGCCAGGAACAGGCGCTTCAAACATGGCTTCATGATTTTGTGGGTCAAAACGTTCGCCAATTTCTGGCGAAATGGGTTCGATGCCATGTTTTTTGAAAACATTGACCACTTCGCGCATGGTGAGCTCAACGCCCTCGATCAAAGCAGCTGAGACTTCGCGCTGGTCATCCGTCGCGGCCTCCAGGCCACGCTTGAGGTTGTCATAGACCGGCAGTAGATCACGGGCGAGCTTCGAGCCGCCATAATTTTCAGCCTCTCTACGATCACGATCACCGCGTTTCCGAGCGTTTTCCGCATCCGCGAGGGCGCGCATCCACTTGTCTTTGAGATCATCGCGTTCGGCGCGCAGAGCATCAAGCTCTAGCTCTTCTTCGGTGTATTCTTCCTCACCATATTCTTCTTCTTCGGCAAGACTGACGTCCTGGAGAAACTCGTCTTCATGTTCTTTTGCCATCTGGACCTAACCTCGATCAGATAAAACCCGCCCGACCATTTGAGCGGTATAATTCACGATTGGCACGATCCTACCATAATTCAGACGCGTGGGTCCGATTACGCCAATAGCGCCAACCACCTTTTGGTCAGCGTTCATATAGGGAGAAACCACCAAAGAGGAACCCGAAAGTGAAAATAGTTTGTTCTCAGAGCCAATAAAAATGCGAACACCCTCACCTTCATCGGTTAATTGCAGGAATTCCGCTATATCTCGCTTGCGTTCAAGGTCATCAAAGAGCACTCGAACCCGCTCTAAGTCCTCAGCTGTTCCAGCATTCTCAAGGAGATTCGATCTGCCGCGGACAATTAATCGCTCATTGTCACCGCCAGCATCCTGCATGACGGCCACGCCAGCCTCAACCAAGCCGGTTGTCAAAACATCCAATTCAGAGCGGTGTTTTTTGATCTCTGTGACAATGGTGGATTTTAACTCTTGCAATGTCCGGCCCTGACCGATGGCATTTAGAAAGTTTACGGCCTCTCGCATTTGACTCGGGGTTTGACCCAAAGGCGGTCGAAATACCCGGTTTTCAACCTCGCCATTGGCAAAAACCAAAACCACAAGCGCCCGGTCGGTCGCCAAGGAAACAAATTCAATATGTTTTATGGGCGATGACTTTTTGGGCGCCAGAACCAAAGATGCTCCGCGGGTAAGTCCGGAAAGGGCGTTGGACATACGGTCAAGCATGCCTGTGATGCTGTCGTTTTCATCCATTGTTGCGGAAATTTTACGCTGGGCGGCCTCATCGGGCTCCCCAACCTCCAAAATACCATCGACAAACATTCGCAGACCAAGCTCCGTGGGCTGTCGGCCGGCAGAGGTGTGCGGGCTGTCAAGCAGGCCAAGAAGCTCTAAGTCTTTCATGACATTGCGAATGGTGGCGGCGCTCACGGGTTGTGTCATGTGTTGGGTTAACGTGTTGCTGCCCATCGGTTCCCCGGAAGACAGGTAGCTTTCCACAACCCGTTGAAACACTTCACGGCTCCGGGCATCCATTTCTGAAAATAACTCTGTAGACGAATCCATTCACCTAAGCCTTGCTATTTGGGGTCCGCTTCGCATATTCGCGCATGAACACAGAGAGGACAAGCGATGCGACCATCCAATCGAGAATTAAATCAAATGCGTGACATTGTGATTGAAACAGATGTCACCCGTCATGCCGAGGGATCTTGTTTGATCAAGATTGGCGATACGCATGTGCTTTGCACAGCCAGTTTGGAAGAGCGCGTGCCTCCTTTTCTGCGGAACTCAGGATTGGGTTGGGTAACAGCAGAATATGGGATGCTGCCCCGCGCCACCCATACGCGCATGCGCCGGGAGGCCAAAAACGGTCAATCGGGGCGCACTCAAGAGATTCAACGTCTCATCGGGCGGAGTTTGCGCGCCGGTGTGGATCGGGTGGCTCTGGGTGAGCGGCAAATCAGTATCGATTGCGATGTGATCCAAGCAGATGGCGGGACGCGTTGCGCCGCAATCACAGGCGGTTGGGTGGCGCTTAAGCTCGCTGTGCAAAAGCTCATGAAAGCTGGAGATATTATCAGCGATCCGCTTGTGGATCCCGTGGCTGCGGTGAGCTGTGGAATCTATGCGGGCCAAGCGGTTTTGGATCTGGACTACCCGGAGGACAGTGAGGCTGGGGTTGATGGCAATTTCGTGATGTTGGGATCGGGCAAATTGGTTGAAGTCCAGATGTCGGCTGAGGGCTCAACATTCTCTCGTGATCAAATGGGACAGCTGATTGATCTGGCCGAGGCGGGCGTGTCGCAATTGGTGGCTGCGCAATTGGCGGCCGTTGGCTGATGCGCGTGCTCACCGAACCTAAGATCGTTCTTGCCAGTCACAATAAGGGCAAGTTGCGCGAAATTCAGGCTCTTTTGGCTCCCTTTGGCATCGCATGTGTGAGTGCCGGGGAGCTGGGCCTGGAAGAACCGGTGGAAACTGAGACCAGTTTTGCTGGAAATGCGCGCCTGAAAGCACATTTTGCAGCGCAGGCGGCCGGTCTGCCGGCTCTGTCTGACGATAGTGGAATTTGTGTTGATGGGCTGGATGGCGCACCCGGGGTTTATACGGCCGATTGGGCGGAAACCCCCAGTGGTCGCGATTTCACAATGGCGATGACGCGGGTTTGGGATGAGCTGGAAGCAGCAAATGCACCCTTCCCGCGCCATGCGCAGTTTAATTGTACATTATGTTTAGCATGGCCAGATGGTCACGATGAGATTTTCACCGGCATTGCGCCCGGTCAAGTGGTTTGGCCAATGCGCGGTATGCATGGATTTGGCTTTGATCCTATGTTTCAACCCGATGGGTTTGATCGAACATTTGCTGAGATGCTCCCCGAAGAAAAGCACCCCCTAAGCCATCGGGCAGATGCCTTTAACAAGTTGGTGTCTGGCTGTCTGACGTGATGGAAGATTGGCGCCACGGCGGGTTTGGCCTTTATATCCATTGGCCATTTTGTGAAGCGAAGTGTCCTTATTGTGACTTCAATTCCTATGTCAGCGCCACGGTTGACACTGAAATGTGGGAACACGCCCTATTAAGGGAATTGGATCGCCACGCGGCCCTCACCCAAGACCGCGTATTAAATTCAATTTTTTTCGGGGGCGGCACCCCAAGTCTGATGCCACCCAATATGGTGGGGCGTTTAATTGATCGCGCGCGGGGGCATTGGCCCTTCGCGAATGATATTGAAATCACGCTTGAGGCCAATCCATCCTCTGTTGAAGCATCACGCTTCGCGGATTTCCGTAAGGCTGGAGTGAACCGGATTTCCATGGGAATTCAGGCGTTGAACGATCCAGACCTAAAGCGCCTTGGCCGTTTGCATTCAGTGGCGGAGGCGCGGTCCGCCCTCACGGTTGCGAAGACTTATTTTGAACGGGTCAGCTTTGATTTGATCTATGCAAGGCAGGACCAAACGCTTGAAGCTTGGCAAAGAGAGCTGACCGAAGCCATTGAAATGAGCGCGGGGCACCTGTCTTTGTATCAACTCACGATCGAACCGGGGACGGCCTTTGGTTTTCGAGCAAAAGCGGGCAAATTGGCGGGATTGCCCGATGAAGACTTGAGCGCGGATATGTTCGATGCAACCAATGAGATCTGCGCTGCGGCAGGCTTACACGCCTATGAGGTGTCCAATTATTCACACAAGTCATTGGAATCAAAACATAATATTATATATTGGCGCGGGGGTGACTATATCGGAATTGGGCCCGGAGCCCATGGGCGCCTAACCTTGTCAGGAAGGCGTCACGCCACACAAACAGCATTGGCGCCGCAGGCCTGGTTGGAGCGGGTGGCAAAACTGAACAGTGGAACCAGTCGTCAGGAGGTTTTAACCCCACAAGATCATGCAAATGAATTAATCATGATGGGATTGCGGGTGTCAGATGGGATTTCGCGCACGCGCATTGAGGGCATCGCCGACACTCAGCTGAAAATCCCAGATCACTTGCTTGATTTGGGTCTACTGGAACTTTCAAACGATCGGCTGCGCGCCACAAAAACCGGCCGCCCGCTGCTCAATCAGCTGGTCCAGGCTTTGATGTATTAAAGCCCGGCTAAGTGACGACAAAGCTCATCAAGCTGCTCTAGGTTTTTGTAACGAACAGTGATCGAGCCGCCCTCTTGTCCGGGATTATGTGTAATCGAAACCGCCATTTTAAGCGCTGCGGAAAGGTCGCCCTCAAGCGCACGTGTGTCTGCGTCTTTGACGGATTTTGACACGCGCTCTTTGCCGGAGGTTTTGGGCTCTTTCACCAGTTTCTCAGTCTGGCGGACAGATAACCCCCGCGCCACAACAACACGCGCCAGATCAGAGGCGTTGGGCGCCGTAATCAGAGCACGGGCGTGACCACTTGAAAGGCTACCATTGACGACAAGGGATTGAACATCTTCCGGTAGTGCCAGAAGGCGAAGTACATTTGCAATATGCGGGCGCGATTTTCCAAGCGCCTCGGCCATCTGCTCTTGCGTATGGCCAAACTTATCCATGAGCTGTCGATAACCGATTGCCTCTTCAATTGGATTTAGGTCTGCGCGTTGGATATTCTCGATGATGGCGATTTCAAGCACATCCTGGTCAGAAAATTCCCGCACCACAACAGGCAATTCATGCAGCTGGGCAAGTTGAGAAGCGCGCCAGCGTCGTTCACCCGCGACAATTTCATACTCTCCAGTTTTGCCTGGATGGGCGCGCACGACCAGGGGCTGAATAATGCCCTTAGAACGAATGGACCCTGCTAGGTCATTTAGATCGTCAACGTCGAAATGCCGGCGCGGTTGATCCGGGTTGGGATGTATATTTTCGATTGGCACAAGCATATCATTGCGCCGATCAGACCCTATTGGACCCGAGTCACCAACGGCGGGTTCAATATCTGCCATAAGAGCGGATAGGCCTCGGCCGAGACCTCTTTGGCGTTTGGGTGTATTGGCCATGGTGTGTCCTAACTCTTTATCATCTTCGTGCCAAAATCTCTTGAGCGAGGGCGCGATAGGCCTCCGCCCCTTTGGAACGGCTATCATAACTTAAAACAGGCATCGCAAAAGACGGCGCCTCGCTTATTCGTACATTGCGGGGAATGACTGTTTTAAAGACCAGTTCGCCCAGATTTTCCCGCGCGTCCTCTTCGACCTGCAGGGACAAGCGATTGCGCGCGTCATACATTGTGAGCACCACGCCCTCGATTCTGAGGTCGGGATTGCCTAGATCTCGAACCTCTCGCACGGACATCAGTAGCTGTGACAGCCCCTCCAGTGCAAAAAATTCACTTTGCAAAGGAATAATGAGCGCATGAGCCGCTATCAGCGCGTTCACAGTTAGAACATTGAGCGATGGGGGGCAGTCCAACAATACATAATCATATTTTGAAAGGTCTGAGTTGCCGAAAACCTTACGCAGCTTTTCACTTCGGTTCTTTGCACTGGCCAGCTCAATATCTGCAGAGCTGAGATCCGTTGTTGATGGGACAAGATCGATATTTTCAATATCTGTTTTTTGTATAAATCGGGGCTCAACGTGAGTGCCGATCAGAACATCATAAGTGGTAAATTCGCGCGCATCAGCGTGGGAGCCAAGCCCCGTTGACGCGTTTCCCTGAGGATCAAGATCCATAACCAGCACTTTAAAGCCGGCTTCTGCGATTGCAGCTGCCAAATTTAGGGTTGTAGTTGTCTTCCCGACCCCACCCTTTTGGTTCGCGATGGCGAAAATTTTTGGTTTAATCTGCAACACGTCGAATATTCCTAATTTTTAACACCGCGGCATTGCTGTCTGTCTGGCTCTGTACGATGTCATGTTCAAATGACCATGATTTTTGCGCCGCCGCAAGTTCATCCTGATAGGTTTGCCCCTTCATGAACAAACACACGCCATCTTTTTCGACGAGAGTTTCGGCATATTCTAAGAGACTAGGCAGAGGTGCGAGCGCCCGCGCCGAGAGGGTGGCCGCCGGAGCTATCGTTAAGGATTCAATTCTTGAGCTGTGGATTTCACAGTTAAGCTCTAGAAGCGCGGCTGCTTGACGGAGGAATGTGGCTTTTCTCATATCGCTTTCGACCAAGGCGACACAAGTGGATGGGGAGATCTCTTTCAAGCAAATCGCCACAACGATACCGGGAAAACCCCCGCCGCTGCCAATATCAATCCAATAGTCTGACAGCTTTGCCAATGCGATAATTTGTGCCGAATCTTCAATGTGACGGCTCCAGATGTTCGGAATGCTGCCCTTAGCGATCAGATTGATCACCGGATTCCACTTTTCAACCAACGCAACAAAATCGTTGAGCTGCGCCTCTGTTTCACGTGAAACATTCAGACTGGCGAGTGTTTCTTGCTGCTTCATCCGGTATTTTTCAGACTTTGGGATTTAATACTCAATAATACGGCGGTCAAAGCCGCCGGCGTTACCCCTTCAATATTTTTAGCGGCGCCAAGTGACGCCGGACGCGCTGCACTTAATTTTGCAATCATCTCAGAAGACAAACCAGCAACGCCCGCATAATGAAAACCATTTGGAATCTTAACGCTTAGGTCCCGAGCCAATGCCTCGATATCGCGGCCCTGGCGTTCAATATAAGTAACATAGAGCGCTTCTCGCGCAGCCTGATCCAGGGACTCTGTGTCAAACTCGGCTAGCTTTGGGGTCAAATCAGCGAGATTGGCAATGGTGACACCGGGGATAGAGAGCAGCTCATGTCCATTGCGACGACGCCCATCTAAACCAAGGTCGATTCCCACCCGTCGCGCCTGGTTGGGTGACACGGACATTGATGACAGCAGCGAACGACATTGATCTAGGCGCTTCATCTTCTCTTGATACACGCCGTACCTGTGACCAGATACCAGCCCAGAGGTGTGTCCTTGCTCGGTCAACCGCTGATCAGCATTATCCGCACGGAGTTTCAATCGAAATTCAGCCCTTGAAGTAAACATTCTATACGGCTCGGTTGCTCCCCGTGTTGTCAAATCATCGATCATAACCCCAATATAGCTGGTGCTACGATCAAATGTGATGGGACACACGCCCTTAAGCCGTTTCGCAACGCCGATTGCCGCAACCAGTCCCTGAGCTGCAGCCTCCTCATACCCTGTCGTGCCGTTAATTTGCCCAGCCAAGAACAAGCCGCCCATCAAGTTTGATTCCAAATCACTTGATAAACCCTGAGGATTAAGAAAATCATATTCAATGGCATATCCTGGCTGTTGAATTTCTACATTCTCCAAGCCCTGGATCGACCGAACATAGGCCTCTTGCACGTCCTCGGGCAATGATGTCGAAATACCATTTGGATAGACGCAGTTTGTCGTTAACCCCTCTGGCTCCAAAAACACCTGGTGGCTAGATTTATCAGCAAAACGGGTTATTTTGTCTTCGATTGAAGGGCAATACCGCGGCCCAACGCCTTCGATGTGCCCCCCATACATTGCCGACTTTCCAATGTTCTCCCGAATAATGTCGTGAGTATGGCCATTGGTGTGAGTAATGCCGCAGCTGACCTGCTGAACAGCAGGTCCTTTTGATAAGAATGACAACATCACCGGATCACAATCGGCCGGCTGAAGCTCGAGCTGGCTCCAATCAATGGTGTCACCGTTCAACCGGGGCGGCGTGCCAGTTTTCAACCGGCCAAATACAGCGCCCAAAGATTCCATCTGCAATGAAAGCTCGTCTGCAGCCTTCTCTCCCATGCGACCCGCGGAAACCCTTTTATCGCCAATATGGATTGTCCCCCGCATGAAGGTTCCAGCGGTCAGGATAACCGAGCGGGCGCGAACTTCCGAGCCATCCGCCAAACGAACACCCGTGACAGAACCGGCATTTGACATCAAAGCCGCCGCTTCCCCCTCGATCAATGTGTAATCTTGCTGAGCAAGCAGGGCCTGAATTGCCTTTAAATACAGCTGCCGATCCGACTGTGTCCGCGGTCCCTGCACCGCGGGCCCCTTGCTTCGGTTCAGAAGGCGGAATTGAATGCCCGAAAGATCGGCTGCCCTGCCCATAATTCCATCCAGAGCATCAATCTCACGCACCAAATGGCCCTTACCCAAGCCACCAATCGCTGGGTTGCATGACATCACGCCGACCTTGTTTTTGTCCAAAGTTACAAGAGCGGCATTCAATCCATACCGGCAGGCCGCATGAAGCGCCTCGCATCCGGCATGTCCGCCGCCTACAACCACAACATCAAAATGTTTCACGTGAAACAAGCCCCCTACTTCCCCAAGCAAAAGCTTGAGAAGATTTCATCCAATACAGATTCTATATCAATCCGACCAAAAACGAAATCCAATTCACTAAGCGCGAAATACAGCTCTTGGCTAGCCAATTCAAAGGGCAATGGGTCGGCATGAGTCAACTCCAATACCCGCCCAAGAAAGGATTCCGCCGCACGCAAACCCGTGATTTGACGTTCTCGAATAGCCACCACATCTTGCGGTGTTTTAACCATTAACCGTTCAGCAATAAGGCTCAGTAATTCTGATACACCTTCCCCGGTTTTTCCCGACACTGTACCAACATCAGAGCTTCGCTCATCTCCCTTATTCAGCCGAACAATATCTCCATCACGCAGAGCAATAGGGAGAGGCTCCCCCACCTCTTCAACCAAGAACACACGAATATCAGCGGCGGCTGCCATCTCATATGCCTTTGAAATTCCTAAGTTTTCAATCTCATCCTCTGACTCGCGTAAACCCGCTGTATCTAAGAAACTCACAGCCAGCCCTTGCAAATCAACCCGGCACTCGATCACATCTCGCGTCGTTCCCGCCACATCAGAGGTAATTGCAGCTTGCCGTCCCACAATGGCATTCAACAGAGTGGATTTACCAACATTGGGCGCGCCGATTATCGCAACCGTAAAACCGGTACGAATTTTTGACGCCATCATAGACCGCTCCAATATTGCAGCGATCGACGCACGCGTCTCCTCAACCAGGCTGATAACCTCGACAGAAAGATCATCCGGAATTTCCTCATCCGAAAAATCAATACTAGCCTCCAGCAGCGCTGCCGCACGCAACAACTTGCCCCGCCACATCTCCCCGGCGTCCCCGAAACGACCATCCAATACACGAATGGCTTGCTGGCGTTGCGATTCGGTTTCAGCATCAATGAGATCTGACAAGGCCTCGACCTGATTAAGATCTAATTGGCCGTTTTCGAGCGCACGGCGGGTAAATTCACCCGGTTCTGCAAGCCGGCATCCCTCTTGTTCCGACAGTTCCGACAGCAACTTGGCCACAGTGGCCAGGCCCCCATGGACCTGAAACTCTACAACACGCTCGCCCGTAAAGCTTGCACCTTGCTCGAAACATAGCACAAGTGCCTGATCAATAAGCGCCCCATCGCGTCCCCGAACCGCCCGCAGGCCGGTCCGACCAACCGCCGGCAATTTGCAGAATATTCTTGCTATATCAAATGCTTGAGGTCCAGATAAACGGATAACAGAGACCCCTGCCCGACCCGTTGCCGTCGCCTGCGCAAAAATACTGTCCATTCGCTACACTTAGGTGTTCATGGAATCGAAGAATTCAGAATTGGATTTGGTCTGCTTCAATTTCGAGATCAAGAATTCTATCGCATCAGTCGTCCCCATCGGATTCAAGATCCGGCGCAAGACATAGGTTTTTTGCAGATCCACTTTATCCACCAACAGGTCTTCCTTACGCGTACCTGATTTCAAAACGTCCATGGCTGGGAAAACACGCTTGTCGGCAACTTTCCGGTCCAAGACGATTTCCGAGTTACCGGTGCCTTTAAATTCTTCGAAAATAACCTCATCCATGCGGCTGCCTGTATCAATCAAAGCGGTCGCAATAATAGTCAAAGAGCCGCCTTCTTCAATATTTCGTGCTGCACCAAAAAAGCGTTTTGGCCGCTGCAAGGCATTCGCATCCACACCACCGGTCAATACCTTACCGGAGGACGGCACCACCGTATTAAATGCCCGACCCAATCGAGTGATCGAATCAAGCAAAATGACCACGTCACGTTTGTGCTCAACCAAACGTTTCGCTTTTTCAATCACCATTTCGGACACAGCAACGTGACGCGTCGCGGGTTCATCAAAGGTCGAGCTCACAACCTCACCCTTCACAGACCGCTGCATATCGGTAACCTCTTCCGGCCGCTCATCAATCAACAAAACGATCAAATAACATTCCGGATGGTTTCTTTCGATAGAATTGGCAATGTTCTGAAGTAAAACGGTTTTCCCTGTCCGCGGCGGTGCAACGATCAAAGATCTCTGACCCTTACCAATCGGGGCAACCAAATCAATAATCCGCGCTGAGCGATCCTTCGTCGTGGGATCCTCAAGCTCCATTTTCAACCGCTCATCTGGATAAAGCGGTGTCAGATTTTCGAATGCCACCTTATGACGTGCGCGCTCTGGGTTCTCAAAATTGATCTTCTCAACCTTGGTCATACCAAAATAGCGTTCTGTATCCTCTGGCGCCTTAATAATTCCCTCAATGGTGTCACCAGTCCGCAGAGAGAATTGCCGGATCATTTCTGGAGAAACATAAATATCATCTGGGCCTGGCAAATAATTTGCTTCTGGAGACCGAAGAAACCCAAAGCCGTCTTGAAGCACTTCCAAAACCCCATCTCCAGAGATTTCCGCTCCATCTTCAGCGCGCTCTTTCAAAATTGAGAACATCATATCGCCCTTACGCATGGTCGACGCGTTCTCAATTTCCAGCTCTTCCGCCATAGAAAGCAGATCTTTTGGGCTTTTCGCCTTTAATTCGGCCAAAGTCACACGGTTACTTGTCATGGAGTCTCTTCCTGCCCAAGATCTCCCCGGGCACCACAGATGTCATTAAGAAAAAGCAATCCCGAACGGGTGCGCCATCTCGTTACTGAAAACCAAGCGACAAGTCAAATATTACAAACTTATTTAAAATGGCCGAACCACAACCATTATAACAATTGCCAGTAACAAAACTGTCGGAACTTCATTCATAATTCGGTAGGTTTTTCCAGTCAGATGATTTTCACCATTCTCGAAATCTCTTTGCCTCTTGGCCAGCCAAACATGAAATACTGTCATTGCCACAATGGATATCAATTTCACCCAGGGCCAAACCTCTGACCAATTCAACACGCCGGGTATGATCGCCAAAGATAACCCAAAGCCCCACGTCGCAAGCATGGCTGGTGTCATAATGACCTTCAACAACTTTGATTCCATCATGCAGAATAATCTATCTGTATCAGATGGAACTTTAACTTTTTCACTATGATGTACAAAAAGGCGAGGCAGATAAAAAATCCCAGCCATCCAAGAAATGACGGACACGATATGACCAGCTTTTAACCACGGGTACATTGCAATTAAGTAATCTATCATCGGACTGTATTTCTACCCCTCTATATTAATAAAGATAATATATGATTTTAGTAGAGAGATGTAGTGCCGTCAGACTCTGTGGATCAAATTTTATAAATCCATTTATCCACAGATGGATAAAAACAACCAACGTCTCAAAATAATTAAATTAAACGCCTATAAACAAAAACTTAAAAACAGACCTTGTGTGTAACCCTGTTGATAGAATTGTTAAACTACACCAAAATAAAAATTATCATCGGCACTAAATTATCCATATCCACAGAAGATAAATCCGTTGAAAAATCCTGAACCCTGACGAAATCCAGGAAGAATTCTTGTATTTGCATAAATCCGCAATTACCCCCACAGTTCAGTCACAGGTCACACAAAACATATCCACAGGTTTATCTCACATGGATCTCATCCTCGCGTCTCAATCAGCCACGCGCCGTCGCATTTTAAACTCTGCACGAATAAGCGCTCAGTTTATGTCACCGCAAATTGATGAAGAAAACATTACGAAATCTCTGATTGCAGAACAGGCCCTGCCCCGCGACATTGCCGACACTCTAGCCGAACATAAAGCGCTAAAAATATCCCGAAAGAATCCAGATAGTTGGGTGATTGGATGTGATCAAATACTGGTTTTTGAGGGCGAAATTTTCGGAAAGCCCGCCTCACCCGAGGCGCTCAAAACCTCTCTATCTCGCCTTTCTGGGAAAACGCATCGTTTGATTACTGCTAATGTCATCTACAAGGACAGCAAACCTCAATGGCGACATATTTCAATCAGCCATATGTCTATGCGCTCTATGAGTGCGGCTGAGATAGACGCCTATATAGAAGCTCATTGGCAGGATGTGAAACATTCAGCCGGGGGCTATCACTTTGAAAAAACGCCAGATCTTTTCGCCGATGTTCGTGGCAATTGGTTTGATATTATGGGGCTTTCTATCGGGCCAATCATCAGTTTTTTGAACCAGACCAATACAACCGCCCCGTTTCAAACCCCTAAACTTGCGGCGGTTTTGGGTCATCCGATAGCGCAGAGCAAATCGCCCCTGATGCATGGGCACTGGCTTAAGAAAAATCAAATATCAGGCGATTATTTCGCCATCGACATTCCCCCCGCACGCTTTAGTGAAACGGTGCGCATGCTGTTTGACCTAGGCTTTTCAGGTTTCAATGTCACCATTCCGCATAAGGAACAAGCATTGGCATTTGCGGATGACGCCACCCCCCGGGCGCAACGCATTGGAGCATCCAACACTTTGATAAAAAAGGACAATGGCAATATTAATGCCGATAATACAGACGGTTATGGATTTATGACCAATCTGATCTCTCAAAGCACGACGTGGCAGCCAAGCGCTGGTCCATCTTTGGTGTTGGGCGCAGGTGGCGCTGCGCGGGCGATTTTGGTTGCTCTTTTGGACGCTGGCGCCCCCAAGATTTACCTTTGTAATCGTACCCGTGCACGGGCAGAAGATTTGGCCGCTGAGATTTCAGATCTCATTGAAGTGATTGAGTGGCAGGACAAAGAGGATATTTTGCCAAAGGTGTTCACCGTGGTGAACAGCACCTCGCTTGGGATGATTGGAAAACCTGCCTTAGATTTCGATTTGACCCATGTGAATCCGCGCGCCCTGGTCGCTGATCTCATTTACGCCCCCCTCGAAACCCAGCTTTTGAAGGATGCGCGGGCGCGTGGATGTGAGGTGGTGGGCGGTATTGGTATGTTGTTGCACCAAGGTGTCCCAGGGTTTGAGGCTTGGTTTGGCACCCGGCCCGTGGTGGATCAAGAGCTAGAGGCATTGGTGCTCACATGAGTTTTCTTTTGGGATTGACCGGATCGATCGGCATGGGAAAATCAACAACCGCCCAGCTTTTTGCTGATCGCGGTTGCAAGGTTTGGGATGCCGATAGCACCGTGCACCGCGCCTATGGTGAAAACGGCGCGGCGGTGGCCAGTATTGCCAAGATTGCTCCGAGCGCCGTGTCTCAAGGCTTTGTGGATCGAGCAAAGCTTCGAGCACTTATTTCACAAGACGCAAAACTATTGCCCAAGCTCGAAGCGATCATTCATCCCCTTGTTAAAAAAGACCGGGAGGCTTTTATTGCCGGTAACCCGGGGTCCATTTTGGTTTTTGATATTCCACTATTGTTTGAGCTCAATTCCGCAGCTGATTTTGATGCAGTGGCCTGTGTCTTATCGAGCCCCGAGGTGCAAGAATCTCGTGTTTTGGCACGATCAGGGATGACAGCGGAGCATTTTCAAATGATCCTATCTAAACAATGGCCCGCAGAAGAGAAAGCCGCGCGGGCCGATTACATTATTGATACCAATAGCCCCGAAACAGCCGCGCGGGCGGTCGACGTTATTTTGGCAGATATCAAGAAAAGGCAAAAAGATGCGTGAAATTGTTTTGGATACAGAAACCACCGGATTCGAGCCAAGCGAAGGGGATCGGATTGTTGAAATTGGCGCGGTTGAATTGTTCAACCATTTGCCAACTGGCCGCACGTATCACCAATACATTAATCCAGAACGCAATATGCCGGAGGCTGCGTTTAATGTGCATGGTCTGAGCGAAGAATTCCTATCGGATAAGCCTATTTTCAAGAACATTGCCCAAGAATTTATCGATTTCATTGCGGACTCCAAGCTTGTCATACACAATGCATCTTTCGACATGAAATTTTTGAATGCAGAACTTGGGTGGGTCAATCGGCCGGCTTTGCCAAACGATCAAGCCATTGATACTCTTGCGATTGCACGCCGTAAATTCCCTGGCTCGCCCGCTTCGCTGGATGCTTTATGCCGCAGATTCGGCATTGATAATTCCTCGCGAACACTGCATGGGGCATTGTTGGACTCTGAAATCTTGGCAGAAGTTTATCTGGAGCTGGTTGGTGGCCGGCAGCCAGATTTGGTTTTGTCCGGCCCAGAGGTCAAAACATCCACCGATGGCTCACAATCCCCCGATTGGCGCCCCGCGCCTCGACCAAAACCCTTGGCATCCCGGCTGTCAGACAAAGAAAAAGCGGCGCATGAAACATTCATCGCCGCTTTGGGATCTGATGCACTTTGGACAAAAGAGACTTAGTTTGCTTTCGCTTTCGCGTTTTCAGCAACACGCCGTTGAATTTCATTGCGATACAATTGAACGAAATCCATTGAGTCGAGGTTGAGTGGCGGGAAGCCACCATCTCGTGTTACATCGCTGATGATGCGGCGCAGGAAGGGGAAGATCATGCGTGGGCACTCGATCATCAAATAGGGATGAAGTTGATCTTCTGGCAAGTTTTCAATGTGAAAAATGCCCGCATATTCCAGCTCTAACAAAAACATCGCTTCGCCCTTATCTTTGGTCTTGGACGAAATTTCTGTCTTGA